>Ga0209916_1000192_pt1 | contig 121709 bp, 102 predicted proteins | sample ThiBio_1000_plan_FD_183956 | JGI IMG/M metagenome (GOLD analysis project Ga0209916, IMG submission 183956) | Wastewater bioreactor microbial communities from Cape Town, South Africa - Thiocy_solids_2 (SPAdes) | ecosystem: Engineered > Bioreactor > Thiocyanate-remediating > Anaerobic-Aerobic ...
GCTGTCCGGTAAAAAAAGTACCTTTACTCATCGGCTTTTTTTTGTGTGGTAACTTAAAAATACCGAAAAAGGAGGCTACTCGCCTCCTTTTAATTTATCAATCAAGTATTTTTACCGGACACTAATGATTCAAAATCAACAGTCTTTCTAGCATATACTGCAGCCCATGCGTCAAAGTTTTCAATCTGCTGTCTCCTCATTTCATTTGGCCGCAGGTATTTAAACAACAGGTACATTTCTGTAAGGCTGTTAGATATGGGTGTACCGGATAAAAAGGTAACGCACAGATCACTATTGAATTTTTCCTGCAAAGTTCTCACCGCGAAAAGCATGTTGAGTGCCTTTTGGCTGCCTTCCATATTGCCAAGGCCGGAAACCCTGTCGTGCCTTGTGGTAAAAGTGAGGTTCTTGTATTTATGTGATTCATCTACAAACAAATGGTCTATACCTAAGTCCTTAAAGTTGATGCCGGCGTCTTTCTTTTCTTCAATAGCCTTTCTTATTTCCTGAAGCTTTATGCCTAAATTAGTTTTACGTATCTCCAGGCCTTTCAACATACGCCTGGAGATTTCTCCGCCCATATTCTTTATCGTATATAGGTCTTTCTCTACATTGTCTAATTCAGTTTGAAATATTTCTCTTTGTATTTCTGGGCTTTGAGGGATTTTTCCAAACTGGTCATGCGTTAGAATAATGCAATCCCAATTATTGTTTTTTATTTCATGCGACAACCTTATTCTTTTTGCCGGTGTAAAATCATTTTCACCTGGAGCCAATATCTTTGAATTAGGATAAGCTTTTCGATAAGTATCCCTTATCTGGTTTACATTGGCTTTTAAAGCAAGGATCATGGGTTTGTTTACAATTCCAAGCCGTTTCATTTCATGGGCAGCAACAATCATCGTAAGCGTTTTCCCAAGGCCCACTTCATGATCTATCAATGCGCCCCGGTTTTGAATAATACGCCATACAGAATTCTTTTGAGAGCTATACAGATCTTCAATATCTAATCGTTTTCTATCTAAGCCGGGGAATTGCAAATGGCTGCCATCGTACTCCCTCAGCACATTGCAGTTGAAAGTATTGTTATACAATTCTTCTAAATACTTTTTATCACTATCGGACAATTCTTTCAACCAGTCATTAAAATTATTGCGGATGGATTCGATTTTTTGATGTGCCAATTGTATGGCGTCATTGTCAGGAACACGAATCGTTTTATCGCCCAGGTCAACTGCGTAAGTATAAAAGGGACTGGTATTCTCCAATGCATGTTCTAAAAGCGTATGGCCATAAGAAGTGCTGCCACTCTTTGTTGTAACTGCATATTCCTGGTTCGTTTTAGCATTGCTGCTTTCAACTTTTACTTTAAAAGTATCCAGGGAAGGGAAGTAATTAACTGACGTATCCAGTTCAAATAAATGAGAAGCAAACCGGTCATAGTAATCCTGCGGTATCCATCTTTCTCCCAAATTAAAATCCAGTAATTCAAAAGGTATTTTTTCAGGTTGTATTTTCTCTAATGCCTGCCTGCTTTTTTGCAGTTGTACATTACCAGGGTTTTCTTCAGATGCTTTTATTGCTTGGTTTAATTTGGCGACAACATTGCCGCTTAAAAACTGGTCAGCAGTTTCCCATGAATTGTTGGCCGGGTTTATGTAAATATGATTACCCAGTGCCTGTATCGTATCTGCTTCAGTACTATCTGTTGCAGCAGCAATAAACTCAATGTCAACCAAGCCTTTATCATTCAGGCTTTTTGCCAATGCCTCAATGGGGTTATCAGTATGAAACGCTTCCTGCTTTTGAATGAGAGATTGGGTAAGGATATCAGCTTTAAAATACTGGTCACCTTCTTTTCTTTCGAGTGAAGCCAATATAATAAGACCGAAGGCTTCATCTTTTAATATACGGAGTTTATTGGTTGACGAATTTAATATGCCATAACCTTTCACTAAAGCATCATAAGATTCATTCAACTGTTTTCTCAAATCCGGGTATTCAATATTTTCAGTTGCTTCTTTGTCTGCCAGCAATAAATACCCGTCTCTCATGGCAGTGTATTGCTGATAGAATCCAATATCTTTTTTATCATACAGACTTGGTAAGAAAGCAGGTTTGTCATTTTCGCCAGCGATATAAGAAACAAATCCAACCCTGTCGTTGTGTACAATCAGGGTTCCTTCTTTATGACATGGATTAGGATCTTTTAGTTCGTCTAGCTGCCTATCTTTATTATTGACAGCAATGTGAAATACACTTTCTCCCTCGTTATAAAATTGATGATCGAATTCCTGCAACTTATTTGACAAGCCATTTAATTCAAAATGAATAGCGGAAGCATTCATCCAGTTAGCCGGAAAATTTATTTCTTCTGCATTGGAATAAAGTTTGTAAACGTATTGTTTGAAGGCGATTGATTTTGCAGTAACCAAAACAACGGCTTCATGTTCTGGCTTATCCGCAGTTTTAATAATGTTGGCTATCCTGGCTGTTTTCCTGTCAACGACAGTTGCATCTAATCTGTTGATATAAGCCGAAGCCCTGTTAATGTTAGCTGCAGGCGCAATGTCAAATAACCCCAATTGTACCGAACTGTTATCAGGATTATTTTCCGGCATCGGCAAATAGGTAAGCTGTTTACCTTTGTCGATATCTTCCTGGATTTCTTCTAATGCAAATGCCTCCTTATTAAAATGCTGGTTAAGGCCGTCTTTTATTGTTTCAGCCAACTTCTCTTTTATTACATTTATGTCTCCATTTTGCCAAACTGTTTGATTCGACCTGCTGTACTGATTCTTACCCGCCTTAATTTCATCAGCAAGAAAAATTTCAGGGTGCTGATTGATATAGTGGTTGATGCCGTATTTCCCAAATTCATTCTCCTGTTCGATAGTTACAACCAATGATCGTTCCTTTTCCGAGAGCGAAATTTTATTTACATTCTTCTGAACAATCAGCATGTGACTTGGAGACTCTGTATTACCTGTGTCCTTCATCAGGTTATCAGGCATTACACTAAGGCTTATAAAATCAGCATGATTGAATAAATATTCTCTTGCCGCTTTGTTCGATGAACTGTTTAGAAAAGCATCTGTAGTGATGTAAGCCAATAGCCCACCGTCTTTTATCTTATCCAAGCCTTTTGCAAAAAAGTAATTATGAATTTTACCTGTTAGGGTCTCATTATTGAATGCCTCGTCAAATACCCTAAAGTTGCCAAATGGAATATTACTAACTATTAAATCGCATTTACCGTTTTCATCATTTGAAGTATTTTCAAAACCTTTCACCTGCACAGAAACAGGGACGGGTATCGAACTACTTAAAGCAGTCAATACCCGGCCCGTCAACATATCTTTTTCAACAGCAGTAATGCTTTGCAATCCAGGAAAAGCATTTGCAGCTTCGCTTACAAATACGCCTGCGCCACTGCTTGGCTCATATATATTTTTGGGATCAATGCCTTGTTCCTTTAAAACACTAAACAATGTTTGAGGAATTATTTCAGGTGTATAAAATGCAGTGAGAATACTGTTTTTAATTGAATCTATTGCCTGCTTGTATTCTGCTTCTGGTAATTGCTGCCGCAATAAGTTATGGAGTTCTTTTATCTGCGGATAGAGTTTTAGATCTTCTTTTGAAGCGTTTAATTTTATCCATTCCTCCTTTGGTCCGTTGGGATATAACACAGCTTTTAAACCACCAAACCCGGCGTACTTTTTTAATGCTTCTACCTGTTCAGGCAAAAGCGATTGCCCGGACTGCCATTCCAATGCAATGCGAATAGCGGCAATATTATCTTTCAGTTTCTGTTGACTGTTGTAATTCACTGTTCACATTTTCACTCGTCACATTGTCCAGGTACTCTTTTATTACACCCATAATCGCATAGCCCAAAAATCTATTGTTCTCATTTTCTTCTGAAAAATTTAGATCATCAAAAACAGGGTTGCAATGTTTTACCATATTGCTGATCTCAAATAGCAATAGCCCCGTCTCAATAAATTGATTGTATTGCTGCTCAAATTCTGATTCAAGTAGATGCAGGACATAATTATACCTGGAAGGCTTTAGATCTTCAGTAAGGTGCGCCATGCATATTTCTTCTATGATATACGACGGTTTACCTTCTTTGCTCAACTGTTCTATGAGAGAATCAACAGTGCTTACCTTATCACTCAGGTATTGTGTAGTGTTGCCTGTTTCTTCTAATTCCAACAATATATCAGGATTATTCTCCTTGATGTATTTATAGAGATTATTAATAAGTGTTCCTTGCATAGCGGTATGTTTTAGATTTTATACTCCAAAGAAAGAACGTATCACAGTGGCTACAATAACCAGGAAAACACAACTGCCAAACCATGCGGCTGCAACCTTGCCGGTATCATGATCGCCACTGTTCCACTTTTGATATACTTTAACGGCACCAATCAAACCGACGATGGCACCTACTGCATACATCAGGTTAGTTCCCGAAGCAAAATAGCTTCTCACCTTTGTGTTGGCCTCATTGATACCGGCATTACCATCCTGTGCTTTTACATAAATGGAGATCAGCAACAGTATGCCTGTTGCTGTAAATGAAAGCAGTTGCTTTTTGATTTGTTTTGTTTCTGTCGCACTTTTCATAACACACTTTTTTTGATTAATGAATAAATAAAAAAATGCTCCATTGTTCCATCCGTTCAACCGCACTTGTTTCTCCTGCACCGGAACAATGAAGCATTAGGTTTTTCAAATCAGTTCAGTAGTTGTTTAAGATCATTTAGCTGGAGTAGATTAGGGTACTTTGCATTGGATTCATTAAAAAGAAAATCAGTCAATTCGCTTTTATGGTCGCCGTCTTTTAAAACGGGGTATTTCATAACAATGCCTTGCAATGAATATAGTAGTTCATCTTTGGTGATGTCACTGTCCGATTCATGCAGATATGCTTTTACTTCATCATTGAATGACTGTACCAATGGTGAAATATCAACTTCCAAAGCAGGTTTAGGTTGATAGTCTTCAGGGTTTTCAGTTTCAAAAGATTTTTTAAAGTCGCCGACTGTTGGAATAACAATTGTACTGTCCTCTACTTTTTTAATACCTATAATACCCAAAACCTCCCAACGGTAATAACGAAAACCTATAAACGCATAATAGCAAACTAATAAAATGATTAAGGCAGTAAAATATTGTTCCCAGCTTATTGAATTAAACATAACACTTAGATTTTTTTGTTTACAAATCAGTTTCACTACTCAAAGTCCCGGATAAAAATAATTGCAAAAACATTTCCAAACCATGCCAAATGATTGGTAAACGGGGTAGCACAACCCCGCAAATAAGATTGAAGATGAATAAAGTAAGGGCTAAATATTATTCAGATTTGGCTAAATGAAGTTGAAAATGTATTTGTCAAAACTTCCAAAGTGCATGAATGTATTGGCTATTTCAGTTATGCCAAGGGGACAAAAACATTTATGCTGAGGCAATTTCATATTGAGGGATTTGTAAACCAGTTCAAACTTGACATTATTTCACCTGATAAAAAGACCTTGGTTTTTATAACTGAATCAATAGAGAATATTCCTTCCGGATTCAGAGCAAAGGGAACTTATCGCATACTCAGCGATGATGAAATCGAAGAAACATTTGACATAGCAGAGCCTGGTAAAGAGTTTTCGGTTTACTCAAAAGTGAAACTGGTGCGTCAGAAATAATCAATTCGTTCTGTTCCATGTTTCCGTTCTTCCAAATAAGGATATGCCTACATAGCCTCTTACTTTAAGTGTGTTCCTATCTTTTAAATACATATAAGAGCTATAAGTCTTGCCGCTTTCAGGGTCGTAAATATCACCGCCCTTCCATTCATCATCACCGTCAAATTTAAAACCTGTAAGCATCAACAACCCGATTATCGGTTTGCTGCGATTTGCTTTATCAGGATTGTTAGCATCAACCCGTTGCTTTCCGTTCTCAGTTGGATTTTTCAGCCAGATAATTTTACCATGAAACTTTCCGCCTGATTTATATATCTGGATTTTCGCAGGTTCTTTACCACCGGTAAGCCACATACCAATTATGTCATCAGCTTTATTTTGAGAATGTGCCTCAAAAGAAATCAATGAAGAAATTAAAATAAAAGACGCTATTCCTTTTTTCATATCCTGCACTTTTTAGGTGAAGGGTTTTCTCTTTGTCTCAGGTTTTCAAATGCTGTATCGTAATCAGGCCGCAGGGTTCCCATCAACCTGTCCCAGATAGTAAAGTACAAACCGTAATTGCCTTTAAAATACTGGTGATGCTGGTTGTGGCTTACAGACGTATTCATCCATTTACCAAACCAATGCTTATTAAAACCTTTAGGGTAAATTTCAAATCCTAAATGTCCATATACATTATACACAAGACTGATAACAAAAAACCACATCAGGTGAATGCTATGAACAGGAATAGTAAACAGGAAGATAACAAAAATCATTGACTCCACAACTGCCTCCAATGGATGAAAGGCATAAGCAGCCCACGGTGATGGATTAGTAGATTTATGATGTACAAGATGCACCATTTTAAATAACCAGGGATGGTGCATGATACGGTGAGCCCAGTAAAAATATGTGTCGTGCATTAAAAGCATTAAGGGAAATGCAAGTATAAAATAAACCGTTCCATGTTCATCAATATGCGTATAAAAAGTAGTGTGTGGCCTTATCGCATCACTGTAAAGCATGAGCAGCGGCGGAACAGAAAAGATAATTACAGAAAGAGTTGAAAAGCCTAATTCACGGGCATAGTCTTTCAGCTTCGGAAATTTTAATTGTATTTTTTTATAGGAAAACTTTCTTTTGAAAAAAACATAATACACCAGGAAGAAGGGTAAGGAGATAAAAAAGTATTTAACTGCGTTATCCAGTAATAAGTACGCAAATTTATCAAGGCTCATAATCTGAATTTAGTACTCAAAACTATGATTCGCAAAAGTTAAAAAAACTAACCTGGGTTATTTTCATTTACCTGCCAGCCTGCGACGCAGGCGGCTGAGGCTTGGGGCTTCCATGCCAAGATAACCTGCTATGTATTTTACTGGGATTCTTTGCAAAGCTCCTGGTATAATATTTTCGAGGGCAAGGTATCTTTCTTCAGCACTCAATGTTTTCCTATTTTGTTCATTCAGCAAAACAATCCTCAGTTCTTCCGCCAATATCTGGCTGAACAGGGTTTCAAATTTCGGATTTTCCTTAAAAATTACAGGCAGGTATTCCTTATTTAATATAAGCGCTTCGCAATCTTCAATGGCGACAAAGTTTTTATGAGAAGGATTATTGCTAGCAAGTCCCTCGGTATAAGTAAAAAAGCATCCTTCATGCTTAAATTCAGAAGCTATTTCGTTACCGGACTCATCCGAAAAAGTTGTTACAATAAATCCTTTATTCAGGAAACCGATAAAACGGCAGTATTCTCCGGCTCTTAGTATAAAATCTCCCTTTGCAAACTTTTTGAAATTGGTGTATTTAAGGCTTTCCTCAATCTCGGCATTGCTGATTTCAATCCGTTCTTTGATATAATTGATAACTTGCGAATACATTGGCAATAGATGTTCACAAAAATAGATTAAATTAAAGCATGGATGCTCTCTTTCTATATTTTAAGAATTTTAACCCACTTTCCAAAGACGCTGAAAGAGCCATTGCGGAAATAAGCAGCATCATAACCATCAGGAAAAATAAAGACCTGCAGCCTATCGGCCACACCTGCAAAACAATTTACTTTATTAAAAAGGGAGTAGCCCGTATCTATTACTTCAAAGATGGTATTGATATTACTGAACGTTTCTTTTTCGAGAACAATATTATTGCAAGAGTAGAAAGTTTGTTTACCGGCAAGCCAAGCCGCAAAGCGATACAGATTCTGGAAGATGCAGAAATTATTGCAATCAACTCCACGCAGCTTTTCAAATTGTATGACACCTACCCTGAAATAGAAAGATTGTTTCGGAAGATATTTGAAACTGCCTATGTAGAAACAGTTAACCGGATAGAAGGAATACAATTTCATTCAGCAGAGGAGAGATATAATGCCTTACTCAATGAAGCTCCGAATGTATTAATGAGAGTTCCCCTGAAGTATGTTGCCTCATTCCTCGGAATTACACAGGTAAGCCTTAGCCGTATCCGGGGCCATCGGTAATTATTTATCCTATGTTAAAAGAATAGCCATTTATTGCGGTCACCTTTGTGAAGTAAACTTTACAATATGGAAGGCGTAAAAGAAATCAGCACCAATACACTCAGAACCTGGTTAGAAACCGGCAAAGAAGTTTCTATCCTGGATATAAGACCGATCCAGGAAAGAACGGAATGGTTCATTCCCCGAAGCATTTACTTTAATGTTTACGATAAATTAAAAGCAAACAACCCCGATGCCCTGCTTGGTTTGCATCTTGATAAAACTGTTCCGGTTGTAACAATTTGTGCAGGAGGTAAAACAAGTTCAATTGCTGCCGCATTATTACAAGAACAGGGTTTTGAAGCCTACTCACTGCAAGGCGGCATGAAGGCCTGGAGTCTGTCCTGGAACACAGCAACACTTTCATTCCCTGAATTTGATATAATACAATTCAGGAGAACGGGAAAGGGTTGTCTTTCATACATGGTGGTATCAAACAGCGAAGCAATAATAGTAGATGCTTCTTTACCAATAGAATCTTACCAGAGCGCTCTTAAAAAGGGAAACCTGCAATTGAAGCATTTAATAGAAACTCATATTCATGCTGACCATCTTTCAAGGTCAAAACAATTATCTGAAAGCAATAAAGCAACATTACATCTTCCTGCACCTAACAAAGTCAACTTTGATTTTGTACCGGTAACCGGCTCAACAGTTTTTCAAATCGGCAATATCAATATTAAAGCCATTCAAACTCCCGGTCATACAGTAGAAAGCACAAGCTATCTGATTGATGAAAAAGTATTGCTTACAGGCGATACACTTTTTATAAACGGAGTTGGCAGACCGGATTTGAAAGCAAACAATGATGAAGCAATACAGAAATCAAAAATGCTTTATCAATCATTGCAAAAACTATTGGCATTGGATGAAAACATAATTGTATTGCCTGCTCATACAAGTCAACCGGTAGAGTTTGACAATATTCCCATTCAAACTACAATCGGAAGCATAAAGCAAAATGTTGCAATGTTGAAACTGAATGAGGAAGAATTTATAAATACTATTCTGCAACGTATTCCACCAACACCAGCAAATTACTTATCAATTGTAGAAAAGAATATCAAAGGCGATTTCAGCGATATAAACCCGGTTGATTTAGAAGCAGGGGCAAATCGTTGTGCAATTTCATAAATATTATCAACAGAAATCAAATTCTTCAAAAAGAACATCTTAAAATGAAAAAGCGAATCTATTTTTTTGTTGCATTGGCGGTAGTGTTACTATCAGTAACAGCATTCAATAAAAAGCAAACCGAACCCTGGACACCTGACCAGTTAATGCAACCTGAAAAGCTTGCAGTAATCATAAACGATTCAACCGCAGTAAAACCGATAATCATCAGCGTAGGTCCCGTTGATTTAATTAAAGGAGCAATCAAAACAGGCCCGGCTAAAGAAAAGGAGAACCTGAAAGACTTAAAGAAACTTTTGTCTAAGGAAGATAGAAAGAGAGAGATTGTTATTTATTGCGGATGCTGTCCTTTTAAAGACTGTCCGAATATCCGACCAGCTTTCTCATTGTTAACTGAAATGAAATTTACCAATCGTAAATTATTGAATCTACCCCGTAACCTGAAAGTTGATTGGATTGATCACAACTATCCGATGAGCAATTGAATGCTATGATTTTGTAGTTATTCGCTTGCAAAAAATATAAAATGAAGTCTGTTCAATTAGGATTAAAAGAAAACTGGAAACAGTTTACACTATTGGTTATCGTCAATGGCTTTGTTGGTGGTATGGTTGGTTTGGAGAGAAGTATATTACCACGTATAGCAGATGTTGAATTTCATATTGCAGTAAAAACTGCAATTCTTTCATTCATTATTGTATTTGGTATTGTAAAAGCAATTACCAATTACTACACCGGTGCATTAGCAAACAGGTTCGGAAGAAAAAAATTATTAGTGGTAGGTTGGATAATTGGGGTTCCTATTCCATTTATTTTGATGTTTGCTCCGTCATGGAGTTGGATAATAGCAGCCAATGTACTGTTAGGAATCAATCAGGGTTTAACATGGTCGAGTACAGTAGTAATGAAAATTGATCTTGTTGGTGAAAAGCAAAGAGGTTTTGCAATGGGTTTAAATGAATTTGCAGGATACATTGCTGTCGCTATCGTTGCATTTTTAACCGGGTGGATAGCCAGTGAATACGGTATAAGACCGTATCCCTTTTATTTGGGAATCGGTTTAGTTATTATGGGCTTAGTTGGAAGTATCTTTTATATAAAAGACACTAAGCACCATGTTGCCAAAGAAACAGTCAGCAATACCGTTCCGGGATTAAAGAATATATTTTGGGATACAACATGGAAAGATAAAAACTTAGGCTCGGTAACACAGGCAGGTTTAATCAATAACTTGAATGATGGAATGGCATGGGGAATTTTCCCAATCTTACTTGCAACTAAAGGTTTCACTATTGGCGAAATAGGCATTATTACAGCAATATACCCTGCTGTTTGGGGTATTGGTCAATTGTTTACTGGAAGAATGGCAGATAAGTTTTGCAAAAAAGATATGCTGTACATAGGAATGTTTTTACAAGGCATTGCTTTGATTGTTTTTGTTTGGGCAAATACGATGTTACATTTTATTATTCTATCTTCTGTTTTAGGATGGGGTACAGCAATGGTGTATCCAACATTCCTAGCAACAGTAGCTGAAAATACAAATCCACAGGACAGAGCAAAAAGTATTGGCATCTTTCGTTTGTGGAGAGATTTAGGCTATGCAATTGGTGCAATACTAACAGGAATAATTGCAGACTTGATAAGTATAAATGCTTCTATTATTTTCATTGGTCTGTTAACATTGGCATCTGCTTTTATAATTCGTTACCGGATGAAATGCAAATCAGATGGTACAGTTAAATTAACGGATTGGATATTGAATAAAAATACAACCCAACGAGCATGCCGACAAAAAGGCACTTTGCTGCAGTTAAGAAAAATTCTATTCACCAACTAAATTACTATTCGCAACTTTATAGCTTATATACATTAATCATTTTGGAAATATTATTTATAGCCAGCTACTGCTGCCATATTTTACAATTGTTGATCTTTAATATTTCACATTAGAGTTTGCTTATTATATTAATCCATTTAAACAACATGTCCCTCATCGCAGTAATAGTTGCCCTATCGGGAGAATGATATTTTGTTTCCAGGCTTCCAAAAGATATTTCATCTCTCTGCAAGGTCGTCATCGTTTTGGCTACAACTCTAAGCATTGGCGCTACCGTTCGGTTGATTATTATTTTGTCTACAACAAGCAAACGAACTAATACCGCCAGTTTAGCTACAGATAATGAAGTGTTTATTTTTTCATTGTTATCAACAGAAGTACTTGGTTCTTTTTCTGCTGGCATTCCATTTCCCAAAAATTTTATTTCCTCTTCAATCCATCCGTTCACCTGTTCTTTCAAAGAAGGCATTGATGAATTGTAAACAGTATTTAATTTCTCTGGATATTGATTGATAATTTTTTGCTCAAATCGAAGTGTCAATATTTTTGCAGGTCGTGTTTCAGCTAACTCAACAAGACCGGCCAGTCGCTGGTATTCAAAATCAATAAATGAAAATTCATTGAAATTTAAAAGGTATAAAATTTTACGAACGTTTGCAGTTGAAATAGGTTCTTGTGAAATCAATTCATCCAATAACACTTTATGGTATGATAACTCTGCGTATGATATTGGCTTTTCAATTTTGCAACAGAAAAATTGTTTAACCGTTTGAACAATTACATTTCCTAAGACTTTATCAACGGCAGCATCATCAAAAACAAACATTAGTTTTTCTAATCGATTACCAATTTCATCCCGGCTGATTGCAAGGTAGGGAGCAGGCAGCTTTTCATTTTTATCAAAATAGTTGCCGAAGAAATCTTCTATAAAATCCAGAGAAGCCTGCAGGTGCCGTCCAAGCTGATTGTAGAGATGCAAAATCTTTTCAGGAACCTTGTCATTCCTGCATGAATAGAGCCTGTCCAGCAGCCTGATAAGCATAGCCTGGTTAACCTTTATGAATTGTTGCTTGTCGCTAATATTGGAACTATTAATAAGGTAGTTCACCAGCAGATTTCTTACATTTTCTGCTTCGGCGGCTGATTCATTAATGATAGCATTAATCTCAGCGTCAGAAAGCTTGTCAAGGTGCTCGTGGTACGGGCAAAGTTTCTCATGTATGAGAGTACTCCATTTTTTTAAGAATGTGATCATGTACGGTATGATTATCCGCTTAGCAACTAAGCAGGTACTCTACTGTACAAACTTTGAGCCTATGCCAGTTTTTCACCCTAAGTAAAGCATACTATTTTCATACGCTGATCACAGTATTTTTATCGTTTTTAATAGATTATTTGAACGTCACAGGTGAAGTCAGGCCACTGAATCGAATTCAAGATGGACTTACCGCATATTCCAGTTTGTTACACAATTCAACTTTACTGCTTACCTCCACCTTTTCAAAGATATTCTGAGCATGTTTAGTGACAGTTCTTTCAGCTATAAAAAGCGTGTCAGCAATGGCTTTGTATTTTAACCCCCGGCATATTAGTTCCGCTATTTCCTTTTCTCTGGCTGACAAATTATAAAGCTGGCAATTCTCATCAAAACTGTGTAAGGCTGTAAGTGTAGAGCGGATATTATTAAGGTTAAGTGATGCAAAAGCTGTGTTTAAAATGGCCTTCTTTTGTTTCGAAGTCACAGCTAAAACAGATTCAATTTTTTGCAGCAGTTCCTGAATCCGGAAAGGTTTCTGAACATAATCTATTGCGCCTAAACGCAAGCCTTCATATTTGTCAGCGGAGGCAGATTTTGCAGTAAGGAATATAAACGGAATATGGGTATATGCCGGGTTGCTGAAAATGATTTTGGCGAAGGAATAACCATCCATCTTATCCATCATTACGTCTGAAATAATTAAGTCCGGGAGAATAGAGAGCGTTTTCATTTGTTTTAAAGCGTCATTGCCGTTCAAGGCAGCATACACGTTGTAATTTTCGTTCAATTTTTTGAAAAGATAATTGGACATACTGATATTGTCTTCAACGACTAAAATTGTTTTCTGCTTTGCGTTGTGAGGTTTAGAGTCAATAGCCAACTGTGGAGTTGATCCAAAATACGATGGAGTACTAAGATGAGAAACAACTTCATTCTCTGCAATGATATGTATCGGTAGAACTGCTGTTATTTCTGTTCCCTTTTCTATCATTCCTTTACTACGGATTGAAATTATCCCATTTAATTCTTCAATTATTTTTTTTACAATTGGCAATCCTAATCCCATCCCCTGGCCATTAGCTTTTTTATTGGTGATTTGAAAATATGGCTCAAAGATTTTCTTTTGATATTCGGCAGGTATGCCCTGCCCGAAATCTCGAACGATAAATTTAAAATATTCATTTTCTCTTTTGAGTTCGATATTGATCATGGTATCATCATCAGAGAACTTTATGGCATTTTCTATTAAATTATTTACAATTCTGTTAATCGCAGAGGGATTGGCTTTAGCAAAAATATTTTCCTCGATTGTGCTTACCAGCTTAATCATTCTTTTGTTTGCATAAGGTTTAAACAACGGTAAACTTTCTTTTACAATGCTGCTGAAGTCCGAAACCAGGTTATGATTGTAAACTATAATTCCTTTACTAAATTTTTCAACATCAAAAAAGTTAACGATGTCAGAAGTCAGCTTATCAATGCTTTTCTTTACAACATCTAATTCTTCTGAACTTTCATTTTTATGAAGGTATTCATCAAGGTAGTTTGTAATTAAAGTGAGCGGCGTTTTCGTTTCATGAGCTAAGTTGACAAACGTGTTAGTCTGTTGCTCATTTATTTTTTCCAGTTCCTTTGTTCTTTTTGAAACCTCATTTCTTAAGGTTGAATTCCAGTTTAGCAACTGTTTTTCTGTGCTTACCAGTCTTTGGTGTTCCTTTCGTAAACCTTCGATATGACGCTTAATTTGCAGCGCAAATAATAGTAAGAAGCCAAGGTTAGTTATAGAAGCTTCGATTCCCTGACCAAGATTAAGGAAATCAATGACCGGCAGACCAACCCATGGCGTAAGACTTAAAAACAAAACAGTTATTTCTTCTTTTGAATCCTTGCTGCTAAAGTTTGCCTTATACTTAAAACGCATAGCTTTTGCAAGGCTAAATATCACCCACAATGCATAGACAGTCGGCACTATCAATAAATCTTTTGCAAAAAGAAGATTGCCAGTGAATGCAAATACGATCACAAAGATGATATAAGGACTGATCAGGAAGAAAAACACCCCTTTGTAAGCATGAAATTTCATCTTTTCCAGTCCAAAGGCTTTGTACACGTAATAGGGAAAATAACATGGCGTAATAAAACCGGTAGCATACGCTATTGTCATTTGAATAAAATATGAACCCGGCAAGTTAGCATCTGGCAGTAATCCTCCTGTAATGTTGTACACTACCAGCAGAAAGATCAAAATGATATTTAGATAAGCTGTTTTATCATCAGGACGGGCCAAGCGGTAGATAAGTAAATAGCAAAGAATTACCGCCTCTATACATACAAAAAGGAATGTGATAATGTGCATCTGGGTACCAGGCAGTAACATTGTTGTAGCATTTACTCAGTCTTTTTTAAACAAAACAACTTATAGCCAAAATCAAATTCATAATAAATATTAAAACCAAAGGATTGATACCAGGGAATATTTTGTAAGGTTGAAGTTTCGAGGCAAATAGTACGATTATTTCTTTTGCCTTCATTGATTACTTCTTTTAGCAAATTGCTTCCTATGCCCTGATGCTGTTTTTCAGGATCAACTCCAATGAACCACAAATAATAAAGCAGGCCTTCAGGATGCACAGCTTTTATTTTTGCCTCCCTGCTCATGGCTTTTTTTAAATTGGAAATACCCAAACAAGTGATTGCAAATCTTGCATCCAGCAGAATAGATTTTAAAGTGGTCTTCTTTTTATCCGGCATTACAATAAGCGCACAGCCCGACTTATCATTTGTAATAAAAACATCGCCAAACATCTTGCATACCTCATGAGAATATTCCATCAGGCGCTTAATTCCTACCTCTCTCTTAGCATCTTGTTTAATAATATAGTTTACGCTTTTATTATCCCCGAAGGACTTCACAAGTAGGTTGATGATTATATCCTTGTCGGTATTTTGGGCTTTTGTCATAGTCGATAATCAATTGGGAAATTACGATTTTGTACTCCAAAGTTTATACCCTTTAGTATGGTATAGTTTTGAGGATCATGGCGAAAGTTTTGCGAAAAGGATTATTTTCGATTAGGCACCTCATTTTCTGTCTGTGGGAGTTAAAAGTTTGACAAAAGATACTTGTTGCTTAATTTATTTCAATTGCCAAATATCTGTAAAGTAGCAAGCCTTGTGTCGTTTTCTTCATCCGCTTGCAGGCGAAGTGTCATGCTTTGACCAAAACAATTAACCTTCTTTTTTTGGGGGTCTATAATACATAAGCCAGCGGTAACCGGATTAAGATGTTTGAAAGTAAAATGCTCAACCAATTTGGAGAAAATGATAATTTCGTTACCAGGTAAACGCACATATTTTTGAATCTGATCTTTCAAATGTTTTCATTTAGAATAGATAGAAAATTAAAATTATTTTCACCTTCTTTACCTCACCAAATTCATTGTGGAGAAAATATAAAAGCTTCGCTATTTGATTTAGAGTTTACAAGTATATTGAAAAGTTATGAAGATTTCTTTTTGCTGACCCTAGCATTAGATTGGAGTTTCTTTTTTATAATATCAATTATCAACTAAATATCAATTTCTAATAGTTAACCTTGTGTTTTTGGGCCTTTCAAGATATCGGTTGTGATTAATTTTATCAATAAAAAAATCATGGACGGTTAGGGTTTGCATTTTCTCTAAATGCAAATTATACTTTCTTTTTCTTGATTTGCTGTATTTGTTTTTGTATAGAATAATCAGATACTTGTTCATAATAAGTACACAATTCCGATATAGTAAGGCCAAAGCCATCCGCCAGAGAAAGCACGGTAGTCCACTGAGGATCTTTTTTTCCAGACGAAATCTTTTGAATAATTGCATATTCAATTCCAGAAGAAGCGGCAAGCTTTCTTAAGCTAGTGACTAGCTTAGCATCTTTTTTTGACTTATTCTCTTCAAGAATTCTTTGAATTGTAAGTCCCAATTTATGTCTGCTTATTAGCTTTTCTTTTACTTCCATTTTTCTGGTGCAAAGTCCAAGCTATCAGGATTCTTTTTGACGTTCGTTCGAACGCCTATTCAAAAAATACATTACCTTTAATTTGCGAATCTTCATATTGAAACAAAATTATTTGAAGCTTTCGCTTTGAGTCTTGTACTGAAACGTCGATAATTTCATGACTACGAGGCAATAAGTGAAGAGCTCACGTTTAGGCGTGGGCTCCCTTATTCGTAGTCAGGGCAATCGACGGCCTCAGTACAGTAAGTGGAGTTCCACGTCTTTTTCATTTTTTAGGGAATGTAGGCGTAACCCCATTTTCAAAGACTCCGCATTTAGAACAAGAAATAAACTTCTATGCGGCAGGAGCAAAACGATAATGGGAACAATTATGCTTTATTATTTCAGGATGGAAATGAGAAGGCATTGGCATTCTTTTATTATGAGTTTTATCCATCCCTCGCCCACTATTCCTTTCAACTAATACAAAGCCGTCCTTTAGCAGAGGAAATAGCCTCTGAAGCATTTGTAAAAACATGGAGGATGCATTACAAACTAAACAGCTATGCTGGTATAAAAGCTTACCTGTATAAAATTGTACACCGTGATAGCATTGAAGCTATTTCAAATGAACAGAAAAGAATAAAAATCTACAGGAACCTGCAACCTCAAATTGATAGTGATTCTCCTTTTGATAATATGGTACGCAGTGAAGTGTACCGGATCATTCATACCGCACTTAAAGACCTGTCTCCCGCCAGCCGAAAGGTTATGATTATGCACTATTTTGAAGGCATGACTACCGGGCAAATAGCTACTGAACTTAGTCTCCATCCCAGCACCATCAAAACCCAAAAAATGCAGGGGCTTAAAGCCCTGAAAAAAGTTTTTATCAGGCCAATGCTATGGCTTTTTTATTTTTGCATTAAAATTTTCCTGGGCTTTTAATAGTCCTTTTTCCCTTTTCTGCCCTTCTTATTATCAGCATGGCTTAACTTAATAGTATGAAAGAAAATCCCTACAGCGGTATGGATAATAGCGCATATCGTGTTGCTTATTTAATAGCGGGTTTTATCAGGCATACACTGTCAGAAAAGGAGCATGATGAACTGGATGACTGGGTAAATGAAAGTGACCATAACATGCATCTTTTTGAAGACCTGACAGATGAAAAGAACCTGGAGGCAAACCTTGAATGGATGGATAAAGTACAGACTGAACAATCGTACAATGCCATGCAGGAAAAGGGGGCATTTAATTTACCTCAAAAAAAGAACTACAACAGGCAGATATGGCTTGCAGCAGCTTCTGTAATTGTATTGCTTGGAGTGTTTTTTGTATATAAGTACACAGCCCGTAAATCTGGTTCCGTTGAAAATATTGCTACCGCTGACACCACATTGCTTAAACCTGGTGGCAACCGTGCCACCCTAACACTTGCAGATGGAAAAGTAATTGATTTAACCTATGCTAAACCAGGACTCATAGAAGATGATTCAACTTCTCATGTGAACAAAACCGCTGATGGAGAATTAGTGTATGTAAAAGATAGCAGCGTTACCAATGCTTCAGCTCTTCATACACTCTCCACACCGGTGGGTGGCCAATACCAGGTGATGTTGTCCGATGGCACCAAGGTATGGCTAAATGCAGCCAGCACACTAAAATACCCTCCTGCATTTAGTGTCAATGAACGTAAAGTAATACTAACAGGAGAAGCATATTTTGAAGTAGCCAAGAATGAGAGCAAACCTTTTAGGGTATTGGTGGCAGATAGTACCACCGTGGTGGTAACGGGAACTCATTTTAATGTAAATGCTTATCAAAACGAAAAAGAACAACAGGTGACTTTATTGAAAGGCAGTGTTACGGTTTTAAATACAAACAATGTTACAAAGTTGGAACCTGGTACACAGGCTTTGATAAAAAATAAAACGATAACGAAAAGCAATGTTGCTGACGCTGAAGAAATAACAGGCTGGAAAGATGGCTTATTTGTTTTTCACGATGCACCTATTGAATCGATAATGATGCAGCTTGAAAGATGGTATGATGCAACAATTATTTATAAAGCAGCAACAAAGCAATTGTTTAATGCAACCATAAAAAGAGAGGAACCTTTGACCGAAGTTTTAAAACTGCTTGAGCTGAATGGTTACGTCCATTTTAAAATTGAAAACAAAACTATTTATGTACTACCCTGACGATTAAAGACAGCGGGTTACTGCAAACAAAAGCCGGAAGTGTTGGAAGCACTGCCGGCGGAGTTTGGGTTAACCCTTTTATCAACTGAGCTATCAACTGAATTAAGAAACCCAAACAATACAAATCTATGCAATTATATACTGATTTGCCGGGATTAAAGTACCTATTCACTATGAAACTTCTTATCTTTTTAACCGTTGTGTCCTGCTTGCAGGTTTCAGCAACAGGGTACGGCCAAACGGTTACCCTGTCCGTAAAAAATACGTCGCTTGAAAAGGTATTTAAAGAAGTAAAAAAGCAAACCGGATTTTACTTTGTCTATACAAGGGATCAACTAAAAAATACGCTGCCGGTTACTATCAATGTTGTAAAGGCAGAATTAAAAGAAGTACTTTCCATTTGCTTCCGCAATCAACCGCTCTCATTTGTTATTGAAGCAAACTACATTGTCGTTCAAACAAAAAACACGACGCTTCAGGCCGTTCCACCATCTGATTCCCTGATAGATATAAAGGGGCATGTTATGAATGAAAACGGTGAGCCTTTAACAGCTGCTACTGTTATTGCGAAGCATTCGAATAGAGGCGTTTCAACAAATAACAAAGGCGATTTTATTCTTCAGGGCGTTAACGATGGAGACATACTGATCATTTCAAGCGTAGGGTTTTACAGGGAAGAAATTGCAATTGGTGAGCAACGATTTTTTTTAATAAACCTTAGGCTTGCAATAAATAGCCTTGAAGAAACTGTGGTGAAAGGCTATTATTCCACTTCAAGGAAATTGAATACAGGGAATGTGGTTAAAATAAATGGTGCCCAAATAACCAATCAACCGGTCTCCAATCCCATGCTTGGATTGGAAGGGCTGGTGCCGGGATTACTGATAACACAATCCAACGGTTTGCCCGGCTCAAGATTTACTGCTTTGATAAGAGGACAAAACTCTATTCAAAATGGCAACAGCCCTTTATTTATCATTGACGGTGTACCATTCTTATCTGACAATGATGCCTTAACACAATTGAATGGCGTACTTGCCAACAGCCCGTTTAATTCTATTGATCCCCACGATATCGAAAGCATCGAAATTCTAAAGGATGCCGATGCAACAGCAATTTACGGTTCAAGAGGTGCAAATGGTGTCATACTCATTACAACCAAAAAAACTAAAGCACAAGGGAATTCCCTTTCTTTAAATATTTCTCGTGGGTGGGGCAAGGTTACCAGAACCATGCCGTTGATGAATACACAACAATATCTTGAAATGCGAAGGGAAGCATTTTCAAATGATGGCATTACTCCTGCAAATTATAATGCCCCGGATTTGGTTTCATGGGATCAGAATAGATATACTGACTGGAAGAAAGAATTCATTGGAGGTACTGCTCAAACATACAACGCACAGTTGCGTTATTCCGGGGGAAATCAATTCACTAAGTTTTCCGTTGGCACAGGCTATTACAAAGAAACAACTGTTTTTCCCGGAGAGTTCGGAGATAAAAAAGCTACCGCGGACATAAATATCAGTCATAAAAGTTCCGACAATAAACTGAACCTTAATTTTATAACCAGCTATAGCAATGATAATAGCATTCTGCCTGCACAGGATCTGACAACTTTTATAAACCTGCCACCTAACAGCTATCCGCTTAAAGATGCATCGGGTAATTTTGTTTGGAGAGAAGCAGATTACTCTGTTGGCAATCCACTGGCCCTGCTTCAGCAAAGGAATGATGTTATAACAGACCGTTTAACTGCCAATAGTATCATTTCTTACAAACCAACCAATTCCTTTGAGATCAAGGCAAATTTTGGATACAACAACGTAGGTGTGGATGAAAAGATTTTATCGCCCATGTCTGCGCAAGACCCTGCCTATGCACCAAAAGGCACTTCAGTATTGGGCAATAATTTTATAAGAACATGGATAATTGAGCCACAAGCTTCTTATAAGTTCAATTTGAAAACAAAGTTGCGAATCGAAGCACTTGTGGGTTCAACATGGCAAAAAACTGAATCTGAAAGGAAATTAATAACCGGGAACGGCTATACAAATGATCAATTATTAAGCTCTATAGCGGCAGCACCATATTTAACCGCTACAAACTCAAAAGTTCAATATCATTATGCTGCTGTTTTTGGAAGGATTGGAATTGATTGGGATAATAAATACATTATCAATATTACAGGACGCAGGGATGGCTCATCAAGGTTTGGCCCGGATAACCGGTTTGCAAATTTTGGCGCTGCTGGCGCTGCCTGGATATTTTCCAAAGAGCCGTTCATACAAAAAGCTTTGCCTTTTCTAAGTTTCGGAAAATTAAGAGGTAGCATTGGTCTGACAGGTAACGATCAGATAGGCAACTATCAATACCTTGATACCTATAAAGGGACAATCTTTGCTTACGACGGCCAGCCCGGGCTTACACCATCAAGATTATTTAATTCAAACTATAGCTGGGAAGAAAATAAGAAAATAGAAGTAGCGGCAGAATTGGGCTTCTTTCAGGATAAACTAACAATGAACCTGAACTACTATAAAAATAAAAGCGATAATCAAATTATAAGGTACAGCCTGCCCACACAAACAGGTTTTACAGATGTACTCCTGAATTTTCCCGGCGTGGTTCAAAATAAAGGATATGAGATTTTAGTCAACGCAGAAATTATTAAGACTAAAAATTTTCAATGGAATACTTCTTTTAATATTTCCCATAATCAGAATACGCTTGTTTCTTTCCCCGGATTAGCGAACAGCAGTTATTCCTCAACGTATGTGATTGGCAAGCCATTAAATGCTTACAGGGGTTTTCATTTTACCGGTGTGGATGCGCAAAGCGGTATTTACCAGTTCGATGATTTAAATAAGGATGGCTCAATTGATAATGCGGACTATGAGTATCTCGGTACCACTGACCCAAAATACTTTGGCGGCTTTTCTAATTCCTTTAGCTATAAAGGCATCCACCTGAATATATTGCTGGAATTCAGAAAACAGCTTGGCCGTGATGCGGTATATTCTTCCGGCACTGCTTTAGGTGATATTGTAAATCAGCCAACGTTTGTATTGAACCGTTGGCGCAATTCTGGAGACATTACACCTTACCAGCGTTACACACAGGATTTCTCCAACCCTGCTTATAATCCTGCGACCTACAACATAAGTTCTTCGGATGCGGTACTTTCTGATGCATCATATATACGACTTAAAAATATTGTCTTATCCTACGATGTTCCCAGGGATTTGATAAAAAAATTGAATGGAGTTAGCTGGAAATTATTTTTCCACATGCAAAATCTTTTTACGATTACTAAATACAAGGGTCATGATCCGGAAAGCCAGTCTTTATCATCATTACCACCACTTAGAATGATCACTGTTGGAACCCACGTTAATTTTTAAAACAGAAAAAATGAAAGCAAAATACATAACCATACCTCTTTACACCCTGCTGATATTGATGATGCAGGAATTAATATTTACTTCATGCAAAAAATTCATCGAAGTAGGAAACCCAAATGATCAGTTGAATAGCGACATGGTTTTCCTGGACAGTTCAACCGCTACCAGTGCTATCACCGGTATATACAGCGAAATGCTTACCAACAGGAATCTTTTCTCCAATTCTGCAATAACGCTTTATGGGGGCATGTCTGCAGATGAATTATATTATTACACACCAGGACTTAAAGATGAATTCAGCAAAAATGAGATCACGCAGGTAAATCATATCAATATTGATAATTCATTTTGGAAACCTGCCTATAAATATATCTATGCGGCTAACCTTGCAATCGAAAAATTATCGCAGTCACAAGCATTATCAGGTTCACTAAAAAATCAGCTAACCGGTGAAGCCAAATTTATAAGAGCATTTTGTTATTTCCAATTGGTAAACCTGTTTAGTGATGTGCCATTAATAATTGCTACCAAATATCAAAATGCGGCTACTGCTCCAAGAGCAACCGTCACCGAAATTTATACACAAATCATCAATGATCTGACTGAAGCCAAAACGCTATTAAACGTACAATATGTTTCCACCGGAAGAGTCCGTCCAAACAAGTGGACTGCGGCAGCACTTCTTTCACGCTGCTACTTATATACCAATCGCTGGCAGGAAGCAGAAACCCAAGCCAATGCAGTTATTACTTCAGGCGTATATTCGTTGGAAACTGATTTAAATAAAGTTTTTTTACATAGCAGCAATGAAGCTATCTGGCAGCTAATACCTGTTCGTCCGGGCTTTAATACTTACGAAGGTTTGGAGATATTGCCAAGCAGTCCTTTTTCCTATCCCACATATCTTGTTACACAAGGTTTGCGTAATTCATTCGAAAATGGAGACAATAGAAAAAGCTTATGGATCAATTCAAGGGTTTATAATAACGATACCTTGTATTTTCCTTTTAAATATAAATTGCCAAACGGTTCATCGCTAACCGAATATTATATGGTGTTCAGGCTGTCAGAACAATACCTGATTCGTGCAGAAGCAGCACTGAATCAAAATAAGATTTCAGATGCGCAAGCTGACATTAATATTGTAAGAATCCGTGCAGGGCTTGGAAATACAGCAGCAAACAATATATCATCGTTAAAGCTGGCTATTGAACAGGAAAGAAGAACTGAATTTTTCTGTGAATGGGCACATCGTTGGTATGATCTGAAAAGGACTAATAGAGCTAATGATATTCTATCGTCTTTAAAAGGTCCTACCTGGCAATCAACTGATGTTTTATGGCCTGTTCCCCAACAGGAAATAAACTTGAATCCTTCACTTTCTCAAAACCCCGGATACTAAAAAACCACCTGCGGCTTTATTTTAAAAGCCTGCAAAATCATCTTTAAATTTTATTGAAATGGCCCATAAAATTATGCGCCTGGTGGTTTTATTTTTAATCCCATTAGGCAGCTATGCCCAAACTGGTAAAACTTTCAACATTGGAGATTCAATGCCGGAGTTGACTTTTACTAATATCTTTAATCAACCCGGTACTTCAATTTCACTAAGTAGCTACAAGCACAAACTAATCATTATAGACTTCTGGAATCGTTGGTGCGGCACCTGCATTGAAGCGTTTCCAAAAATGGAAAAACTTCAAAATGAGTTTGGAGATAAAATAAAAATCTTGTTGGTGACAAGTGATAAAAACGAAGAAGTAGCCAAACTATTCAGGAGATTTAAATTACCGTCATTGACAATAATACCAAATGATACCGTACTCAACCAGATGTTCCCACATGCCGCAGTTCCACATCATGTATGGGTAAATCCTGATGGACGCATACAATTTATCACTGACGGATATAACGCAACATCGCAAAATGTATCAAAAGTATTAGATGGAGAAAATGTGAAGCTCCATAAAAAAAATGAAGCAACAGATGTTGATAAAGATGCAGATTTATGGATGGAAGGAAATGGCCGGTTGCAGAAATATATAAACAGTTATTCTTTCGCTATGCCCAGGATTAATGAAATAGGATCTTCTTATTATACTTTTATTAAGGACACAACAAATAATAATTGTGGGTTTAAGTTTGTTAATATCTCCTTGCTGATGTTATATAAAATTGCGTTTGGTGGTTCTATCAATTTTCAAAATGCAGCATTTGCACAAAATAACAGAGTTCAGTTTAATGTTCCGGGTGGCAATAAGTTTTTTGAATATCCAGATGAAACGGATAGCATAGCCGATTGGGAAAAAAGAAATCTCGTTTGCTATGAGTCAAAATGGAAGTTGCACAATGATAGTTTGGCTTATCAATATTTACAAGACGATGCAAACAGGTTCTTCCATTTTTCAGTTAAAGTGGAAAGTAAAACAGTACCATGTTATATACTCAGGAAGGCAAGTAATTTTTATCAAATAAAATCTTTCAATAAAAAAAAATTATTTGAGTTTACTGATTCATCATTCATTTTAAAAAGCATGCCCGTTGCTGTCCTTATAGGGAGTTTGAATGGGGTATCGCTTTTTAAAACTTCACCAGTAGTAGATGAAACTAGCTATTCTTGCAATATTGATATCCATCTTGTAAATGCGTTTACAGATATAACAACATTAAAAAGGGAGCTATTAAGAAACGGGTTATTGCTGGAACAGGGAAAAAGAAAAATGAAGATGCTTGTAATAAGTTCCAAATAATGAAAGAAGCCAGCACCAACTATTTGCTGGCTTCTTACTTTTTCAAACTAGTTCTTTACCCTGATAGTATAAGATTTAGTTAAATCAGGATGTCCAAATCCATCATCGGTGGCACTTTCAACACCGCAGCGATGTGCTGTTCCGCTGCAGGATAAGGTACCAGTGCCTACAAAAGTGTAGTTTGCAGGGTTGTTAAGATTTGAAGGATCGTCCTGCCCCGGCTGCCCATACAGGTTATAGGTGTAACTGTTGCCTGCAAGTGTTGCATTTTTATGGTTAACAGTAAAAGCTGATGCAGTTAGAGCCAGCATAACAGCAAAAATTCCAAGATACTTTTTCATAAAAAAATGTTTGTTTAAATAATTGCCTACTTTTTTATACAGGTTTTCGGCTTGCCCTGTTTATTGCAATAAAAACTTTATGCTTAGGGATAGAAAATAGGGAGATAAGAATAAGTACAATAATGAAGCTATTAAACAGCAGATGATTACTCCACGATAATTCTTTTAAGATGCCGCCGCAGGAACAAGGGAGATTGGGTACAAATAAAAGCATATAGGCTATGTAAACAGTAAACATTGTCATCAATAATAGCGAAAGTAAAAGCCCTGTTCGCATATATTTACTCACTAAAAGCAATACAACTATCAGCAGTTCACTTACAGGAATTAGCCAGGAGATAATTGCTCCCTGTTGTTTGATGATTGGAGATAGTAAGATAGTAACTTCAAAAGTATCATGATCCATCAATTTACTCATGCCTGTATAAGTAAATAAAAAGATCAGGAGATAACGTGTTGCAATGTTTAAATGATTTATTTTTTCTATTGTCTTCATAGCAATTTGCAATGGAGAACAAAGCTCTTACATTCTTTCTTTAATTTTTTTAGAAAGCTGTTTGCAAACAGCGTATAAAGTTTTGCAAAGGGTATTATTAGCGTCTTAATGAACCTGGCGTTATCCCAAACTGCCTGCGGAAGGCTGTGATAAAATTAGTGGTACGTGGATATCCGACCAGTGAAGCAATTTCTTTCACGGGCTTATTTGTATTGAGGATAAGTTGTCTCGCCTGTTGCATTTTTTGTTCCAGCAACCACTCAAATATCCCGGCGTGAAAGTATTTTCTGAACCCGGATTTTAGTTTGAATTCGTTAATAGCTACCTGCTTCGAAAGAGATCTGATAGAAGGAGGTTTTTTATCAATATGCTTTTCCAATATTGTACGGGCTTCGTGTATCCTTGCAATTTCGAATGGAGTGAAATGGTATGATTTGGTACTTCCCTTAAATGAGACTTCTAATAACTGAAATAGTAATTCACGTACCTTTAAATCATAGTAAAATTGCCTTGTTGTTTCATCATAAGGGCAATCAAGAATTTGATTGGTAATTTCTTTCATTGAAGGAATAGACCATCCACCTTTTCCGTTTAATATGGTATGAGGTGATTCCTGAAGCAACGTTTTTAATTCAGGAAAAAAAGGAGTTAGTTCCTCCAGTAACTTAGGAGAATAAAAAAACTCGATCAATTTAAAGTCTTCTTTTTTTTCAAAAAGTACATTGCAATTGGAGCCTTCGGTAAAATAGCAGATGTATTGATCTTTTCGTAAATGGAACTTTCCAATAGTATTTATTTCCTTTCTTGCCTCATTTTTCAAAATGAAATAACTATAAAGACCATATTGTGCTATCCAGTTTTTTGCCTTAAGTTTTTTAAAAAGATTGCCCGTAGTTAGTCTGATGAAATAATTGTCCCCGGTTAATTGTTGCAGGACTATGTCTGCCAGGTTTGTTTTAACTGAAACTGCAGCTGCACCCCTAATGAGTGGGCCTTTGTAATCCAAAGGTAATCCCGGCTGAAACTCAAGGATTGAATTATCCGGTAAAGTAAGTTCTATATTATTCATAGGTTCCAAGTTTACACACTCACTGCCGAGCTAATAGAAATAGTTGACGGCCTCGTACCAATTATAAAGTTAATTTTTTAAAGCGAATAACTCAAACTACGGCTTGTGGAATTCTGTAGGGCTATTAGAGAAGTTAGGAAAATGGCGGGAAAGAAAAATATCTATATTCTTAGTAGTTCAGGTATTACACATTGATGTCCCAATGCAGGACTTTTGACCAATGACAATTTACCTGGTGCAAATACTTCTTAAAAGAGTAATTCATTTTCGTAGTTTCTAAATATATCAATGTCGCGGCCTGCTCTCCCAAAGTCATTACATCAAAATCTGCTAGTCACTCATCCGCTGCAAGTTGCTCGTGAGATTTTCAAGGGATTACAAAGACCCGGCATAGTACTCCTGTCTTATTTCTTAACGCCTTCGGCAAATAAGCCAGGAGAACTATGCCGGACTACGATATTGATCATTGAGGTTGACTCGTACCTCACCAACCACAATTCAAGATTTTAATAATAAAAGACCATTGGAAAGCTTTATTACAAAGACTTAATAATTAGTCATTTAGATATATTGCTAAACTATTTGTCATTATAATACTAAATATATTAGTATTTGATTCTACCTTAGCTTTTGAAAAAGGAGTTATGTACTTAAACTGCAAGACACATTATAGTTTCCGGTATGGAACTATCGCTACCAAAGAATTGGTGGAAATGGCCGTAGACCGGGGAATTACAACGCTGGCACTAACAAACATAAACACTACCTGTGATAGCTGGGATTTTTTTAAAACGGCTTCTGCCGCTGGCATTAAACCCGTTTTAGGAACAGAAGTTCGTAATGAAGATGAGTTTTTATATATTTTAATTGCCGCTAACAATGATGGTCTTGCCTGGATTCATAATTTCCTTTCTCTGCATATCATGCCCAGGAAGCCATTCCCAAAGGCTGCGGAAATAACAACTTTCTTTGACAAACATGCTGACGGGTATGTCATTTTCCCCCTTGATGCAAAACCGCTAAAAGATTTATTACCTAATGAATATATTGGAGTACAGCCCTGGGAAGTAAACAAATTAATTGCTGTCGATTGGAAAAATTATAAAAACAAATTCGTCGTCCGGCAACCTGTTTCCTTCCAGGATAAAAAATATCATAATCTGCATAGGCTACTCAGAGCCGTTAGTAAGAATTGCCTGTTGTCAAAACTTCCTGTAACGGCCCAGGGCTTGCCGCAGGAAACATTTGTTCAGCCTTCTTCATTAATTCAATCTTTTAGTCAATATCCTTTCATTGTCACCAATACTTACAAGTTGTTAGATGGCTGTTGCATCAACATGGACTTTGATACAGATAAAAATAAACAGTGTTATAGTGCCAGTAAAGAAGATGACCGGATACTTTTATCGAAGCTGGCGCAGGATGGCTTTACCCGGCGCTATGGAAAAAAGAATAAAGTAGCTGCGGCCCGTATGCAAAAGGAGTTAAAGATCATTAACGATTTAGGATTTAATGCATACTTTCTGATTAACAACGACATCGTTCATTATGCTACCACTCGTGGCTTTTACCATGTTGGCCGTGGCAGTGGTGCTAACTCGATTGTCGCTTATTGTCTTGGTATTACCGATGTTGATCCTATTGAACTGAATTTATACTTCGAACGTTTCTTAAACCCGGAGCGTACCTCACCACCAGATTTTGACATTGATTTTAGTTATACAGACCGTGATGAAATGATGGACTACATTTTCAAACGATTTGGAAAAGATCATGTTGCTATTTGCGGCTCTTATTCCACCTTTAAACATGATGCTGCCTTTCATGAGCTGGGTAAAGTTTTTGGTTTGCCGGAAGATGAAATAAAATCATTGCAACTCTCTGCTGCCCCGCAAGACGAAATTCATAAACTCATTTTTCAGTACAGCAAATTGCTGATAGGCATGCCTAATATAATGTCAATTCATCCCTGCGGCATGTTGATCACTGAAAAGAAAATGACCAACTATGCCACTTGCTTTCTGCCTCCAAAAGGGTTTACGGGAGTTCAGATAGATATGTTTATTGCTGAAGATATTGGCATCAATAAGTTTGATATTCTCAGTCAGCGGGGCTTAGGGCACATCAAAGAGTGCCTGCAACTAATAAAGAAAAATAAAGGATTAACCGTCAACATACATGACTTTGAAAATTTTAGAAATGACGAAGCGATTAAGGTTCAGATAAGGGAAGCGAATACCATCGGCTGTTTTTATATTGAATCGCCAGCCATGCGTCAGTTACTGAAAAAACTTCACTGCGATGATTATCTAACTCTTGTGGCCGCCAGCAGCATTATCCGTCCTGGTGTAGCCCAGTCCGGCATGATGAGAGAATATATTTACCGGTTTCATAACCGGGATAAAATAAAATATGTACATCCTTTATTTGAAGAACATCTAAGCGAAACTTTTGGCGTAATGGTCTTTCAGGAAGACGTAATAAAAATTGCGCATTATTTTGCTGACCTCACTTTGGGGGAAGCAGATGTGTTAAGAAGAGCCATGAGCGGTAAGTACCGCAATCACAATCGTTTCTTTTTAATGAAGGAAAAGTTTTTAACCAACTGCAAAAAAATTGGACACCCCGAGGAACTGGCGCACGAAGTATGGCGGCAGATGGAAAGTTTTGCAGGGTATAGTTTTAACAAGGCTCACTCGGCAAGCTTTGCTGTAGAAAGTTATATGAGCCTTTATCTCAAGACTTATTTTCCTAAAGAATTTATGGTGGCTGTCATCAACAATTTTGGCGGCTTTTATTCCAGGGAATTGTACTTTCTTGAATTATTAAAAACGGGTGGAGAGATTAAAGCGCCCTGCGTTAATAACAGTGACGAATATACCAACATCACGGGCAACGAAGTATATGTGGGTTTCATTCACATTAAGAGATTGCAATCAAAACTAGTGGAGAAAATTATTGATGAAAGAAACGAAAATGGACCATATCTGCATCTTCAGGATTTTATTGAACGTACTGGCGTAGGCTTAGAGCAGTTAAATACATTAATCAGCATCGGAGCATTTCGTTTTACAGGCAAGACAAAAAAGCAGTTATTATGGGAAGCCAATTTTCTGCAAAAGAAGAATCAACCGGAATTGCATGCCAGTGTTCCATTGTTCAAAGAAGAGCCGTTGGAATTTACTTTGCCTGAATTGGTGGACAATCCTTTGGATGATCTCTACGATGAAATGGAAATTTTGGGTTTTACATTAAGCAACCCTTTTGAATTAATTGATGATGACCCTTGCAAATATGTTGCGGCAAAGGATTTACCCCACAACATTGGAAAGACAATAACATGCCTTGCATACTTCATTGCACATAAGCATGTCATTACCAAAAACAATGACCAGATGTATTTCGGAACCTTTGTCGATAAAGATCTGGACTGGGTGGATACGGTTCACTTCCCTGATGTGGCTAAAAGATATCCATTGAACAACAGTGGCTTTTATAGAATTACCGGTAAAGTGGTAGACGATTTTGGCGTACAAAGTATTGAAGTATCAAAAATGCTAAAGGTGGGATATAAAAATCGGAGCTATACAAATTTGGGATAATGCTACTAACGGAAGACAGGCATATTACACACATGGACTTAGATACATTTTTTGTATCGGTTGAATATTTACGTAACCCAAAGCTACGGGGCAAACCTGTATTGATAGGTGGCACCGGCGACCGTGGCGTTGTTGCTTCCTGCAGTTATGAAGCAAGGAAATTTGGTATTCATAGTGGCATGCCGATACGGGCTGCAAAATATTTATGTTCTCATGCTGTCATTGTGAAAAGTGATTTTGAAGCGTACAGTAAATATTCAAAGCTGGTGACAGAAGTCATAAAAGAAAATGTGCCGTTATTTGAAAAGTCTAGCATTGATGAATTTTACATTGACCTCACGGGGATGGATAAATTTTTTGGTTGCAAAAAATTTAGTGATGAACTGAAAACAAAAGTGACAAAGGAAAGTGGTTTAAGCATTTCCTATGGACTTTCTTCAAACAAACTAATTAGTAAGGTTGCCACCAATGAAATTAAGCCCAACGGCCAGATTGAAATACCGTTCGGTGATGAACGATCCTTTTTAGCACCATTGAGCATTATGAAGATTCCGGGAATTGGAAAAGAAACTGGCTATAAGTTATTGAAGATGGGTGTTGAAACCGTGAAAACGTTGAGTGAGATTCCAGTAAACATGATGCATAATTTACTGGGTAAAAACGGCATTGAGTTACACCGCCGTGCAAACGGTATTGACGAATCCCCCGTTGTTCCATACAGGGAACAGAAATCAATCAGCACGGAAGAAACCTTCCAGACGGATACAATTGACTTGCACTTTATTCACCAGGAACTCGTGCGAATGACGGAAAAAATTGCTTTTGAATTACGCTCTCAAAACAGGCTCACTGGCTGCGTCTCTGTTAAAATCAGATACAGTGATTTTCAGACAGAACAAAAACAAAGAGCAATTACTTACACTAATTCGGATCATGTGATTTTAACCACTGTAAAAGAATTATTTGAAAAGCTTTATACAAAACGCCAGTTGATAAGATTGATTGGTGTTCGATTCACAGATTTGATACCGGGTACTTACCAGATCAATCTCTTTGATGATACGCAGGAATCAATCCGGCTTTACCAGGCAATCGACAGTGTAAAGAAACAGTATGGAGAAAAGTTTTTGATTCGGGCAGCGGCGGGTATCTGATTACCCAAAGAGATTACCTTGTCTCAGGTCATCTTTTTCAATTGGATTTGGCTTCAACAATGCCGCTTCTTCAATATAACGTGGAAGGTTAATTGGAGGAAGTTCACTGTAATCAACTCTTTCCAATGGATTCAAGGCACTTTTAAAATCTTTACTCAAAGAGTATGCATACATTTTCTCGTAGGGATATTGAGTAAAAGCTAATTCAGTTATTCGCTTATCATCCAATTTACCAAACATCCATTCGTAAGCTAATTCTTCGTTCAGTATGGTTGGCATTCTTTTCTTTGCATTGTGTACCTCTTCCATTAACGGGTTTGCTTTTGTCGTTACAATAGCAAAACTGTCCAGACTTTCGCCGGTTGTTTTATCAGTCCAGGTATTGTAAATCCCGGCCATGTAGAAATATTCCTTTTCCGGCAAAGTAATGTAGTAGGGATATTTTACAGCGGTTTTAAGTGGCTGGCCAGTTTTTTTATTCAATGGAAAAATGTGTCGCCATTCATAAAATCCGGATGAAAGAACCAGGCATCTTTTTTCTCTGGCAGATTTTTGATACATTTTTTTCTCCAGCATCTCTTCACCAATGGCATTGAGGGTAGTAAGCGGAGTGTCAAATTTCCCTGTTGCAGGATTCATCCCTCCTCTTCTCATGTGTGTTGCTTCATCATAAGACTTAAGCCATGATGGAATAAAGCCCCATTCCATTTCCACAAGCTCAAAATCTTCTTTCCCTGCCAGCGGTTTTAGAACAGCACTATTACCGTAATCAAAACCATCAATTAATTGCTTATCTAAAAAACCATAATTGGCAATTGTTTTTTCCAATTGTTTAAGCCTGATGTATTCAGCCCTTGTAACTTTTTGTCCATTATAATAGCACATACTAATTATTGTTTTGTCTTAATATAATTTGCAACCAAGTCCCCAATTTCTTCAGCTTCTCTTTGTCGTCCTTCCGGTACTGAAGTCCAAAAATGTGAAGTCCCATTGGTAGTTCTAACTAACGCCAAGGGCTTTCTGTTATCTGAAAATGCTACTCTAAAAACGGTTTGATTGGCTATCAGAATTTCCTGTACTTTAATTTTTACCGCATGGTAGTCAAGCTCAAAAATTTCATTCTGGTTATCCATATTCTAAATTAATTCAAAATTTAGCTTTGGTGAAATCTTTATGGTTTAAATAAAAGCAAATTCTTATTTGTTCTGTATTTTTAAAAAATGAAGAAATTCATTATCAATGTGATCGATGGCCTGTCCTACTTATTTATGGGTGGCAATGAGAAAGAGCATGATGCTATTCCTTTCAAGCAAAAGGTAAAAACGCTGATAATTTGGGGTTCGGTAATAATTTGCTGTTATGTAATGCTAACCTTAGCCTCAGATTAAGAAACAAAACCTCGTTTACTTTATGATAGCTAATAAGTAACATAAGACTAATTATCCTTGAAATAATTTTTACCAGATAATTTCATCTGTCGTTGTATTAAAGCTTTTTGCGTGGATTATGTTAATTTCTGAATAGTTCATTTTATTGTTCTGTGAAAGTGTCGCAAGCATTTCGTTTTTACTAACTGAAATTAGTTTGAAAATATCATACGTTGCTACAACTTTATTAAATGCAAAATTAAGCCCTATTTCTTTTGCAGGTACGCTTGGATAAATTATAGCATCTGCCTTTTCCTTTGCTAAGTATAATGCCAGATTACTATACGCAGTTGTTATGAAATAAGTCTTCGGATCTTCTTTTGCATGTCTCCTAAACTTTTCAAACAAAAATCTATACAAGGCTATTGCCGCTGACTTTGTTTCTGCGTCATATAGTTGAATCGTTTCATCGAAACCATCACCATAGTGTCTATCGAAGTCAGATACTCGTAAGTGTTTATCTGGTGAAGTAACAATGACTATTTTTAAAGGTTTTTGTATTTCCCACTTACTGATAGTTACAGAAACTTTGTCGCCAGGATTAATATTTTTAGTCCAATCATCAGCGATTTCTAAATAAGACACGGGTCTTGTTTCTGAAGAATAAAGTTTAGATTGAAATGGACGATTGCATCTTGCAAAAGATTTTACTACTCCCTTTGGCGCAATAAATATTTCTGATACTTTATTGAAATAAATTTCTTCTTTAGTATGTGTTCTTGAGCGGACAACAGTAGTTAAGGGCCCTAAATCATCTATAATCACCGGAATGCCTTTAATTGTAAGAAAAGTTGTCAACGCATATTCATAAGCAAACTCATCATTCGGGTCTAATTGCTCTAATTTGCTTATTGCTCTATTTACTGTCTCAAGTGTCATAAGATTTGTGTACATAATAAATAGCTGCCAACTCTTTAATTGCCTCAACCAACGCCAATAAACTTGCAGCAATCACCTAAGATACATTCTAAATACGAAAGGGAATCAGGGCTCTTATGAAATTCTTATTATGATCAGACTGTTTCAAAATAGAATGTTGTAAATCTTTTGCAATGACCCGTCTTAGTACACCTACCTTATTTCTTTCCGCCTTCGGCAAATAAGCCAGGCGAACTATGCCGGACAATGATCATTGGTCATTGAGATTGGATCGTTCCTCACCAACCACAATTCCAGATTTAAAAACTTCAAAGAATTCTCAAATAAGATTATTGAAGTATTCCACCAGGGAACCTACAAATCAGATTGCTAAATGAGAATTATTTAAAACTCATTCATCCTTATCTGTCGCAAATTTCTTGACAGGCTTTGACAAAAGCAAGGTCTGCGTTTCGCCAAAATACAGGGGCGAAACTTGCCACGGTTTTGTAAAAACAATCTCCACCCCGGTTTGGCCTCCTTCGGAGATATATCTGTGGGGGTAGTATTCTTTTTACAAAAACCTTGCTTTTGCCAAACCCTTTTCAAGGCCGGGTTGCTACGATTAGAACGAACGAGGCTCATGCCGAGTTAAGAAAATCATCTAAACATAAATCGTATGCAAACACAACAACTTTCAGCACTCATGCGGCTTTCATGGAAAATTCAGCACTCCAAAAAAACAAGCCGTTCAAAATCCCTTGTTTCAGCATGGGTAATCTATCAACAGGCTGACATCATGGTTTACTATCTGGTAAAAAAACATACACCGGAGCAGCGAACGACAGCAGCCATTGACAAAAACTTGAAACTTATTTTTTAATCATAAATCTATCAATCATGGAAATGACAGCAAGATTAACAGGTGATGCAAAAATCAGCACCCTGAAAAACGAAAAGCAGGTAGTGAATTTTAATGTAGCTATTAACGATAGCTACAAAGCAAAGGGCAGTAATGAAACTACCAAAATTGTAACCTATGTGCAGTGCGATTATTGGGTAAACCCCGGTATTGCTCAATACCTCACCAAAGGAACGCTGGTAGAGTTACAAGGCCGCATTGGCGTAAATGCTTACACGGGTAAAGATGGCGAAGCAAAAGCCACATTGACCTTTCATGTAAACACCATTAAACTACATGGAAGCAGCGGTAATAAAAATGAAACTCCCACAAAAACATATGAACCTGCAAAAGCAGCGGCAGCAGATGATTTGCCTTTTTAGCATTTATCACAGCAACATTCATAAAAATTAAAATCAATTATCATGGCACACAATTTAAATTTCAACGAGCAAACAGGTAAACACAGTTTCTTTTCAGTAAAAGAAAAAGCCTGGCATGGATTAGGGCAAATTGTAGAAGGTTATCCAAACAGTGCAGAAGCATTAAAATTTGCGGGTTTGGATTATACCGTAGAAAAAAGAAAACTGTTTACGTTTGATAATGAAAACGAAGCAGCGAACGAGGACACCGAAATAAAGATACCAGAAATTGAAGTCCCCAATTATTTTGCAACCGTAAGAACCGACAATGAAAATATTTTGGGCGTTGTTGGTAGAGATTATGAAGTAATCCAAAATATTGACGCATTCAGTTTTTTTGATTCTATTATTGGCGGCGATGGCATACAATACGAAACCGCTGGAGCATTAGGAAAAGGAGAAAGGATTTTTATTACTGCTAAGTTGCCCAATTATATTAAAGTGGGTAATGATGATTTAATTGAACAGTATTTATTTTTAACTACTTCCCACGATGGTGGTGGTAGTATTACTGCTGCCTTTACACCTGTAAGAATTGTTTGTAATAATACTTTAAATGCAGCCCTTCGCAACCATAGCAATGCTTTTAAAATAAGGCATACTGCAAATGCAAAAGAACGGTTGGAAGAAGCCCATAAACTAATGGGAATTACCAACCAGTTGAGCTATGAACTGGAAGGTATTTTTAATCAATGGGCTAAGATTCGCATTACAGACCCCGAAGCAAAAAAGCTGATTCAAATGGCATTGGTTCCAAACAAAGAAGTGTTGCAAAATATAGAGGCTGGTAAAGATGATGAACTATCCACCTGTTTTAAAAATATGACCGATGCAGCTTTTGAATATGCGTTGACTAATGAAAGCCAGCAATTGGTAACAACCAAGGGGACATTATTTGGTACTTATAATGCAGTGACCGGATATTTTCAAAATGTAAGGACTTACAAAAACGAAGAAGCAAAACTGAAATCTTTATTGTTTGGTGGTACCGGACAAACGAGAACACAAAAGGCATTTAATCTTTGTGAGGAGTTTGCAAAGGGCGCTGTAATGGACTTTTATAATTAAGATTTGTAAGGGGCAAACTTTGCTGTTTGCCCCTTTTTTCAATATGATTTTTTAAAGCCCGGAAACGAGCCACGCTTGAGGGCGTGACTCGTTTCCGGTAGTGTAAAGGACATCTGTTTATGAATGAATATTAAATAATAAAAATATTTTCAGATATCAATTACGTGATAATCAATCAAGTATCTAATATCAAGGACATAAAATACCATAAATTTACAGGACTCTACAATTTATTTACTTTATTTTATGTATTTTTGTATTTTACAGGACTCTACAAATAAATAATGAATCTATCAATTGAAACTATATCAGACATCAAAATAGGCTTCCCAGGTCAGGCAGAACCGCAAGGAAATATTCCATTTCTGCAGCTCCGTCAATTCAATGACGAAGGAATGCTTTTTACAAATGATGCTGATTGTTTAAAGTTAAACAAAAAGATTGAGTCTCATTTTTTGAAAAATGGGGATGTTTTATTTGTAGGAAAAGGTAATCGGTTATTTGCCTGGTGTTATATAGATAAAAATACACCTACAGTGGCCTCGTCCAGTTTTTTTGTTCTTCGCCCAAAAACAAAAGAAATTCATCCTGAATATCTGGCAGCTATCTTAAATGCTCCCCAAACGAAAACAGCTTTAATGCAATTAGGAGGCGGCACTAATATTTTTTCAATCCGCAAGTCAGAATTAGCTGCTTTCCAAATACCAGTCTTACCAATGGATCAACAAATAAAAGTTGCTTTATTGGCATCTTTTCACCAGCAGGAAATACAACTGGCCAAAGAAATAATCAGTCAAAAACAAAACTTATACTCCTCAATCATTTCAAAACTTATTAAATAACAAGTATGGATAAAAAACTAACACAATCGGATATTAATAGAATAGTTTGGAAAGCCTGTGACACTTTCCGAGGTACAATTGACGCTACCCAATACAAAGACTATATACTCACTATGTTGTTTTTGAAATACGTAACTGATGTATGGAAAGATAAAAGAGCAGCCTATGTAGAAAAATATAAGAATGATGAAGTTCGTATTGAAAGAGCATTGCGTAGCGAGCGTTTTCAACTCCCTTCAGAAAGTTCTTTCGATACCTTATTTGGACAACGTAATGAAAGCAACCTGGGTGAGTTAATAAATATTGCGCTGGAAAAATTGGAAGATGCCAATCGAAGCAAGTTGGAAAGAGTGTTTCGTAACATAGATTTTAATAGCGAAGCAAATCTCGGGCAAACAAAAGACCGTAACCGGCGTTTAAAAAATCTGCTGGTGGATTTTTCTGAATTGGATATTCAGCCTTCGCATTTGGTAGGGAATGATATAATTGGTGATGCATACGAGTTCCTGATTGCAAAGTTTGCGGGTGATGCTGGTAAAAAAGCGGGTGACTTTTATACTCCAAGTGAAGTGTCTACTTTGTTAGCAAAACTGCTGGCCCCCCAGCCCGGTAATCGTTTATGTGATCCTACTTGTGGTTCTGGTTCCTTGCTCATTAAAATGGGTAGAGAAGTTGGCAGCAATAATTTTTCCCTATATGGTCAGGAAAATAACGGAAGCACCTGGGCGCTGGCACGTATGAACATGTTCCTCCATGAATTTGATAATGCTACCATCGAATGGGGAGACACTATTAATAACCCAAAGCTTTTAGAAGGTGATCAGTTAATGAAGTTTCATATAGTTGGAGCAAATCCACCTTTTTCTTTAGATAAATGGGGTGCAGAAGATGCGCTGGCAGATCAGTACAACCGTTTTCATCGTGGGGTGCCACCCAAAAGCAAGGGTGATTTTGCTTTTATTACCCACATGATTGAAACTACTTATGAAGATATTGGCAGAGTTGGAGTGATAGTGCCGCATGGTGTTTTATTCCGTGGAAGTACGGAGGGTAAAATAAGAGAACAGTTGATTAAAGAAAATCTTTTAGAAGCGGTAATAGGGCTGCCTGCAAATCTGTTTTTTGGAACTGGAATTCCTGCTGCCATCCTAATTTTTAACAGAGCTAAAGGCGATAATAAAGACGTTCTGTTTTTAGATGCAAGCAGAGAATATGAAGCAGGTAAAAATCAAAACAAGTTAAGGGAAGATAAAGATATTCCACACATTGTTGATACTTACAAAGCCTTTAAAGTTGCCCCAGCACTAAACTCAGACGAAGGTGCAGTAATGACCGAAAAATATGCTTACAGGGCTACATTGAAAGAGATTATCGATAATGATTATAATCTGAATATACCTCGCTATGTAGATACATTTGAAGAGGAAGCACCAGTTGAAATTGCTGAAACACAAGCGGAAATTAAGCGGTTAAAATCTGAATTGGTATTAGTGGAATCACAAATGAATAAATACTTAAATGAATTAGGATTTTAAAATAACCGCAGTTGTTTCAAATGTTTTTTTCAATTGCGTAAACCTGAGTACTTTCTTGATATATAAAACTAAAATGAAGAATAATAATCAACATAAAACCGGATTTAAGCATACGGCATTAGGATGGATACCTGATGGATGGTCTGTAATCAAATTAGACAAGGTAATTAAGCTAATAAATGGCCGCCCCTTTAAACCAGAAGATTGGAAAGAAGTTGGTTTGCCAATTATTAGAATTCAGAACCTAAATAATTCTACGGCACCATATAATTATTATGATCAACCTGTTCAAGAAAAATACTATGTCGAAACAGGAGATATTCTTTTTGCTTGGTCTGGAACAAAAGGAGTTTCTTTTGGAGCTAGAGTTTGGACCAATGGTAAGGCAATTTTAAATCAACATATATTTAAAGTCATCCCAATTGAAACTTTTCTTACTAAAAACTATTCGTATTTGGTGCTAAATAAAGTTCAGAATGCAATCGAATCAAATGCGCATGGCTTTAAGTCATCCTTTGTACATGTAAAGAAATTCGATTTAGACAAAACTTTACTTCCTCTTCCTCCGATTCCAGAACAACTCAAAATTACAAATATACTTAACACATGGGACGATGCTATAGCAAGGACTCAAGAACTCATTACGCAACTGAAACAACGGAATAAAGGATTAATAACACTCTTGCTTAATGGAAAAAAAAGACTTAAAGGGTTCAAATCTGCAAAAGCTGCTTATTCTTCAATTCACTCGTTTGCAAAAGAAGTATCTGATAAAAATGCAAGTGACAAAGAATTAGTTGTTTTGTCTTGCACTAAATACGATGGTTTAGTGCCTTCACTTGAATACTTTGGTAGGAAAATTTACAGTGATGATTTAACGACTTATAAAATTGTTTCCAAAAATTGTTTTGCATATGCAACTAACCATATCGAAGAGGGTTCAATTGGTTACCAGGCAAAATACGAGGCGGCATTAATTAGTCCCATGTACACTGTATTTAAAACAAATGACTCTGTTGATGATGAATATTTATACAAGGTTTTAAAGTCACACCATTACATACATGAATACCAAAAACGGATGGAAGGTTCGATTGACAGGCGTGGTGGCTTAAGGTGGGATGAATTTTCAAAGATCAAAGTACTACTTCCTTCGGTAGAAGAGCAAAGGGCAATTGCAGGAATTTTAAATAAGGCTGATGAGGAAGTAAAGTTGCAACAACAACAACTTGCTGCTTTCCAACTACAAAAGAAAGGATTGATGCAAAAATTGCTTACTGGTGAGATAAGGTTAAAAACGGATCATAATTAATTATTTAAAAATAAATAAATGGCAAACTTAGATTTAATTAAACGGCTGAATGAGCAATATGGCAAAACAAGCCCTATTAGATCAGCCACTAAACTATTTTCTATTAATGAGGCAATAGACCCCAATAAATTAGAGAAAGCTTTGCCAAATTCCCTGGCTAGCATGGGGCCGTTATATGCTGGCTATTTCGATTTTGGGTTACCTGCCAATGTTTCGTTACTGTTTATTGACGTATGTAGCTTCTCAACTCGCTTTATTGATTTAGATGGTGAAAGTATAGCTACTTTTTTTGATAATTATTATGATGTTGTCATTCCTATCATTTATAAATATGGTGGTGAAATTGATAAAATTATCGGTGATGGAATAATCTGCATTTTTGGCCCACCATTTTTAAGTGATGATACAAAAGCAAACATTAAAAAAGCTAATGATTGCGCAAAGGAAATTATTGAAGCAACCGAGGGTAAGGCATATTCAAGCAAAGTTGCATTTCATTCTGGAACTATAAATTATTTCAAAAATAAAACTGGTTTATATAAAGAATTTACAATGATTGGCAAACCATTAACGGAAATATTCAGACTCGAAAGTGTTAGCCTTGATGAAAGAGTTAATTATTATGATGAGACGCCAATAAGGGATTTTTATAAAGAAAGAATTGCTTGTTGTCAGTCTGGTAATTCATCCACAATAAAAGCTGAATGGACACATTGGGAGCATACTTTACCGAATCTAAAAGGTGTAGATTTTAAACGATATTATTCAATAATTCATAACAAGTAGTTATGCCTAATTTATTACAAATAGATGCTTTAAGGGAAAAGTATGCTGTAAGGAACAACGTACTGCAGAAAGAAATTAAATTACTATCTGAAAATTTCAAAAGGTCAACTTACGAAATAAAAAATTTATTTGCTGTTAGTGGAACTAATGATACTCTTGTTAGATACTTTGAAAGTCAACAATCGGCTAACGTTGTATTACTATTCATTGATATTACTGGATTTTCCTTAAAATGCAAATCCCTTACTAATAATCAACTTTCTCTTTATTTGGACGATTATTATGATAGAGTAATTACAAGTATTTATAGGCATGGTGGAGAGATAGAAAAAATAATTGGAGATGGGATTATTTGCATTTTTGGACAACCATTTTTGAGCGATTCAAAGTCTGATCTTTTTATAAAGGCAGATTCTTGTGCAAAAGATGTAGTAATAGAATTGAAGGGCTCTGATAAAGAAGTGAAGATTGCTTTGCATGACGGAGATGTGATGTATTACAAAAATAAAACTGAAAATTACCCTGAATATACAATGATAGGTAAGCCTTTAACGGAGCTGTTTAGACTTGAAGGTGTATCGGAGAATAATTCGATTAACTACTATCATGTTTCGCAGTATGATGGAATGGCCTGTTGCCAAGAAGGAGTTTATAAATATTCCCAATCAATTATACATTCATATTGGAATAAATCCGGAATAGTTCAGGTTGAACTAAAAGGTGTTGATTGGACTTTTATTAAAAGATTTTCATGTACCTATAAAACCTAAACAGAATAAAAAATCTTAAACTAAAGCAAAATGGCAGTAAAGGATATTTTGACAGAAATTGAGCAAGACGTAACTGATGTTACGAAAACTAACTTTATTTACAACACAACAGCACTTGTCCCTAGTGCGGCTGATGCTGGATTAACGTATGAAAGGGGCGCTGAAAAAAAAGGGAAAAAGTTATGTTCTTGTGTCCTATATGTTGATATTAGAAATTCTGTAGCTCTTACAGAAAAACATCATTCTTTAACTATGGGTAAAATCTACACGGCCTTTACAAAAGCAGTTTTAAAGGTAGCAAGATACCACAGCGGGCATACTCGAAACATTATCGGGGATAGAGTGATGGTCGTATTTCCAGAAAGCAATTGTTTTACAAATGCGGTGGATTGCGCAATATCAATTAACCATATTTCTAAGTATATCATTACGAAGCAGTTTCCAGGAGTGGATTTTAAATGTGGTATAGGTATCGACTATGGTGAATTAAGAATAATAAAGGTTGGTATACAAAGGAACGGTAATGAGAGTGGTGAAAATAAAGGATTGGTTTGGGCAGGATATCCAGCCAATATTGCATCCAGGTTAACTGATAATGCCAACAAAAAGATCGAAGAGAATTATTATGAAGTTGTAATGAACCCGATAAACCCGAGGGCAATAAGACCTGCATATCCTTCGCTGATTCCTTTTTTGGGAGGACAGTCAACATACGATGAAAAGGCTCCGCTATACCTGTCAACGACAAAAACAGTTGAAATGTCGGTTGAAGAATTTGCTGGAAAAGTATCACAGTATTCTGATGGGAAATTATTTATGGGTGGTGGTAACTTAATAAGGTTTGAAAGAAAAATTAGGCACAATACATTTTCACCAATCCTTCTGACAGAGGCGGTATTTGAAGGATTTAAAAAGGCAAATCTTACAAGAGATGACATCATAAAGGGTTACTGGTATGAACAAAAGCATCAAATTAAGAATGTTAATTGTAAGGTTTATGGAGCTGATGTGTACTGGATAATTTAGCGATTTCAACTGATTATTTTGATTAAAAATAGTTGAGAATTAATTATTAAAATAAATATCATGGCAGATGAAATTAAAAAAGAAGAGCGCTTGTTGAAAGTACTTGCTATTGTTACAGATTGGCTAAAATTTGCAGAAGCAAAAAATGCAATGCTTATTGCTTTTAATGGGGCCTCTATTTATGGAATAGCGAAAGCATTAGATTTGGACTTTTTAAAAACGAACTCGATCGCCTATGCTTATGCCTGCATAGTAATGATTCTTTTGGCCTTTAGTGCCGTCATTTCGATGTTATCCTTTGTTCCTAGATTGAGTTTGTTTTCATCTAAAGATATATTAGAAACTGAGACGCCTAACGGTATATTCTTTGAGCATCTAAAGTGCCAATCTGAAAGCGAAATAATCCAAGGAGTTTGTGAAACTAAAGAAACAACTTTTTCCCGGTTTGAAAATGACATAGCTAGTCAGATAAAACAAAATTCAAGTATTGCAAGTCATAAGTATTCCTATTTCACAGTTGCAGTCTGGATAACTGTAGTTGCATACGTAACACCAATTATTGCAGGAATTTTTGCTCTCATTACTTACTCACATAGGAAAGAAATAAAATAATGGATATACCATCATTTAAAGAAGAACATATTTCTCAAATACCTGCTTTGCAGTTATTAATAAAATTAGGGTATAAATATTTGACGCCGCAAGAGGCATTAGAAGCACGGAGCAACCGTTGCTCCAATGTACTACTTGAAAGCGTTGTCAAAAAACAATTACAACAAATTAATAAAATCGAATACAAGAACAAAGAGTTTCAATTTACCGACACCAATATCAATACGGCTATATTGGCCTTAAGAGATTTGCCATTGCAGGATGGTTTTACAGCCGCTAATAAATTCTTTTACGAACTGATAACATTAGGCAAGAGTTTGGAGCAAAATGTACTAGGTGATAAAAAAAGCTTTTCTTTCAAATACATTGATTGGGAACATCCTGAAAAAAATGTTTACCATATAACCGAAGAATTTGAAGTGCTGCGTTCAGGAAGGTTAGACAATTACCGACCAGACATTGTTTTGTTTATCAATGGTATTCCTATGGTGGTGATTGAGTGTAAAAGCCCTACCTTAAAAACTCCAATTGATCAAGCCGTAGAGCAAAGTTTAAGAAATCAGAAAGATGATGGCATTCGATCCTTATTTCAATATTCCAATATTGTTATGGGGCTTGCTGTCCATCAGGCAAAGTACGGCACAACTTCAACCAGTAAAGAGTTCTGGGGAGTTTGGAAGGAACAGTTTCATGCAAAAGAAGAGGAAGACAATTATCTGCTTAAACTACAAGAGTTAAAAAATGCACCGTTACCAGATACAGACAGAACAGTTCTCTTTAAAGAACGTTTTCGTAATGTATTGCAGTATTTTAATGACTTAGAAAGCAAAGAGGTTATTGTTACAGAGCAGGATAAATTATTATTCAATCTATGCAGTAAAGACAGATTGTTAGATATTATTTATCACTTTATTTTATTTGATAACGGAGAAAAGAAAATTTGCCGTTATCAACAATATTTTGCCGTTAAATTCACATTGCAACGTATAGAAAACATATTGCCTACTGGAGCAAGGCGTGGTGGAGTTATTTGGCATACCCAGGGTAGTGGAAAGTCTTTAACAATGGTTATGCTGGCGCAGTTAATTGCTATGGATCCAAAAATTAAAAATCCTAAACTTTTGTTAGTAACAGACCGTGTTGATTTAGATGACCAAATAACGGATACATTTAAGAAGTGTGGCAAACAGGTTAAGCAGGCTAATACAGGTAAACATCTGGTAGAATTACTGAAAGACAAAGACGATGGCATCATAACGACTATCATAAATAAATTTGAAGCAGCCATTAAAATTGCAGAGCCCTTCAACAGCAATAATATTTTTGTATTGGTAGATGAAGGGCATCGCAGCCAATACAACAATTTTAATGTCTATATGCAACGGGTGTTTCCAAATGCCTGTTTTGTAGCTTTTACCGGTACCCCGTTGATGAAAAGAGAGAAAAATACAGCTGCCAAGTTCGGAGGCTTAATTGATGTATATTCTATTAAAGATGCAGTTGAAGATAAGGCCGTAGTTCCTCTTTTATACGAAGGCAGGCATAATGTAATGGAAGTAAATGAAAAGCCACTAGATAATTATTTTGACCGTGTTGCAGAAGATTTGACCGAATACGGGAAAGCCAGTCTTAAACGTAAGTTTTCAGCAAAAAATAAAATAGTTCAATCACTTAGTTTTATTGAAAATACAGCATGGGATATTTCAAAACACTTTATTGATTATATACAAGGCACAGGCTTTAAGGGACAGTTAGTTGCTCCCAATAAATTGTCTGCTATACGATACCGTGAAGTATTAAAAGAAATTGGAAAAATATCTGTTGAGTTATTAATTTCTGCTCCTGATACAAGAGAGGGTGATACAGATGTTTTTGAAGAAAGCGATGATAAAGTAAGGGCTTATTATAAAGCGATGATGGATAAGTATGGAACACAGGACAATTATGAAAAATCAATTATTAATGGATTTAAAAAACAGGAAGAACCAGAAATAATAATTGTAGTAGATAAATTATTAACTGGTTTTGATGCGCCAATAAATAGAGTATTGTATCTGACTCGAAATTTAAAGGAGCATACATTATTACAGGCAATAGCAAGAGTAAATAGATTGGCACCTGGTAAAGATTATGGTTTGATAATTGACTATTACGGAAACCTTGAAAATTTGGATGGGGCATTGAAAATGTACTCTGGGGACGATGATTATGATGATGATGATTTAATTGGCACTGTTACTGTGATAAGCAAGGAATTGGAAAAACTACCACAGGCACATTCCGAATTGTGGGATATTTTCAAAGTGATTAAAAACAAATACGATGAACCTGCCTACGAAGAATTATTGTCTGATGAAGAAAGAAGGCATACTTTTTACGAGAAGCTTTCTGCCTTTGTAAGGTTATTAAAATTGGCATTGTCAAGTGTAGAATTTGCTAACAATACCGCTGCAAAGCAAATTGATAAATACAAAGCCGATGCTAAATTCTTCTTAGGTTTAAGGGTATCAGTTAAACGAAGATTTTTTGATGAGTTAGATTTTAAAGAATATGAAGCGCAGGTTCAAAAGTTGATTGATAAGCATATTACAACTGATGGCGAGGTGTTGAAGATTACCGAACTGGTAAATATTTTCGATAAGGAAGAAAGGGAAGCTGAGATAGAAAAGATTACTGGAAAGGCAGCAAAAGCAGACCATATTGCCAGCAGGACTATTAAAGCAATTAGTATAAAAATGAATGACGATCCTGTATTTTATAAGAGGTTGTCGGAACTTATAAAGCAAGCCATAAAGGATTTTCATAATCAGCGTATTTCAGAAGCTGACTATCTGGCTAAAGCAAAAGATTATGAAAACACTTTCTTTACAGGTAAAAGAGATAATGTTCCTGCAGCATTAAAAGACAATGAAACAGCTATTGCATTTTATAACTTAACATCTGAAGAATTTAAAGAAAGCTTATCTTCTAAAGCTAATAAAATGGACATAGCTGTTGAGATTGCTTTAGGTATTGACGCAATTATAAAGAACAACCTTTTTGAAAATGGGAAACAGGTAATTGACTGGATTAAGAATGATGATATCAAAGGGAAAATCACAATTGAGATCGATGATTTATTATTTGATCTTAAAAGCAAATTCGATATAGATTTTGGCTTTGATCACATGGATGTATTGATAGCAGATAGTATTAAAGTTGCAGAATCAAAATACAAAGATTAATGAAGCAGCAAATACAATATGGCTCAAAGCGTATTGATTTTACATTATCTTTTGCTAAAAGAAAATCATTGACCATAAAGGTTCATCCTAATATAAATGTGGAAGTATTAGCCCCATTGGGTAGCGATAAGAAAAAGGTATTAGCAAAGATAAAATTGAAGGCGCCATGGATACTGAAACAAATTGAGCAATTCAAGACCTATAAGCCTGGCACTCCTCGACGCAGGTTTATAAATGGGGAAACACATTTGTATTTAGGTCGTCAGTATCGTTTGAAAATTGTACCGGGTAAGATTAACGTTATCAAAGCTTACCGGGGGCAATTATTTATCCATGCTTCAGACACAAGTAAAGATGCTTTGGAAAAGCAGTTACAGCAGTGGTATAATCAGAAGGCAACGATTGTATTTACAGAGATGATAAATGAAATATTGCCTCAATTCAAAAAGTACAAAATCAAACAGCCGGTATTGAACATTCGAAGGATGTCAAAACGTTGGGGAAGTTGCACTCCTGCGGGAAAAATTATTCTGAATACCGAACTAATAAAAGCCCCTAAAGGGAGTATTGAATATGTCGTTATACATGAGTTGGCGCACCTCGTCCATCACAACCACACCAAACCTTTCTTTGATTTACAAAATCGCATGATGCCTGATTGGAAAAAATGGAAGGATAGATTGGAGTATTTTTTAGCGTAATGCTGACATATTCCAAGCTTCAAATCAACTACCCAACTTCTGTGTTTTCCTTAGCTTCAACAGCCGATTTTGCATCTTCAAAGTTGTACCAATTACCATCTTTTGTCTTGTATAATTTGCAGGAAAAATCACCGTGTTCATCTCCCTTTTTAGTGCAGGAATATTCTTGTAAAGCAACAATGTTATTACCCAAAGCATTCTTTAAATCGTAAGAGGAAACTGAATAATAGTAAACGCTACCGTCTTCTAATACTTCCTGCCGGCTAAAAATATGCTTTAGGGATTCTCTCATTCCGCAATAATAATTCAATCTACCAAAAAGTGAAATGAACATTTGATCACATGGCTAAATATTAGCCATGCAAAACTGGCTTTTGGTATAGTATTTTGACCCTTTCAGGTATTGGATTTACCGTAAAAAATGGTGCGTTGTGATTGTTGAAAATCTAATTTTATTATTGTCCTTCTTCTGTCTTGTGCGATTTCATAGGCTGCATACTTTGGAATACTTCAAAACAAACTTTCTAGATTCACTAACGATAAATCTTTACCAAGGCGAAATGTGCCGGGTCTTGCACATGGCAAGATGTACAAACGTTATACGTTTGGGTCATCTTGCCCTTCGCTCCGGAGTCGCTTCGGGATTGTGAAAGACATTATAAATTGAAACAGACTTTTTAAAACTCAAGAATATGAGGAAGCAGGAAAACGAAGTGAGAAATAAAATGGTGGTTGTGAGGATGAACAATTCCGAATTTGAAAAGGTGGAAAATCTAAGAAAGAAAACCACCGAGAGATACCTCAGCAGCTATATAAGAAAGCTGTCTTTGGAAAAGCCAGTTATAGTAAAGTATCGTAACCAGTCAGCAGATGATTTTTTAAAAGAGATGTTAGGGCTAAAAAAAGAGTTGAATGGTATCGGCAACAATTTTAACCAGGCAGTTCACAAATTGCACTTGCTGGATAAGATACCGGATTTCAGGGTTTGGGTGAACCAGTATGATGGGTTACAAAAGAGCTTATTGAGTAAGGTGGAAGAAATAAAATTAAAGGTGAGTCAACTCTATGAACAATGGTTGCAAAAATAACCATACCGAAAAGTATTGAAGCTGCACTAAACTACAACGAAAAGAAAGTGCAAAAAAGAAATGCAGTTTGTTTACATGCAGCTAATTATTTAAACGAAGCAAAGGACATGAACTTCTATCAAAAATTAAATGGCTTTGAACAACTAAATAGTTTGAATGACAGGGCGACAACAAAAACGCTTCATGTATCACTAAACTTTGACCCTTCAGAAAAAATAGCTGATGAAAAGCTTTTAAAGATTGCAGAATTGTACATGAATAAAATTGGATTCGGCGAGCAGCCATTTATTGTTTATAAACATGAAGATGCAGGGCATCCACATATTCACATTGTAAGCACTACCATTAAATCAGATGGCAGCAGGATTAACACCCACAACATTGGTAGGAATCAATCTGAAAAAGCAAGGAAAGAAATAGAGCAACAGTATGGATTGATAAAAGCAGAACGGCAACAGCAATTAATGAAGCCTGGCATCAAGCCGGTGGATGCACAAAAAGCCTTGTATGGAAAATCTGAGACAAAACGTAGTATTTCAAATGTGGTGGGTGCAGTATTTAGTCAATACAAGTTTACTTCCTTACCTGAATTTAATGCAGCTTTAAAAAAATTCAATGTTATTGCAGACAGAGGCAAAGAAGAAGGAAGGATTTACAAGAACCGTGGACTGGTTTACCGCATTTTGGATGCGGATGGAAATAAGGTTGGAGTACCTATCAAAGCAAGTTCTATCGGATGCAAACCAATCTTAGACAATTTGGAGAAGAAATTCGCCTCAACCGAAGTTGCAAAAGAACCGTTGAAACAAAGAACTAAAAACACCATTGACGAATGTTTACAATCATCACCCGGCAGTATCAAAAATTTAGTAGCGACTTTGAATCAAAAAAATATTTATACCGTACTTAGACAAAATGCAGAAGGAAGATTGTATGGTATCACTTTCGTTGACAACCAAAACAAAGTTGTTTTCAATGGTAGCGATTTGGGTAAAGGATACAGTGCTGCTGCTTTGCAAAGCAGACTGGTGACAGGCAATGAAAAATCGCTAACACAAGATGAAACAAAAGGCAGCAGCTCCGCTGGAACGAAACCCAAAGAAATAGGCCAGCAAAAACACCAGGAAAAAACAATTACGCCAATTGTCAAAAGCGAAAGCTTATTGGATATACTGCTATCCACTAAAGAGCAATTCGATAATACTCCATCTGGTTTGCTCAAAAAGAAAAGAAAGAAAAAGAGAAAGAATCATGATTTATAAAACTTAAAATAGATGTTATGTCACTTACTGGAGAGAATGAACAGGGGCTACGGAAAATAGTTGACCTGACAAGGTTTGCGAGCATCTTTATCTTGCTGCTGCATTTTTATTATTACTGCTACATAGCGTTTGAGCAATGGGGAATTAAAAGCACCATTACTGATAGGCTTATGACAAATATTATGCACACAGGTTTGTTCAGCAGCCAACACATTTCCAAGTTTTTAGCGATTGGATTACTAGTGATTTCATTGCTTGGAGCACAAGGAAAGAAAGATGAAAAAATTAACTGGGGAAGTATTGCTGCTTATTTACTGATTGGTATGTTGCTTTTCTTCAGCAGTGGAATGTTATTCCGATTAAATTACTCTTTAGAGAATATTGCTATTATTTACATGGTTGTAACTGGCATTGGTTTTTTACTAATACTGGCTGGTGGAAATTTACTCAGCCGTTTAATAAGACTTAATTTATCCAATGATGTTTTCAATTCACTAAACGAAACATTTCCGCAAGAAGAAAGGTTACTAACCAATGAGTATTCTATCAATCTCACAGCTCGGTATAATCTGAAGGGACGGATAAGAAAAAGTTGGATAAATATTATCAATCCTTTCCGTGGATTATTGGTCATTGGAAGTCCGGGTGCTGGTAAGAGTTGGTTTGTTATTCAGCATGTAATCAAACAGCATATTGAAAAGGGCTTTGCAATGTTTGTATATGATTTCAAATATGATGACCTTTCTAAAATAGTTTACAACTGGCTTCAGCAAAACGAACACAACTATCAGGTGAAGCCTTCTTTCTATGTAATCAACTTTGATAACCTTTCTATTTCGCATCGCTGTAACCCACTTGATCCAAACACTATGAATGATATTACGGATGCAACAGAATCTGCCAGAACAATTCTTTTAGGGTTAAACAGGGAATGGATTAATAAGCAGGGAGATTTCTTTGTAGAATCACCTATCAATTTTGTTACAGCCATCATTTGGTTTTTAAGAAAATATGAAGATGGAAAATATTGCACCCTTCCACATGTAATAGAACTGATGCAGGCACAGTATGAAGAACTGTTTCCTGTACTAAATACCCAGCCGGAAATTGAAGTGCTGGTAAACCCTTTCATCACGGCTTATCAAAACGATGCTATGGATCAATTAGAAGGTCAGGTTGCTTCTGCAAAAATTGGCATGGCGAGGTTGGCTTCACCACAATTGTATTGGGTGCTGTCAGGCAACGATTTTACATTAGACATCAACAACCCCAAACACCCTAAAATTGTTTGTGTAGGTAACAACCCTGAAAAGCAACAAATCTATGGAGCAGTATTATCGCTTTACATTTCAAGACTGATCAGGCAGGTGAACCGAAAAGGAATGCTGAAATGCAGCCTGGTATTCGATGAGTTTCCCACTATTTATTTCAACAACATGGATAGTTTAATAGCAACGGCAAGGAGCAACAAAGTTGCCACCACATTAGCTATGCAGGATTTTAGCCAGCTAAAAAAAGATTACGGAAAAGAGCAAGCAGATGTTATTGTGAATATCACCGGAAATATCATCAGCGGCCAGGTGATGGGAGAAACTTCCAAACTGTTATCGGAACGTTTCGGCAAAATAATGCAGGATAGGCAGAGTGTTTCCGTAAACCGTACGGATACTTCAATCAGCCACTCCAAACAATTGGACAGCGCCATACCTGCTTCCAAAATTGCCGCTCTTTCTTCGGGTGAATTTGTGGGTCTTGTTGCTGACAACCCTGATGAAAAAATTAAGCTGAAGATGTTTCATGCTGAGATTATTAACGATGCTGTTAAACTGAATGAGGAGGTGGGCAGGTATACAGAGATACCTGTCGTATCTAATGTTACTCAGCAGCAGGTGCTTGATAATTACTACCAGGTAAAAGTTGAGGTGAAGCGCCTGATTGGGGAAGAAGTGGAGAGGTTGAAGAGGATTTAAATGTCATAGATGATATTTACCATAAATTGATGTTTTGGCTAAAAACCGTTTAAACACCTTTCATCAATTCGATGAATTTTTCATTAAACCCATTTTCGACTTTCCAGGTCTTATTCTTACTATGAAAGATGCAATATCCATCAGGGTCAATCGGAAGGCTTTTGGTTTCGGGAAATCTGGATGAGTGTTCTACATAAAATGCAGGATAAATACAGGGAGCGCCTGTTAAAATTATTCAACGGAATTATTAAAGTGTACAGAGGTACCTGTATTGGAAACGTATTTGCCTAAGAACAGTTTGTGAGTATTATATACTCACAAACCACTTTTTGGTCCCTAATGCCTGCGGATACTGTATTTATCAAGGAAATATGTACCGCATAGGTTTTTAACCAAAGCTTTGCCAATAAGGCTATGTGAGTACTATGTACTCACACAGCCTTATTGATTGCTCATATCCTCTAGGTCGGCCAGCACTATTAAATATGTGGTAATTTAATAAAATATTGGATATTTTCAACAATTAACATATATTTGCGGATAATATCCAACAAATATGGACAGAAGAAAGCAAATATTATTTCCAAAATACCAAAAAATGCTGGAAAAGCTGGGTGAAAATATCAAGCTGGCCCGAAAGCGCAGGAAGTTGACCACCATACAGGTGGCCGAACGTGCCGATATTAACCGATCTACACTTACAGAAATAGAGAAAGGAAATCCCAGTGTGTCCATGGGTGCATATTTTAATACACTCCGGGTGTTTGGATTGCAGGATGATTTTTTAAAATTGGCGGCTGATGACGAATACGGTAGAAAATTACAGGATATTGAACTCGTAAAATAAATAACGTAGAAGTGGCCGACAATAAAACAGATATATGGGTGTATGCACATTGGGTAGGAATGCCCGAGCCTAAATGCATTGGAATCCTTTCGGCCCACCAGGCCAAGGGAAGGAAAGCTTTTAGTTTTGAGTATGATAAGGAATGGATCAGGTCGAAACCACAAATGTTATTAGATCCCGAAATACAATGGTATACGGGCCCACAGTTTTCAAACAAAGAAGAAAACTTTGGGATATTTCTTGATTCGATGCCGGATACCTGGGGAAGAACTTTAATGAAAAAACGCGCTGCCCAAAAAGCAAAAGAAGAGGGTAAGCCTGTTCCTACTTTATACGATATCGATTTTTTATTGGGGGTTTATGATGAAAACAGGATGGGTGCTTTAAGATTTAAACTGGACCCTGACGGACCTTTTTTAGATGATGATCATGAAGCTGCAGCGCCACCTTTATACGATATCAGGGAATTACAGCATGCCGCTGATATAATAGAATCTGATGCAGATAATAAGGATGTAAAAAAATGGATCGCTATGCTGATGGCCCCGGGGTCTGCTTTAGGTGGCGCCAGGCCCAAGGCAAATATCCTTGATGAGGATGGCCACCCAATGATCGCTAAATTTCCCTCAAGAAATGATACTATTGATAAAGCAGCATGGGAATTTCTTGCATACAGATTAGCGCTGCAGGCAGGCATTGAAATGACAGCATCAAAGATTCAGCATATCGCAGGTAGGTACAATACTTTTTTTACTAAACGATTTGACAGGATTGCCGGAGAACGGGTACATTTTGCTTCTGCAATGACGATGACCAACAATAACGAAGACACGATAAGAGACAACCCGGCTAGCTATCTTGACCTGGCAGAATTCATTCAATACTCAGGAGCTAATATACAGGCGGACCTACATCAATTATGGAGGCGTATAGTTTTTAATATTGCCATTTCCAATACAGATGACCATTTAAGAAATCATGGATTTATTTTAAAAGATAAAGGATGGCAACTTTCACCAGCATACGATATTAATCCTTCTATTGATAAGGATGGCCTTGCTCTTAATATTGACCAGGATGATAATTCTCTTGACTTTAACCTGGCCAAAAGTGTTGGCCAATACTTTCAATTAACTATTCCGCAAATGGATGCCATAATTGAAGAAGTAATTTCTATGGTACGAAACTGGAAAGCTCTAGCCAATGAAATAGGAATACCAAGAGCAGAACAGGAGTTAATGGAACCGGCATTCCGTTATTTATAAATCAATAAGATTGTTTAGCTATTTTCATTCTATTTTCTAATCATGACAGCTTTAGGAAAGTTTATTGGTAAATTCTCCCGGCTTCGAGTTGACCGAAGCAAGGGGGCACCAGCGCCACATAAACCAATCCTTCTATTGTCAATAATTACAGAAATTGAAAAAGGTAACATAACGGGCAACAAAATTTATATTACCCCCGAATTGGTAGCACAGTTTAAAGATTACTGGCATCAACTTGTTGACAACCCGATATTCTCTTCTAATTTTTCACTTCCCTTCTACCATTTGAAAAGCGATGGCTTTTGGTTCTTAAATACTTTTGTTGGCAAAGAAATTTTATTAACATCGTCACACTCAATCAAAAGTTTTGGGCAATTGAAAGATGTGATAGATTTCGCTTCATTTGATGAAACGCTCTACCAGTTATTGATTACTGCAAATACAAGAGAATTATTGCAAAACACTTTGCTTGATGTTTACTTTAATAATGCCGGGATTTTTGAAAGCAATAAAATAATTGCTGAAATTTCGAATCAAATATTACATGATTCGGCTGCTATTTATAAAACCAGGGCTGAACAATTTGATGAAGAGGAAGTATTTGTAAGAGGCGGCGTTTTCAAAAAAGAAATCCCCAGAATCTACAATCATACCTGTTGTATTTCGGGGATGCGGATAATAACCAATGATTCAATCCAAATGATTGATGCCTGCCATATCATTCCATTTTCTGAATCACACGATGATACGATTTGTAATGGCATTTCATTATGCCCAAATCTTCATCGTGCTTTTGATCGTGGGTTGATTTCAATTGATGACAACTATAAGGTATTAATAAAAGCATTTACAGAAGATAACGCCGTTTACTCTATTAAACAATTTGAAGGGAAACAAATATTGTTACCATCAACTAAAGATTATTATCCTTCACAAACCAACCTCTCTTTACACCGAAAGCGATTTAAATACTGTTAATACATTTTGCTAGCCACGTATTTGTATAAATGTATAATACACGATTATCGGATTACATTTGAAATATCAAGTATTTGGCGCAAAATTCTTGACAATTCAGGTATAAATAAGTTCTACCAAATTCAGATTTCCAAGTGCCTTCGTGAAGACACGACCGCAGGCACAGGAGAAAAAGTGGCCATATTTTAGTCGTTTTTCTCAATAAAAATGAAATAAATAATTGCAGTAGAATTAATAACATGCTAGATTTAATTAAGCAACTGGTTACTAGCGATTTGTGTTACGATTACTACGTTATTCACATATTTAATAACGTAAATAGTATTTTTTATAACGTTTTTTTAATTTTTTATAACACTTATCGTTATATTTGTACCGACAACTAAAAAATACAAACTATGATGTATACTGAAATCCTTAAAATTATTGAAGGAGGATTAGGAAAAGATTTAAAAAAGATAAAAAGTTTTTCAAAGCTTTTAGCAGACAAATTAAAGAAGGACGGTGAAGATAAAATGGCTAAGATGATTATTGAATTAATCGAAAAAAATGAGACGCTTTCAAATGTTACTTTGGATGAGCTAGTAACCTCTCCAGTTGATCAGGAAAGCAGAATGGACATCGTGGATTTATATATGCCTGAGAAAAATTTTCAGCCTTTAGTTTTTGATAAACTTTTAGAAAACAAAATCAAGAGCTTTGTAAATGGCGTAAAGCATAGTAGTGCTTTGTTAAAGGCTGGTGTGGAGTCGCAAAATACTCTTTTGCTCTACGGAACACCTGGCGGCGGTAAAACATCAGTTGCGAAATATATTTCACAACAAACTAATCTTCCCTTGGTAATTGCAAGGTTTGATGCAATTGTTTCCTCGTTATTAGGTAACACTGCAAAAAACATTAGAAAGATTTTTGAATTTGCTGACAACAAACCATGTATATTATTTTTAGATGAGTTTGATGCAATAGCAAAGGCAAGGGATGATCAATATGAATTAGGCGAATTAAAAAGAGTAATAAATAGCCTGTTACAAAATATTGACAGATTTTCTAAAAACAATATCCTGATTGCGGCGACAAATCATCCTGAATTATTGGATAAGGCAATTTGGAGGAGGTTTAACACAATAATAGAAATTGGAAAACCTTTGGATGAAGAAATCAACGCATTACTTCATGCTTATCTTAGGAATCATAAAACCAATTTATTGGATGACAAAAAAAAGACAGATAAAATCGTTAAACTTCTTAATGGGAAAACACCTTCGGATATTAAATCAATAATTAATAATGTAGTTGCACAATCTATCATAAATAAATCCGGTGCATTAAGCTATGAAGATTTGCTAATTGAGATTTATGATTTTGATCACCATGGTGCTACCAGTATAGATCAGCTGATTACTTTTTTGAATGGAAACGGAATAGGACATGCAATGATTGCAGAACGTCTTGATATATCACTAAGACAAGTAAGAAATGTTATTTATAAAGAAAAATAAAATTAAAAACGATGGCTGAAAAGAATCTTCCGATCAAATTCTTTCTAAAAAGAGAGAAGGACGAACAGAATACTGAAGGTGGTGGCGGTAAAGATCCAAAATGGGTTTTAGCCGGACGAGCTTTATCAAAAAGAAGCAAGGAACTACAGGAGTATTTAGGAAAACTGGAAGGTCGTATTGTAAAAAAGAAAAAACAAAATAATGCATTGCCTACCCTTTTAAAGGCGAGGCTTGATAAAAAAGCAACGGCGAAATCGCATCGCGATGATGTAGTTAGCATTTTTAATGTAAACAGCAAAAATAACATCATAGGCTTTTTAGGATACCAGGAAGTACTATTGAAAATTGAAAATGAAAAAGACCTGCGGGATATTGAATTTAACATTTCGAGAGCCCAAGCAGCAGATGTATCTAAATCAATTACAAAAGGTATTTCTGCAATTACGGAGCTTGAAGATGTAACGCCTGCATCAAATCTTATAGTTGAAAAGGAAACGATTTTCAAAGTAAAGCTTGTAGACTATCAGGATGAGGAGATAAATGCAAAAGCAATTGAACTGTTTGAGGAAATATGTAAACAACAAAATATAAAGCTCGCCTGTTGCAACTATATCCATGATAAAAGTATATATAGGCTTGAAGCTGCATCAATGGATGGTATGAATGAAGTCCTTGAATTTGAAGGATTATTTTCAATAGAGGATATGCCTACATACGACCTTGCGGATGATAGCCTTGAAGATAATGAACAAATTATTTATAAAAAGCCAGGTAAAAATAAATCTTACCCAATTGTAGGTGTTTTAGATACTGGTATTGAACGAATACCGCAATTGGACTCCTGGATAATAAAAGAAAGTGAAACAAGCTACCCGCCAGAATATACAAATAAGAATCACGGTACCTCTGTAGCAAGTATTTTAATCCATGGTGATGAATTAGAGGGTGTAAAATATACAGGGACAGATGGATGCAATGTAATGGAAGCCTGCGTTTTTCCAGACCTAACTAAAATGGGCATACGGGAGGATGAGCTTATACTACAAATTGAAAGCTGTATACGTAAGCATTGTAAAAAAATAAAAATCTGGAACTTATGCCTTGGAACATCGAAAGAAGCATCATTAGATGACTTCTCTGATTTTGGTAAAGCGCTGGATATTTTACAAAAAGAATGTGATGTTTTAATAATTAAGTCTGTGGGAAACTGTGAAAACTTTAAAGTGGGTAAACCTGCTTCCAGGGTTTCAAAAAGTGGAGATTCGTTAATGAGTTTGGTAGTTGGGGCACTCACTCACGAAAAGGGGGTTTATGACTTTGATGAGGCAAATAAACCGGCGTGTTATTCAAGAACAGGTCCTGGGCCTTCATTCGTCAACAAGCCTGATCTTGTACACATGGGTGGAAATGCAGGCATGCATGCTGGACGCCCTACATACACTGGTGTAAAATGTTTAGGGTCGGATGGAAAGTTATCCCGCAAAACGGGTACATCATTTTCTACTCCTCGAGTAACAGCTTTAACTGCGGGTGTTCATCATGCTTTGGACATTCCATTTGATCCATTGCTGCTAAAAGGCCTTTTAATTCACAATGCAAAATACCCAGCGGCTATGCAAATGGATATTTTGGAAAAAATAAGGTTAGCCGGATATGGAATGCCAAGTGCTATTGGGGATATTTTATATAATGACATTAATGAAAGTACAGTGATACTGAGGGACCGTCTTGATAAAGGCTATTTCATAAATATGCTCGATTTCCCTTATCCTCCAAGCATGGTGGATGAAGATGGTTATTATTATGGTGAACTAACTGTAACACTGATCATAGATCCTGTACTTGAGCCAAAGCAACAAGGTGGCGAATATTGTCAGTCGAATATTGAACTTATTCTAGGAACTTATGATAAAAAAAAGAACAGAGATATTACTAAAACAACTATAAAAAATGAGATAGGTCCAGAAGGTGGCGTGAATTTACTGAACAGTAAACTTTATAGTAAAACTATAATGAAGGACAAGGGTAATTCATTCCGTAATGAGCGTTTGCTAATTGCATATGAAAAAAAGTATCACCCTGTGAAAAAATGGGTTATTAACCTTGCTGAATTAACTGATGCGAATAGAGATAAAGCGATAAAAGCACCTAAGCTATGGTATTTGAATTTAAAGGGTTTTTACAGAGATCATACAGAAAAGAAGTACGCTAAAGAAGGCAAGACGCCGCATCAAAAATTTTGCCTATTAGTTACTATGAGGGATCCCAAGGAAAAAGGCACTATTTACAATGAGGTTACCCAGCAATTGGACAGTTTCAACTTTGTTCAAACTGATGTAAAAGTAAGTGAACAGGTAAAAATAAAATTAAAAAGCTAAACAATATAAAACAAGAAATATGCAAAATCCTAAGTTTTCAATTTTCAAGAGTAGTGTGAATAGTCAATACTACTTTAGATTAAGATCGGCTAACGGTGAAATAATTTTAAATGGTGAAGGATACCCAGCAAAACAGTCTTGTATCAATGCAATCGCCTCTGTAAAGTTGAATTCGGCTATTGATGCAAGATATGAACGTAAAGTCAACGGAGCTTCCTTCACATTTAATTTAAAAGCCGCAAATGGTGAAGTAATAGGTAGAAGTGAATCATATACTTCTTCTTACGCCAGGGAAAATGGAATTATTGCTGTTAAAAAGGATGCCCCATATGCACCGACAGAAGATTTATCTTAAAAAACATAGTGATTGAATCTATATTAATAACGTTTAAAAAGGAAAAAAGATAAAAGAAAAAGAAAACCCAACCTCCTGTTCTAGCAGTTGATTGGGTTATAAGGGAAAAAGCTTGCGACTCTATACTTAAGACTTATCATCTTAAGCCCCTTTAAATTCGTCTCACAAAGTAATAGTTTATAGTGAACTAAACAAACGTGCCTCGAAATCTCTCCTAGACTGGCATATTGAAAGCTCCAACCTTATAGCCAGTATCTCTCTGGGGTTTACTATTAAATATTACAAAAAATGTCAAACGAATTAAAAAAAGATGGCCACAATGATGGTCGCAATGCATTGCCTTTCTTCATCGAAGGAAAAGAATTCAAATCATTTGAACAATACAAGACAGGTAAAGAAATCAAAGAAATTGGTGGATTGCCCAATGATGCTGAACTGTACTTACTTATTGCTGATCCCTGGAAGGATGAGCCGGTTAACGACGATGATAAAATAGACCTGGCCAGACCGGGAATAGAGCAATTCTTCATAAAGAAAAAGCTGATCTACTTCATCAACGGTGCCGAGTTTGCATCAAACAAACAGTTCATTAAAGGGTCTTACATCAGGCTTCAAGGTAACATACCTGCAGATGATGAAATTTACCTGAAGGTACCCAAAGAATGGGAAGATGAACTGATTGAGGAAGATGAATGGGTTGATCTTGCCCGACCAGGTAAAGAGCACTTCGTATCCAAAAAATTTGAAGTTTGCATTATAGTAAACCTCAAGGAAAAGAAGTGGTTTGCTAAAAAGATATCTTATGTAGAGGTTGTAAAACTGGCATACCCGGATTATGACCCTGAAAAGAAAAGTTATACTGTTAAGTATACAAACGGTCCGAAACAAAACCCTGAAGGCTCGATGTCTGTTGGGGATATTATTCATGTAAAAAATAAAATGAAGTTCCATGTTTCAGCAACTAATAAATCATAGTCCTGACCTTCAAAAGCTCAGGAATGACGGGTATGAACTTCAAAAAAATGGTGGATACTTATGTATCCACCACATACCCTATCTCAATTCTGCCAAAGAACTTAAGTATGGCAGCCTTGTAACTCAACTTGACACAGATGTAAAAGGCCTAAAAACTGTCAAACCTCATAACCACGTAATTTATTTTATTGGTGAGGCTCCATGTCATCAAAATGGCACAGCAATGAAAGCGCTGATTAACCAAACTGCTAATTCGAAACTATTGGAAGGGCTTACGGTTAACCATACTTTTTCAAGCAGACCAGCCGATGGGTATTCGGATTATTATCACAAGGTTACTACCTATGTGGAGCTAATTTCTGCACCTGCGAGGTCTGTTAATCCTAAAGTGACCGCATGTACCTTCAATATCATCCCTGATGAAGAGGAATCTAGCGTTTTTAACTATTATGATACTAATAGCAGCCGGGCTAATATTGAGTTACTCAATAATAAATTGAAGGGACAAAAAATTGCGATAATCGGTATTGGTGGAACAGGCGGGTATCTACTCGATTTGCTCAGCAAAACGCCAGTGAGTGAAATACATATGTTTGACGGCGATAATTTCTTGCAGCATAATTCATTTAGAGCTCCAGGAGCTGCATCTGTTGATTGCTTTGGCGACGACAAAAAATCTAAGGTCAATTACTTTGCTGACATCTACTCACATATGCACAAAGGAATCTTTAGGCATTCCTATTATCTCACTGAGGATAACCTGCACGAATTGGATGCGTTCACATTCGTATTTATTTGTGTTGATAAAAGCAAAGTTCGAAAAATGGTAATTGATTATCTTTTAGCAAAAGGTATTGCCTTTATTGATGTTGGCCTTGGGGTAAATGTAATTGATGGTGCGATTACTGGTTTAATTCGTACCACGATGGGAACTCCTCAGAAGTTTGATCACATTGAAAAGAGAATTCCTGGCGATGACGATGACAATAATGATTATCATACCAACGTACAGATTGCAGAGTTGAATATGTATAATGCCGTACAAGCTATTATGAAATGGAAGAAGTTTTTGGGCTTCTATCATGATACCTTACATGAGCACGACAGTTGTTTTATTATTGACCAATCAAAAATCATCAATGAAGACACTGAAACATGAATTTATTGAGTTTGTTCCTGATGTTCTGGAAGAAGGTGTACTATACATTTCGGTACTACATTGCTCAGCCATACACAAATGTGTGTGTGGCTGTGGCAATGAGGTTGTAACTCCAATTTCGCCGGATGACTGGCAACTAAGTTTTAACGGCAAAAGCGTAACGCTAAGACCATCTATTGGAAACTGGAACTTCGATTGCAAATCACATTACTGGATCACAAATAACGAAATAAGGCATGCATCATCCTGGGAAGAATATCAATCGGAATTCGAAAAGAAAAAGGAAATAAAGCCAAAAAGAAAATGGCTGAGATTAAAAAAACGAAAAAAGAAATAATTTTTATTTTTTTTAAATTCCCTACAAGACTGAATTTAAGATAAAAAAGCTCTTCTCAGGAAATAAGAGTAATGACTAGAGTATGTTAGAGATTCGGTGAATAGATAAACCTGTTATACGTATCAGCAATAATTAATGTTTCTTTTCTCTTTCTCCTCTTCAATAATCCTTTGCAATTCCTCTTCACTCGGCAAATTGATTAAATACTTTGAAACAAATACCTGCTGCAGTAAACCCATTGTAGCATACTTCACCAATGCCTCATTTTTGCCGGAACATAAAATAATACCTATAGGGTTATTGTCACCGGTGGTAAATTCATTGTCTTTATAATAGTTGAGGTACATGTTCATCTGTCCTGCATCCGAATGGTCAAATTCGCCAATTTTCAAGTCCAGCAATACGTGACATTTCAAAATGCGGTGGTAAAATACCAGGTCAATGCGATAATGCCTATTGTCAAAAGTTATTCGCTTTTGCCTTGCTTCAAAACAAAAGCCCCGGCCCAATTCAACAAGGAAATTCTGCAGGTTGGTAATAATACTTTCTTCCAGGTCTGATTCGCTGTAGGATGGTTTTTCTTCCAGTCCCAAAAATTCAAGCATGTACGTATTGCGAAATACATCTTCAGGCATCAGGTCATTTTGGGATATATGCTGTTTCAGCACAGTTTCTTTAACAGCACTCAATCCAGTTCTTTCGTAAAGCAGGCTTTCAACAGCCCTTTTTAAGTCTCGTACGCCCCAATTATTTTTGATTGACTGATTCTCGTAAAACCGGCGTTTAGGTTCTGAATCTGCCTTAAAAAGCTCTATAAAATGAGAAAAACTAAGGTTATTTATTAGAAGGGAAACTTGAATGTTATCTTTGGCATTGTCTCTTATACTTTTTTCTGATGAATCCAATTCGTCAGACAGTGTCTGACTTATTCTAAACTGCTGTAAATCAATATTTGTTAATTCGGCAGACAGTGCCTGACGAATTTGAGGGTATAATTGATAAAGCTGACGGAAAAGTTTCAGGTTGGTCTCTCCCATTCCTTTTAAACCATATTTTTTCAGCCGGAGTGCCAGTGTTTCGAGTATCATCTGCCCATAGGTTGCCCGATCTTCCCCCAACTGTTCATATTCTACTATGTAACTTCCAATTAACCAGTTCCTGAGGGTCATGGCTATATTCACTTGTTTCTGTGCCTTATTCAGGAAAAAGCTGTTCGTATCCTGAATTGCTGTAGTTAAATTTTCAAATGTTTTCATATTGTGTATATTTTCGGACACAATTAATTAGCTCTTTTAATTCACCATAAACCATATAAATACGAAAGACCCGCCAATCTTAAGCTGTCAAAAGATTTGCGAGTCTAGTTAAATCTGGTATAAAATGGTTCGAAAAATGTCCATGCAGGGAAGCGCTTTAGATTTTGCAGACACTGTCTGCAAAATTATGTTGTTCTGAAAATTAGATGGATATGAAATCCCGGAAGCTGTCCGCAAAATCTGAGGATGGTCCTTGTAAAAGTGCATCTTTTCCGTTGCCATTTTTATATAATTTAAAATTGTTCAGATTAATAATTGGTTCGGCATCGTCGAACCAATTCACTAAGCGCTTTCCTACGAGTACTTTTTCTGAATTCTTTGTTTTAATACAAGCATGTCTTCGCTAATCTTTAAATCCAGGATTTTTGCATAGTGCTGTGTTTGTCTAATTGAGGAGTGACCTAGCATTTTGGAAACAGTTTCAATAGGCACACCATTACTTAATGTAACTGTTGTTGCAAATGTGTGCCGTGCAATATGTGAGGTAAAAGTTTTGTTGATTCCACACATATCTGCGATCTCTTTTAGGTAACCATTCATTTTTTGATTACTTGGAACTGGTAATGGAACATCTTTATTTATACAAAGCGGATGGTTGGCATATTTCTGAATCAACCTGGCAGCAGAAGGTAATAACGGTATAGCCGATCTTGTATTTGTTTTTTGTCTATTGGTAACAATCCACAGTTCGCCATCTATCCCTTTACTAATTTCAGAGGCTTTAAGTTTTTTAACATCAACGTATGCCAGTCCTGTAAAGCAACAGAACAAGAATACATCACGAACCTGGCTTAACCGGTCAATTTTAAATTGTTTGTTTGCCAATAGCTGAAGTTCCTCTTCGGTTAAGAATACACGATTTACAGGTTTAATTCTTCCCTTATAGTTTAGGAATGGGTTTCTCACGATCCACCCGTTTGAAAGACATATACGAATGATCTTACCAAAGTTTTTTATGTACTTAAGCGTGGAATTGTTGTTACACTTTCTGATGCTCCTCAAATAAAAATCATATTCAGAAATGAAGGCAGGATCAATTTTTTCAATATCAATATCTTTTACGCCATACTTGTATTGAAGAAAATTTTGAGTATGCTGCAAAGAGATCTGATATCGTTTGTACGTCAGCGGTGCAAACTCCTTTCCTACCAGGCTTTCAACTTTTAAGTTGTGTTCCTTAAAAATCTCGATCAACATATAAGTAGTCTCTGATTTTCCAAGCAACTTATTCTTTATAGTTTCAGCCGTGATCTCCTTTTCGTTTTCGTAAAGGTATCTGTGAGCTTCATAAGCGTCCGCCTGCAGATTATCAAGGTAAGCGTTAAGGCTTTTAATACTTTCCTTTGTACCAACAGCACGGCCTGCATGACTATTCCATTTTTCGGGATCCCATTCCCTGTTGGCGGTAACCTCTGAACGCTGGCCATCAACCGTTATTCGGAGGTAAATAGGCGCTGGGCCCGATCTGTAATTTTTTTGCTTTTTCAGGTAAAAAAGCATGCTAAAATTTGCCTTCATGATTTTACTCATTTTGGTGAAACAAAATTAGCATTACAGCAGCGGCGAGACAAGATGTTCAAAAATTGAACATGTTGCAGGTCAGTGAGTTAGGGGCAGTCTGGTGAGTAATGTTGCAACATTGATCCTACTCACCGAATCACTCACCAGAATTATGCGATTATATGCATATTTTGGTGATGTCCTAAAATTAAAAAAGCCCGTAAACACAGCGTTTGCGGGCTTTTAGCATAATTTGATAAGTGAAAAAGTGGAGCTGCAGGGAGTCGAACCCTGGTCCAAACAAATCCGCCATACGCTTTCTACATGCTTATTTAATGATTAATTGTCGGAGATAAACCGGACATCAACAAACCCTGCCTACCGGCAGGCAGGCAATCTATCCCTTAGCTGGATGGTCTTATGTTATGATCACAGCCTTTCACAACAGCAACCCGCTTTGTTTTGATGTCGGCGGCGGGGATTGGTAGCTGGTAAACCTTCCCGGCGGCCCTAATGACTATCTAATCACTGATTAGGCAGCCATGGCATACTGAGTATTGCCATTTGAATTGTTGAATATTCAGATTAAGGTGCTAATTATCCAACGCACCGCATGCTTACACGTACAAAGAACTTTGCTGTCAAAACCGGTCAGCCCCGGAACAAATTTGAAAATTTGAAAATGTGGTAATTTGAAAATGAATACAACATTATCTCTTCAAAAAACAACTGCAAATATACAAAAATAAACAGGGAACTTAAACCTGTTAGGACTTCCGGGCAGCGGGGCAACGCCGCAGACCTGACAGATTGCCCATTTCCACCAGTTGTCTGGCGCTCCTTCGTCGCGTACCGACCGCTACCATTTTCAAATTTTCAAATTAAAAATTTTCAAATTATTTACTTCCCTCTCCCCCATCCAAACCAGTCGTTGCCATTGGCATACAGAAGCAATCCGAATAATATTACCATGCCTGCAATCTGTGCATATTCGAGAAACTTGTCGCTTGGTTTGCGGCCCGATATCATTTCATACAGGGTAAACATTACATGTCCGCCATCCAATGCCGGTATAGGCAATAAATTCATAAAGGCAAGCACTATGGAAAAGAATGCGGTAATTCTCCAGAAAGTTTCCCAGTCCCATCCGCTATCGGGAAATATGGAACCCATCGCTTTAAATCCGCCTACTCCTTTGTAAGCGCCTGTTTCGGGGGATAATATCTTTTTAAACTGGTCAATATAAAATTGTAACTGTTCCCCCGCCATTTTTATACCGGCGGGAAATGCTTCCAGTACACCGTATTTGGTTACCTGCAATTTCAAAACACCCATGCTGTCCAGATCTGAAATGGCACTTACCGGGTAAAAACCAATAGTGCCATCTTTGGTAACGGCGGTAGGTAACGTTAAAGTGTCTTTTCCCCTTAATACATTTACATGAACCGTTTGTTCCTTACTATTTTCCAGGATGTTTTTGAGTTCATCAAAAAACACTGCAGGCGCCGAATTCACCGCTATTATCTGATCTCCGCTTTGCAAACCCGCTTTAGCGGCATTGCTGGAATCAGCTACTTCATTAACCACCACGGGGATGCGTGGCTCCAGCAAAGGCAGGCGGCTTCTTTTCTTTTCTACCAATTTACCTATAAGGTCTACAGGAAGAGTAACTGTTTCCAGCTTCCCGTCTCTTTCTATACTCACCTCGTTTCCGAGGATCAGTTTTTTAACGATATCGGTATAGTCTTCTACCGGCTGATCGTTTACCGCCAATATTTTATCGCCGTTCTTAAATCCTAAATCAAACATCAGGCTGTCTCTGAATGCCAGCCCGTACTTCATAGAATTTACCGGCACTTTTTTTTCTCCCCAAACCAGCAATATCATGCTGTATATGAAAAACGCGAGGAGGATATTCATGGTAACGCCGGCAACCATGATTATCAAACGCTGCCAGGCTGGTTTGCTTCTGAACTCCCAGGGTTCCGCAGGCTTCTTCATCTGCTCTTTGTCCATGCTCTCATCAATCATGCCTGCTATTTTAACATACCCGCCCAATGGCAACCAGCCAATGCCATACTCTGTTTCGCCTATCTTCTTTTTAAACAAAGAAAACCACGGATCAAAAAACAAATAGAATTTCTCTACCCTGCATTTGAACCATTTGGCGGTAAGATAATGCCCTAACTCATGTACCACAACCAAAATGGAAAGCGACAGAATCAATTGCCCTGCCTGTAAACCCACTGATGCCCAGTTTATCGCTAATAATGTTATCATTAAATGTATTGACTTTTTTTGTTGGTGAAAGTTGAAACGACAACGATGAAACTTCTTTTTTTACTTCCCACTTTCAGGATTGTGATTGTTATATATTGTTATATATGGATTAAAGAAGCGGCAAAATTACGTGCCTCCGCATCGCTCTCAAAATATTCTTCCAAAGAAGGGTTCTCTATATAAGGAATTTTCTCCATAGCTCTTTCCACCATTTCCATCATATCTAAAAAACCTATCCTGTTGCGCAGGAAGCCATACACCGCAATTTCGTTTGCGGCATTGAGCACACAGGGCATATTGCCACCTTTATGTAGCGCCTCCCCGGCAAGCGCCAGGTTACGAAAAGTTTTAATATCAGGCTGCTCAAAATGCAGCGAAGAAGACCGCGTAAAATCATAACGGGGAAAGGTATTGGGTATGCGCACAGGGAAAGCAAGCGCATATTGTATGGGCAGTTTCATATCGGGTAAGCCCATTTGGGCTTTGATGCTGCCATCTTCAAACTGCACCATGGAATGTATAATGCTTTGCGGGTGCACAATTACCTGTATTTGCTCCGGCTGCAGGTTAAACAACCACCTTGCCTCAATCATTTCAAGTCCCTTATTCATCAATGTAGCGGAGTCAACCGAAATTTTAGCACCCATATTCCAGTTGGGATGCTGCAAAGCATGTTCCTTTTTTACATTAACCAAAAAATTGGGTTTTTTACCCAAAAAGGGACCTCCGGATGCCGTTAGTATTATTTTTTCTATTTTATTTCTTGTTTCTCCAATCAGGCATTGAAAGATAGCCGAGTGTTCGGAATCAACCGGTATTACAGGCACCCTTTTTTCTACCGCCCGCTGCATTACAATATCGCCGGCTACCACCAGCGTTTCTTTGTTGGCCAAAGCAATGGCTTTACCCGATTCAATGGCTTTTAGGGTAGATTTCAGCCCTGCAAATCCAACAATGGCGGCCACCATCATATCATAAGTATCAAACACGGCCACTTCTTCCAGCGCATTTTCCCCCGCAAAAACTTTTACACCGGTTGACGCCAAAGCTTCCTTTACCGGCGCATATTTGCTTTCATTTACGATTACAACCGCGTTGGGATTAAATTTTTTTGCCTGCTGTACCAGCAACTTATCATTGGAGTGGGCGGTTAAAATTTCTACTTCAAATTTATCGGGGTTAGAAGCAATCACTTCCAGCGCCTGTGTACCTATGGAACCTGTGGAACCAAATATAGCAATTCGTTTTTTCATTCAATTTTGTTGCGAACAATGCAGTTCATGTATTCAAGATACGGTATGTAAAAGCATTGGTAAAAATTATCTCATCCTTATTCAAATCATACATAGGCACTGGGGCTATGCATCCTGCAAATAGTGTTTTAATTCATCTGCTATTTTTCTGTCGTTGCTTAAGCGGGGAACCTTGTTTTGTCCGCCCAATTTGCCAACACTCTTCATATAATCTATGAAGCCATTTTTACGAACCGGGCGTATTTTTAAAGTTTGAAGAATATTACCGCTGATCAAATCGTCATAATAGATATTCTTCTCCCTTAAGTTCTGATCTACTGACATTGAAAAATCATGAATACTATGAGGTGTGTTTTCAAACTCTACAAACCACTCATGGTAACTTTTGCCTTTGCCCTGGTCTATCATGGGTGCAACCGTAAACTCTGTAATCTTCAATCCTTCTTTTTCAGCCGCTTTCATCAAACTGTATTCCACTTCTTCACCAATTACGTGTTCACCAAAGGCGGATATAAAATGTTTGATACGACCGGTAACTACAACGCGGTACGGTTCTGTTGAAACAAATTTTACAATATCTCCCAGGTTATAGCCCCATAGGCCGGCGTTGCTGTTGATGATGAGCGCATAGTTTTCGCCCACTTTTACATCTTTAAGTGAAAGACGTGTTGGATGGTCTGAAAATATCTCCTGTGCAGGCACAAATTCAAAAAAGATACCAAAGTCCGTATTGAGTAATAAACCTTCATGTTGCTGTGAATCCTGGAAAGCAAAAAATCCTTCCGATGCCGGAAAAGTCTCAATGGTGTCTATCTTTTTACCTATGCTTTCAAATAACCTGGCTTTGTACGGTTCAAAATTTACCCCACCCTGTACCATTACATTAAAATTAGGAAACAGGTCTTTTATCTTTTTACCACTGCGCGCCGTTAGCCGGTCAAAATACATTTGCATCCATGGTGGTATTCCGCTTATCATGGTCATGTCCTGGTCAATGGTTTCATCTACGATCTTTTCAAGCTTGGTTTCCCAGTCTTCAATGCAATTGGTTTCGTAACTGGGCAACTGGTTGGTACGCAGGTACCGGGGGATAAGGTGGTTGGAAATACCGCTTAACCGGCCGGTGGGTATGCCACCTACCCGTTCCAGCACAGGGCTACCGCTCAGAAAAATCATTTTGCCATTGGCTGAGGAGTAATTTCCTGTTTCAGACATATAACAAAAAAAAGCGTTACGGGCGGTTTCAAAATGGTTATCAACCGATTCTTTTGTTATAGGAATGTACTTCACTCCGCTGGTGGTACCGCTGGTTTTAGCAAAATAAATAGGCAATCCCTTCCACAAAACATTGTGTTTACCTTGCTTAATACGTTCAATATAAGGCTTAAAGGCTTCGTAGTCCCTCACAGGAACAGCTTGTCTGAATTCATCGTATGTACCTATTTCATTAAATAAGTGTTCTGCCCCGAATTCCGTTTTTTTGCCCGTTTTAACCAGGTCTTTTAAAATCTGTTCCTGGTCTGCCAGGGCCGTAAACATAGATTTTTTAACCTGCTTATGTATATATCCGGCAAACGGCTTTGCCAAAAAGGATTTTATCTTCATGTGCTTTCAGCAAGAATAGTTGAGACCGCAAAGATAGCTTTACGCCTGCAAAGAGGTACTTTAAGCTGCGAAGATTTTTTCTTTCATTTATTTGCCATGAACAAAATTAACCCTACCTTTGCACTCCTTAAATTTTGCCTCATGTTTGCAATAGTTAAAATAGCCGGTCAGCAGTTTAAAGTTCAGCAGGGACAGAACCTGTACGTTCCGCATTTAGATGGAAAAGCAGGTGATACAGTAGAGTTTACTGACGTATTACTAACTGATAATGGTGACACCTTATCAACCGGCGCCGATGTAAAACTAAAAGTTAAAGCCGAAATAGTTGGCGAAGTACAGGGTAATAAAGTGATCGCCTTTAAAATGAAAAGAAGAAAAGGCTTTCGCAAAAAACACGGACACCGTACTTTGTTTACGCAAATTAAAGTAACGGACATTGCATAACTGAAATCCGAACGTTGAAATTCGAATTTCGAAATTGTAACTTCTAAATTAAAAAACAATGGCACATAAAAAAGGCGAAGGCAGTGTAAAAAATGGCCGCGACTCGCAAAGCAAACGTTTGGGTGTAAAAATATTTGGCGGGCAACCTGCTATTGCAGGAAACATTATCGTTCGCCAGCGTGGCACTTCGTACCACCCCGGAAAAAATGTTGGAGTAGGAAGAGACTTTACATTGTTTGCATTGAACGATGGTATGGTTGAATTTAAAAAAGGCAAAAACAACAAAACCTACGTTTCTGTTGCCGCTGCTGAAGCAACAGCTTAAAAAAAAATTTTGCAGTTGGAAAAATGTTTTTACTTTTATGACGTTAATCCATTATTAACTAACCATTAAATTCTAAAAAACATGGCAACAGCAAAAAAAGCCGCTAAAAAAGCCGCTCCTAAAAAAGCTGCTAAGAAAGCTGCTCCTAAAAAAGCTGCAAAAAAAGCCGCTCCTAAAAAAGCTGCAAAAAAAGCCGCTCCTAAAAAAGCTGCTAAGAAAGCTGCTAAGAAAAAATAAGCTTAGCTTCTCTCTACAGAGCGAAAAATATAAAGTCCCGGTTTACGGGACTTTTTTTTATTGCCGCATATTCCAAAAACATTATTCTGTAATTTAATAGCCACTTTACCGATATGGACAATTCCCAGATAGCAGACGTTTTTTCTTTGCTTTCCAAACTCATGGATATTCATGGCGAAAACAGTTTCAAAGCGAAATCCTACGCCGTGGCGGCTTATACCATAGAAAAAATGCCTGTGGAGTTAGCTGAACTGCCCGGTGATAAGGTGTTTTCAATCAAAGGCATCGGCGATGCTATAGGTAAAAAAATCACAGAACTCAGGCAAACCGGAAAATTAAACATACTGGAAGAATACCTGCAAAAAACACCCGTGGGTATACTGGAAATGCTGAACATAAAAGGATTGGGACCAAAAAAGATAGCTGTGATATGGAAGGAAATGGGACTGGAAACGATCGGTGAGTTGCTGTATGCCTGCAACGAAAACAGGTTATTGCTGTTTAAAGGATTTGGAGAAAAGACCCAGCAAAATGTAAAAACCTATATCGAATTTTACCTGGCCAGCAAAGGAAGTTACTTATATGCTGAAATAGAATCTTATGCCCTGCAATTACACCAGCAACTTCAAAAACAATTTCCCCACCGCCAATTTGAACATACAGGCGCTTTTGCAAGACAATCGGAAACCATTGACATACTGGAATGGGTAAGCACTGCAGGCAACAGTGAACTGGAACAGTTTTTTTTAGCGCATTCATTTTCAGTTACTGAAAAAAATGAAACGGGTATTCGTTTTAAGGCAGAAAACAATGTTGCCATTATATTTTATACTGCCCATACTGAAAACTTCGGAAGTATTTTATTTTATACCAACTGCGCAGGCACATTTTTAAACGAGTGGGAAAAAAGATTTCCGGCCATGCAAACTTATGGCAGCGAAGAAGATGTTTTTAAAAGTGCAGGCATTCCTTATATCCTGCCCTGCCTCCGGGAAAAAGAAATGGTTATAGGCACTGCAATGAGCGGGCTTTTACCCGAGCTTATCCGGCCGGAAGATGTGAAAGGTGTTATTCACAGCCACAGCAACTGGAGCGATGGAAGACAAAGCGTGGAAGATATGGCAAATGCAGCCATTGAAAACGGATTTGAATACCTGGTGATCAGCGATCACAGCAAATCGGCCTTTTATGCCAATGGATTAAAAGAAGACAGGATAAAAGAGCAGCACCTCTATATTGACTCACTGAATGAAAAACTTTATCCTTTCAAAATATTTAAAAGTATTGAAGCTGATATTCTCAATGATGGTAACCTTGATTACCACAGTCCTGTATTAGCCACTTTTGATCTGGTGATTGCGTCCGTTCACTCCAATCTTAAAATGACGGAAGATAAGGCAATGCTGCGCTTACTCACAGCCATTCAAAATCCATACACAACTATACTGGGGCACATGACCGGAAGATTGCTGCTGAGCCGGGAAGGATACCCGGTAGATCATAAAAAAATCATTGATACCTGTGTGGATCATGATGTAGCGATAGAACTAAACGCTCATCCCCGGCGGTTAGACATAGACTGGCGCTGGATAGATTACGCATTAGAGAGCGGCGCCATTATTTCCATTGACCCCGACGCACACAATACAGAAGGATACAAAGATATTCGTTACGGGGTGCTTGCCGCCCAAAAAGCCGGACTCACAAAACAAAACAATCTCAGCAGCTATAGCCTGCCTGAGTTTGAGACGTTCTTAAGAAAAAGAAAGGAGAAAAAAGGCATTTGATGCAGGGTGCGAGTTACAAGGTGCAAGTAACAAGTTGCAGGGTGCAAGTTGCATAGACAAGCCCTGGCCTTGAACCCTGTACTCCCTGAAACCTGTAACCTGCCCCCTGAAACCTGCAACCCGGGTGCTCATCAGGACGCCGTACCATTTTCATACAGAGGCAGTTCCACATAAAATGTAGTTCCCCTTCCCTCTTCGGTATCAAACCATATGCTTCCCCGCGATTGCTCCACAATGCCTTTGCATATAGCCAGTCCTAAACCTGTACCGGAAGTTTTTGTAGTAAAATTAGGCGTGAAGATGTTGACAAGCATTGCTTTCGGAATACCTAAACCACTATCCGCAATACTGATGGTTACCTTATGCGCGTTTCGCTTTTCTTTTACCGTAACCGAACCATTTTGGTCTTCAGGAATAGCTTCTATAGCATTTTGCAAAAGATTGGTAAACAGCCTGTTGATCTGGGTTTTATCAGCATCAATCAATAAAGGCTCTTCGGCGGGTTCCCACTGAACAGTTACCCTTTCCTGCACATCATGAAGATATACCAGCGAATTTAAAAGTTTGTTCATATCAAAAACCTCGTTCCTGGCGTTTCCGATGTTAGCGAATTGAGAGAATTCGGAAGCTATCCTCGACAAATGATCTATCTGTTCAACAAGCGTTTGAGCTACATTTGAAGACAATTCCTTTACGTTGGGTGCATTATTATTAATGGCTTTTTGCAAATATTGAATACTCAACTTCATAGGTGTAAGCGGATTTTTAATTTCGTGCGCTACCTGCCTTGCCATTTCGCGCCACGCTCCTTCTCTTTCCGTTTTTGCCAATGCCGCCGCACTTTCTTCCAGCTTTTGAACCATTTTATTGTATTCTTTTACCAGTCCGCCAATCTCATCTTTTTTAGTCCAAACAATTTCCGCATTATGCTTCCCAAGATTCACGTCTTTCATCATTGCGCTAATAAGCGTAAATGAACCGGTTATTCTGTTGGTAAGGAACAGTGCAATGATTCCGGATAACAGAAAAATAAAGGCATTGAGGTTGATGATGGTAACCAGGAAACTCGATATCTCCTGTTTGAGCCGGTTCTGAGAATTGAAATAAGGAATATTGAGATATGCAACGGTTTTCCTGTTATCGGCCAACACAGGCACATAAATGCTGAGGTAGTTCATTTTACCATATTTTTCCTCCTGCACATACTGGATCTTCTTTTGCCGGTTAAGATTATAAAAGGCAAGCGGATCCATCATACGGCTTAATACTCCTTTGTTGTATACAAAAGGCTGGGAAGATATCTGGAGCGATCCGTCGGAGTTATAGAGATTTACATCTGCATTGTGCAGCTGAGCCATTTCGGTAATTTGCTGCCGTACCGATTTTCCATAAGCAGAATCATACACCTGCATTATATTATCCATTAACCTGTGATCGCTCACCTTATTCTTTAAAGCAGCAGATATATCCTGTATGGACCGGCTCAGCTTATCGCGGTTGTTCTTATTATAGGAGGCCGTAAAAAATAAGATAGTGGCTGCACCAACTACAATAAAAGAAAACACGCTTACAAAAATTACGGTGCCATATATCTGCGACCGGATATTAAAATCGGTGATTTCCCGTAAGGCCCGCCATCGGAAGCCCGACTGAATAATGATGCTTGCTACCTGGAACAGGGCTACCAGCAAAAGAAAAGAACAAAACAGGTATGCGAAAAGTGTAATGGCTTCCATAATGAAGCTGCTTCTCCGTGTTATAATAATTACTTTATTACCCGACTTGTACCACAGTTCACTATACCCGTTCACCATCTTTTCAAAAAAATCCTGCCTGGGAAGATCATTTTCCGTTAATGCAGTAGGAAAACTATAATCATTAACATATACCTGTAAAGCACCACTGTCGTAAATAGCATAGGCATAGTCCGGGGCATATTCAAATGAATAATCTTCGGCCTGCCTGAACAATTCGGGATACAAAGCTTCACTGCGATATCGCTTGGGATTGGACAGCATAAAAAAATAACACTTTGTAGCGTGGGTGCTATCCCTGATTTCTTTAAGATAGATATAGCTGAATTTATCGAACGCAGTCTCGTAATAGCGCAGTCCGGGTATTTTGGTGTCTTTACCCTGCACAGAGTAAATTGTATTTAATTCGTCAAAGGTTAATCTTTCACCACTGGGAATAGGCCGTTCTTCCGCATCATAAAAAAAAAGTTCTGTATCATATTTATTCAAATAGGGTGTAAAGTTGGCGTTAATAAGGCTGTCTTTAAATATAGCGCTCTGCACGGGATCATGAAGCCGGTCGAGATGGGCAAGAAAAAAATTATTACTGAAACTTTGTATGGCTATATTTAACAACCGCTCACTGGAAGGATCAGCCTGCATCACTAATTTCTCGGCCGTTCTTTTCCGTAATTCCAGTTCCCGCGACCGGTTTTGAAAAATAATAATAGACGCAATGGATGCAGAAAAAATAAACAACCAGAAAAGGGCATTCGCTACAAGGAAATTAGTCCTTTTCAAACTGAGCTCCACTTTGCTCATAAGGTATACATACAATATCAGCCAGCTTAGCATGCACAGTTCAAACAGTATATGAGGGCTGCCCATTCTTACACTCAGGCCCAATAATCCAATAACGGAAATGATCAATATGGGATTATAGCGCGACTTTCGGTTTAATATATTAATAGCCTTTAAGAGTGCCTGTGAAAAGATAAAATATCCCAGTGACACACAGCATAACACAATAAAACCAAATACACTATAAATGTTGAGACTGAAGAAATTGGTAACATCAAATGAAATTTGAGAATCGGCAACCAGGCTTCGTATTACATGCCCCCCAATGAACGTGGCTACCACCAGTACCAGTGCCAGGCCTATAATTGCCGCGCGCCGCCAGGCAATACTTTTTATTTGCAGGTGAATATTTTGTTTGGAAAACCGGATCCTTGCAAAAACCACTAACCAAAAAAAGAGTATGCTGTTGATCAGCAAGTCGCCTAAAGAACGGGATATGAAGCTCGAACCATATATAACGGGATCAAACAACTCGAACTGCCGGAAATTGGCCGGCACCGGAAAAAAATAACTCAATGCACGCAGGCCTATCATTAAAATCACCATAAACGATACGCCCGCAACAGCCCCGATGGATCTGGAAATAGCTACCGCCACATTATGAAAGAAGAAGAGCGTGAGTAAGGATCCCAATATTCTTAAGAGCATGGTTAGCCAGTCGTTATTGTGCTGGTCTATCAAAGACTTAGGCTGCAGATAAAAAAGTGTTGTACCGTTGATGCTTTGTATCGGGTATCGGGTAGGAGTAAATACAAGTGCATAGTTTTCTTCAATATTGGGATGATTAACAAACCCGTTCTTAAGATATTCACTTTCCAGTACATACTGCCGGCGAACAGGCAAAAGGTATAAAGCAATAATGGCCCGGCCCTGAGCAATAATTTTTTTTCGTATTACTTCATATTGCCCGTTAGCCAGGGAAGCGATATACCTTGGCTGTTCTTTCTGCAATAAATCATTCTCGGGTAAAACAGATTGTGTATTCCAGAATAAAAGATTGTAGATTCCGGGAGCTGCCTCATCATACAAAAAAACTTTGTATTCCTGCTGGGCGATGCGTTGCACTTCAGCTTCACTTTCCTTTTTATTAAGTATCCGTCCCAGCAACACCGTGTCTCTTAAAAATGAATCGAAATTCTTCTCATTCCGCCAGATGTATTTCTCCAGAGACTTTTTCACTCCGCCAGGTGAAGAAGTGTAAGACCAGTAATTACTGAAAATAAAAGATAAGGTAAAAAGCCATGCCGCTCCAATAAGCAGGTAACCATTGCTATACAGTATATCTGTCCAGAATTTTTTCAAGATTCAGTTTTTTGCTTTTTAATCTGGTTCCAGATTTTATCCATTTCTTCAAGCGACATTTCTGACAAATTTCTGCCCCCGGCTATTGCAGCCTGCTCCATACGGGTAAACCGGTCAATAAATTTTTTATTGGTTCGCTCCAGTGCATTTTCGGCGTCAACATGCAAAAATCGTGCATAGTTAATAAGTGAAAATACAAGATCGCCATATTCTTCTTCAATATTCCCGGCATTGCCGCCTTCTATGGCTTCCTGCAATTCCTGCATCTCTTCCTCCACTTTTTCCCAAACCTGTCCCCGGTTATCCCATTCAAACCCCACCTGTTTTGCTTTCTCCTGCAACCGCATGGCTTTTACTGTTGCAGGAAGCGCTGCCGGTACGCCTCCCAGAACGGATTTTTTTCCTTCTTTTAATTTTAATTTCTCCCAATTGCGTTTCACATCATCCTCATTCTTCACCTGCACATCGCCATAAATATGAGGATGCCGGAAGATCAGTTTTTCGCAAACGCCATTGATAACATCTTCTAATGAAAACTGCTTTTGCTCACCGGCTATTTTAGCGTAAAAAACAATATGGAGTAAAATATCTCCCAGTTCTTCCCTGATCTCCTTCCAGTTACCCTCCGTTATGGCATCTGCCAGTTCATATGTTTCTTCAATGGTAAGCGAACGCAATGTTTGTATCGTTTGTTTTTTATCCCACGGACATTGTGCTCTAAGCTCATCCATGATCTTTACCAATCGCAAAAAAGACGTTGCTGTTGTTTCCATATACTATTTTAAACGTTTTCTCTTTTCTTTCTTTAAATGAGACACTGTTCTAAATTTTGATAAAAATAATACTTTTGCCAGCTATGAAGCTTTACTTGATTCCGTTTCTGCGCAGTGTTACACTGTTAAATATAGCGATACTATCCGGCCAACAGGGTTTTGCCCAATATTATTATCACGATATTGTGTTAACTACTCAAAATCAGCAACAGCGGCAGTTATACAAAAAAAACAAGGTAGCCAGCGTAAACTTGCTCAGTTATGAAGCCACCGGACAGTTATCCGACGATTTTATTTGTGAAATAACCCCCAATAACAGCTACACCCAAATTAAAACGTTTACCCGGTCGGGTCTTACGGGAACGTCATCATCAACTGCTTTTTACAATTCCAGGGATCAGTTGTACCGTTCTGTTGACAGCAGCGGGGAATCGGTGAACAAATATGAATACAGCTATGATAGTGTGGGAAGGCTACTGGCTGCCACCAATGTATCAGAAGGATTTACCAGTAAAATCCAGCAGAAAGAAACCCACGAATGGAGATATAGCAACAACAACTGTCCCGAAAACATGTTCCGTATTAAAAATGGCGAAGACACTACGGTTGTACAATTTGTTTGCGATGAGCAGGGGAATGTAACAGAGGAAGAAAGCCGGCGTTACAACATATCAAACGAAAAAATATATTATTATTACGACAGCCTTCATCGTTTATCTGATGTTGTTCGGTATAACAACAGGCTGAACAAGCTGCTGCCGGATTATATGTTTGAATACAACGATGAAGGACAGCTTGTGCAAATGATAACCGTTCAGCAGGGAGGAAGCGATTATCTTACCTGGAGATATGAATATGCTGAAAATGGATTGAAGAGCAGGGAACTTTGTTTTAACAAGCAAAAAAGCCTGGTAGGAAAAATTGAGTACCAGTATATTTTCAAGAAATAGGTAGGTGGCATTCGGTAAGGCAACGGGCATTGTACAACAGATGCATTAATATATGTGCGAATAGTATCAATCCGGCAAAACTTCGCACGCCCAGCCCCGGGTTTGGCCGTATGTTGCAATTTCATCTGCTGTTTTATCGCACCCTTTTTCTTTTACATCACCCGCACTGTTTTTGCACTCGTAACACCTGTTTTTCATGCAGGAAAACCCCAGCAGTGACAATACCACAAATACATAAACTTTTTTCATATCGCTTGCATTAAAGTTTTCAACACTTCTTTACCATAAAAAAACTCAACATTGAATGTTTCGTTTTTGGATGGTGAAAGCTTTTCCGCTTTTATAATCTCACCTTCTGCCTGAGCCATATAGAAAGCAATACTATAACTGTTCTTCATTATGCCCCTTGAGACTACCATAAAAATGCAGCATAAATGAGACCAGAAATAAAAGCCCGATAGCAAGTGAAAGCAATTTTTTACAGATGTTTAGCCATATCCCGCCTTTTTTAACCGGTCATGGCGCATGCGGGCGAAGCTCCGGCTCCCGGTCCACTCTTCTTCCCTTCCATCTTCCTGGATTCGGAGGAGCCCAACTGCCGCAAGCTTTTACAAAAACTCACTCTCCCGGTTTTCAAAAGCGGATTGTATAAAACGTCCGCTCCGGCTATACTTAATTACAGACAACGCGGGTTTACCTTCTTCTTCCTTTTCTTGGTTCTTTGCTGCTCAGCCTGCTAAGAACAGGCGGTCCAAAAGACTATCATTAATCCCAGAAAGCTGGAAGAATTGCCCGCATTGTTGCGTGATGAAGCAAAAGTGGCCGTGCTCGAAAATCCCAAAAACAGGATGGTATAAGAACGGGGAAGGCGAGCTTTATGGCGTAAATCCTTCCTGTATTCACCTCGGTTTCGGGGTAAAATGGAATAATGCTGAAAACCGCGGGATTGCTCATGCCAGGCGCCCGGTATCATAACACCGGCAAAACGCTAACCGCGTAGAATTTCTCACTGAAAGCTAAATCTTTGTTTATCATCTGCAGGCGATGCATGATCTTTGGGAAAGTATGAAAACAATGAAGAAGTAAATCTGAAGCATTTAGCTGTATGATAGATGATATAAAATTGGTAATAAAAAAATCAACCCTTCCGCAAGCCGGTAAAGGATTGTTTACGAAATCTTTTATTCCGGCCGGAACACATATTGTTGAATACAAAGGCCGTGTTACAACATGGGATGAAGTAAAAGAGAAAGAGGCGGATAATGCCTACATTATGTATGTAAACCGCCATCATGTTATTAACGCGCTGCCCTATAAAAAAGCGCTGGCAAGATATGCCAACGATGCAAAAGGAATTGTCAAGATCAGGGGTTTGCGCAACAATGCCGTGTATGCCACCGTAAAAAAAAAGGTATACATTAAGGCCACCCGGGACATAAAAGCCGGTGAGGAAATTTTAGTTGACTACGGTAAATCCTATTGGCAAACAATAAAAGAAAACAAGCAAATTGATAAACAAAACGGGCAGGAAGTCAACCAGCCTAAATCATAACGAGGTGGGCTAAATATGCTTGTCGTTAAGCGCTGAAGCTTGCAAAAGCGCTAAAAAATGCGTATTTAATACCCCGCCCTAAGTCATTCACCGTTGTTCGATAAACACAGCCGTTTTAATACCCGTATGATTATACCGGCCTTTGAATGCGGTTTGTAACCATCTTTATACCTTCTGATGTTCTTGTTTTAATAGTACCAGACCAGTTTTTAACCGGATCGCCAGTTATGATTTTAATCGTTGACGACAAGCCTGAAAATATCTTTTCACTGAAATCTATACTCGAATTGCATTCTTTTCCTGTAGATGCTGCTTTAAATGGGGAAGAAGCGCTGAAAAAAACACTTAAGAACAATTACTCCCTTATTATATTAGACGTACAAATGCCGGGCATGGATGGTTTTGAAGTAGCCGAATATCTTTCCGGCAACAACAATACCAGGGATATACCGATCCTGTTTTTATCTGCGATGAATACAGAAAAAAAATTTATTACAAAAGGATACTCTTCCGGCGCTATTGATTATATCATAAAACCTATAGATCCCGATATCCTCCTGCTAAAAGTAAAAACTTTTCACCGCCTGTACGAGCAAAACCGGGAACTTAACCTGGCGCAGAAAAAGTTGCAGTTGGAAATTGAGTTCCGCAAGAGGGCACAACAGCAAATTCAGGATAAAGCACAGGAACTGAACAGCATTCTGGGTTCTATTCCGCAGGTTGCTTTTACAGCAGATGCCGGTGGATCCATTGATTTTGTAAATGATCATTGGTACCAGTACTCAAATTCGTTTGCCGGATTTCCAGAGGTACACCCCGATGATGCTTTCATTGTTACTGAATGGAAAAAGATATTATCATCAACAGAATCTATAGAACTGGAACTGCGCATTGCCAAGTTATATTCATCCAATTTCCGGTACCACCTGCTGAAGATGGTGCCGGTTAAGGAGAATGATGCTATCGTAAAATGGGTTGGTACTTTTACAGATATAGAAGAACAAAAGCAGGCCGTTAAAAGAAAAGACGAATTTTTGAGCATTGCAAGCCATGAACTGAAAACACCGCTCACCAGTATAAAGGCCTATGTGCAATTGCTGGGCAGGCTGGTAGCGGCAGATAGCCAGACAAAGGGGTTTGTTGACCGCACAATGGTACAGGTAAATAAGCTGGACAATCTTATTAATGACCTCTTAGATGTTTCAAAAATAGAGAATGGCAAACTAAAATTCGATTTGGGGAAAATAGATTTTGAACGGTTGCTGTGTGCAACGCTGGAAATGCTGAGACAAATTTACCCCGGCATCAACATTACGCGCACAGGAAATGCTGCCCCTTTTATACAGGGCAATGCAGAACGCCTTGAACAGGTTATCATCAACTTTATCAGCAATGCCGTAAAATATTCACCTGATAGTAAGGAGATAGAGTTGATCACAAAAATCACGGCTTCCAATGAATTGTATTTTGGAGTGAAAGATTCAGGGATCGGCATATCGCCGGAAAGCCATGAAAATATCTTTGGTAAGTTTTACCGGGTTGCAGAAGCATCGCGTCATGCACAGGGTCTCGGCATCGGACTGTATATTTGTTCCGAGATCTTAAAAAGGCACAATGCGGAATATGGTGTGATCAGTGAGTACGGCAAAGGATCCCTGTTTTACTTTACGATCCCCGTTGCCGGTAATTCCTGATTTTGGGCTCATTATAAATCAATCGTTGTATGAAATTGTCGCTCGAACGAAATCTCATGATCGGATTTGGTATCTCCCTGCTGATCCTTATTGCCAGCTCTGTAGTTTCTTTTTTAAGTATCCGCAATCTGCTTAACAGTTCGAGCCTGGTCAGGAACACCAATGAGGTGCTACAAAAGCTGGAACAAACATTTTCCATTGTAAAAGATGCAGAAGCAGGACAACGTGGATTTTTAATAACAGGCGATGAAGAATTTTTGGCGTCTTACAATGGCGCTTACCAGCAAGCAGAATCACTCATCGGCGAAATTGAAAAACTCACGCTCGATAACCCCATACAACAAAAAAATATATACAAACTGGATGAATTGATCGGCAAACGTTTTTTGCGACTGCAGGAATTAATTGATATAAAAAGACAAAACGGCTCCTCACCCTCCGGTGAAATGAAGGATGGAAAAATTTTTATGGACAGCGTAAGAGCGATGATAAACGAAATGAGCAGCCAGGAAAATCTGCTGCTGCAAACAAGAACTGAAAAGTTTGACCGCTTTTCTTCCTATACTCCCAAACTGATCATTATTGCCGCATTGCTGGCCATCCTCATTACAGTGCTCTTTTATATAAGAATGACTAAGGATGTCGGTGAGAAGTCGAAGCTCCAGGAAGAACTTGTTCGCAAAGATGCAGATACCAGAAATCGCATCAATATTATCCAGGGTATAGCGGAAAAAATATCAGCAGGTGATTATAGCGTACGGGTAAACAATAATGAAAGAGATGATCTTGGGAATATTTCGGTTGCACTCAATAAGATGGCCGACTCGCTTGAAAAATCTTTTACAGCACTCTCCCATAAAGAGTGGCTGAAGGCAGGTATCGCCGGGCTGAATGATGCGATTATTGGTGATGATAATATGCAAAGTGCAACAAAAAAATACTGGAGTTTACAGCAACCTACAGCAACAGCCAGGTAGGCGCTTTTTACGTCATGGAAAATGAGCATCAGCTTACACTCGAAAACAGCTATGCACTCAGGCAGGATGATGTAAGGAAAAAGATAACGGCCGGAGAAGGTATGGCAGGTGAATGTGCGGTAAGCAAGAAGCTGGTATTGACACAGGATATCCGGGAAGAAAGTTTTAATATCAATTTCGCATCGGCAAATATAAAACCTGTTAATATAATTGTGTTTCCCTTGTTGTTCGAAAATGAGGTAAAAGGCGTTATGGAGCTGGGGACCCTGTATCCTTATACCGAAAGAGAGATGGATTTTTTTAAAACCATATCTGAAAATATCGGCATAGCTGTTCATACCGTGCAGAACAGGCAGCGAATCCAGGAATTGCTGGAAGAAACACAGTCGCAGGCGGAAGAACTAATGTCCCAGCAATCTGCGCTCGAACAGATCAACACGGAACTGGAAGCACAGGCGCAGCAGTTGCAGACTTCCGAAGAGGAATTGAAAGTGCAGTCTGAAGAACTGATTGAAACGAATTCACTCCTCGAGGAAAGATCAGCCACCCTGGAACAACGCAACCAGCTTATCTCGCAAAAAAACAAAGAGATTGAAAAAAGAGCAGAAGACCTGGCATTATCAACAAAATATAAATCAGAGTTCCTTGCCAATATGTCGCATGAATTAAGAACGCCATTGAATTCTATACTGCTGCTGTCGAGGCTCATGTCTGAAAACAACGAAAAAAACCTTACTCCCGAACAGGTGCAGTATGCACAGGTAATTCAAAGTTCAGGCAATGGCCTGCTGCAATTGATTGATGAGATACTTGATCTTTCAAAGATAGAATCTGGTAAGATGACCATTGAATACCTGCCTGTGAAGATCAGCGACATTACAAATGGTTTGAATGCCATATTTGAACCTGTTGCAAAAGAACAGCAACTGCACTGGAACATCGTTACCGGCGCTGAAGTGCCCGAAACCATCGAAACAGATAAAATGCGGCTCGATCAGGCGCTGCACATGCTGAAACAACAAAAAGATATCGGTGCGGCACTGGTAGATATGATGATGCCGGAGATGGATGGCTATGAGCTAATATCCCTGATAAGGAAATTTCCCCTGCTGAACGATCTTTGGCTGATAGCCGTAACTGCTCAGGCCATGCCGGGGGATAAAGAAAAATGCCTGGCTGCCGGTGCGGATATTTATATTTCCAAACCCATTGACATAGATATACTGATGCAGGCACTCAATGATCCATTAAAGCAGCGGAAATGATAGCAACCGGTGAAATGGAGGAATTGCTGGACCAAATAGGCCGAAGGTATGGTTATGATTTTACGGGTTATTCCAGGGCATCGCTGATGAGAAGAATAGATTCTTTTTATGTAAAAAACAGTCACGTTTCATTTACTGACATGCTGAGCAGGCTCATAAAAGAAGCTGCCTATTTCATGTATTTTGTAGAAGAAATAACAGTAAATGTAACAGAGATGTTCAGGGATGCCGGTTTTTATAAAACACTCCGTGAACAGGTACTGCCGATGCTGGCAACCTATCCTTTTATCCGCATCTGGCATGCGGGTTGTTCTACCGGCGAAGAAGTGTATTCTATGGCTATATTATTAAAAGAAGCCGGACTGCTTCAAAAATCTATTTTGTATGCCACAGACCTTAACCAGGCCGTGCTGGAAAAAGCAAAAACAGGCATTTTCCCGGCAAGTACCATGCAGCAAAATTCGCAAAACTATATGAGGTCTGGAGGCAGGGAAGAATTTTCAACTTATTATACGGCTCATTATAACAATGCAAAGTTTGATAAAACTCTTGGCGAACGAATGATTTTTTCTACCCATAACCTTGTATAGGATTCTTCGTTCAATGAATTTCAGTTGATCCTGTGCCGCAATGTACTGATCTATTTCAACAGGGAATTGCAGGCAAGGGTGCTGCAATTGTTCGATACAAGTCTTGATTCGCTGGGTTTTCTGGCATTGGGCAGCAAAGAATCGCTACGGTTCTCAGCGCTGGCCGGTCATTACAAACAAGTAGATAATAATGAAAAAATATGGCGAAAAAACAGGTAGCCCATACTTCCCGGCTCATCGTTATCGGTGGCTCATCCGGCAGTTTAGACGCCTTGCTCGTTATTCTTCCGGAGCTTATCCGGGATTTTAAAATTCCCGTTTTGATCGTGTTGCACCGCAACAACAACGCCGATAACGGGCTCACAGACCTGCTTGCATCCAAAACATCAATGCCGGTAAAGGAAGCCGATGAAAAAGAATTGTTGCTTCCCGGCCGGATATACCTTGCACCTGCCGATTATCATATCCTCACCGAAGACGATGGCTCAGTTTCATTGGATATATCGGAGAAAGTACATTACTGCCGGCCAAGCATTGACGTAACTTTTGCAAGCGCGGCAACAGCATACAAGAAAAACCTTACAGCTATATTGCTTTCAGGAGCCAATGCAGATGGCGCCTATGGAATGGGTATCGTAAAGGAATATGGAGGAAGAAATATTGTACAGGATCCTGGCGATGCCCTTGTAAGCTATATGCCTGCACAGGCCATTCTTTTAACGGTTGTGGATGATATCCTCCCTGCGGCAGAGATAGGCCGCTTAATGAATCAGCTTGCTAAAGAATGAACCCGGCGCCCAACACAGAAACATTATACATTTACCGCCTTCTCTATCATTTGTTCCAGTTCAATAATGTCAAAAGGCTTTTTCAGCAGGCCATCCGCACCTGCTTCTTTGCTAAGCGCTTCCATATTGCTGTTTGCGCTGAAAAAAATAACCATTATGTTTTTAAATGCATCCTGGCTTTTTATGTATTGTATGGCTTTTACGCCACCCATATCGGGCAGCCAGTTGTCCATTAAAATAACCCTGTGGCTGAAAGTTGTTCAGGTCGTCATTCAAATTACGACAATGATCCCTGCACAAAACTTCATATCCTTTCATTTCCAGGATAGCGGTAGTTACCAAAAGAATATCCCTGTCATCATCGTAAATGAGTATTCTGTGGCCCATATTAAAGTTTTGCCGTTCAAAAGTAACAGAATATTTGATCGGAGCAATGAAGGAAACATATAAGGATGAAAAGATTAGTTCAGGAAAGCGTTGCCTGTTTTTCTTCTAAGCATTGTTATGGCAAGGATAAGCCTGCGTAGGACAATACTTTTAAAAAGAATCGAATTCATCCGCTTTTAAATATGCTTCCGGCTGGGGAGGCATCTGCACCAGGGGAAAAACCTTAGCTGGTACAAAGGCTGACGCCGGTGCAACAGGAGCAGGACTTTTACCAGGATAAAGCCTAATAATTTTAGGTGGTCGCGACCCTGCTCCCGGATTCTTCTTTTTCAAGACTTTTTTCATACAGGATAGTTGAGGTTTCACCACAAGTGCCATCAAAGTATATGCCATTGAACTGGCATTAGCAATTCCGGGAAAATGAAGAATTAGCCAGTCGCAAGTCTGATACGTACATTTTTAACAAGAATGCTGCCAGACACTAAAATAATGGATTTAAGGGGGTTAATATTGTGATGAGTTTTTCCCGGTATCTCCCGCATGGGCATTTTATTCCTCAAAGTATTTTTCCGGTTGGCATTGTTCCTTAACAACATTTTGTTAACAGGTTGTTTTTGTATTCGAAAAATTTTATCAGTACAAAAAATGCCTTACTTTAGCGGTTATAAACCCTGCAGATGCAACCCTTTAACATTAATCTTCCCAGCAAAAGGCTTGGGTACGTAATTAATAAACGTGTTGGGATAAGACGGCCCTTAAAATTCCTTTTCTTTAAATACAAAAACAAAGAGAGAATAATAGCCTATACTGTAATTGTTGAAGGGCTTTCAACCAAAAATGAATTTCTCGTTTTCAAAACGAAAAAGAAAGGAGAATGGCTTACTGGCGCACGAAAAAATGGCGAAGCCATTTCTGTAGAAGATGAAAAAGAAACTTCAACTGCTATAAAAAAGGCCATAGATGAATTTGAAAAAAAGCAGGGGGAAAAAGCATACCAGGAATTGTTTTAACGCTGAACCGTGAGCTTTGAGCCTGAGCGTACTAACGATGAACTGATGGTACATTTTCTCACCTCTCACTTCACTATTCACCATTCCGGCAATCAGCTATCGGCATTCAGCTATGGGCTAATGCAGGCAACCTTTCACCTCTCACTTTCACTTCTCCCCTCTCCCCTCTCCTATTCGACGTCTTCCCTTCACCATAGAAATTATCTATTTACAATAGATTTATAAAATAGCAATTAAAGTCTTTTTTGATATTCGAAAAGAGTAATATTGCCGTATAACCAGCAAATTTAAAAGCTATGGAAAATAATAAGAAATTAACAACCACCACCGGGAATCCCGTTCCCGACAACCAGAACATTCAAACCGCCGGCGCACGCGGTCCTGCCTTATTGCAGGATTTCTGGTTTTTGGAAAAAATGGCCCATTTTGATCGTGAAGTAATTCCCGAAAGGCGCATGCACGCCAAAGGATCTGGCGCCTATGGAACTTTTACCGTAACCCACGATATTACACAGTATACAAAAGCCGCCATTTTCTCTGAAATTGGCAAGAAAACAGATATGTTCGTACGGTTCTCTACCGTAGCCGGGGAACGTGGTGCGGCGGATGCGGAACGTGATATCCGCGGATTTGCAATGAAATTTTATACCTCCCAGGGGAACTGGGACTTAGTGGGCAACAATACGCCGGTCTTCTTCTTCAGGGACCCGATGAAATTTCCTGATTTGAACCACGCAGTTAAAAGAGATCCTAAAACGAATTTAAGAAGCGCTGACAACAATTGGGATTTCTGGACACTACTGCCCGAGGCCTTACACCAGGTAACCATAGTAATGAGCGACAGGGGTATTCCCAAATCATACCGGCATATGCATGGTTTTGGCAGTCATACTTTCAGTTTTATTAATGCGTCAAACATCCGGCATTGGGTTAAATTCCATTTCAGAACACAGCAGGGAATTGAAAACCTGTCGGATGAGGAAGCGGCTGCGCTGGTAGGCAACGACAGGGAAACACATCAAAGGGATCTTTTTGAAGCGATCGAAAGAGGAGATTTCCCAAGGTGGAAAATGTTTATACAAATCATGACGGAAGAAGAAGCCAACAACTCGCCGTTCCATCCTTTTGACCTAACGAAAATATGGCCCAAAGGAGATTATCCATTGATCCCGGTTGGTGAATTTGAATTGAACCGTAACCCCGAAAATTACTTTGCAGAAGTAGAACAGGCTGCTTTTAACCCCGCCAATATTGTTCCCGGTATCGGTTTTTCACCCGATAAAATGCTACAGGGCAGATTGTTTTCATACGGTGATGCACAACGCTACCGCCTGGGCGTAAACCACTACCAGATACCGGTTAATGCTTCTAAATGCCCGTATCACAGCTTCCACAGAGACGGTGCTATGCGGGTAGATGGTAATTACGGAGGTACAAAACATTATGAACCCAACAGCTTTAATGAATGGCAGGAACAGCCCGAATACAAAGAACCACCGCTGGCGCTTCATGGTGATGCTACCGCCTGGGATTACAGGGCAGACGACAATGATTATTATTCACAACCCGGTAACTTGTTCCGGTTGCTGACGGCTGATAAAAAGGAGCTGCTGTTTAAAAATACCGCTGCGCAGGTTGGTGGCGCTCAAAAATTTATACAGATCCGGCATATCCGCAATTGCTATAAGGCCGATCCTGCTTATGGGGAAGGTGTGGCAAAAGCATTGGGGTTAACAATGGATGAAGTGAACAGTTTTCAACTGGAGCGCTAAAACCAGTTCTTTATGATACCCAAAAGCCTTTTGCGTTCAAAACGCAAAAGGCTTTTTTGATTGCAGAATTAAATTATTGCTGAGACGGAGGCGGCACTTTAGTGCCCCAAGTCATATTGGGTTTACTTCCCATTGTAAATAAAAGTTTACCACCTTTCATCAGATCCTCCCTGTACATCCAGCAATTGTTCAACGGCTTTCCATTGAACCGGGCCGATTGTATATACATGTTTTCCTTTGCATTATTTTTCGTTTCAATGACCAGTGTTCTTTTATTGCCTAATGTGATAGAGGCTTTGTCAAACAAAGGACTTCCGAATTCTATAATTGGATTCGCATCAGTGAATCCTTTTACATCAAAAAGCCCAAGGGCGGCGAGTACATACCAGGAACCCAGTTGCCCCTGGTCTTCATCCTGCCCGTAACCATAGCCGTGAATGGATTCTGTTCCATAAAATTCATTGCAGATCAGCCGTGTCCACTTTTGGGTTAACCAGGGTTTACCTGAGAAATTAAAAAGCCAGCTAATGTGCAGGCAGGGCTGGTTGCCATGATTATACAATGATTTTATACCGGCAAAAGCGTCTATTTCTTTACCGCCACCAAATCCATCTTTTTGCGAAGTTCTAAAAATACTGTCTAAGCGCGTATTGAATTGCTCCTCCCCTATAGCGCTGATTAATGCAGCCGGATTGTGCGGCACGTAAAATGTATATTGCACCGCATTCCCCTCCTGGAAACCTCTCCATGCTTCAAGGGGATTAAAATTATCTATAAAAGAACCATCCGCCTTTTTAGGTTGCATGAGCTTATACTGCGGGTTAAAAATATTTTTCCAGCCATTTGCGTACCGGATAAGTGTTTGATAGTCTTTCTTTTTACCAAATGCTTTGGCCATTTGAGCGGCAGCAAAAGCGCTGAAACTATATTCAAGTGTATGTGACGCAGAAAAATGAGAACCACCTGAATCTGTTGTATTCTTTTCAAGATAAGGAACGAAGCCGTGTTCAACAAATGCTTTGGTATCCATCTTTCCTGATCCCACTTTCCTGTTGCGCCAGTTTAATTCGTTGGCTTTAACAGCTTCATAAGCCAGTGCAGTATCATAATTGCGTATCCCCGACTGGTAGGCGCCCGCAATGGCCAGCCCAACAAAATTTGTTCCTACACCCGACACGTATTCACTATTGGCAATACCATCACCAAACCATCCTTTGTCTTTGTAAATCTGCAGTTGCGTATTTACATAATTGCTATACCATTCGGGATAAGAGAGGGCCCATAACTGGGTGATGTTCCAAAAAGCTCCCCATATTGCATCAGTATTCATAAATTCAGGCTTTTCATGTCCATAAACAGTTTTTAGTTTGCCTGCCTGCCCTCCATGCATGGGATAAGCGCCATTAACATCGGTGGCGATACCTCTGCCCAGCAATGCATGAAACAATCCGGTATAAAATTTTATCCTGCTTTGCTCATCTCTTCCTTCCACTACAATTTTAGCAAGTTCCTGTTGCCAGGCGTTTTGCGCTTTTCTCCTGGCGTCATCAAAAGAAAGCTTATTCGCCTCTGTGTTCAGGTTTATTTTTGCATTCGCTGTTGATGTATAGGAAAGTCCCACCTTAATTTCTATTTTTTCATTTTCAGCGGTTTGATAATTTAAAAAAAGTCCGGCTCCTTTTCCATTGGCAGATAAAGTATTTTCGTGAATATTATTTTCGGTAAACGCTCCAACGCTTTCAGGCTTTTTACTGAGCGCTCCATAAAAATACATGGCTACTTTACCTTCGGGATCATACAAACGAAGATATTGGGGATAGGTTATCACAAAACCTTCAAAATGGGTATCATCAATCATATGTATACCAGCATCGGTTACTTCACCGCTTTCTCCCTGCCTGTTACCGATATCCAGTATAATATGCGACTGACTGCTTTGGGGAAAAGTATAACGGTGAAAACCTGCTCTTTTGGTAGCGGTTACCTCAGCCGTAATATTATAATCATCGAGCAATACTTTATAATAGCCCGGTTCAGCAACTTCATTCTTTCGGTTAAAACGCGAACGGTAACCACCGGACGGATCTTCTAACTTACCAGGCTTCACCTTTATCGTTCCTGTTGTTGGCATAAAGCTCACACCACCGATCTGCCATTCATGAAAATGAACAAACCCTTCAATGGAGTTTTGCCTGGTGTCGTATCCTACAGCTTCCCATCCCGACGCATTGCCATAATGCCCGTTGGTAGAAGGAGCCAGCTTGGCCATTCCGTAAGGTACCACCGCGGGTGTGTAAAAAAACCAGCGGCTGTGTGCGGTACCTATATTCGGGTCAACATACTTCAGCAGGTTTTGTGCGGGCGAACCGTACGACAAAAGCAACAGGAGAAGCGCGTGGTATCCGGGTAATATCTTCATACAAAAAAGGTTTACTATACTATAGAACCCATTAAGGCTGTGCCAAAACGCATAAAGGCCAGAACAATCTTACACAACCCGTTTAAAAAGAGTTTCAAAATAATTGGGAATGAATAAAAAAATTTCTACATTTGGTATGTATGGACATATAGACATAAATCTACGAAATTTTGTTAAATAGCCAGGCATCATTTTCATTCAAACCTGCAACGTGATATTGAATTACAGCTTTTGGAAAGGCAGTATGGGTTTTAACTGGTACAGTCAGGTGCAGAAGTACATTTTAACAATGAACGGAGTTGTTTTATTGCATAACGATTACCAGTGATCGTTTTCAGATAACGCGTGCAATCCTCCGGGTTGCTTTTTTGTTTTATACTCAGGTATAAACCTGGCAACAGGAATATGCAGAATACCCTGGTTATTATTCATTCACTTTAAAAGGAACAATTTGTATAATTCTAATTTTGACAAGTTTCCCGAAGTGGCAGTTCATGGCTATAGCGGTTATTCGGGATGGGATGAAATTGCCGGTGAACTTCAAAGCCGCGTCTATCAGGAAAAGGCTGACCCCTGCATCATAACTATTGAGTGCTACCATGGCGTTTTGGCAGAACAACTGGTCGCGCGGTTGAAACAGCGTATCACCGATACGATACATTTTATTCCTGTGCAAAAAGCAATGCTTGCTGCAGACCAGGTTAATGATCTGGTGTTTCCCTATGTTACAGATGACCCTGTTTTCGGCCGCATCACTTCGCTTGACCTGAAGCATTTTTTTCAGCCTCAACGCCTGGAACAGTTGCGCCAGGAAATAAAAAATACGAAAGACATAATATGCATTTATGGAATGGGGGCCTCCCTTGTTTATGAAAAGCCGCATATGCTGGTGTATGCAGATATGCCCCGATGGGAAATTCAACTGCGGTTCAGGCGCAACGAGATCAGTAACCTGGGAGCAGACAACCGCAACGATGCATTTTCGTACCAGTACAAAAGAGCTTTTTTTGTTGACTGGCGTGTATGCGACAAGTTAAAAAAAGAACTGTTACACGTGGCTGATTATGTATTGGATACAACACACCCGGAAGACCCGAAAATGGTGTCCGGACCGGCATTACAGGATGCATTAAAGGAAATAGTGCAACGGCCTTTCAGGGTGGTACCCTTCTTTGATCCCGGCCCCTGGGGAGGACAGTGGTTGAAGGAGGTTTGTGATTTGGAAAGAACAGCAAAAAATTTTGCATGGGGCTTCGATTGTGTGCCGGAAGAAAACAGTTTGCTGATACGCTTTGATCATATTTTGTTTGAAACACCCTCCATCAATCTTGTTTTTAGTGAGCCCAAAGCGCTGCTGGGTGCCAAAGTATTTGAGGCTTTTGGGGCTGAGTTTCCCATAAGGTTTGATTTTCTGGATACAATGCAGGGTGGAAATCTTAGCCTGCAGGTACACCCGTTAAAAGAATACATCCGCGAAAAATTTGGCATGCCTTATACACAGGATGAGAGTTACTATTTTCTGGAAGCGCAAGACGATTCTTTTGTATATCTCGGGCTCAAAGAAGGGATTGTTCCGGAGCGAATGATCAGCGACCTGGAAGCCGCCCAGGAAAAAAAATTAACGTTTGATGCAGATCAGTATGTAGAAAAATGGCCGATCCGCAAACACGACCATGTACTGATCCCGGCAGGAACGGTGCATTGCTCAGGCGCCAACAGTGTGGTACTTGAAATCAGCGCCACCCCTTACATTTTTACTTTCAAGCTGTGGGATTGGGGAAGAATGGGTATGGATGGAAAACCGAGGCCCATTTCACTGAAGCATGGTAAAACGGCCATACAGTGGGATCGCACCACCGAATGGACCCGAAACAATATCCTTAATCAGGTACAAAAAGTGGATGAAGGGGATGGATGGGTTGAGGAGAGAACCGGACTTCATAAAGGTTCTTTTATAGAAACAAGAAGACATTGGTTCACAGCAAAGGTTGCACACCATACCAATGGCGTTGTGAATATACTTAACCTTGTGGCGGGCAGAGAAGCTGTGGTGGAAAGTCCGGACGATGCATTTCGCCCCTTCATTGTACATTATGCGGAAACTTTCATTGTGCCCGCTGCTGTGGGTGCATATACTATTCGTCCATATGGTGATGGTGCCGGCTCAACCTGTTGCACAATAAAAGCATTGGTAAACACAGAAAACCTCGGGGATTACCACAGCAATTGATGTATGGAAAATTATAGTTTAAAATACGTATACCGGTACACTTTTGTTGCGGCTGTGGGTGGCCTGCTTTTCGGTTATGACACTGCGGTAGTTGCAGGTGCCATTGGTTTTATACAGGAAAAATACAACCTTTCCCCGGCCATGACAGGATGGGCGGCCTCCTGTGCATTGATTGGCTGCATGGCCGGCGCAATGTTGGCCGGAATGCTTAGTGATAAGCTGGGTAGAAAGAAAGTACTAATGATATCCGGATTTGCTTTCGCCATTTCATCTATTGGCATACTTGTTCCTGCGGATATTGAATTCTTTATTTTTTTCCGCTTCATTGGTGGTATCGGCATTGGCATCGCTTCCATCCTGGCGCCCATGTATATTTCGGAGATAGCCCCGGCTGCCATCAGGGGTAGGCTCATATCTATTTACCAGTTGGGCATTGTGACCGGTATATTGCTGATCTATTTTGTAAATGCCGGCATCGCGGGGTCGCACGATGAGGCCTGGAACGTAAATACAGGATGGAGGTGGATGTTTGGCTCCGGGCTGGTTCCTTCTCTTATATTCATTTTTTTGCTGCTCCCTATACCCGAGAGCCCGCGGTGGCTGGCAAAACAAAACAGGTGGAATGAAGCCGATGCCATACTGGCCAAAGTAAATGGCAGGGAAAATGCAGATAAAGAAATCATTTCGATCCGCGGATCATTATCTGAGAAACAGGCGCCTTTTTCCGAGCTGCTAAAACCCGGCTTACGTACGGCTCTGTTTATTGGCATCGTGCTATCGGTTTTTTCGCAGATCACAGGCATTAATGTAATTATGTACTATGCGCCGGAGATATTCAAGGCTACGGGCAGCGGCTCTTCTTCGGCATTGATGCAAACCGTATGGGTTGGCGGTATTAATTTGCTGCTGACCATCATCGCTATAAAATATGTAGACAAGCTGGGAAGAAAAAAATTACTGCTTATTGGCTCCGCAGGCATGGCGGTTTGCCTTGCTATTGTTGGCCTGGCTTTTTATACAGATTCTACCGGTGGGTATTGGGTACTGGCGGGTATCCTCCTGTACATTTCATTTTTTGCTATTTCCCTTGGGCCCCTCACATTTGTAGTGGTAGCAGAAATATTTCCTAACCACATAAGGGGCAGAGCAATGGCCGTAGCGATATTTTTTTTATGGCTCTCTGTGTACATCGTATCACAAACCTTTCCTATGCTGCTGGAGTCTATAGGCAGTGCTTATACCTTCTGGATATACATGATAACGTCTGTAATGGCTTTTATTTTTATCTGGAAAGTAGTGCCCGAAACCAAGGGGAAAACACTGGAACAGATACAGGAGATGTGGGGAAAGGGATAGTGAAGAGTGAATGGTGAAACGTGAGATGTGAGAAGTGAGAAGTGAGAAGTGAGATGTGAGATGTGAGGAGGGGTGCATGCCTGGCGTTTGCCCTTTTACGTTTATCATTTCACGTTTGTGGAATAACCTATCAATCATTAACGATGCGGATACCGGGATTACCTATTATCAGCCTGTCCATTTTTTTTACGGGAGTTTTAAACTGCGGTTGTTTTACACAAGCAAAACAGGATGAACAACTTTCTGCTGCTCTCACATTTACAGCAGTTCCCGCACCGGAATGGACTGCACTGCTTAAAAGAAATCACGGCTGGTTCGGTGGCGATGGCATATATTCAATTGCCTTAAGCGGGATTGAGAAAGAAGGCGCCGCAAACAAGGACAGTATATTGATATGGTTTAGTGATACCTTGCTGGGAGACATCAACGATTCGCTGGAGACCGGCTTTACCATGATCAACAACAGCGCGGCATTGTTAACAGGCGGAAAACCGGATAGCACGGCCATTCGTTTTTACTGGAATACAACCACGGATAATCATGCCTCATCCCTGTTTATACCCCAAACGCCCCTTACACAAAAAGGCGAATATTACTGGCTTGGCGATGGATTTGTAAATACGGAAAGGAACAATGCTATCTATATTTTCGGCTATCGTATAAAAAATATTCCCGGGCAGGCTGTATTTGGTTTTAAACAAACCGGTAATACACTCATTCGCATACCTGGGGGTGATAAACTTTCCTTTGAACATACAGAACAAATGGATATTCCTTTTTTCCAGGGAGAAAATGCTGACTCTATTGGTTCGTTTGGCGCCGGCATATTGGTTAACACAAAAAGAGCCGGTGCACCTAACGCCGACGGATACCTGTATATATATGGCGTAAGAGGAAAAAACAAAGAGGTTATAGCAGCGAGGGTTCGGCCGATGGCTATTGAACAATTTAATGAATGGCGGTTCTGGGATGGCAGATCGTGGACGACCGACATAAAAGCCATTCAACCCATTGCAAACCGTGCATCCAATGAAATGAGCGTAACGCCGATTACAGGTGGCCGTTACCTGATGGTGTTTCAAAAAGATGCGATCGGAACCCAGGTTGCAGTAAGCGTTGGAACATCACCCGTTGGGCCCTTTGGACCCGTTACAGATGTATACGATGTAAAAGATGACCTGAAAGATTCACCCAGTCTTTTTTCTTACAATGCCAAGGCACATCCCGTGCTTTCACAACCTGGTGAATTGCTGATCAGTTATAATATCAACTCCTTTGATTTTTCAGGGGATATAAAAAAGTTCCCCCACCTGTACCGTCCGCGGTTTATAAAGCTGAAATATGAATAACAACCGCGCATGTCGTTAATAGCTACCTGGAATAATAATACACCGGTATAAAAATGTAAACATGAAAAGATTCTGCCGTATTTTTTTATTGTGTTGTATAGCCAGCATCAGCATTTTTAGCTACGCGGGTACTGGCAATATCGCTCCAACAGCAAAGGTTACCGCCAGTACTTTTGCCAATGAAACCTATGCTGTACAAAATGTAACGGATGGCTGGATAGGTGTAGATGGTAAAGGCGAATGGGCCTGCGCAGGAGTTACAACCGACTGGGGTTATATAAGGCTGCCATGGATACAATTGGAATGGGAACAACCGCAGTTGATTAATAAAATAGTCTTATACGACCGTCCTTCATTGCAGGAAAATATTAGCGGGGGAAAATTACTGTTCAGCGACAGCAGCATGTTGTGGGTAAACCAGATACCGGCCGATGGAAGCGGCATGGCGGTTTCTTTTACAGCCCGCAAGGTGAAGTGGATAAAGTTTATAGTAACCGATGCTACAGGAAAGGATATAGGATTTTCTGAAATAGAAGTATTTCCTTCTCCTGAGCAGGCAAAGAATTATGTGTCGTGGGTAGACCCTTATATTGAGACCAACCGCGGCAGGTATTTCTTTTTTATTACCGGAAGCCTTCCATTTGGAATGGCCAGCGCCGCACCACTTACGCGCAACAAAAATCAATATGGAGGAGGATATAATTATAATGAAAAACATATCCTTGGTTTTGAACAGATCCACGCGTGGATGATGTCGGGCATAGAGATCATGCCTGCTACGGAGAATCAAAATCCCGCAGAAGGGCAACAGGGTTGGAAATCTTCGTTTAGTCACGATGATGAGATTGTGCAACCCGGTTATCATCGTGTAATGCTCCGGGACAATAAAATATGGGTAGAGCAAACAGCCACTGAAAGAGTGAATTATTACAGGTTTCGTTATACAAAAAAAACCGCGGGCAGGATCATTATTAACCTGTCTGGTCATGTGTCCAACAGTACCATGGCCGATGCAAAAGTTACCCGCATCAGCGACACCGCGATAGAAGGATCATTCAGTTCCATAAAAAGATACTGGGGCGGGCCAAAAGAGGTACGCATATTTTTTGTTATCCGGTTCGACAAGCCTTTTCAATCGCTCGATGCCTGGCAGGGCAATACAGCAACAAAGCGGATCAATCAGGCAAGTGGCGATAGCCTCAGCCTGGCTGCAGCATATCCTTTCAGCAAAGGAGATGAACTGCAGATGAAAATAGGACTTTCCTATACCAGCACAGAAAATGCACGGCTAAACCTGGAGCAGGAATGCAGCGGATGGAATTTCGATAACGTAAAAGCACAGGCGCAAAATACCTGGAACCAATGGCTTGGCCGGATAGATGTAAAGGGAGGCAGCCGCGAACAGAAAATAAAATTTTATACCGACCTCTGGCATGTATTACTGGGCAGGCAAAAAATCAATGATTTGTCGGGCGATTATCCCGACCGCACTACCGGCAAAAGAAAAGGGAATTTTACCGATGCGGTTTTTAAAATAAAAACCGTTCCTAAAGACGCAGCGGGTAAACCCAGGTTCAATATGTACAACTCGGATGCATGGTGGCTTACTCAATGGAACCTCAACATATTGTGGGGACTGGCATGGCCGGAAATGATGGATGAACTGTCATCTTCTATGATTGAATACGCGAACAATGGCTACCTGCTGCCCCGCGGCCCTTCAGGCGGCGGTTATTCGTACATTATGACGGGATGTCCTGCTTCTAACCTGGTTGTAAGTACTTATATGAAAGGGCTGCTCACCAAAACAAATGTCAGTCATGCTTATGAAGTAGTGAAGCGAAATCATTTGCCGGGCGGCATGCTGGGCGACAGCGCCAGCATAAACTTTTATACCCGCAATGGATGGTGGCCCGGGAACGCGGGCATTACCATTGAAGCTGCATTCCAGGACTGGGGCATAGCACAGATGGCGCACAAACTGAAAAAGAAAAAGGATTACCGTTTTTTTCTAAACCGGTCCAAAGGCTGGTCGTTGTGTTTTGATACCACACAAAAATTATTATTCCCCAAAAACAGCAAGGGCGATTTTATACACAAAGATCCGTTGAGTGGTAAAGGCTGGGTGGAAGCAAATGCCTGGCAGGCAACATGGGGCGTGTCGCATGCCATGCCCGAACTGGTGTCCAAAATGGGCGGAACAGACAGCTTTTGCAATAAACTGAACTACGCATTCGAACAGTCTCAGCCGGATGACTTTGTATATGGCTATACCAGTGGCTATGTTAGCTATGCCAACCAGCCGGGGTGCTCCAACGCGCATGTGTTCAGCTACGGAGGCAAGCCCTGGCTCACGCAATACTGGGTACGAAAAGTAAAAGAACAGGCATACGGTGGTATAACGCCGGATCTTGGTTATGGCGGTCACGATGAGGACCAGGGGCAAATGGGCGCCGTAAGCGCTTTGATGGCAATAGGCTTGTTCGACATTATGGGAAACCAGGCGCAGCAGCCGGTGTATGAAATTACTTCTCCGGTGTTTGATGAAGTAACGATTCAATTGGATAAAAGATATTACAGGGGCGAAAAGTTTGTGATTAAGACGCATAACAACAGTGCCCCAAATTGTTATATACAATCCGCGAAATTGAACAATCAAACACTAAATAATTTCTGGTTCAGTCATGATACCTTTACCAAAGGTGGCGCCCTTGAATTGTGGATGGGTGATGAACCCAATAAAAGCTGGGGAACAGCGGCATTGCCTCCTGCATGTATCCCTTAAACGCAAATCAATAAAAGATGAACAATTTGGTTATAGGAGTGGATATCGGTGGCACGCATATTACCGCGTGTGTGGTTGATACAGATAGCGGAGCAATTATTAATGGTACCTGCATGAGAGGAGCAATAGATCCTCTGCAATACAAGGAGCAGGTCATCCGCTCATGGGCTGAAACCATAGCCGCCTGTGCCAAACAACATGGAAGCAGCATTAACCGCGTGGGTATTGCCATGCCCGGTCCTTTTGATTATGAAAAGGGCATCAGCTTTATTACCGGTTTACACAAATACGAATGCCTTTACGGATTAAATGTAAAGCAATTGCTGGCTGCTGAACTGGGCGTAACTTCTAACAGCATTCGTATGATGAATGATGCCACAGCCTACCTGGCGGGTGAATTGAAAGCCGGCGCCGGTAAGGGTTGTGATCATGTTGCCGGTATTACGCTGGGAACAGGATTGGGTTCGGCAGTATATGAAAACGGTTTTTTCCACGAAGGCGATCTCTGGTGCTTTCCTTTCCGTGAAAGCAGGGCCGAAGAATTTTTAAGTTCCAGGTGGTTTATATCGGAATATGCAAAAAGAAAAAACAAAAAAATTGCAGGCGCAAAAGAACTGGCTGCTATGGCAAAGGATGATGCAACTGCCAGGAAATTGTTTGAAGAATTTGGATATACACTGGGCGAAGTATTGAAAGACAGGTTTTCTGATCATTTCCCCGAACGCATTGTCGTTGGCGGAAATATTGCCAAAGCCTGGGATCTGTTTAAACCCTATTGCGAAGAAGTAATACAGCAGCATGTGTATTCCTGTATGCTGGCGCCTGCCCAACTGGGAGAAAACGCTGCACTCGTCGGAGCCGCCTGTTTGTGGGAGGTAAAAAGAGAAAAGTGAGAAGAGAGAATATATTGTTCCTTACTTGTCTTCTGGTACCGGTATGATAATTCCGCTGTGCGAAGTCTCCCGACTTCGCATCTGCTATGTTCTCCGGAGATTTATATCTCCACTCATAAAGCCCATAGATCGCTATCAGCGTGGCTATTTTCCCAGTCTGGTTTTTCGGGGACAAAGTCCCGGGAGAACATAAGTAATACGAAGTCAGAGACTTCATATAGCACTAGGAACATAAGAAGTACGAAGCCGGAAACTTCAAATAGCACTATTTGAATGGCTTACTTTACGTTTTCAAACATTACAATAGCCGTATACAACACACCTGCCTCTCCCCTGAATGTTCCTGATCCGCGCGGCTTGTTATCAACCGAATACCATTCATAAAAACCATTGTTGTCTTTTACTCTTTTAACCATTGGCAATACCTGTTCATATGCCTCCTTTACAAATCCATACCTGATCAACTGCTGTATCATCCTGCCGCCAAACCAGGTCCAGTCGCCACCATTCTGGTAGCTGTATTCGGTGCTCATAATTTTATTGGCAAAATAACCTGCGGGATATGGCGGATACAATGTCAGTCCTATAGAAGGCGCGCCGGCTTTCTTTACCCTGCGCACCATTTCGTCTAATGAGATTTTTACTTCTCTCCTGCTTAACAATCCTGCCTCAATAGCAATAGCCGTGCCTCCAAAATAATAAATTTCATTTTCATTGAACGCAGCGGGAAAAGGCGATCCTTTTAAATAAATGTGAGGAATAAATTTCTGCTCGTTTTTGTCCCACAAATGTTTCCGGCTGTTTTGTACAATACTGTTTTTTATGGGTTGCCATTTTTGTTTGGCTGCGGGAATCATTTCCATTAAATTATTCAATGCAATTATAAACATGGCATTATCATAAATGTCAATGGCAGGGTGTGTGTTTTCATCTATAACCACACCCCATCCGTGTTCGGGCTGCACATCGCCCCAGTCGGCAGTGGTGGCGCCTATAATTAACCCGTATTGCTTGTTGAATCGCCTGTTCATCAGGAACTCCATAGACCAAACGAGCCGCTCGCCAACCGTTTTACTGCCGATCATCTCATCAAGTATGCTGCGATCACTGGTCTGTTGAATGTATTTGTATATGCTTTGTACCAGCGAACTTTCCTGGTCGGTTTCTACCGTATTTTTATGACCGGCATAGCGCGGCTCCAGCGGGGAATAGATAAAGTTGTATCCCGCTTCACCCACCTTTTTAACCGGGGTAAACCCATCAATGATATTTCCATCTTCTCCCTGCATTCTCAAAAAAACCAGCAGGTTTTCTTTCAGCACTTCTTTATCATATACCTGCGCGGCCAGCTCAATGAATGTATTGTAATCCCTGATCCATACCTCACGGTAACCATCACCCGCATTAAAGCCGGTTTTCATTACTTCAAGCGCTTTGGCCTTTACAAAATGGAAGTATTCATTGTTCCTGATTTTTTCAGACAATGCTTTGTTGGAAAGTTTGTTTTCCTGTGCTGAACCTGTTACGGTGATCATCAGTAACATCAGCAGCAAATAGTTTCTTTTCATTTTATTACTGTTTATTATCAATTCCCCATTTCGTATTAGGGATTGCTCCCATTTGTAAAATTAAAGATCCCCCTTTTAACAATTCAGCAGCGGGGAATTTAAACGATTTCAATGTCTTTCCGTTCAGTACCGCGCTTTGAACGTACATATTCTTTCGGGATGCGCCTCTGGCTTCTATTACAAATTTTTTGCCGCGGCCAAACCTGCTGCCCAGTTCAATTTCTATTTTCTCAAAAAGTGGACTTGCGATTTCATACACCGGATTAATGCTGCAACCACCATCCGTTTGGAACAGTCCCAGTGCAGCCATTACAAACCAGGCGCTCATCTGCCCCTGGTCTTCATCGCCCAGGTAAGCATTTCCAACACCATATCCATAATACCGTTCTAAAATGGAACGGGTCCATTTTTGTGTTGACCATGGTTTTCCGGCCCAGTTAAACAGGAACGAAAAATGCATGGATTGCTGGTTTCCCTGAACCACCGGGTAATTCCAGTACTGATCGTTCATTCCATTGTAACGCCAGGGCGCACTCGCTTCAAACCCCCATTCTAACCTGTCAACAAAGCGCTTCTTCCCGATAAGGTTCACCAATGCAGGAACACCCTGGGGAACAAAAAAAGTAAGCTGCCATGCGTTACCCTCAACATAGTGGTGGTTGGCGCCACTGCGGAAAGGATCAAAATCGGGCGCCCATTCGCCATTGCTTAATTTCATGTGGCAATAGCCGTCTTTATCAATGGTATTTTTCCACCAGCTTCCGCGATCATTAAATTTTTTATACAGATCTGTTTTCCCCAACGATTTGGCCAGTTGCCCCACCGTCCAGTCATCATACGAATACTCCATTGAATTGGAAAAACGGCCTTTATCGGAAGGAACATATTTATGCTTCATGTATTCCGTTAAATCGCGGTTACCCGCAAAGCCTGTGTATATTTTTCGTGCCGGGGTTGTTTGCATTTTAACCGCCGCTTCCAGTACATTTGAAGCATTAAAGTTTCGAATTCCCATTTGGTAAGCGCCCACCATCATCGGTATTTCATGTTCTGCCACCATTACGGGTATATAATTCATGCCTGCCGGACCTTTTGCCAGCCATCCATACGCGTCATACATGGCGAGCTGGGAATTTACCCACCGGTTGCTCCATTCCGGGGTAATTAAATTCCACATCTGGTTCAAATTCCAGAATGTATTCCAAAAAGCGTCACAGCCTAAAGCAACGTCATCTGCACCCTTTAACTGCTGCACTTTACCATCCGTTCCTCTCCACTGTCCATTCACGTCACTCCATATATTGCGGCTGCAGATTGACCGGTACATGGCATTGTAAAAACGCAGCTTTTCCTGCCTGTTCGTTGTGGTAATTTTAACCCGGTTAAAGATATCGTTCCATTGATCAACCTGCTTTTGGCGCACCGCGTCAAAATCCCATCCGAAAGGCGTTGTTACTTCTGTTTTTAAATTCAAATCTGCATTGGCCATACTTACCAGTGAAATACCCGACCGCACCTTAACCACAGGATTTGCTTTAGCATCGAATTGAAGAAAAAACCCCGCGTCTTTAATGTCTTTGGCCTGAAAATGATCTCCATAGGAAATTTCATCATTAACCCACCCTCCGATGGATTTAAAAGGCTTGTCAAATTCTACAACAAAATGTACAGTATAGTCCTGTTCGGCATCGTTGCTCCACACCCGTGGTGAGAACTGGTGCGCAAAGCCTTCGATCCTGTAATCGCTGACTTTACGAACACTGATTTCCTTTAGCTGGTAATCGTACTCAGAAGGGATATGAAGATCCACAAGAATACGTGAACTATCCCTGTTTTCAGGAAAAGTAAACCGCATCAATCCGCAGCGGGTAGTGGCAGTAACTTCAGCCTTTATATTGTAATCTTTAAGCTGAACTTTATAATACCCGATGGGCGCTTCTTCCGTTTTTTTATCCATTTCCGATCTGTAACCCGAACCGGGCAGCAGTTCATCACCAATTTTTGTTTTCAATGCGCCGTTGGATGCAAAAATACCCAGGCCTCCCATCGTCCATTCATGTATATGGCTGAACGTGCCGATGCTTTCATACGAGGGTTGATACCCGGCCTGCCATCCGGAATTTTGGTTATCCGGGCTCAGCTTCACCATACTAAAGGGCATCCACGGGCCTGGCGCAATCATCCAGCGGGAGTGACCGGTTCCAATACGGGTATCAACATAATCAGCTAAAGTTTGCAATTTTTGCCTGGACCTTTTCACCACGCCATCTGCGATTAACTTACCATCTGCCAACACCCGGTATTTACTTTGTCTTGAAGTTTCAACCGCGGGCATGGGGGCTTCAAATTCATAATTTCCTTTTTCGGCTTTTTCTTCAAATATTACTCGTCCGTCTAACTCCACACTAACAACTGGTAAGCCCTGCAGGTGTTCGATATCAACCAGCAAAGGCTGCACTTGTGTTCCCTTCGACACCAATTCATAACTGGCTGCCTTTACATTCCTCACAAAAACGTTATCCGGCTTTTCAATTTTTAATGCAGTACCTTCCAGGCGGATCTGGTCAAATAGTATCCACGATCCTTCCAGCACTTCTATAGTAATACAATTGCCTCCTCTTTTAATAACATCTTTTTCAACCGGAATTTCAATTGTTTTAGGTGTGGCATTATTAAGATTTCCCGTAATAGAAAGTGTATCTACATAAGGTTCATTAAGCGAAGGGCGTTTTTGCTTGCTGCGATCGTAACCCATTGCCGTAAGCTGTTGCTTCACCGATTGATTGTTGACGGACACTTTTATGAGCGGCAGGAATTTTTTGGCATAATCCGCAAGCGCTATAACCAATTTATAATTACCCTGCGCGGGCAAGTCTTCTACACCAAATAAAATATTGACCTGGTTGGTACGCCACCCGGAAGTTGGCCAGGTGCCACCCCAGGTATCTACCGGGCCGGGAATCACATATGGAAAGTCTTTTTCCTGACGGGAATGCCCTATCAGGAAAAATTTATCTTCAAAGCCAAAATCATGCTCAATAAAATTTTTAAATCCATCCGGAGCTAAAGCAAATTCATTTGCTGAATGATCGGCTATGCCTATGCGCCATATTGTATCCTGTTCTTGCTTTGCTATGGCATGCCCCGTTATCTCGAACGTTAACAGGAATAAAAAAAATAATCTTGTCATATTGATTTTTTGAGCTTATTTATTTTTACTTCAACAAAACTGTCAGCGGAACATGGGGTTCTATATCAACTCAAGTCCACGCTTATACACCCAAAAAGCCAATGGCAGGTTGCCCCGCCATTTGCTTTAACGTTTAAACGCAATGCATTAAACCGAAAGCGCCATATTAATACCCCGGATTTTGCTCCAAAGCGTTATTGCTCTTTTTAATTTCATCATTCGGAATAGGGAACAAATAATAATGGTCTCCCGGCCATGGCTTTCTAACTTCAGCTTCCGGTATCACTCCATAAGTATATGTCAGTTTGCCCAAAAGGTCGCCTGCCTGGGCGCCGGTCCAGTCCATCTTAACACTCGTGAGTCCCCTGATAGGAATATCAATATTACCCGGGGCTGCTTTCCAGCGCATAAGATCAAAGAAACGCTGATCTTCCAACTGTAATTCTATTGCTCTTTCATTCCTGTAATCCCTCACAAGATCTGCGCCCGTACTGGTGATATCCGGCATATTGGTAGACGGCCTTTGCCTTATCTTGTTGATGTACTCGCGGGCCAACGGTTCGTTTTCCAATGCAATCTGAATTTCCGCATAGTTTAAATAGAATTCTGTTAACCGCATAAACACAGTTACCTGGTTATAGTTAAAATCAAAACTTGCACGCGGGCCGTCAAAATCAAGCAGTCTTCTGAATGTGTATCCTGTTTGAACCCTCCAGTGAAATGGTGTTAGCCCCTTTACCCAATAGGTTTTGGAATCCCTGCCAAAATCAAAAAGCGTCTGCCCGTTTTCGGGATCTACTTTATTAGGGTTAGCATAAGGAGGTGCATTGTCGGCATTGGGATTGGCATCTTCCCAATATTCGTAAACCCGGTGGGTGGTTTTTGATCCATCCTGTATAAAAACCGGGCCTGCCCCAGGGTAAAGGATAGAAGTATAATACCGCGGGTCTCTGTTTTCGTTGGGCTTTTGCGGATCATACCCCGATGCCGCGTTTACCGTTATACCATCTGCCTGGTAGGGATATTCGCCATTTTCCATCTGGAACATATTGATAAATCGCTGCGTTGGCATCAAACGTTGTCTTGCATCAAAACCGGAAGGCCAGTAATCGTAATTATAACCCCAGTCCGGTATCCTGGTGGCGGGAGTAAACGATTTCCCAAAAATGGTCTCGTCATTTTTTAATGGCTTTATAAACAAGTCGGCAGTTGAGGCATGCAAAGCATAGCCGGCATCTATAACCGCTTTGGTGGCTACTTCCGCTGCCTGCCATTTTGATTTGTCATTGGTTGGATTGTTCAACGGGCTTGCAGCATACAATAATACTCTTGCCTTTAAAGCCAATGCTGCGTTTTTGCTGATCTTCCCTTCATTTACAGGTACCCCATCCAATAGCGTAATGGCTGCATCGCATTCGCTCAATACAAAGGCAACGCATTCATCGTAGGTATTCCGGGGTGTATCAAAGCTCTCCTCGTTCAGCTTAAAGCTTTTTGTAATGATCGGGACCCCTCCATAGGTACGCATTAGCTCAAAATACATCCATGCTCTCAAAAAATGTACCTCGCCTTTCATCGGATCAAGTTTAGCCGGATCAATATCAGAGGTCTCTACTTTTTCAAAAAAAATATTTGCCTTCCTGATATAGCTGTATTCTTCGTTCCAGACGTTGGTGAGATCTGTAATATTATCAGGCGTTATAATTCCATCCAGGTATTCACGGATGCCCGCAGATCTGTCGTGTGTTTCCGGCTGGGAAACCGCTACGTCTGTTAAAGCTTCAAAGCCACCTGAACCGGGGCTCCATGGCGGTTTAATACCATTGTAAACATTGTATACGTAATTCTGCAAAAAAGTGGCATCGCCAAAAACTGCATCTTCAGATATGGCATCCAAAGGCTTTTTATCCAGCAGGTCGCGATTACAGGAAATAAATGTGGTAACACAAATCAGCGACAAGACTGCGATTTTCTTCGTTATTTTATCCATAGATAAATATTTCATACGACTAATATTAAAAAGTAATGTTAAGACCCACACTTACCGTTCTCATTATAGGATATACGCCACCGTTACCGGTTTGAGGCGCTGTTTCCGGATCACCGGCGCCATATTTTTTGAGATTATTAAACACCATGAACAGGTTATCACCTGAAACATACAGCCTCAGTGCCGAAATCTTGAATCTTGTCGTCAGGTTTCCGGGAAGTGTATACCCCAATTGCGCTGTTTTTAAGCGCAGCCAGGTAGAACTGTGATAATAGAAATCGCTGTTGGAACCGGCGAACCCCCTTGGAGAGATCATCGGAAGCTCAGCATTTGTATTGTCTAATGCAAAGCTATGCAGCGCTACATACCGCAACCCGTTACCGGCGGCGCCGGAGTTAAATCCATTGCTTAGGCGCCATTTGGCGCCGCTTTGGCCGGCAAACAATACAGATAAATCAAAGTCTTTGTAGTCTAATCCAATGTTAAATCCAAACTGCATTTTGGGGAGAACGGCGCCTGCATTCACGGTTGTATTGAACATGTACCGGTCATTGCTGTTGATTTCACCATCATTATTGAGATCTGCAAAAATCAATCCCCCGATTGTAGCGCCGGGATAGCTCGTATATTTGGTCAGGTCACTTTCTGTTCTGTAAATACCAATTGCCTTATATACAAGAGCGGAGCCTAAAGGCTGACCTTCCAGCTTCTGGTAGGGTTCGGCCTGGGGAGTTTCGTCAAAATAAATGATTTTATTTTCCGTATAGGCAAGATTTGCATTTAGCATAATATTTACCTGTCCAACATTTTGCCTGTATCCAGCCTGAATTTCAAACCCTTTATTGTCCATTCTCCCTATATTCTCATCCGGTAATATCAGCCCCGTATACCCTGGAATAGAAGCCTGTCTTCTTCCGAGGATATTAGACGTTTTGGTTTTATACAGATCAAGCTCAAATGTTAACCTGTTCTGCAAAAAACCCAATTCTAAACCCAGGTCAGTAGTTTCACTTACTTCCCAGGTAATATTCGGGTTGGGCGTTGAGGTAGCTGCAATGCCACGGGCATCTGTTCCATTAACTACCCACCCCGCGGAATAACCAAATGCTCCAATATATTGGAAAGGATTTACCCTGTCGTTGCCCAACTGCCCCCAGGAAGCTCTTATCTTAAAATTGCTGAATACATTTTGAGGTATAAAAGATTCGTTGCTCACTACCCAGGCAGCAGAAGCTTGCGGAAAGAAGCCATACCGGGTATCTTTCGGGAAGATAGGCGAGCCATCATAACGGGCACTGAAGCCAAGCAGATATTTACTTTTGAAATCATAGCTTACCCGGCCAAAATAATTGCGGCGGGCATTTTCTGCGGCTCTCCCGTCCATATTCCAGTTGCTGCGGTTAGGGCTGCCGGCGAATAGCTGATCAAGCAACGGCGAATCATATCCCAGGCGTTGTGCCCAGAAGTTATTGGTTTTGTAATCCATTTGTTCATAGGCAACAAAAACCCCGATCTTATGGTCACTGCTGATCGTTGTATTATACGAAAGTTTGATGTTATTTGTGATTCGCTGGCTTTGATAAAAATCTTCTCTTAAACCGATATCCTCAACTGTCCTGGACTGTTTCCGCACAATTGAATCGGTGTTGGGAACCCTTTCGTAATATGGCCAGGTATAATTAAACACCTTGTCATAATTAAAGGTTTTAACAATATTTGAGAATCCATCCAGCGTTAATCCATTCACATATGGGATATTCCATTTGAAACGGATCGTACCACTCAAAATATCTGCTTTATACTTTCTGTAGCCAGGGCTAAGTAATCTTGCCACAGGATTCAGGTGCGACCACCCCTCGCCGGGATAACGATAATCCCCTCCGATATATGCTTCCTGCAACGGGCTGGTGTATGCAAAAGCGCCCACATCCCCACCGGGACCGCTCTGTGGCAGCTCCGTATTTTTTTCACGGCCCGATAAATCAAATCCAACTTCAAAATTATCGGTAACGGAAACATCTATATTGCTTCTTACATTGTATTGCTTCACTTTTGTTTTATCATCTCCCCTCATAATGCCTCCCTGGTATGCCATACCAACAGATACAAAATATCTAATTTTATCGGTACCGCCACGCATGGTTATGGACTGCCTGTTTTGCGGCGCGGGTGCATCAACCAGTGCATCATACCAGTTCTCCGCTCTTCGTGTGCCATTTTTAAATGCGTCAATAATCTCCTGTGGAAAATCGGGCGTAGTGCCTTCCAGTTCTCTTCTTTTGTTTAATACATTGATATATTCGAATACATTTCCCGATTTTACTTTCGCCGCGGGTGACTGCCATCCGAATGAGGTACTAAAATCAAACGCGGCTTTCCCAGATTTTCCGCGCTTTGTAGTAACCAGTATAACACCACCTGCAGACTGTGCGCCATAGATAGCTGCCGATGCATCTTTTAAAACAGAAATAGATTCAATGTCGTTTGGATCCAACCGGTTCAAACCATCGGGGTCTGCATTGGCCACACCATCTATTACGATCAGCGCGGAAGTGTTTCTGTACGTTTTGGCTCCCCGAACCAGTATCTGTGCATCATCAAAACCCGGAGCGGAATTTTGCTGTGATACGAATAAGCCGGGCAACCTGCCGGCCAAAGAATTGGAAACAGAAAGATTCGTTGATTTTTTTACTTCCGCGCCGGTTGTTTGCACAACAGCATTGGTGAGCTCTGATTTTTTTTGCGTACCATAGCCCACCACAACCACATCTTCGAGGCTTTGTGAAGCGGACTCCAGTTGGATGTTCAGGTTCGACTGGGCGCCTACCCTTATTTCTTTAGTTGCGAAACCTACAAAAGAAAAAACCAGCGTGCTGTTCCTGCTCTTCACATTCAAGCTGAAGTTTCCATTTGCATCTGAAATGACCCCATTGCCGGTGCCTTTTTCCAGCACATTTGCCCCGGCTATGGCGGTTCCGTTTTCATCTGTTATTTTACCCGAAACGGGTATGTTCTGGAAATAAGAAATTTTGTGTACGACCGTACCGGGCGGTTCTTTTGCGCGCTTTAGCAATGATTCTTTGTTCGGCACCGGCGCGGCTGATAAAAAAAACGGAAACAGAAATCCGTAAAGGATACAAATGGCCATACGCCAATTGCGAGGAAGGAGTTTTAAGTTCATAACAAGCAATTAATTTTTAATAAAAATTGAACTTTGACCCTGTCGTTTTGGGTTACAGAGTCTGTAAGAAAGCCGTTATTTTTAGATTCATTTACTCTTTTAAGGGCTGTTTATTTTTTCCATATGCCTGGTTTCTGCTGATTTATCCTTTGGTTTAACAACATCACATACGGCTGTTTACAAAAAAAAATCCTTTTTAAAAAAGATTTTTCTGTTCAGTCAGCAAAATTCGTAAGGGTATTAATTCTATAACCAGGAAAGGATTGATGTAAGTAGCATATCTGCACAGCGCCAAACACAACATCAATATGTATATACATTTGTACTTAATTCAAATATAATAGAAAAAAATACAATTCACATTTTTTTTTGTTTATTTTTAAATCAGGGGGGCGCCGGCATGAGTCGCATTCGTAAAATGATTTTCACAGATCACCCTATAAATTAATAATTATCAATAATTTATGCACTTATACCCTTTTTGCGATTCATCTCAGCAGCCAAAAATTATTTATAGCAAACATTTCCACAATTTTTATTGCCAAATGATTCATGTATGAAATCCATTCTCTACTGCACGCTCTTTTTTCTTTTTTTTTCTTCCTGTAAACAAAATGTTCATTTGTTTCAATTGGTTCCTCCCGGGCATTCGGCTATTTATTTTAACAATAAGATCGTGGAGAATGATTCTATTAATCCTATTGATATAACCAACTTGTACAATGGAGGCGGCGTTGGCGTTGGCGATTTCAATAACGATGGATTGCAGGATATTTATTTCACAGGTAGCATGGTAACGAATAAGCTATACCTGAATAAAGGAAAATTAAAATTTGAGGACATTACCAATAGTGCCGGGGTAGATGGCAATGGTAAGTGGTGCAGGGGAGTAGCTGTTGTGGATATCAATAACGACGGATGGATGGATATGTATGTTTGTGCATCAATGGATGAAAACCCGGAAAAAAGAAAAAACCTCCTTTATATTAACCAGGGCTTAGATAAAAAGGGCTTGCCTTCTTTTAAAGAACAGGCTGCCGCTTATGGATTGGATGATACTACCCATTCTACCATGGCCAGCTTTTTTGACTACGATAACGATGGCGACCTGGATATGTACCTTGCGGTAAATGAGATTCTCCCAAACATAAATCCTTCCGTTTTTAAACCTAAAATTACAGATGGGTCTTTCCCGAGTACAGGGCGCCTTTACAGGAATACCATGGACAGCTTGTCCGGCCATCCCGTATTTACCAATGTTACCCAACAGGCAGGGCTTACTTTAGAAGGCTATGCACATGGCGTAACCATTGCAGATATCAATAAAGACGGATGGAAAGATATTTTTGTGACCAATGATTTTATTTCAAACGACCTGCTGTACATCAATAATCATGACGGAACCTTTACAGATAAAGCCGTATCCTATCTTAAACATACTTCCGCAAACGGAATGGGACAGGATATCACAGACATCAATAACGACGGATTGGCGGATATAATAGAATTAGACATGAGCCCGGAAGACAATTACCGAAAAAAAATGATGCTGAATTCAGGCAGTTATCAAATATTTCAACTCAACGACTTCTTCAAATACCAATACCAGTATGTAAGAAATACCCTGCAAATTAACCTGGGGCCGGTTGTAAATGCAAATGATTCAATTGGCGACCCGGTCTTCAGTGATATCGGCTTCTTTTCAGGCATTTCAGAAACAGACTGGAGCTGGACCCCTTTGGTTGCCGATTTTAACAACGATGGCCTCCGGGACCTGGTGGTGACCAATGGTTTTCCAAAAGATATAACCGATCACGACTTTATCGTTTACCGGCAGGAGCCTACACCAATCGCTTCAAAATCCAGCATCCTGTCGCAGATTCCGGAAGTGAAAATACACAACTATGCTTTTCAGAATAAAGGCAATTGCAGCTTTAGCGATGTGTCGGGCGATTGGGGCTTAAAAAACAAAGTTTCCTTTTCAAACGGCGCGGTATATGCCGACCTCGATAACGACGGCGACCTTGATATGGTTATAAATAACATCAACGATGAAGCTTTTGTATACAGGAATACATTAATAGATTCAAAGGAAAACAATACACATTATTTGTCCGTAAAATTGGCAGGTGATCGTTTAAATTTAAATGGAATAGGCGCATGGGTAGAAATTTACTATGGAAATACGCGGCAAGTTTATGAACAAACGCCTTACCGGGGTTACCTGTCTTCTATCCAGTTAAATCCTCATTTCGGAATCGGCACGGTAACCCGCATAGACTCCCTGGTTGTTAAATGGCCGGATGGAAGCAAAGAACTTATAAAAAATGTAGCCGCAGATCAAACTATACCATTGAATAAAAAGAATGCAAAAGATAAACACGACTGGCAGCTTCCGGTTATAGCGGCTCACACTTTATTTAAAGATGTTACAGCATCACTGGGTATTCAATATAAACATTCGCAAATGGATTATATTGATTTTAATATTCAAAAGTTATTGCCTCACAAATTTTCGGAATATGGGCCATCCCTCGCCGCAGGAGATGTGAATGGCGATGGATTGGATGATATCATTGCAGGAGGAAATTCCTTATTTGCAACAACGCTTTTATTACAACTGCATAACGGTTCCTTTTTGCAAAAAGCAATAACCCAACCAACCGAATTAAGGGATGTTCATTACCAGGATATGGGTACTATTCTTTTTGATGCAGACGGAGATGGTGACCTGGATCTTTACCTGGCGCGGGGCGGATATGAAAGCAAACCCAATACGGCAGCTTACCGGGACCAGTTTTTTATCAATGACGGAAAAGGTAATTTTACCACCGACTCCCTGGCGCTGCCACAAAATCTTGTAAGCAAATCGTGTGTAAGAGTTGCAGATTATGACAAGGATGGAGACCCTGATCTTTTTATTGCCGGCAGAATAGAACCCTGGAATTATCCCAAAGCAGTATCCAGTTTTATTTATAGGAACGATTCAAAAAACGGGCGTATACAATTCTCCGATGTAACCGCCGGGGTTGCAAATGAATTAAATAATATTGGACTGGTTTGTGATGCCCTGTTTACTGATTTTGATAATGATGGCTGGTCGGACCTGGTGCTGGCCGGAGAATGGATGCCACTTACCTTTTTTAAAAATGATAAGGGCCATTTTAAAAATGCAACTGCAAAAACAGGCTTGTCCAATGAAGTTGGATGGTGGAACAGCATTGCGGCAGGCGATTTTGACAATGATGGAGATATGGATTATATAGCCGGCAACCTGGGTCAGAATTCTTTTTATAAGGCAAGCGCACAATACCCGGTATCCGTGTATGCCAAAGACTTTGATAACAACAGCAGCTACGATGCCTTCTTGTCGTTGTACCTGCCGGCCAGCCAGGATTCTCCCAGAAAAAAAGAATTTCCGGCGCACTTAAGAGATGACGCGATAAAGCAAATGACGGCAATAAAGGCAAAGTTTCAGAATTTCAAATCATACGCGGGGGCTACGATGGACCAGTTGCTTACAAAAGATCAGTTAAAAGACGCATTAATATTAAGGGCCAATAACTTCAGCTCCAGCTATTGCAGAAACGATGGCGATGGTAAATTCACTTTAACGCCCCTGCCCTTTATGGCCCAGTTGTCTGCTTTAAACGGTATGGTAACTGATGATTTTGATGGAGATGGCAACCTGGATGTAGTAATGAATACCAACGATTATGGATCGGAAGTTACAACAGGCCGTTACGATGCATTGAATGGCCTGGTGCTGAAGGGGGATGGCAAAGGAAACTTCATTGCTCAATCCATTCTTGAAAGCGGCATTTTTATTCCCGGCAATGGGAAGGCATTGGTAAAACTCAGAAGCAAAGATGGTAAATACCTGCTGGCTGCTGCACAAAACCGTGCACCGCTGAAAGTGTATGAACTTAAAAACGATATTATTCATATTCCTTTGCAAGCGCATGAAATAAATGCTGAAATTGTTTACAGAGACGGTAAAAAACAAAGACGGGAATGTTATTATGGCTTTTCTTTTCTGTCGCAATCAGCAAGGTTTTTGAGTGTTGATAAGAATACGGCTTCCGTAATCATTTCGGATAACAAAGGCAAAACACGGAAACTGAATTTTTAATGGTAAAGTCGTTTGAATACAACAAATAAAAGATTGAAATAAGATATTGCTATTTTTTTAAGATTAAACAGTTTACAGCATTATTGCTATCTTCTGCTCTCAATGGTGTAAACGAAACTATCGGCCCTGTAGAAGCCCAGGTTATATTCAATAGGTCGTTCTCCCTGGTCAAAAACAAACCTTTTTCTGCATAGAACAGGAGCGCCGGGAGTAAGATTCAGTTTGCGTGCAATGAACTTATCGGCCGCTTTTGCAGTGATTTCTTCCTTTGAGAGGCTGGCTACCACCAGGTGATCTTTTTCTAATATTTCATATAGTGGTCTTTGAAAGTCTTCCTTACCGGTAAGTCCAACCCGCGGATGAAAATAAGACACAAAATACACAAAAGGGCCTTCGGGACGCCCTCTCAGCCTTTCTATTTTCAAAACCTTTTTGTTTGACCTGATCTCGAAAAAATTGGCTACCGTTTCTTCCGGTTTGACCCAGCTCAGCTTAGTTTCAAAATTCTTAATCGGTATTTTCCGGGCTTCCATTTCCTGGGAAAAACTTAACCAGTTAACCGATTTTGAACTTACTATACTATCGCTAACTTTGGTTCCAACACCTTTCTTTCTTATCAGCAGGCCCTCATATACGAGCTTATTTATAGCCAGTCGTAAAGTGCTTCGGGAAATAGCCAACTGTTTGGCAAGCTCAATTTCATTGGGCAGTAGCTTTCCCTTTGCGTATTGCGGGCTGCGTATAATTTTTCTCAAAAGTTCCTCTGCCTGTATGTGTAGTGGTATATGATTTTTGTGATCAATTGAAAAATTCATGTCTGAAAATGTTGTGCAATATTACATTTTTTACAGATAATATATTAAATACAAATAGAATGCATGGTTCATGTGTCCGGATTATAATGAACCTGCTCATCGCTGGCAGAATTATATAAATTTGCAGCAAAGCCAGTCTCTTCTATTCATAAATTGCTGATTTGTACAATGATAGAATTTATTAATCACCACCGAATTCCTTTACTCGCCGAAACAGACATCCTGGTAATAGGCGCAGGTTCTGCTGGCTGTTTGGCTGCGTTAGCTGCAAGGCAAAGCCGGAAATATGAAGTAATGCTGGTTGAACGCTATGGTTTTCCCGGCGGCACATCCACGCAGATGCTTGATACATTTTATGGATTTTTCACACCGGGGGAAGCACCCAAAAAAATTGTGTCGGGTTTGGCGGATACGATCATAAATAAGCTGGATCAAACGGGAGATATTTTTTTACGTCCGAATACTTACGGAGCGGGAACAGGCGTAAATTATAACCCGGAACGTTTAAAACATGTGTGGGATCAAAAAATTATTGAAGCCGGTATCCGTTTTTTACTGCATACCACTTTGGTTGACACCGTAAATGAAGAAGCGGAAAAACAGAGTTGTATTTTCTGGAACAAAAGTGGATTTTATAAAGTTAAAGCCAAAAGAGTTATTGATGCTTCCGGCGATGCTGATTTTTGTCATTTGGCAGGATTTTCTTATGAAGTGGCCGGTGAGTCGGAGCCTGCTCAAAGTATGACTACTACTTTCAGGATGAGCAATGTGAACTTAGATAAATTTGAACAGGCAGGTGGTAAAAAAATGATGAATGTAAAAATGAAAGCCGCATTTGAAACAGGAAGCTATGCATTGCCCCGGAAAGAAGGATCGGCTCATGAAATGTGCCAGGAAGGATGCATATCTACGGTGGCGGTGAAAGTAGGTAATTTAAATCCGTTAAATGTGGAAGAGCTCACCCAGGCTGAGATAGAAGGCCGGAAACAAGCATTCGTTTTCGAGGAGTTCTTTAGAATTGAAGTTCCGGGGTATGAAGCATCAAAGATCATCGGTCTTTCACACCAGATAGGTGTTCGGGAAACCAGGCGTGTATATGGTGAATATCGCCTCACTAAGGATGATTGCTTATCGGGCAATATCCCCCGGGATAGTATTTTTCTCTGCGGTGCGCCTATTGAAGATCATCGCACAGCCCAAAACGGAGAGAGTGAAACTTTCTGGCAATACATTCCTGATAATGGAGTGTATGGCGTTCCCTACGGAACGATCGTGCCCAAAGGCAGCACATTGGCCTGGGTGGCTGGACGTTGTTTTTCCGCTACGCATGATGCGCACGCCTCCTGCCGCTCAATGGCTCAAACCATGAGCATGGGACAAGCTGCAGGATTAGCTGCTGTATTATCGCTGGATGAAGATATAGCCGCTCATGCCCTGGATATTTCTACATTACAATCAAAACTGCAACAAACGGGAACCGTATTGGAAATGCCTGATGGATTGGCAGATACCAGCAGGAATGGCTGGAGAAATAATTTTTGATCAGCGGTTAGCAGTCAGGTATCAGAATCAGTATGTCGTTAAAGGTTGATGTCGTCACCAACCTGCAAAAATTTGGGTTATACCAAAAATGATTGAACGCAATAAATAATGTATATATGCCATCAACTAAAGCCCCGTTTGTTCGTACGGTTCTGGGAGATATCGCTCCTGCAGAAATGGGACTTACCTATTCGCACGAGCATATTATTATTGAGGAAAGTTATCCCACCCTGCAGGATCCATTGTTTCTTTTGAACGATGTAGATAAAGTTTCGAAAGAATTAAAAAGTTTTTACGAAGCAGGGGGACGAACCATGGTTGACACCATGCCCGCTGACTGTGGCCGTAATGTGCTCAAACTTGCTGAAGTATCCCTCAGAACAGGTGTAAATATTATAGCGCCTACCGGCATTCATCTCGAAAAATATTATCTACCCAATCACTGGCGATATACATACACAGAAGATCAACTGACCCAGTTATTTATAGATGATGTGCTGATCGGAATTGATGCCAATGATTACAATGGGCCCTATGTTAACCGCACTACGCATAAGGCGGGTATGATTAAGCTGGCTACCGGCGATGAAAAAATCACTGCCCACCAGGAGAAAATATTTCATGCGGTGGTGAATACCCACCTTGAAACCGGCGTGCCTGTTTTAACCCATTCTAATTTTGGCAAACATGCCATTGACCAGGTGAATCTTTTTGAAAAGCTGGGAGCTCACCTGCAGCACGTTGTTATTTCACATGTTGATCGCTGCCAGGATATTGGTTACAACCGCGCATTGCTTGAAACGGGAGTAAAAGTAGAATACGACAGCGCTTTCAGGTGGAAAGAAAAAGAAAACTGGACTTACAAACTTCTGCAAGCTTTATTACCAGATTTCCCTGACCAGATAACGATGGGAATGGATGCCGCCAAAAACAGCTACTGGCAATCCTATTGCGGTAAGCCCGGGCTGATTTTTTTGTTGACCACCTTTAAAGATGACCTGCAAAAGATGGGCTTAGGCCAGTACTACGAAAATATTTTTTTTAAAAATCCAACCCAGTTGTATTCATTTTTTAAATGACAACTTTTAATCTTCCTTGTTGTACACATTCCCGCCGTTGTTGGTGTTCGTGGGCGGGTATGAGGGAGGCATCACCAGCAACAGGAGGTGATATTTGATTGAGGAGTGATATGAAAGAAGCGGGAATTGCCTTAAAGCATAATTGGTCGTCACCAGCACTATTTGGTGTTCCCGCGCCGCCGTTGTTGCGTATGTAGGGGAGGGATGTGCGGAGTATACCAACAACAGAAGGGCCTGGCGAAAAATATTGTTGGTGAAGCCTTCGCATTAGAAGATGATAGCATAAAGCTTATTATCATCCTGCACATCAAATAAAAAGATATCTGCAAACAAATAATCCACCGCAATTATTAAATTATTTATCAGGCAAAAACGATCGCCAGTATCAGTTCTGGAAACGTGACCCTCTGGCTATTCCGTTAAGTACGATAAAAATATTAGAACAAAAACCGGAATATATACATAATAATCCTGTGGCTGAAAAAAATGGGCATTATGTAACCTGCCTGAAGATTACAGGTGGAGTAGTGCAAGGTTCTATTTAAAAGGCGTTGATGAATTTGGTTTCCTGACACATTATAAGGAGTGCGTGTTTCGGTGTGTGAAGACACACACCGATAGGGGAATTGTTGCAAATATACCACCGGTTGCACCAATGGCTATTCAGATTTAAACCCCATTCGGGGTACTTGAGCGCTGAGACTCTTTAAGTTGACGGCCATAGTGAGCCACCAACCGGTAGTGGAAAAATTGCCGTAATCTCGAACTGATTTGTTCACCAGCATCTGTAAGCCCGAAAAAATTTTCTTACAACAATATCATAGTAGCGCTGTCTGTCTTTTAAAGCCCGGATACTTCTTATGCGGGGAACTGGCATGCTCCTACTTTATTTATGGGAAAAAAAATATTTGTTCTTTTATGGACTATTGTAATGCCCTTACTAGCCTGGATCGGCTATTTTTGTATTCCGTTATTTGATAGTTATATATATGCTCTCTTTCTAAGCACATTACTTGTAGGCTCTGTGCTTGCTGCTGTCCACCATGCTGAAGTTATAGCGTTCAGGGTTGGAGAGCCATTTGGAACACTACTACTGGCATTAGCAATTACGATCATTGAAGTAGCGCTGATCGTTGCGCTTATGCTGACGGGTGGCGAGCTTGAAACAAAGGCGTTTGCCCGGGATACAGTGTTGGCTTCTGTGATGATTATTCTTACAGGCATCATCGGGCTATGCATTGTAGTTGGCGCAGCGAGATACAAAGAGCAGGCTTTTGAGCTTCAGGGAGTAAGTGCAGCGCTGGTTACGCTTACAACTATACTGGTGTTCTCTCTGATTTTACCTAACTATACACTAAGTGCAGGGGTATCGGAATATAATACGATTCAACTTGGTTTTGTTGCAGTGCTTTGCGTAGTACTCTATATTACTTTTATCATGATCCAGGCCACCAGGCATCGTCCCTATTTTTTATCGCCTGAAACAACAAAAGATGAGGATATCCTTCCGCAAAAGCCTACCACCAGGATAACTTTTATAAGCGCGGTCATCCTGTTGTTATGCCTGGGAATAGTTGTGCTGCTCGCTAAATCCCTTGCGCCACATATAGAAGAAACAATATTGAAAGCCGGGGCGCCTAAATCCCTTGTAGGCGTTATTATTGCTGCAATTGTTTTATTACCGGAGGGGCTGGCAGCGTTCAGGGCTGCCACCAAAAATCGCCTGCAAACAAGCCTTAATCTGGCGCTGGGCTCGGCACTCGCCAGCATAGGACTTACCATACCTGCCGTGGCAACTGTATCTATTATCACCGGCGTACATCTCACCTTGGGTATAGATATGAAAGCAATGGTATTATTGCTGTTAGCTCAGTTCACTATTATTGTTTCCCTGGCTACAGGCCGCACTAACATACTGCAGGGGATTGTGCTGTTAGCCATATTCCTGCTCTATATATTTTTGATTATTGTTCCTTGATAAAAAGGAAAGAGTATTACATGGTTTTACTTTTAACTGTCCCGCCCATTATAAAGACTACAGGAATTGTGTGAATTATGTAAGTCATTTTGTAAACCGTGTAAGAATCAGCACCGCTTACCAGCTTACCTTTAAGCTGGTTTTTCATAGGATATTGGATTTTAAAACAAGGGCTGGATGTCTATCCTGGCCCTTTGTTTTACTATTAATGTTTATAAACTATTATCCTGTTACTTAAAATTATACATTAAAATATTTTACTCATGAAAAATGAAGAAACAAATGAAGCAGAAGAATCATCTGAGTTTGAAAAATCCAAGGCACATATTATTGTTGAAATCATAGAATATATGGCCAACTCAGTTGTAATTAAAACCATCATAAAAAAATCTACCGGTAATATCAGCATTATGTCTTTCGACAGTGGCGAAGGCTTGACAGAAAAAATATCTCCGTTTGATACATTTGTGCAGATCATAGAAGGTAAGGCTGAAATTGTTATTAATAAAATATCCAACCTGCTTACTTCCGGCCAGGGTATCATTATTCCTGCACATTCATCTAATTATATAAAGCCAAACGGCAGGTTCAAAATGATATCAACTGTTATTAAAAGCGGATATGAATAAAGTGCCCTGCAGTAAAGAACAATATTTCTTTGTCGTTTTTTAAAAGCATTCAACTGAGCACCCCTGTTCCAGTCATGAAAGAAGGTTCCAGTCACGAAAAAAATGATCAATTTGTTACATCTTTGATTCATGAGATTCGAAATCCATTGGCGACTATCAAACTTGCGGTAGAAGTATTACAAAATATCAGCACCGATCATACGCAAAAAAGATATCTCGAAATGATCATGAAGAGTAATGAGCGAGTAAATGATATCATAACACACGCGCTGGCTTCATTTCAGCATGAGATAAATGTGTTAAGAGAATACCCCTTACATCAATTGGTAGAAGAAGTATTAAATGCAAATGCGGACAGATTTTTTCTCTCGCATGTTAAGATCACGAAAAATTATACACGCTTTGCTTCTGCTGTTTTGGTCAACCAGAAAGAAATAAAGACAGCGCTGACGAATATTATTATTAACGCCATAGAATCCTTGCCGGTATCTGGCGGTGAGTTAATTATTACAACAATAGCTGATGATGGAAAATGCACCCTGGTAATTGAAGACAATGGAACAGGAATAGAAAAAGAACATCTTAACAATATCTTCAGGGCGTATTTCACTACAAAACCTAAAGGCGTAGGCTTGGGTCTGCCGGTAACACTGTAACTGCTTGCATCAAATAAAGTTACCTTACATGTTCAATCTGAAAGAAATGTTGGAACACGCTTTATTCTATCTTTTGAAAATCGTCATGCTAAAATCTATTAATAAAGTTTTGTTAACAGGTAAATTCTGGAATGTGTTTTGGAAAGTATAGATATACACTTTAAATAAAAAGAATGAAAAATTATCTGAAATTACCGGCCTTATTGTTACTTAGCGCTGTTGTGATTGCTTCTTGCAGCAAAAAAGATGATCCCACCGACAACAATTTGTTTGTAGGTACCTACAAAGGAAAAATAAGTTATGTAAAAGAAGGAGAAAATAAATCCACAGATGATGGGAAAGTTACTGTTGTGAAAGTAGGCAATAATTACAACTTCGTGTTTTCTGATGGGATTCCGGATTTAAAAGGCGTTGAATTAAAAACGAAGGAAGCAATGCTGTCATTTCTATTGATGAAGATGCAACTAAGCTTATTCGTATTACTGCCGGTAAGCTGATCATTGGTTACGCCAAAGACGGTGCTGTTTGGACGGCAGATTGTGATCGCTGATCCATACCTAAATAATTGGTTTACTCCAGATTATTAAAACAGCCAATAGAAAAGACCAGATAATACATAATACTATCTGGTCTTTTCTATTGCAAAACCTGCCTGGTCAGGAATTACCTGTTTATTCAGTGATTTCTGCGACCGACGTTTTTAATGGCATCTGTCAGTTCGTTCATATCCTGGTTAAACTCTTTCTTAAATTCAGTCCATTTACTGGTTTTAGTATCTGCAGATTCATCTATTTGATTTTGCAGCTTGTTATTTTTTTCCTGGAGCGCCGTTATTTTTTTGTCATACTTCTTTTTAAGATCCATACTTAAATCAGCGTCAGCCAGCCTTAGCTCTGTGATCTTTTTTTTATTCTCTTCAATTTTGTTCTCCGCTTCCAGCTTAAACTGTTCAAAATCTGCGGCCGAATCAATCTTTGCCTTTGTTAAATTCTTTTTTGCTTCTGCGAGCTCTTTTCTTGCCTGTGCGCTCTTTTTATCTTCCTGGCTAAATGCGGAAAAATGAGTAGTGACAACCATCACAAATGTACCAATTCCTACAAGTAATGTTTTCATTTTATTTTGTTTTTGTTAGATACAAAGCTAACACAACGCATGGCTGTTTTTGTTACATATCAATGTCTAAAAGTTGTAACATTCACACAATATGACTGATTATAATTTTTAAAGCCTGCCATTTTATTAATAGTACCTTTACGGTCTGGTGAGACAATATTTTTAATAGAATTTTTGTGAAGCTGTTTATAAAAAACATGGTATGCATCCGTTGTAAGATGGTCGTAAAAGAGTCACTTTTAAAATTGGATATACCGTTCAGGACAATTGAGCTCGGGGAGATAGATGTGGAAGAAAGCCTCACCGTACCGCAGAGAGATCTGTTAAAGTCGGATTTATTAGCGTATGGTCTTGAACTGATGGATGATAAGAAGAGTGTGTTAATAGAAAGAATCAAAAATGTAATTATTGAGCATGTTCATTATACGGAAGAGCCGTTGATTGTTAACTTTTCTGAATTCCTCAGCCAAAAACTTGAGTACGATTACACTTACTTAGCTAACTTATTCTCTGAAGTGCAGGGTACAACTATTGAACAGTTCATTATCACCCATAAAATTGAAAGAGTAAAGGAACTATTGGTATATAATGAACTTAATCTTACAGAAATAGCCTACCTGATGCATTACAGCAGTGTTTCACATCTTTCAAACCAGTTCAAGAAAGTAACAGGCCTCACCCCTTCTCATTTTAAAGCTTTAAAAGAAAAGAGACGCAATATGCTGGAAAACGTGTGAATCCTGCACATACTATGATAGCATATGAAGACACGTTCCGGAAGAATAATCTCCCGGTGTATGTTATTAAATCATAAAAGCTGGTTAATTCCTGCCTCTTCCTCAAAAGGGATAAGCTCATTTATGTAATTTTCAAGGTCTTGCCGGAATACAGGATTGTTAATGCAGGATGCAAACAGCGCTTCTGTGCCGCCAGCCAACAATATTCCCGAGGTTATCATTTCTGTCAACTGTGGGTTCTGATCTATCCAATGCTTCTTCAGCGAATGATCTTTTAAAAATGATATAATAATATCCGATTTAAAAACAGAAGTGGACCTGGGAGCCAGAAACGTAATTCTCTCCGGCTTTGTCACTTTGGTTTGGGATGCTGAGGAACCTCGCTTCTTTTCAATCAACACAGCCCTTAGATCAAGTCCAGTATAGAAAACACCTGAGACGACATTTCCCTGGTAATAGCTGTTTGTAGTTGAATTCACCTCATCCATCCAGGTAAGCCTCTAACCAGTCCCATCCTTGTTATACGAAAAAAAAGCTGTAAGGGTCGGCGGGTAGAAAAAAAAGCCGGAGCTTTAGCAGTTTATAACAGTAAACGGGATTTATGCAATCATCCATTTCA
>Ga0209916_1000194_pt1 | contig 121273 bp, 113 predicted proteins | sample ThiBio_1000_plan_FD_183956 | JGI IMG/M metagenome (GOLD analysis project Ga0209916, IMG submission 183956) | Wastewater bioreactor microbial communities from Cape Town, South Africa - Thiocy_solids_2 (SPAdes) | ecosystem: Engineered > Bioreactor > Thiocyanate-remediating > Anaerobic-Aerobic ...
CCAGGCCTACATGCGACGACGCACCGAGCAAGGCCTCTCCAAAAAGGACATCATCCGCTGCCTCAAACGCCTCATCGCCCGCGAGATCTACTACGTCCTCACTGCTTGACATCCATAGGAGCATCCCCCGGACCACGGGTCTGTACCAGGATATCGCCGCGCGCGTGTCCGTGTTCAATTGAAACTTCAGTTCCAGTTGAGATACGCGTACGCTGGGACGGTCAGGTTCCCCAGGCCCGACAATCTTCGGGTCGGTCATCAGCACCCGCCAGCCCCCTCCGGCGCATGCGATACACGTGCGGGCCCGAAGCCGAGAGGTCTCGTGGCTGTGATCACGAGGCCTCTCCCCTTCCATCGGCGGGAGTGGCTGAGGCGAGCCCCTACTGCACGTCGAAGAGCCCGTGCGCGCCGCGCTCGGCGTCGATCATGAAGTGCGACACGAACGGGTAGGTGCCCTTCTCAGGGAAGGTCAGCTCCACGAATCCGCCCTGACCGGGATCCAGGCCGAGCGCCTGCGAGCCCGTGTCCGGTGCGCGGTTCAGCAGGTACGCGCCCTCGGACCACACCGTGTCGAACTGCCCGCCGATCACGTGGAAGCTCGTGGCGCGCTCGATCCCGGCATCCAGCACCCACACCCGGACCCGCTCGCCGACCGCAGCCTGCAGCGGCGCGTGATCGTACTGGTTCGCGTAGCCGTTGAAGGTCACCAGATCGGGCTTGCCTGCGGCGATCTTGTCCGCGTCGACGGTGCCCCCGTCGTGGTCGCCCAGGTAGTACTCGTTCTGCACGAGCACGTAGCTGCGATCCACTGCGGGCAGGTCGTCGGGCTCGATGATCACGGCGCCGAACATGCCGTTGGCCATGTGCGATGTCATCGGCATGGTCGCGCAGTGGTACATCCAGATGCCCGCGCGCGTGGCGGTGAACGTGTAGGTCAGGCTCTCGCCCGGCGCGATGGTGCGCATGGGCCTGTCCGGTGCCAGCGCGCCGGCGTGGAAGTCGATGGAGTGCCCCATCGTCGCCTTGTTCTCCAGCGTGATCACGAACTTGTCGCCCACCTTGCCATGCAGAGTCGGGCCCGGCGCGGTGCCGTTGTACACCCACAGCGTCTGCGTGATGCCGGGCGCCACCTCGATCTTCTTGTCGGTGACCGTGAGCGTCAGGGTGCGGGTCACGGGCCCGTCGGATGCCGGCAGCGGGTCGACCGCCGCCTTGTACGGCGTGAAGGTCGGGCCGGGCTTCTCGTCCATGCCGGGCATGGAGCCCATGTCTCCCATGTCCTGGGATGCCGTGGGCGCAGGCGTCGGAGCGGCGGACGCCCCGGTCACCACGATCTGCATGGTCATGCCCATCTGGCGGTGGCCTGGCACCGAGCACCAGCCGTCGGTGTTCGCGGTGATCACGCCGGCGTCCACCGTGTCGGAGGCACCGGGGCCCAACCGTGCGCTGGTGGCGCCGTTCGCCAGCACCAGGTCGTGCGTGAGCTGCTTGTCGGTGTTGGTGACCTTGATGATCAGACGCGTGCCGGCGGGCACCTCGATGCGATTGGGAGTGAAGCGCATGTTCGCAGCCTGCACCTCGACGGTCTTCACCGGTGCGGCGGAGGATGCTGCGGGCGCGGGCCCCCAGCCCATCCCGGCCGGGTCGGCGGCGGAGGCGCCGGCGACCACCAGCAGCACGGCCAGCAGTCCCGCGACGGCCTGGCCTGCGCGGCGGCCGTGAGGCTGCTCACCCTCGGGCGTGATGGGGCCGTGCCTGCGTGCCGGCTTTGCGGCATCCTGCTCCGGATCCGCCACATCACGCGGGTCGCCGCCGGTGAGCCGCTTCTGCTCCAGGCTCAGCGTGGCGCCCTCGGCCTTGGAGCGCCGCTGCGCGCGCATGGCGGTCAGCATCACCACCAGGAAAGATGCCATCGCGATGAGGTACATCACGGCGGCCGCCGTGCTCACCGCACCCGAGACCGGCAGTGCGTACACGGCCAGCGCCGTGTTGGCCGCGGCCACGCGCAGCGGGCCCGCCGCATCGAAGCCGCGCGTGCCGGCGCGCACCGGCGTGGGGCCCCCGCCGAGCACGACAGGGATCAGGTAGCTGAGCGCGCCGACCAGCACCTGCGCGGCGAAGCCCGCCGCCAGGAACGGGACGACCTTGCCGAACAGGCCCTCCAAGCCGTCGAAACCGGCACCCGTGAGGAACGCCGTCAGCGCGCCGACGATCAGCGCCGCCACGGTGCCGGCCCACCAGACCAGTCCCATGCCCACCGACAGGGCGGCGAAGCTGCGCGGTGCCTTCTGCGTGGCTGCGCGGAACAACGAGACGCCGATGATGATCAGTCCGCCCAGGTAGCCGGCCAGGCCCAGCGCCACGATCGGCAGCTGCCCGATGATCGCGCCGAAGGCCGCCACCAGCACGCCGAGAGCCATCAGCGGAAGTGCGCTCGCGGCGCCCTGAGCGGAATTCGCGTGAGCGCGGGTGCGCAGGATCGTGGGCCACAGCGTCACCACCGTGCCGGCGATGGTGAGGCCGATCCAGCCCAGCACATTGAGGAACGCGTGGGCGAGCACCGCGTTCGCGGAGCCGTCGCCGGTGGCCAGCCACGCCCCGAGTCCCGCGCCGATGCTCAGCTGTGCCGCAGCGATGATGTAGTACCGGATGGTGTGCCCGAACCTGCCCGGCATGCTCGTGTGTGCGCGGTGCCACAGGCTGATCCCGTGCCAGATCACCGCGGCGATCAGCGCGGCCGCACCGACGAGAGTGACAGGCCACACGCGGGTGAGCACTCCGGTGATGACGACCGCGGCGCCGCCGTTGGAGAGGATGAGCCGCCAGGTCTGCGTGCGGCGATCCGCCTCGGTGGCCCGGCTGCGCAGCAGTGCGAACGAGAAGTACTGGCTCCACACCAGGATCGCGTGCGTGACGGCGCCCAGCAGCATCAGGTGGATCAGCAGCCAGCCCGGCATCGGCAGCACGCCCTGCGCGAGGGCAACCACGACGACGAGGATCAGCCACAGGAGGGTGGGGATGTCGCGCATCGCCCAGAAGCCGCGGTTGCGGGGTGCCGGAGCAGGTTCGGGTGCCGCGGAGATGTTCGGGGTCATGCAGTGGGTCCTTCGGGTGATCCGTCGGGGACGGGTCGAGCGGATGCCGTGGCTGCCTCGGATGCCTCGGATGCGGGCTTCGCGAGCCCGAGCGTCACGCGGCCGGCCTCGGTCGGGTCGGTCTTCGCGGATGCTGCGGGACCGGCCTTGATCGGTCCCATCACGGCACTGGTGATGGCCACGGCCATGAACAGCAGCAGCGCGATGACGCCCAGCACTCCGCCGATCTGCCAGCCCACCGGCATCCCGAGCCCGTCGCCGACCCATAGCCGCACGACCAGCGCGAGCTGCAGGATCGCGATCGGCGCCCAGAAGATGGGCCGGTACGGCAGGGCGATGTGCAGCACGGCAGGCAGGATCGTGGTGGCGTGCGCCATGATCATCGAGAACGTGTAGCCCAGGAACACGGCGTGGATCACGGCGTCGTACGCGGGCTGGCCGGAGGGATATCCGAGCAGCAGCACGAGCGCGGCGAGCGCCAGCCACACGTAGCCTGCCAGGATGCAGGCGGCCATGTAGCGGGTGACGCCCTTGGCCCTGATCGTGCGCCGTGCCACGTCGTGCACGATCAGCCAGCCGGTCAGCGAGAGCAGCGAGATGCCGAGCAGGATGGCCCCGGCATCCGGGAAGGCGAGTCCCAGCACCAGCGATGCCGTGATCGCCCAGGCGTGCAGCAGCAGGCGGATGCCGGCCTTCGGCCCCATCGTGATCCGGGCGAGCTCCACGCGCTCGGCGGCGATCGTCAGCACCAGGAAGCCGATCAGCCAGGGGATGACGCGGGTCATCTCCTCCTGCCCGATCCAGATCACGGCGCCGACCGTGGCGAGTCCTGCCGCCAGCAGCTGCGTGAGCAGGGCTGCGTCGTACTGCCGCTGCCAGAGCGGGATGTACAGCAGCACGAAGGATGCCGCCCCCGCAGCCAGCACGATCTTGCCCACCATCAGCGGCACGGGTCCGACCACCAGCAGCACGCCGCCGATTCCCAGCAGCGCCGGGGTGATGAAACCCGCAGGTCTCGCGTAGGCCGTGGAGCGCTCCAGGCTGATCAGGGTGCCGACGAAGCCCAGCGTCAGCAGCATCCCGTGCACCTGCGGCAGGCGCTCGGCAGTGATGGGCGCGGACAGGCCCAGCAGCATGAGGCCGGCATCGAGCCCGGCCAGCAGGGCGATGCCGGCGGGCAGCATCCACAGCATCCGCGCGGGGAGGCGCCTGCGCTCGCGCATGCCGGCGGGTACGCCCTTGCCGGCGGTCACGGCCTTGCCGGTCGTCAGGTCTTTGCCGGTCGCCAGGGGCTTATCAGCGTTCACGATGCGGCACGCAGGTGCAGCAGGCAGCCGCCGTCGGCGCGCAGCGGCAGCAGCGCGGCATCCGTGTGCCCGGCGCGGGAGCCGACGATGCCGGCGATCATCCCCTCGTGCACGGCGCACACCACGTCGGTGCGGCGGGCGGCTGCCGCCAGCAGCGGGCAGCGGCGCAGCACGATGTCGGGCCCCTCCTCCTCGGGGGCGAAGCCCTGTTCGCGCATGAGGTCGACCACCAGCGCGCGGGTGTCCTCCTCGGCATCCGGGTGGTCCTCGGCGATCTGCGCACCCCAGCGGATGCCGGAGTCGCGGGCCTGCCCGACGGGGTCATCGGCCACGCGGTCCAGAGAGTCGGCGAGCGCAAGGGCGAGGCCCGCGTATGGGTTCACGATGTCGGTGCGGGGAGCCTCCCAGCGCCAGCCGGGGCGACCTCGGCCCTGCGCCTGGGCTCGGATACGACGCAGCCGACCGTCCTGGCGCAGCCGCTCGAGGTGCTCGCGGACGGTGTTCTCGTGCAGGCCGGTGGCCGCGGAGATGTCCGCTGTGGTGGCCGATCCGCGGGATTCCACCTCACGCAGCACACGCTCGCGGGTGCTTGAAGTCCTCCGCTGTTTTTCCACGGTACTTATTGTAATAAAATCATCGACGAAACCCCTACCCGCAGAGATGGAGAACACCCCATGGGCAACATCGAGATCCACCGGTCGCGGTCGGAGGCCGTCGATCAGAGCCACGCCGCGAACTGCACCTGCGGCGAGGTAGACGAAGACCTGCCCGAACTCGACGTGCAGCTCATCCCGCACGCGATCCGCCACGCCGCGATCTTCGGCGCCATCGAGGCGCTGCGTCCGGGTGCCGCACTGATCATCTCGGCGACCCACAACCCCGTGCCGCTGCTCACGCAGCTGCAGGCCAAGCACGGCGCGGCCTACACGACCAAGTACGTCGAGCAGGGCCCGGAGCGCTTCCGCATCCTGGTGCGCAACGCCGGCTGAGCTCCCCCCCACCCCCGCCGAGACCCCTCAGCAGCGTCGAGACCCCTCGTGAATCGTGCGATTCACGAGGGGTCTCGACGATCAGGAGGGGTTTCGGCGCGCGGCGTCGGTGATCGTCACGCGTCGGTGGCGCCGCCGACGTACATCGTGCGGTGCAGGACCTGCACATGCGACCGCATGCGCTCGACCGCGGCAATCGGGTCGCCGCGGCGGATGGCCTCGACGATGCCGGCGTGATCCTCATTCGCGCGGTGCAGCCGCTCGATCGGATAGGGGATGAAGTAGGTGTACAGCTCCGCCAGCACCTCGCGGTAGGGCCCCACGGCCCAGGGCAGGTCCGCCGCCTGCGCGACGGCCAGGTGGAACTGCTCGTCGGCGCGGTGGTACGCGCTCCAGTCGCCTGCCGCCGATGCGGCTGCGACATGCGACTCCATGGCGGCGATGTCGTCGTCCGTGGCCGACAGCGCCGCGTGATGCACGATCGCGCACTCCAGCAGCGTGCGCACGTCGATGAGGCGATGGACCTCGGAGGCATCCTGCCGATACACCTCGGCGGCACGATCCGGGACCGCATCACGGCGCCCGGTCGTGAACGTGCCGCCGTTGCGACCGCGACGCCGCTCGACCAGCCCGTCCTCCGCCATGGATTCGAGCGCCCTGCGAACGGTCATCTCGCTGACGTCCAGCGCGGCGGCGATCTCGGCGTCCCGCGGCAGACGCTCGCCCGCGCCGATGAGGTCGAGCTCGACGGCGAGGGCGATGCGCGCGCGCACCGTGTCGGACGCGGACAACCGCGTGATCCCGGTCAGCTCCGGGTCATGCAGTGCGCCCTGCGCGGCCCCTGCTGCACTCGACATGCCCCCACACTATCCCGGGACTGGACATAACTGTTCATTATGATCTATTTTAAGGAGATCGCATCCGAACCCGGATCGTCTGACAAGGAGGTCACGATGACTCGCAAGCTCAGCATCGCCGCCGTGCAGGCCGCGCCCCTGCCCATCGGCGCACCGCTGGACGCCTTCGGCACGGACGTCCGCCGGCACCGCGATGCCGGCGCCGACGTGGTGGTCTACCCTGAGCTGCATCTGTTCGGCACGGACCCGTGGCCCGCCGAGGAGCGCGAGCAGCGCCAGCGTACGGCATCCGTCCGCCTGGACGGCGCCCTCGTTGACGACCTCCGTGGAATCGCCAGGGACACCGGCGTCCGGCTCATCCCCGGCAGCATCTGCGAGCGCGGCGATCACGACGAGATGTACAACACCGCGCTGGCCATCGACCCCGACGGCACGCTGACCGCGTGGTACCGCAAGGTGTTCCCCTGGCGGCCCTTCGAGCCGTTCGACCCCGGCGACAGCTTCGTGACCTGCGACCTCGGCGCCGGCACGGCGGGCATGTCGATCTGCTATGACGCCTGGTTCCCCGAGGTCACCCGCCACCTGGCGTGGATGGGCGCCGAGGTCGTCATCAACATCGTGAAGACCACCACGCCGGATCGGGCACAGGAGCTCGTGCTGGCCCGCGCGAACTCGATCGTCAACCAGACGTTCACGGTCAGCGTCAACTGCGCAGGCCCCATCGGCATGGGCCAGAGCATCGTCGTCGACCCCGAGGGACGCGTCCTCGCCACCGCGGGCACCGATTCCGAGGTGCTCCTCGTCACGCTCGACCTCGACGAGGTCAGCCGCGTGCGCGAAGAGGGCACCGCCGGGAGCAACCGCATGTGGTCCCAGTTCCTGCCCGGAGACAGCGCCATCAGCCTCCCCCTCTACGACGGCCGCATCGATCCCCATCGGTGGGAGCCGCAGAGCACGACCCGTACGCATCAGCAGTAGTCCAGCACGTCCAGAACCCGACAGGAGACGAAGATGTCCACCCAACCCCACCTCACCCGATCACTCGGGCTCACCTCGCTGGTCCTGTTCGGACTGGCCTATATGACGCCGCTCATCGTCCTCGGCATCTTCGGCGTCGTCGCCGAGACGACCGGCGGCGCCAGCGCTTCCGCGTACCTCGTCGCGCTCGTCGCGATGCTGTTCACGGCATCCAGCTACGGCCGGATGGCGACCGCCTATCCCGTCGCCGGCTCGGCGTACTCGTACGTGCGCCGCACGATCGACTCGCGGGTCGGCTTCCTGGTCGGCTGGGCCGTACTCCTGGACTACCTGTTCCTGCCCATGGTGATCTGGCTGATCGGCGGCGCCTACCTGCAGGCGGAGTTCCCGACCGTGCCGGGGTGGGTGTGGATCGTCGGGTTCGTGATCATCACGACCATCCTCAACATCCTCGGGATCAAGGTCGCCGACCGCACGAACTACATCATGATGGCGTTCCAGGTGCTCGTCATCGTCCTGTTCGTGGCCCTGTCGATCGGCTCGGTCGTCAGCCGCTCCGGCATCGGCGGCCTGTTCGACGCGGGTCCCTTCGCGAACGGCACGTCGGACTTCACGATGGTCTCGGCGGGTGCGGCCATCGCCGCCTACTCGTTCCTCGGGTTCGACGCCGTGACCACCTTCACCGAGGAGACGAAGAACCCGACCCGCACGGTTCCGCGCGCCATCATGCTCATCGCCCTCATCGGCGGCGGGATCTTCATCCTCGTGTCGTACACCACGCAACTCGTCCACCCCGGCGGGCAGTTCACGGATGCCTCCTCCGCAGCGTTCGACATCGCCCTGACCATCGGCGGCAACGTGTTCGGCGCGATCTTCCTCGCCGGCCTGGTCATCGCCCAGTTCGCCTCGGGGCTCGCCGCCCAGGCATCCGCCGCACGTCTGCTGTACGCGATGGGACGCGACGGCGCGCTCCCGCGGCGCATCTTCGGCGAGGTCAGCAAGAGGTTCCGCTCCCCCGTGGTCAACATCGTCCTCATCGGGATCGTCGGGATGGCGGCGCTGTTCCTGGATGTGGCGACATCCACGTCGTTCATCAACTTCGGGGCGTTCACTGCGTTCACAATGGTGAACGTGTCGGTCATCGTGTACTACGTGAGGGAGCGCCGCAGCGGACGGATGCTGAACCCGCTCGTCTACGTGGTGATCCCCGCCATCGGCGCGGTGATCACGGGATACCTGCTCACCAAGCTCGACTCGAACGCGATCGTGCTGGGGCTGAGCTGGCTGGTGGTCGGGATCGTCGTGCTGGCGTTCGTCACCAAGGGGTTCCGCACGCTGCCCCCTGAGCTCACCTACGAGAAGGACGAGGATCCGAGCTCGCCGGATCCGGTGACCGCCTCCGCGGCGGAGTGAGCCCATGCGCCTCGCGCTCGCGCAGATCGATTCCGGCACGGATGTCGCGCACAACCTCGCGCTCATCGAAGCCGGGTTCGACGACGCCGCGGCGCGAGGCGCAGATCTGCTGCTGTTCCCCGAGTACGCGATGTACGAGAAGAAGGCGGTGGACGGCAGCTTCGCCGCCGTCGCTCAGCCCCTGGACGGCGATTTCGCCGCAGCGCTCTCCCGTCTCGCCCGGCGCCATGGGATCGCCGTCATCGCGGGAATGGTCGAGGCAGACCCCGCGGGCGGGAGCCCCTTCAACACCCTGATCGGATTCGATGCGGACGGCTCGTCGGCGGGCGCCTACCGCAAGATCCACCTGTACGACTCCTACGGCTTCCGGGAGTCGCAGTGGATCTCGCGTCCGAACCCGCCTCAGCACGTCGTGATGCCCCTCGCCGGAGCACGCGTCGGCGTCATGACCTGCAACGATCTGCGCCATCCGTCCGTGGCTGCACAGCTCGCCGGCGACGGTGCGGACATCCTGGCGGTGTGCGCGTCGTGGGTGCCCGGTCCGCAGAAGGTCGAGCAGTGGCGCGTGCTCGCGGCGGCGCGCGCCATCGAGAACGTGATCGTCACCGCCGCCGTGTGCCAGGCACCGCCGGTGTCGATCGGCACCAGCCTGGTCGTGGATCCGATGGGCGTCGTCCTGGGTGCGCTCGATGCCGCGCCGGGGATGCTGTGCGTGGACATCGACCCGGATGCCACGTCGCGTGCACGCGCCGCCGCGGCGCGCTGACCGCCTCGACTCTGTCTCCACAATCGACGGATTCTTGAAGTTGTCCACAGTTGCTGGGCCCACGGCTGACGGTGTCCGCCATGCGCCCTAGTGTCGATGACAACGAAGCCGGAACAGCGCAGAATGGAGGCATGTTCGTGTCAGCCGACGTGATCGGGATGATCATCTCCCTCTTCGCCTTCGCCGTGGCGATGCTGGGCGGCGTCGGCTGGATGATCAGCCGTCAGACCCGGCAGATGGACTACCGCTTCGACCAGGTCGACCGGCGTTTCGAACAGGTCGACCGGCGTTTCGAACAGGTAGACCACCGCTTCGAGCAGGTAGACCACCGCTTCGAGCGCCTCGAGACTCGCATGGATCGCCTCGAGAACCGCATGGATCGGATGGAGTCGGAGACGAGCCGGATCGGAGCCGACCTGGTCGGTGTCAAGGTCGCCATCGCGCGCTGGGAAGGCCCGGAGAAGCACCTGCAGCGGCTCTGACTCGCCGGGTGACCCCGTGGAGCCTGCTCGATTTCTTCCGAGTGGCATCGGGCCGGTATGCTTGATACTCGCGCCCCCGGTTGACTGGACAAGCCGGACGGGGGTGCACTGGCAAGTTGCCCGAGCGGCCAAAGGGAGCTGACTGTAAATCAGCCGCGTAAGCTTCGGGGGTTCGAATCCCTCACTTGCCACGTTCAGGATCAAGGCCCTCGCCCAGCGGGGGCCTTGATCCGTCTCTGCGCAAGTCAGCTGCCGAAGACGCCGCGCTCCGCGTTCTCGAGGGATTCCGGCGTGCGCAGCAGGCCACCCTCGGCGCGACACGTCGCCGCGGCGATGAGCATGGCCCGCTCGAGCAGGCGCCGCCACTCGCCCGCCGACGACGGATGTCCGTCGACGAGCCCCTCGGCCACGGCGGCCAGCGTGGCATCCCCTGCCCCGACGGTATCGACGATCGGGCCGGGCAGCGCCGCGATCGGAGCCGTCAGCTCACCGGCATCCGCTTCCAGGACGGCGCCGTCGCCGCCGGCTGTCGCGAGGACGGCATCCGCCCCCAGGTCGCGCAGCCGCCGGCGGAGTGCGTCGAGATCACCGTCGTACAGCAGGGCGGCGTCATCGGCCCCGACCTTCACCAGCTCGGCCCGCCCCGCAAGGCCCTCGAAGCCGTGCACGAAGTCGGCGCGGTCGCGCAGCATCCCCGCACGCGGATTGGGATCGATCACCAGGCGCGCATTCGCGGTGGCATCCGCCAGGGCCCGCACCTCCTCCTCGACGTCGAACGGGAAGCAGCTCACGGCCACCAGCTCGGCTGCCTGGATCGCATCCAGCGCTTCGGTGGAATAGCGGATGCTGCGCCGCTGCGCGGCCTCGTTGAACACGTACTCCGGCTCGCCGCCCGTCGAGCGCGTCACGACCGCGCGCGACGACCCGTGCGCTGACGGACTCTCGATGAGCGTCACGCCGTGGTCGGCGAGGTACTCGCGGATGTGGTCGCCCGCGGCATCCGCCCCCACCATCGCGATCAGCGTGGTCGGCACCCCCAGTCGACGCAGCCCGACGGCCACGTTCAGGGCGGCTCCGCCCACCAGCTCGCGGATGCCCGAGGCATCCCGGATCTCATCGATCAACGCGTCTCCGATGACGATGACGCTGCGTTCACTGCTCACCCCGCGAGACTATCGCGCAGCAGTGCGTCGCGGCATCCGCGCGGCGCGGCGCGACACCGCCCGCGGCGCGCCCGCCTACCCTGTGGGCATGAAGCTCCGCGACGGCGCGGTGATCGCGCTCCTCCTGGCAGGCCTCGTCTTGCTGGCCGGCTGCACACCAGGTTCCGAGAAGCAGCCCGCCGCGGGAAGCTCCGCGCCGCCGGCATCCGCCTCCCCCGCACCGGGCGACCAGACGGCGCCACCGGACACGCCCTCGCCCACCGGCTCGGCGACGCCGACCCCCGCGCCGACGGCGAAGACCGTCAAGCTTCCGACGGATTGCAGGGCGATCCTGTCGCAGAGCGTGCTCGCGCAGCTGAAGGACGTGCCCCTGAACGACCCGGCGTTCGGCGAGAGCGGCGCCCTCGCGGACGGATCGCTGGTGTGCAACTGGGCCGACCCGCGCGCCGACACCACCCGGCTCACGACGAAGATCCAGCGGATGTCGCGCGGACTGGCCCTCGACCTGCTCAGCAGCCTCGCCGACGGCCAGGGGTTCACCTGCTTCACGCCCGACGGCGGCACGCGCTGCGAGAAGACGTGGAAGAACACGCAGTATCCGGTCACCGACGGCCGCACGCTGTTCTGGCGGCAGGACGTGCTCATCGACACCCGGTACTCGAACCTCGCGCCCAAGGGCTACACGTCCAGCATCATCAGCAGCATCTGGGGCTGAGCAGCCTGCTCGAGGGCATGCGAAAGGCCCCGACCCTCCGAGGAGGGCCGGGGCCTGGTCACTCCCAGCTGGGAGAGAGAATCACATTCAGTTGTGTTCGCGACTTCGTCGCTCGACAACTTCAATCGGCTCGGCCGGACGAGCAAGCTCGCCGGCTCTCGCCTCAATCAGTTGTATGTACCGGGCGTGATGTCGTCGGTCGAGAACGCGTCGAAGTCGACGTAGCCGAAGTCGCCGTCGGCGTACGCTCCGTCGGATGCGAAGATCCGGTTCGGGTAGCGCTCGCTCTTGGCCTCTTCCGTCGCCTCGACCGTGATGTCACGGTACTTGGTCAGACCGGTGCCGGCCGGGATGAGCTTACCGATGATGACGTTCTCCTTGAGACCGACCAGCGGGTCGCGCTTGCCCTCCATGGCGGCCTGCGTGAGCACGCGGGTCGTCTCCTGGAAGGAAGCCGCCGACAGCCACGACTCGGTCGCGAGGGACGCCTTCGTGATACCCATCAGCTCCGGGCGACCGGATGCGGGGCGCTTGCCCTCGGACACGGCCTCGCGGTTGATCTGCTGGTAGCGCTTCAGGTCGACCATCTCACCCGGGAGCAGCGCGGTGTCACCGTGGTCGACCACGGTGACCTTGCGCAGCATCTGACGGACGATGACCTCGATGTGCTTGTCGTGGATCGGCACGCCCTGCGAACGGTACACGCCCTGCACGCCGCCGACGAGGTACTTCTGCACCTCGCGGGCGCCCATGACGCGCATGACCTCCTTGGGGTCGAGCGTGCCGACCTGCAGCGGCTGGCCGACGGAGACGTGCTGGCCGTCCTCGACGAGAAGCGTCGCGCGCTTCAGCACCGGGTAGACGACTTCCTCGTCACCGTTGTCAGGCGTGAGGATGACCTTCTTGGCCTTCTCGGTCTCCTCGATCGCGATGCGGCCGTCGGCCTCGGCGATCGGGGAGGCGCCCTTCGGCGTGCGGGCCTCGAACAGCTCCTGCACACGCGGCAGACCCTGGGTGATGTCACCGGCCGACGCGAGGTGGAAGTTGCGCATGGTCAGCTGGGTGCCGGGCTCACCGATCGACTGGGCCGCGATGATGCCCACAGCCTCGCCGATGTCCACCGTCTTGCCGGTGGCCAGCGAACGGCCGTAGCACTGCGCGCAGACGCCGACAGCCGAGTCGCAGGTCAGCACGGAGCGGACCTTGATCGACTGCACTCCGGCTGCGACCAGCTTGTCGATGAGAACGTCGCCGACGTCCTCACCTGCGGTCGCGAGAACCTCACCGGCCTCGTTCACGACATCGGATGCCAGGGTGCGGGCGAACACGGAGTTCTCCACGTTGGCGTTGCGGACCAGCTCGCCGGCCGTGTTCGGCTCGGCGATCGGCAGCTCCAGACCCTTCGTCGTGCCGCAGTCGTCCTCGCGGATGATGACATCCTGCGAGACGTCCACCAGACGACGGGTCAGGTAACCCGAGTCGGCGGTGCGCAGAGCGGTGTCGGCCAGACCCTTGCGGGTACCGTGCGTGGCGATGAAGTACTCCGCCACCGACAGGCCCTCGCGGTACGAGGAGATGATCGGACGCGGGATGAGCTCACCCTTGGGGTTGTTCACCAGACCGCGCATACCCGCGATGTTGCGGATCTGCAGCCAGTTGCCTCGAGCGCCCGAGGAAACCATCCGGTAGATGGTGTTGTCCGCCGGGAAGTGCTCGATCATGGCGGCCTGCACCTCGTCGGTGGCGCTCGTCCAGATCTGGATGAGCTCGCGACGACGCTCGGCGTCGGTGATCAGACCCTTGTCGTACTGGCCCTGGACCTTCTCGGCGCGCTTCTCGTAGGTGCCGACGATCTCGCTCTTGTTCGGCGGGGTGACGACGTCGCTCAGCGCGACGGTCACGCCGGAACGCGTGGCCCAGTGGAAACCGGCATCCTTGATGCGGTCCAGGGATGCCGCGGTCTCGACCTTCGGGTACTCCTCGGCCAGCTTGTTGACGATCTGCGACAGCTTGCCCTTGTCGGCGACACCGCGCACGAAGGGGTAGCCCTTCGGCAGGGTGTCGTTGAAGATCGCCTGGCCCAGCGAGACGTCCACGAGGCCGTGGCGCTCGTAGCCCTCGGGGGCCTCGCCCTCGAGGAAGGTCAGGCCGGGGATGCGGATGCGGGCCTTGGCCTGCAGGTCCAGCGTGCCCTCGTCGTTGGCGAGGATGGCCTCGCCGACCGAACCGAACGCACGACCCTCACCGGCAGCGCCCTCCTTGACCGTGGTCAGGTGGTGCAGACCGATGATCATGTCCTGCGAGGGCAGGGTGACCGGACGGCCGTCGGACGGCTTGAGGATGTTGTTCGAGGCGAGCATCAGCACGCGGGCCTCGGCCTGAGCCTCGACCGACAGCGGCAGGTGCACGGCCATCTGGTCGCCGTCGAAGTCGGCGTTGAACGCAGCGCACACCAGCGGGTGGAGCTGGATGGCCTTGCCCTCGACGAGCTGCGGCTCGAACGCCTGGATGCCGAGACGGTGCAGGGTGGGTGCACGGTTCAGCAGCACGGGGCGCTCGCGGATGACCTCCTCGAGCACGTCCCACACCTCGGGACGAGTGCGCTCGACCGCGCGCTTGGCGGCCTTGATGTTCTGCGAGTGACCCAGGTCGATCAGGCGCTTGATCACGAACGGCTTGAACAGCTCGATCGCCATCTCCTTGGGCAGACCGCACTGGTGCAGCTTGAGCTGCGGGCCCACGATGATCACCGAACGGCCCGAGTAGTCCACGCGCTTGCCGAGCAGGTTCTGGCGGAAGCGACCCTGCTTGCCCTTGAGCATGTCGCTCAGGGACTTCAGGGCGCGGTTGCCGGTGCCGGTGACGGGACGACCGCGGCGGCCGTTGTCGAACAGCGCGTCGACGGCCTCCTGCAGCATCCGCTTCTCGTTGTTGACGATGATCTCGGGGGCACCGAGGTCGATCAGACGACGAAGACGGTTGTTGCGGTTGATCACGCGGCGGTACAGGTCGTTCAGGTCGCTGGTCGCGAAGCGGCCACCGTCCAGCTGCACCATCGGGCGCAGCTCCGGCGGGATCACCGGGACGACGTCCAGCACCATGGCGGCCGGGCTCATACCGGTCTGCAGGAACGAGTTGACGACCTTCAGGCGCTTGATCGCGCGGATCTTGCGCTGGCCCTTGCCCTCGGAGATCTGCAGGCGCAGGCTCTCGGCCTCGCCGGCCAGGTCGAAGGTCTCCAGGCGGCGCTTGATGGACTCGGCGCCCATGTAGGCCTCGAAGTACTGGCCGAAGCGGTCCTGCAGCTCGTGGAACACGTCGTCCTCGGGGCGCAGCGCGCCCACCTCGAGCGTGCGGAAGTCCTCCCACACGCGCTCGAGCTTGGCGATGGCCTCGTCGGCACCCTTGCGGGTGAGGGTCATCTCCTTCTCGGCTGCGTCCTTGACCTTCTTCTTGGCGTCGGCCTTGGCACCCTCCGCCTCCAGGGCGGCGAGCTCCTCCTCCAGCTTGGCCATGCGCTCCGCGATCTTGGCATCGCGGCGGTCGCCCAGCGTCTTCAGCTCGAGGCGGATGTTGTTCTCCTGGGTGGCCAGGTCGCGGTGACGAGCCTCCTCGTCGACCGAGATGACCATGTACGCGGCGAAGTAGATGACCTTCTCGAGGTCCTTCGGCGCCATGTCCAGCAGGTACCCCAGGCGCGACGGAACGCCCTTGAAGTACCAGATGTGGGTGACGGGCGCGGCGAGCTCGATGTGGCCCATGCGCTCACGACGGACGGAGCTCTTGGTGACCTCCACGCCGCAGCGCTCGCACACGATGCCCTTGAAGCGCACGCGCTTGTACTTGCCGCAGGCGCACTCCCAGTCGCGGGAGGGTCCGAAGATCTGCTCGCCGAAGAGCCCGTCCTTCTCGGGCTTCAGCGTGCGGTAATTGATGGTCTCGGGCTTCTTGACCTCGCCGTAGGACCATCCGCGGATGTCCTCCGCGGTCGCGAGGCCGATTCGAAGCTCATCGAAAGTTGTTGCGTCGAGCACTTGTTCTCCTGTGTAGAAAATCTGTCGCTTGTCGATGTGCCGAGATCAGATCTCGTCGATCGATGCGGCTTCGAAGCGGCTGGAGATGTTGATGCCGAGTTCCTCCGCCGCACGGAAGGCCTCGTCATCGGTGTCGCGGAGGTTCACCGCGGTGCCGTCGGCCGAGAGCACCTCGACGTTCAGGCACAGCGACTGCATCTCCTTCATGAGCACCTTGAAGGACTCGGGGATGCCCGGCTCCTGGATGTTCTCGCCCTTGACGATGGCCTCGTACACCTTGACGCGGCCGAGGATGTCGTCGGACTTGATGGTGAGGAGCTCCTGCAGTGCGTAGGCGGCGCCGTAGGCCTCGAGGGCCCACACCTCCATCTCGCCGAAGCGCTGACCACCGAACTGGGCCTTACCACCGAGCGGCTGCTGGGTGATCATCGAGTACGGGCCCGTGGAGCGTGCGTGGATCTTGTCGTCCACCAGGTGGTGCAGCTTCAGGATGTACATGTAGCCGACCGACACCGGGTCCGGGAACGGCTCGCCGGAGCGGCCGTCGAACAGCTGGGTCTTGCCGGTGCGGTCGACCAGGCGCACGCCGTCGCGGGTCACCCGGGTGGAGTCCAGGAGCCCTGCGACCTCGTCGACGCTCGCACCGTCGAACACCGGGGTGGCGACCTTGGTGTTCGGGGCGACGTCACGGGCGTCGTCGGCCAGCTTGGCGGCCCACTCCGGGTTGCCCTCGACCTTCCAGCCCTGCTTGGCGATCCACCCGAGGTGGGTCTCCAGCACCTGGCCGAAGTTCATGCGGCCCGGGATGCCGAGCGGGTTCAGGACCACGTCGACCGGGGTTCCGTCGGAGAGGAACGGCATGTCCTCGACCGGCAGGATCTTGGCGATGACGCCCTTGTTGCCGTGGCGGCCGGAGAGCTTGTCGCCCTCGGTGATCTTGCGCTTCTGGGCGATGTAGACCACGACGCGGCGGTTGACGCCCGAGCCCAGCTCGTCGTCGCCCTCCTCGGCGTTGAACTCCTTGACGGCGATGATCGTGCCCTGCTCGCCGTGCGGCACCTTCAGCGAGGTGTCGCGGACCTCACGGCTCTTCTCGTTGAAGATGGCGCGCAGCAGGCGCTCCTCGGCCGAGAGCTCGGTCTCGCCCTTCGGGGTGACCTTGCCGACCAGGATGTCGCCGGGGCGGACCTCGGCGCCGATGCGGATGATGCCGCGCTCGTCGAGGTCCTTCAGCAGCTCGGGGCTGACGTTGGGGAGGTCACGGGTGATCTCCTCCTTGCCCAGCTTGGTGTCGCGGGCGTCGACCTCGTACTCCTCGATGTGGATCGAGGAGAGGGTGTCGTCCTTCACGATCTCCTGGCTCAGGACGATGGCGTCCTCGTAGTTGTGGCCCTCCCACGGCATGAACGCGACCAGCAGGTTCTTGCCGAGTGCGAGCTCGCCGTTGTCGGTGGCGGGGCCGTCGGCGATGACCTCGCCGACCTCCACGCGCTCACCGGCGTTGACGATCACGCGCTGGTTGTAGGACGTGCCCTGGTTGGAGCGGTCGAACTTGCGCAGGTGGTACTCCTGCGTGCCGCCCTCGTCGAGCATGACGACCACGCGGTCCGCGGAGACCTCACTGACCACACCGGCCTTCAGCGCGGTGACCACGTCGCCGGCGTCGATGGCGGTGTAGCCCTCCATACCGGTTCCGACCAGCGGGGAGTCGCTGCGCAGCAGCGGCACGGCCTGGCGCTGCATGTTGGCGCCCATGAGCGCGCGCTGCGCGTCGTCGTGTTCGAGGAACGGCACCAGCGAGGTCGCGACCGACACCATCTGGCGCGGCGAGACGTCGATGTAGCCGATCTCCTCGGGCAGGAACAGGTCGACCTCGCCCGATCCGCCGCGGGGGCGGGCCAGCACGTGGGTCTCGGTGAAGCGGCCGTCGGCGGCCAGCGGCGCGTTGGCCTGGGCGATGTTGAAGTCGGCCTCCTCAGCGGCGCTGAGGTAGTCGATCTGGTCGGTGACCTTGCCGCCCTCGACCTTGCGGTACGGGGTCTCGATGAAGCCGAACGAGTTGATGCGCGCGAACGTCGCGAGCGCGCCGATCAGACCGATGTTCGGGCCTTCAGGCGTCTCGATCGGGCACATGCGGCCGTAGTGCGACGGGTGCACGTCGCGGACCTCGACGCCGGCGCGGTCGCGGCTGAGGCCACCGGGGCCCAGGGCCGACAGACGGCGCTTGTTGGTCAGACCCGCGAGCGGGTTGTTCTGGTCCATGAACTGCGACAGCTGCGAGGTGCCGAAGAACTCCTTGATCGCGGCCACGACGGGGCGCACGTTGATCAGGGTCTGCGGGGTGATCGCCTCGATGTCCTGCGTGGTCATGCGCTCGCGGACGACGCGCTCCATGCGGGAGAGGCCCGTGCGGACCTGGTTCTGGATGAGCTCGCCGACGGCGCGGATTCGGCGGTTGCCGAAGTTGTCGATGTCGTCGGTCGCGATGCGGATCTCGGCCTTCTTGCCCGAGCGGATGCCCTCGAACGACTCGTCACCGCGGTGCAGGCGCACCATGTACTTGATGGTCGCGACGATGTCCTCGACGGTCAGCACCGAGTCGGTCAGAGCGCCGGCCAGGCCGAGCTTCTGGTTGATCTTGTAACGACCGACCTTGGCCAGGTCGTAGCGCTTCGGGTTGAAGTAGAAGTTGTCCAGCAGCGCGCGGGCGGCCTCGGCGGCGACCTGCTCGCCCGGACGCAGCTTGCGGTAGATGTCGCGGAGCGCGTCCTCCTTGGTGAGGATGGTGTCCTTGGACAGCGTGTCCTCGATGGAGGGGAAGCCGGCGAACTCGGCGAGGATCTCCTCGCTGGTCATGCCGAGGGCCTTCAGGAAGACCGTGACGGACTGCTTGCGCTTGCGGTCGATGCGCACGCCGACCTGGTCGCGCTTGTCGACCTCGAACTCGAGCCAGGCGCCGCGCGACGGGATGACGCGGGCGGTGACGATGTCCTTGTCACTGGTCTTGTCGGGCGTCTTGTCGAAGTACACGCCGGGCGAGCGCACCAGCTGCGAGACGACGACGCGCTCGGAGCCGTTGATGATGAACGTGCCCTTGTCGGTCTGCAGCGGGAAGTCGCCCATGAAGACCGTCTGGGTCTTGATCTCACCGGTGAGGTGGTTCATGAACTCGGCCTCGACGTACAGCGGGGCGGCGTACGTCTTGCCGCGCTCCTTGCACTCGTCGATCGAGTACTTCTCGGGCTCGAGGTACGGGTTCGTGAACGAGAGCTGCATGGTCTCGCCCAGGTCCTCGATGGGGGAGATCTCCTCGAAGATCTCACCGAGGCCGGAGACCTGCGGGACGTCGTTGCGTCCGGCCTTCTTGGCCTCGGCCGCACGGGCCTTCCAGCTGTCGTTGCCGACGAGCCAGCCGAACGACTCGGTCTGGATTGCCAGCAGATCAGGGACAGCCAACGTGTCGGAGATCTTGGCGAACGAGAGGCGGGAGACTCCGCGGCCGTTCTTCTTGGTGGTGGATGTGGATGCGTTGCGAGCAGCAGCCAAGGGAGTAACCTCCGTGAGCCCGGGCAGGGGCTGGTAGTTTCCTAGACGTCGGTGGAGTGCGCACTCGAGACCTCGACGACTGCCGACCACCATATGAGGGCACGGAGATAGCGAGCGCAACTACCAACTATAGGCCCGATTCTGCGACATGGCAAGTATGATCCTTGACCAATCCGGAAAGCTGCGGTAAAAGCATCCGCATTCCCGGATCCGGATGCCGGATAGGCTCGTGCCCATGGGCAGAGCACGCGGGCGGGATGCCGAGAATCCGCGCATCCGGCTGCAGCACGGCGGCATCGCCGAGATCGCGCCCAGCGAGTTCACGAGCGGGTTCGAGCTGGTCGTCGACGGCACGCCGCAGTCCCACGTCGACCTCGACGACCCCCGGCATCTGCACTTCGAGTACGTCGTGCGGATGGGCGCGGTGATCGATCAGCTCGGCGCCACGGCATCCGCTCCTCTCAGCGCCGTGCACCTGGGCGCCGGCGCTCTGACCATCCCCCGCTACATCGCCGCGACCCGGCCGGGATCGCGGCAGCAGGTGATCGAGTGGGAGGCGCCGCTGGTCGAGCTGGTGCGCGAGCACCTGCCGTTGCCGAAGAACGCGGCCATCCGGATGCGGATCGGCGACGCCCGCGAGGGGCTGCGCCGACTGCCGCCCGCGCTGCGCGGTCACTGCGACCTGGTGGTCTCGGACGTGTTCTCGGGCGCGCAGACGCCGGCGCACCTGACCAGCGCGGAGTTCTACCGCGAGATCGCCGACCTGCTGGCTCCCGACGGCGTGCTGCTGGTGAACGTGGCCGACGGTCCGGGGCTGGCGTTCGCCCGCCGGCAGGTGGCGACGGCTGCCGCCGCGTTCGAGGATGTCGCGGTGCTGGCCGACACGCAGATCCTGAAGGGGCGCAGGTTCGGGAACCTCGTGCTGGCGGCATCAGCCTCGCCACTGCCGACGGAGTGGCTGCCGCGGATGCTGGCCGCGGGCCCGCATCCGGCGAAGATCGCCCAGGGCGACGAGGTGGCAGCCTTCGCCCGCGGCGCGCAGATCGTGACGGATGCCGACGCCACGGCCTCCCCGAAGCCGGATTCCTCGCTGTTCCTGAGGTGAGCCGGGCGTGCCTCGACGGGTTCTCGGAAGCGCGAGGCAGACTGGGACGACGCGGAGAGGAGCAGTCGTGAATGTGATCCAGGGTTATGACCCGGAGACTCTGCGCGAGATCGTCGACGAGCGGGAGTGCCGCATGCGGCTCGAGGAGATCGAGCACCAGCGCAGCCTGCCCCTGCTGATGGAGCGCGTGTTCCTGCTGAAGGTGCTCGACCGGCTCGACGAGGCGCTGGAAGCCGCCGAGGAGGCCGTGCGCCAGGCGCGCATGGCGGGCACGCGGAAGGACCTGCTGCGCGCCCGCGTGCTGCACGCGACGGTGCTGCAGAACCGTGGTGCGCACGAGGCTGCGGCCAAGGAGCTGCTGCACGTCGCCGACGAGGCGGAGGGACAGCGCTGGGCGGGCATCGCGGCGTTCGCGCACCAGCACCGCGGCCGCAACGCGTACGAGGCGCGGGAGTTCGCCGAGGCCAGGGAGAGCTTCAAGCGCTCGCTGTTCCTGCGCCGCGAGGCCGGCGCCGACGATGCCGAGCTGGAGAAGGCGCTGCGCGCCATCGAGGCCGCCGAGCGCCGCAGCACCGAGAACGTCGACGTCCTGATCTGATCCCGGTGTCGGCGGTCCGCCTTACGCTGATCTCATGGCCGATCTGAACCGCGTGCGCGTCTGGGCACAGGCGCTGATCGCCCTGCACCTCGACGAGTCGTGGACCTTCGATTTCGACCATGCCAAGCGCCGCGCGGGCCTGTGCGACTACCAGCGCAGGCGCATCACGGTCTCGCGCTATCTGGCGGCCCGGTTCGAGGACGACGAGATCCATCAGGTCCTGCTGCACGAGGTGGCGCACGCGCTGGCCGGGCACACCGCCGGCCACGGTGCCGTGTGGAAGCGCATCGCGCGCGACCTGGGCTACGTCGGCGGCACCACGCACCGCGGCGAGACCGCCACCGAGCTGGCGCCGTGGGTGGGGCGGTGCCCGTCGGGGCACACGACCTACCGGCACCGCAGGCCGTCACGCGAGACGTCGTGCGCGGTGTGCTCGCGCCGGTTCGACCGCCGCTACCTGTTCACCTGGACGCGCCGCGAGATCACCGCCGCCGACCGCCTGGCAGCGCAGCTCCCCCGCTGATCAGCAGCGGGATCCAGGCCGCCTCAGTCGGCTTCGCGGGGTCCGCGGTAGCGGCGCACCAGCAGCGCGATCAGGCGCCAGCCGAGCAGCAGCACTCCCACTACGAGCGTGGCGACGATGATGAACGGAGTCTCGGCCGTGTCGCCGGTGGCGAGGCGCAGCAGCATCCCGCCGGCCACCGTCACGACCCACGCGATCACCCCCCAGCCCAGCGACCACGGGCGCCGTGGGCGTGCGGGCACGAGCATCGCGAGCAGATGCCCGACGACGAGTCCGACGAGGAACGGCCAGGCCGTGACGAGGAAGCCCAGCGGGTCCTCACCGTGCGAGATGCGGCCGATGACCGCGAAGACCAGCACCAGGACGGCATCGACGATGAAGGCGGGGAGGAACCTCATCCTCCGACCCTATGCGCCGCCGCACCACGCACGGCGCGACGCGCGGATGCCCGAGATCAGGCGAAGCGCTCCAGCACGCCCTCGCGCAGCACGACGGCGGCATCCACGGCATCCGGCTCCGCGGCCTCCTCGGTGGTCGCCGGGCGGATGTCGGCGGCGACCATCCGGTCTGTCGACGGAACCCCGTCGGCGATCTCGCGACCGGAGCCGCTGGCCGCCAGCATGTGCCGGAGCGCCCGGCGCAGCGCGCGATAGCCCTCGGCGGCGACAGCCCCGTCCGGCGCGCAGTGGTCGACGCCCAGGTCGATGAGCGCTGAGACCACGGCGCCGACGCCGAGCTGGTCCTCCACGGCGAAGCGCAGATCGCCGGCGGGAGTCCGTTCGCCGGCGGCGATCACGGTGACCGAGGTTCGCGCGGCGCGGCGCTCCTGCAGCGTCATCACGGCGCGGGCGGTCGCAGCGGCGTTGCGGATGCCGCCCACCAGCACTACGGCGCCGGTCTCGGCCGCCGCGGTGACCACCGCAGCCCCGTTGGTCGACCAGTTCACGGCATCCGAGAGGTCGACCGTCCCGCCATCGGCGACGATGTTCGCCACGGTCGAGGAGAACCGCAGCACGTCCACCACCACGATGATGTCGGAGGCCTCGACGCGGGCGAGCCCCTCTGTCCCCCATTCGACACGGACCTGGTAATACGACTGATCGAACGGCGATGGCATCCCCTCAGCCTATGCCCGCACGCACATCCGACCCGCGCCGGCGCAGCGGTCCGGGCCGGATGGAAGACGCGGCCGGAGCGGCATCCGCAGCGACGAATTCCATCCGGCCCGGCACCGGCCTCGAGCGGCGGTCAGTCGGCGGCGAGCGCCTCGACGGGGGCGACGCGTGTCGCCAGGCGGGTGGGCGCGACGGCGGCGATCACGGTCAGCAGGGCGGTGGCCGCCACGATCACGACGACGGGGATCCACGGCACGGCCGGGAGGATGAAGCCGGCAGGCTGGAAGTCCGGCGGCATGGTCACCGCACCCAGCAGCGACTGCGCGGCCACCCAGCCGTACGCGGTCCCCAGCACGAGACCCGTCGCGGTGGCGGCGACCGTGATGTGCACGGCCTCCAGCAGCACCATGCGGCGCACCTGGCCGCCCGTCAGGCCGATGGCGCGCAGCAGCCCCAGTTCGCGGCGGCGCTGCACGACGCCGATGGTCAGCAGGTTCACCAGGCCCACGGCGGCGATCACGGCTGAGACGGCGACCAGCACCATCATCACGTTGGCGAAGGCGTCCATGGGCGCGAAGAACTCCGCCGGCACGTCGCCCCCGCTCAGCAGCAGCTTCTTGCACGACTCCAGCGCCACGGCGAACATCGTCACCAGGGCGACGCCCATCACCACGCCGATGGCCATCCGGCTTGAGCGTTCGGGATACCGCAGCGCGTTCTCGGCCGCCAGGCGGGCGGTGGCACTGCGCCCGAACATCCTGCCCACCAGACGCAGCACGAGCGGCATCACCAGGTCGGCGCCGGTGACGAGGCCGGTGAACGACAGCACGCCGCCGACGAAGGCCACGATCACGCCGTACGGTGCGATCAGGCCGATGACGACGCCGCCCGCCAGCAGTGCGACGCCCACGATCAGCAGCACCAGGGAGCCGATGTGCTTGCCGCGCAGCGAGGCGACCTCGTCGCGCGTGCGCTCGACCGAGCCGCCCAGCGCCTGCAGCGGGGTGACGGTCAGCACCCGGCGCGAGCCGATGTGTGCCGCCAGCCAGGTGGTCAGAGCCACGCCCACGGCGGGCAACAGGATGTACGGCTGTGCGAGCGAGAACGACTCGGGCGTGCGCTGCAGCAGCTGGGCGCCCACCAGCATCCCGAGCCAGGAGATCCCGAGTCCGATCGCGAGTCCCGTGGCGGCGCCGATGAGTCCCACGACGAAGCCCTGGCCGGTCACCTCGGCGCGCTGCGAGCGGGCGGAGGCCCCGATCAGCCGCATCAGCGCGATGCGACGTGTGCGACCGGCGATGATCGTGGCGAACGTGTTGGCCGTGACGACGGCGGCGACGTACATGGCGACGCCGGTCAGCAGGAACGACAGGATGGCCGTGACGATCGCCAGCGTGCCGCTGTCGCCGAGGAACGGATCGGACTGCAGCAGGGCGCCGATGTAGGCGGTGACCTCGACGAGGATCACCCCGAAGGCTGCGGCGAGGGCTGCGACCAGGATGCTGGCGCCCATCCCCCGCTCGCGCAGCCAGGCCAGCCGGTGTCCGGTCGCGCTGGTCTGCGGCACGACACTGTCGAGAGCGGCCGCGGCGAGGCCGGTCATGCCGCCACCTCCGCGGCCAGCATGTACGCGGCGATCTGCTCGGCGCTCTGCTGCGGGTGATCGGCGGTGATGCGCCCGTCACCGAGGAACAGCACGCGGTCGGCGTGGCTCGCGGCGATCGCGTCGTGCGTGACCATGGCGATCGACTGCCCGTGGTCGCGGCTGGCAGAGGCCAGCAGTTCCAGCACCTCGCGGCCGCTGCGGGAGTCCAGGTTGCCGGTGGGCTCGTCGGCGAAGACCAGGTCGGGCGCGGTGGCCAGGGCACGGGCGATGGCCACGCGCTGCTGCTGTCCGCCGGAGAGCTCGTGCGGGCGGTGGTTCAGACGGGATGCCAGGCCCAGCCGCTCGACGAGGCCGTCGATGCGGGCGCGTTCGATGGCCGACGGGCGGCGGCCGTCGAGTTCGAAGGGCAGCAGGATGTTGCCGATCGCGTCGAGCGTGGGCACGAGGTTGAACGCCTGGAAGATGAAGCCGACCCGGCGGCGCCGCAGCACGGTCATCTCCACATCGCTCAGCCCGGTGATCTCGGTGTCGCCGATCCACGCGCGCCCCTGGGTGGGAGCATCCAGGCCGGCCATGATGTGCATGAGCGTGGACTTGCCGGAGCCCGAGGGACCCATGATCGCGGTGAACTGGCCGCGACGGATGCCGACGCTGACGCCATCGAGGGCGCGCACACCGGCGTCGCCGGCGCCGTAGGACTTGCTGAGGTGCTGGACGCGGGCCGCGAGGCCGAGGTCCGAGGTCGTGATCTCCATGCCATCGACGCTATTTCCGGCATCCGCTCGGCCACATCGCCCGTGCGTCGCATCCTGCGTACATCCTCAGGATGATCCGGGCAGGTCAGTTCAGACCGTGCTCGAAGGCGAACACCACCAGCTGCACGCGATCGCGCAGGGCGAGCTTGGCGAGGATGCGGCTGATGTGCGTCTTCACGGTCGCCTCGGACAGGAACTCCCTGGTGGCGATCTCGGAGTTGGACAGGCCGCGCGCGGCCAGTGCGAAGATCTCCCGCTCGCGGTCAGTGAGGTCGCCGTACTGCGGCGGTACGGGTCTGGTCTCGGGGGCGAAGTGCGCGAACAGCTCGCGGGTGGCGGATGCCGCGATCACGCTCGACCCGGAATCCACGGTGCGGATGGCTGCCAGCAGGAACTCCGGCTCGGCATCCTTCAGCAGGAAGCCGCTGGCCCCCTGCTGGATGGCGCGCGCGGCGGCCTCGTCGAGATCGAAGGTCGTCAGCATGACGATGTGCGGCGGCTCGGGGTTCTTCAGCAGCTCGGCGGTGGCGGTCAGTCCGTCCATCACCGGCATGCGGATGTCCATCAGCACCACGTCGGGCTTGGTGCGGGTGACGACCTCCAGCGCCTCGCGGCCGTCGCCGGCCTCGCCCACCACGTCCATGTCGGGCTGCGATCCGACCAGCATCCGCACTCCTGCGCGGAACAGCGCCTGGTCGTCCACGAGCACGACCTTGATCATCCTGACCTCCCCCTTCTGACGCGGCGACCTTGCCGCACGTCCATCTTCCTCGCCCACGGAAGGCAGAACGCGCGTGATTACTTCGCGGGTCACGGCCGCGCGGCGGATGCCCCGATGGGCAGGACGGCGTGCACGATGAACCACGCACCCTCGGCGCCGGCGGTCAGCATGCCACCGGCCAGCTGGGCGCGCTCGCGCATGCCGACCAGGCCGTGCCCGCCACCGGCTCCCGCCTTCTCGGCTGCGATGCGGTTGCGCACCCGTATCTCGACGCGGTCGGGCAGCCAGGCCAGGTGCACGTCCACGTCGCCCTCACCGTGGCGCAGTGCGTTGGTGAGCGCCTCCTGCAGGATGCGGTAGACGGCGAGCTGGATGCCGGCGGGCGGCTCCCCCGGCGGCATCGGATCGACGGTGACGCGGGGCTCGACACCGGCCTGCCGCACGTGCGTGAACAGCGATTCGAGATCGGCGAGGGTCGGCTGCGGGCCGTCGCCCTGCCGATGACGCAGCTGGGTGAGCAGCATCCGCACGTCCGACAGCGCAGCCCGCGCCGTCTGCGCGATCGTGACCATGGCCTCTTCGGCCAGTTCGGGCTGCGCCTTCGCCGCGTAGCGTGCGCCGTCGGCCTGCGCGATGACGACGGCCAGCGAGTGCGCCACGATGTCATGCATGTCGCGGGCGATGCGCACGCGCTCGGCCTCTTCGGCGGCGGCGGCCTCGGCCTGCAGCTGCGCCTCGCGCGTCTGCCGGCCGTGTGCGATCACGCGCCAGAGCAGGCCCGCACCCCAGGCGATGACCAGGGCGAAGACGATGCTGGTGATGGCGAGCGCGGCGGTGACGCTCACGCTCCGGACGGTGCTGGCGATGCCCTGGCCCGACAGCGCGCCGAGCTGCTGCAGGGCGATGTAGACGCCGGCGATCACGCCTCCGCCCACGACCGAGCCGCCGCCCCACCACAGCACGCGCCGGCTGCCCCACGCGGAGGTCGCGAACAGCACGACGAAGATCGCCGCGTCGTAGAGCGCGGGCGAGAATCCGCAGGCCATCTGGAGGATCGCCGCCGCCCAGGCCGCACCCAGCGCGATGGCCGGGCTCAACCGGGCGATGGCAGCGGCACCCCACATGGCAGTCCCGACGATGGCCGTGGCCCCCAGCGCCAGCCACTCGGGCTGCAGCCACATACTCGTGCTGCCTGAGCTCATCATGAGCGAGACCGGCAGCGTGATCAGCAGTCCCAGCACGCTGCCGACGATGTCGAGCACCAGCCAGGCGCGGGGAACGGAGCGGATCACGCCTTCACGCTACGGGACGGGGCCACCGGCCGACATCCGCCTTCAGATGTATCCGGGCGGCGCGTTCATAACTCCGGAGATCCGGCGGTGATGCTCCGTGATCAACACGATTCGGGCAGTCTCGGCTCTGATTCTCCGGAGTCATGGCCACCGGAGTCCTCAGACCCGGCAGAGGATCTCGCCGTGCGGCACCAGGTACCAGCCGTCGCCGTCGGCCGCCCAGGCGCGCCACGCGTCGCTGATGCGCTGCAGATCGGCATCCGTCGCCATACCGGACGATGTCAGCTGGCGCGCCAGCGCGGACTCCACGATCCGGTCGGCCCACATCCCGCCCCACCAGGCGCGCTCGTCGGGGGTGGCGTAGCACCAGGTGGATGCCGTGGCCGTGATGTCCGTGAAGCCGGCGGCGCGGGCCCAGCCCAGCAGGCGTCGGCCGGCATCCGGTTCCCCGCCGTTGGCACGGGCGGCCCGGCGGTACAGGTCCAGCCACTCGTCCAGCTCGGGCAGCAGCGGGAACCAGATGAAACCCGCGTAGTCGGCGTCGCGGGCCGCGACCACGCCGCCCGGCCTGGTGACACGGCGCATCTCGCGCAGCGCCTGCACGGGATCGCCGACGTGCTGCAGCACCTGGTGCGCGTGCACGATGTCGAAGCTGTCGTCGGGGAAGGTCAGCGCGTGCACGTCCTGCACGGCGAAGTCGATGTTGGTCACGCCGCGCTTCGCCGCGAGACTGCGCGACAGATCGAGTGCGCCCTCGGAGACCTCGACGGCCGTGACATGGGCGACGCGGCTCGCGAAGTCGAGGGTGATGGTGCCGGGGCCTGCGCCGATGTCCAGCAGCGTGGTGTCGGGGGTGAGGCGCGCCTCTAGGTAGGCCGCGGAGTTCGCGATGGTGCGGTTGCTGTGCGAGCGCAGCACCGATGCGTGATGCCCGTGCGTGTAAGTCGCCATGCGCGCCAGCCTAGGGTCAGCGGAGCAGGCGGCGCAGGGCCTCGCGATCGGGTTTGCCCGATGCCAGGGTCGGCAGCTGTGAGAGAACATGGATGTGCGAGGGGCGGGCGGGCTTGCCGAGCTCTGCGGCGACTCGCTCGCGGACCGTCTCGAGCACGGCATCCGGGTTCTGCAGCTCTGTCGCGAAGACGACGGATGCCTCGCCCCAACGCTCATCGGTCGTCCCGATCACCACGGCCTGCGCCAGTCCCGGGATACCGCGGACGACCCGCTCCACGCGATCGAGCGACACGTTCACACCCCCGGAGACGATCACGTTGTCGATGCGGCCGTGCACGCTGACGACTCCGGCATCCGACACCGTTCCCGCGTCCCCGGTGCGGTACCAGACCACGCCGACGTCGTCCGGCACGAAGACCCTCTCGGTCAAGTCGGGGTCGCCGAGGTAGCCGGTCGCGAGCGTGGGACCCGCGATCCGCACCTCGCCGTCGATCTCGACCACGCGCACGCCGTCCAGCGGGATGCCGTCATAGACGCACCCGCCGGCGGTCTCGCTGGAGCCGTAGGTGCGCACAATGCTCGCCCCAGCCTCCAGGGCGCGCTCGCGCAGCGGTGCAGGCAGCGACTGCCCGCCGATGAGGATGGCGTCGTAGGCGGCGAGCGCCGTGCGGACGGCAGGCAACTCGGTGGAGGCGTCCAGCAGGGTGGACAGCTGCGCGGGGACCAGCGAGGTGAAGCGGATGCCGGCATCCAGCGCCGCAGTCGCATCCACGAAGGCCTGTGGACCGAAGTGCCCGTCCAGCATCACGGGTTCGTGCCCTGCGAGCAGCGAGCGCACGAGTACTTGAACGCCAGCCACATAACCCGCGGACAGCGGCAGCATCCACTGCCCATCTCCGACCCGCCGTGCGGTCGCCCGGGCACTGGCGGTCAGGGCATCCCCGCTCAGCACCACCCGCTTGGGGACGCCGCTCGACCCGGAGGTCGCGATGACCACCGCCGTGCTGTCCGGCACTTCGTCACCGGCATCCGGCGTGAACCCCAGCGCGATCGGCCGCCGGCCGTCCACCGCGGCGGGCAGCGCGTCGCGCACCGCCCGCGCGTCGGCGCCGTCGACCGGATGAAGTCTCATCAGAAGTGGTACGGGAACGGCGACCAGTCCGGATCGCGCTTCTGCAGGAACGCGTCACGGCCCTCCACGGCCTCGTCGGTGCCGTACGCCAGGCGCGTGGCCTCGCCGGCGAAGACCTGCTGGCCGACCATGCCGTCGTCGACGGCGTTGAAGGCGAACTTCAGCATCCGGATCGCGGTGGGCGACTTCGTCAGGATGGTGCGGGCCATGGCCAGCGCCTCCTTCTCCAGCTCGGCGTGCGGCACGACCCGGTTGACGGCGCCCATCTCGTAGGCGCGCTGCGCGGAATACTCCTCGGCGAGGAAGAACACCTCGCGCGCGAACTTCTGGCCCACCTGGCGTGCCATGTACGCGGAGCCGTAGCCGGCATCGAAGCTGCCGACGTCGGCATCCGTCTGCTTGAACTGGCCGTGCTCGGCGGAGGCGATGGTCAGGTCGCAGACCACGTGCAGGGAGTGCCCGCCGCCGGCCGCCCACCCCGGGACCACGGCGATGACCACCTTGGGCATGAAGCGGATCAGCCGCTGCACCTCGAGGATGTGCAGCCGCCCGGCGCGCGCCGGGTCGCCGACCTCCGTTGCCGAATCGCTGTACTTGTACCCGTCACGGCCGCGGATGCGCTGGTCGCCGCCGGAGCAGAACGCCCAGCCGCCGTCCTTCGGACTCGGGCCGTTGCCGGTCAGGAGCACGGCGCCGATGCGCGGGTCCTGCCGGGCGATGTCGAGGGCGCGGTACAGCTCATCGACGGTGTGGGGGCGGAACGCGTTGCGCACCTCGGGCCGGTCGAACGCGATGCGGGCGACGCCGCCGTCGCGGGACACATGCGCGGTGATGTCGGTGTAGTCCTCGGCGCCGGGCGCGAGCGCCCATTCGGTCGGGTCGAAGATGTCGGAGACGAAGTCGGCGGTCACGGCATCCAGCCTATTCCGGGGCGGGAGGGGCCGCGGCAGGTCGCGTACGATCATCGGGTGCGCAACTCCCTCACCGCTCCCTCCCGTGTCCGTCTGGCTCTGCTGGCGCTGAGCGCCGCGGCCGCACTCGCTCTCTCCGGGTGCGCCTCGACACCGGGTACCGGTGACTCTGCGGCCCCCGGCTCGTCTCCGGCTGCATCGCAGCCCGCGGCATCCGGCGCCTGCACGTACACGGCCGACGGGCGTCCCGCCGCGAAGAAGGTGACCGCGCCACCGGCCGACCCGACCGCGACCGGGCAGGTGCCCGTGACGATCTCGACCAGCGCCGGAGATCTGGCCGTGACTCTGGATGCGGATTCCGCGCCGTGCACGGTGGGCAGCTTCCTGTCGCTCGCGAAACAGGCCTACTTCGATGGCACGAACTGCCACCGCCTCACCACGCAGGGCATCTTCGTGCTGCAGTGCGGCGACCCGACCGGCACCGGCACGGGCGGTCCGGGCTACTCGTTCCCCGATGAGCTGAAGGGCACCGAGACGTACCCGGCGGGCACGCTGGCGATGGCCAACGCAGGTCCCGACACCAACGGCTCGCAGTTCTTCGTGGTCTACGCCGACACGCAGCTGCCGCCCTCGTACACGGTGTTCGGGCACCTCGATGCGGCCAGCACCCAGATCGTCGCCGGCATCGCAGCCGAGGGCACCGACAACGGTCAGCCCGACGGCAAGCCGAAGACGCCGGTGACGATCAAGGAGATCATCCAGGGCTGACAGCCCGATGCCGGCGGCGTCGGCCCGTGCGCAGCCGACGCCCGGCGCGGCATGATGGACGCATGACGCCGACGCTCGCCGAGATCACCACGACCGCGCGCGTGGTCGCCCTGCCGATGAACACCCGGTTCCGCGGGGTGGACGTGCGCGAAGCGCTGCTGTTCGAGGGACCGCAGGGCTGGGCGGATTTCTCGCCGTTCACCGAGTACGCGGATGCCGAGGCCTCGACCTGGCTGGCGGCTGCCATCGACTTCGCGTACGCCGAGCAGCCCGCGCCGCTGCGCGACCGCATCCCTGTGAACGCCACCGTCCCCGCCGTCGACGCTGCCCGCGTGCCCGAGGTGCTGGCCCGGTTCGACGGATGCCGCACGGCCAAGGTCAAGGTCGCCGAGCGCGGTCAGAGCGCGGCCGACGACATCGCCCGCGTGCGCGCGGTGCGCGAGATCATGGGTCCCGAGGGCCGCATCCGCATCGACGCCAACGGCGGCTGGAACGTCGACGAGGCCGAACGGGTCATCCATGCGCTCGCCGAGCTCGACCTGGAGTACGCCGAGCAGCCGTGCGCGACGGTCGACGAGCTCGCCGAGCTGCGCTACCGCGTCAAGCACACCGGCATCCTGATCGCCGCCGACGAGAGCATCCGCAAGGCCGCCGACCCGCTGGCCGTGGCGCAGGCGAAGGCAGCCGACCTCATCGTGATCAAGGCGCAGCCGCTGGGCGGCGCCCGGCGGGCGCTGCGGATCGTCGCCGAGACCGGGCTGCCTGCGGTGGTCTCCAGCGCGCTGGACACGGCCGTCGGGCTGTCGCAGGGGGCGGCGCTGGCGGCATCCCTTCCCGAACTCGACTTCGACTGCGGGCTGGGCACGGCCTCGCTGTTCGCCGACGACGTCGCCGAGGCGCGTCCGGTCGGAGGGTCGGTCTCGGCTGCGCGGGTGATTCCGGATGCCGCGGCGCTGGCGCGCCTGGAGGTCCCGGCCGACCGCCGGGACTGGTGGCTGGCACGGCTGGAGCGGTGCTTCGCGCTGCTGGGTGACTGAAGGCGACCCTTCACTTCGACTCGCTGACGCTCGCTCAGTACAAGCGACAGGCTCAGGGATCCAGTACTAGGTGCCTGAGGGCTGCGCCTTCAGCAGCTCCACCATGCGTCCAAGAGCCTGGCTTCCCGTGCGACGCAGCCGGTCCGTGCCGTCGCCGCTCATCACCCCGCGCACGGTCATGCCCTCCCAGACGATCATGAGCAGTCGCGCGGCCTCCTGCGCGTCGATCTTCAGCGCGAACTGCCCGGAGTCGACGATCTCCTGGATCAGCTCGGCGATCCCGCGCACCATCTCGTTCTCCTGCGCGAGGTAAGCCGTGCCGAAGGCAGGGTCGCGCAGCGCGCGGATGCGGATCTCGCTCATCATCATCACGCCCAGGCGGTCGTCGGGGCCGGCATCCATGATCTGCTGCACGAGCTCGACCGGGTCGCAGCCGTCGATCGCGCCGTCATCGACCAGAGCAGAGACCTGCTCGCGCACGACGCTCATCTTCGCCTCGCTGACCGAGGCCGCCAGTGTCAGGAACAGCTCGTCCTTGGACTCGAAGTTGGAGTAGAAGGCGCCGCGAGTGAAGCCCGCGCGCTCGCAGACCGCCTCGACGGTCGCGCCCTCCAGCCCGATCTCGGCGAATACCTGGGTCGCGGCCTCCAGCAGGCGCGCCCGCGTGTTCTCACGACTCCTCGTCGCCGGTGTCGACATCGTTCCTCCTGAAGCCCCACTCTGTCACGAGGCGGCCGCCGAATGTTCACACCCGGCGCACAGCATCCGCCCTCGCTCGCGACTTACGATACATGTACGTATTGAATACATCTTTGTATCGAACTGTGTGGAGGCCGAGTGTCCACTCTCCTGTCATCGCTGGGTCGCTGGTCGTTCCGGCATCCCTGGCGCGTGCTCATCAGCTGGCTGATCGTGCTGGGCATCGCAGGCTCAGGGGCGATCATGCTGGGCTCCGGCACGGACAACACGTTCTCCATTCCCGGCACCGAGTCGCAGGCCGGCCTCGAGCAGCTCGAGCGCACCTTCCCGCAGGTCAGCGGCACGAACGCGCAGTTCATCGTCGTCGCCGCGCCCGGGGACGACATCCGCGATGCCCCCTACAAGACCGACATCGAGAAGACCGTCAAGGACCTCGACGGACTGCCGGGCGTGCTGGCCGCCACCTCGCCGTACGACGAGAACATCACCGGGATGATCAACGCCGATCACACCGCCGCCATCGTGCGCCTGCAGTTCAAGGGGCAGTCCTCCGACGTGCCCGCGCAGGTGAAGGACGAGCTGAAGAAGACCGTCGACGAGCTCGGCACCGCACTGCCGAAGAGTTCGCAGGTCGCGCTCGGCGGCGACCTGTTCGCCATGAACATCCCCACCGTCACGCTGACCGAGGCCGTCGGCCTGGTGATCGCGCTGCTCGTGCTGGTCGTCACGTTCCGCTCCTTCGTCGTGGCCGGCCTGCCCTTGGCCACCGCGCTGCTGGGAGTGGGCATCTCGATGGCCGGCATCTTCGCCGCGACCGCGTTCGCGACGGTCTCCTCCACCACTCCGCTGCTGGCCCTGATGCTCGGGCTCGCGGTCGGCATCGACTACGCCCTGTTCATCGTCGCCAGGCACCAGGACCAGGTGCGCGCCGGCATCGATCCCGAGGAGTCCGCCGCGCGCTCGGTCGGCACCGCCGGCTCCGCCGTCGTGTTCGCCGGCATCACCGTGCTCATCGCGCTGATCGGCCTGGGCTTCGCCGGCATCCCGTTCCTGACGACCATGGGCATCGCCGCGGCTGTCGCCGTGGCCGTCGCCGTCATGATCGCCGTCACGCTCACGCCCGCACTGCTGGGCTTCGTGAAGGGACGCGTGGCGGGTCGAGCTGCGCACCGCGCGACAGGCCGGGCACGTCACGCGCGTCGCGCCATCTCCGCCGAAACCCCTCAGCAGCGCCGAAACCCCTCCGCAGCGACGTCGGCAGAGGGGGGGCTCGACAGCCATGAGGGGTCTCGGCGCAAGAAGGAGAAGGCCCTTCGACAGGCTCAGGGACCCACTTCCCAGCCGCGCCGCGGCTTCGCGCAGCGCTGGGTGGGCGGTGTCACCAAGCATCCTGTGCTCGTGACCGTCGCGGTCGTGCTGGGCCTCGGCGTCGTGGCCATCCCGGCGCTGAGCCTGAACCTCGCGCTGCCGAACGCCGGCGTGCTGCCGAAGGGCTCCGAGGCGCGCGTGAGCTACGACCTGACCGCGCAGGAGTTCGGGCCGGGCTTCAACGGACCGCTCATCCTCACCGGCACCATCGTCACGTCGAACGATCCGCTGAACCTCATGAAGGATCTCGGCGACGCGGTCGAGAAGCTGCCCGGCGTGAAGGAGGTGGCCCTGGCCACCCCGAACGAGACCGCCGACACCGGCATCGTGCAGATCATCCCCACCACGGCACCCGACGACCCTGCGACCGCCGACCTGGTGCGCGAACTGCGCTCCCACCATGACGAGTGGCAGAAGGAGTTCGGCATCGACCTGAAGGTCACCGGATTCACGGCCGTCGCCATCGACATCTCCGACCAGCTCGGCGCCGCGCTGCTGCCGTTCGGCATCTTCGTGATCGGCCTGTCGCTGATCCTGCTGGCCGTCGTGTTCCGCTCCATCTGGGTGCCGATCACGGCTGCCGCGGGCTATCTGCTCTCCATCGTGGCGGCGTTCGGCGTGGTGGGCGCGGTGTTCGAGTGGGGCTGGTTCGCCGATGCACTGCATGTGGCGCGCACCGGCCCGATCATCAGCTTCATGCCGATCATCCTGATGGGCGTGCTGTTCGGCCTGGCGATGGACTACCAGGTGTTCCTGGTCTCGCGCATGCGGGAGGACTATGTGCACGCCCCGCGCTCCGACCGGGCGACGGCGATCGAGGCCGTCCGCACCGGGTTCGCGGGTTCCGCTCGCGTGGTCACCGCCGCGGCTCTCATCATGTTCGCCGTGTTCGTGGCGTTCGTGCCCGAGGGCGACTCCTCGCTCAAGCCGATCGCACTGGGCCTGGCCGCCGGCATCGCGATCGACGCGTTCCTCGTGCGCATGACGCTGATCCCCGCCGTGATGGCCATCCTCGGCGATCGCGCCTGGCGCATCCCGCGCTGGATGGAGCGGATCCTCCCGCACGTCGACATCGAGGGCGAGGCCGTGGAGCGCGAGCGCAAGCTGGCCGAATGGCCGGGAGACGGCAGCATCCTGGCCGCCGACGACCTGTCCGTCGCCGAACTCTCCGGCGTGCACCTGCGACTGGCCCCCGGCGGATCGCTGATCGTCACCGGCGCCCCGTACCGCGCGCTGCGCGCGCTCTCGCTCACTCTCACAGGACGGGCGAAAGCGGATGCCGGGATGCTGCGCATCGACGGATACCTGCTCCCCGGCCGTGCGGCCTGGGTGCGCTCACGGGTCGGCATCGCGATGCTCGGCGAGGCGGATTCCTCCGCCCAGGTCGCCGAGGCGCTGCGCGGCCGCACGTCGCTGGTGATCCTCGACGGTGTCGACCGGCTCACCCCCGCCGACCGCGATCAGCTGGCCGCCCGCCTGCGGGATGCCGGTCCTGATGTCGCCGTGCTGGCCACCGCGACGGACGCTGCTGCCGCGCAGGCCCTTTTCGCGGACGCGCGCCGCACGCCGGCATCCGTCGTCGATCTGCGCACCCCGTCTCGCACTTCCGCCGACACCCCGACTTCTCGCCCAGACCCCGACCTGCGGACGCCCGCAGCACGGGGCGTCGACGACAGCACGGGGTCTCGGCGAACCGATTCCTCCTCCGACACGACCGAGGTGACCGCATGACTCTCCCCATCGAACGCGCGCGCTCGCGCCGACCCATCACCTGGCTGACCCTGATCGGCGTGCTGCTGCTGCCGGCGATCATCGGCGGCATCCTCGTCACGGCACTGCAGAACCCGACCGATCGACTCGAGTCCATGACCGCCGCGGTCGTGAACCTCGACAAGCCCGTCACCATCGACGGCCAGTACACGCCGCTCGGACGGCAGCTGGCGTCGGGCCTCGTGAAGGGCTCGGATGATGCGAAGTCCAACCTGACCTGGGTGATCTCCAACGAGAAGGATGCCGCGAAGGGTCTCGGTGACGGTACGTACCAGGCCGTCGTGACGATCCCGAAGTCGTTCTCGGCAGATGCCACCTCCGCGGGGGCCGCACTGCAGAAGGGCGGTGCGGATGCTCCCAAGCAGGCGAAGATCACCGTGACGACCCCGCCGGACGGGCGCGTCGCCGATGACCTGATCACGAACCAGATCGCCGCTGTCGCGGCATCCTCCACCGGATCGATGCTCAGCGAGGCGACGATCGGGAACGTGCTGGTCGGCTTCACGACCATCGGCGACCAGATCGGCACGGCCGCCGACGGCGCGGTCAAGCTCGCCGAAGGCGCGCGGTCTGCCGCCGACGGCGCTACGGCGCTTCCGGACGGGGCGACCAAGCTCGCCGACGGCGCGAACGGTCTGGCGGACGGCGCGAACAAGCTGGTCACCGGGGCCGCGCAGCTCTCCGGCGGTGCGGCATCGCTCGGATCCGGGCTCGACACCATCGCGTCCAAGGCCCGCGAGGCCGGCGCTGGGGCCACGCAGCTCGGACAGGGCCTCGACTCGGGCGCCGCGACGCTGGAGAAGAACGGTCTCGTGCCGGACCAGCTGTTCACCGGCGCCGACGGCGCAGCCGAGGCCACGGCCGGCGTCGCCAACGGAGTCGCACAGGTGAAGTCGGGTGTGGACGGTCTGATGCAGGCGTGCGGCATGGCCACGCCCGGCGCCGATCCTCTGCTCGACAAGGTCTGCGGAGGCCTGGCAGGCATGCAGCAGCAGCTGCCGGCGCTGAGCGACGGCGCGAACCTGGCCAGCCAGGCCGCGGCCGGAACCGCGGCGGGTCTGCACCAGTTCGACAAGGCCGCACCGGCCGAGATCGCCAAGCAGATGCGCACCGCGGGGGCTGCGGCGTCCCGGCTCGGCGGCGGACTCGGGCAGCTGGCAGCCGGCGTCGATCAGTCGGCCACGGGCGCCCGCGGCCTCTCCACGGGCGCGGCGCAGCTGGCGGACGGCGTCCGCGCGGTGGGCTCCGGCGCGACGCAGCTCGGCGACGGCGCAACCGCTCTCGCCGACGGCGCCGGTTCGCTCGCGACCGGCGTGGACTCCCTGGCCACCGGCACCAGCAGACTGGCCGACGGGCTGAAGACCGCCTCCACCTCGCTGCCGTCGTTCGACGAGCAGCAGTCCACGAAGCTCGCCTCCGTGATCGCCGACCCGGTGAAGGCTTCGGCATCCGACAGCATGTTCGGTCCGACCGCGATCCCCCTGCTGTCGGCAGTGGTGCTGTGGTTCGGGGCACTGGCGTCGTTCATCGCGCTGCGCGCCGTGCCCGGTGACGCGCTGACTTCACGGCGCTCGTCGTTCGGCATGGTGCTGCGCGGCTTCTGGCCCGCGGCGGCGCTCGGCGCGGGCCAGGGTCTGCTGGTCGCGCTGATCGTGCAGATCGTCGCCTCGTACGACGCCGCCACCTGGTGGGGCTTCGCCGGATTCGCCGTGCTGGCGGGCATCGCGTTCGCCGCGGTCAATCAGGCGCTGGTGGCCGTGCTCGGCGGGATCGGCCGCTGGGTCAGCGCCCTCGTGGGCGTGCTGGCCGTGGCCACAGGGCTGATCTCCACGATCCCCGGCTGGCTGGCGAGCCTCGGCGCCGCGATGCCCACGGCGCCCGCGCTGGGCGGCCTGATCATCCCCAACGGCTCAGCGTTCGCGGGACTGGTGGTGTGGGCGGTGCTCTCGCTGGGCGCCGCGACCCTGGCCGTCACGACCCGTCGCACGACCTCGACGAAGCGGGTGCTCGCCGCCGCCTGACCCTACCCGGGCACGGGATTTCCGCGGCAGTTCTCGCTCAGCCCCTCGCCCCGCGCGGCAGTTCTCGCTCAGCCCCTCGCCCCGCGCGGCAGTTCTCGCTCAGCCCCTCGCCCCGCGGACAGGATCGGATGCCGAGATATGCAGCGCTAACGGGATCTGCGGCGGAAGCAGGTGGGCCCCAGCTCGGGGCCGCCAAGACAGTCGCTGAGGCGGATCCTCTGCTTCGCGCGGCTGTTCTTGACTCCTGCGGCGCATATATCCGCAGCGCGCGCAGGAAACTACGGCGCGAACAGAAGTGCCGGACGCGAAACCAGAAGCCCTGTCAGCTCCGGCCCCGAAGTGAGCCGCGCCAGCTCCGCTGGTGCCTCAGCTCAGCTCAGGCCGGAGTATGAGTGCAGGCCCTTGAAGAACACGTTCACGACGGTGAAGTTGAACAGCACCGAGGCGAAGCCCGTGATGTTCAGCCACGCCGACGGGGTGCCGCGCCAACCGCGGGTGGCGCGAGCGTGGATGTAGCCGGCGTAGAGCACCCAGATGATGAACGTCCAGGTCTCCTTCACGTCGAAGCCCCAGTACCGACCCCAGGCGTCCTGCGCCCAGATGGAGCCGGCGATGAGGGTGAACGTCCAGAAGATGAAGCCGACGACGGCGAAGCGGTAGGCGAGGTTCTCCAGGCGCACGGTGTTCGGCAGGGTCCGCAGGAAGGCCGGACCGGCGTTCTCCACGCCCTCGGCGATGCGGCGCTCGCGTCGCGACTGCAGCAGCTGCATGACCGACAGGGCGAAGGCCAGAGCGAGGATGCCGACGGCCAGCGACGCCACGAACACGTGGATGACCAGCCAGGCCGACTTCAGCGGGTCGACCAGCGGCGTGACGATCACGTAGAAGTTCGATGCCGCAGCGCCCAGCAGCACGACCACCAGACCGGAGATGAACGTGCCCAGGTAGCGCAGGTCGATCCTGGTGAGCGTGACGAGGAACACGAGCACGATCAGCAGCGTGCCGGTCATGGCGAACTCGTACAGGTTCGCCCAGGGCACACGGCCCGCGGCCAGCCCTCGCGTGATGTCGGCCGTCAGATGGAACAGCCAGCCCAGCACCATCAGCGACGTGCCGATACGGGCCATCACGAAGCGCTGCTTGACGGGCTCGCCCTTGTCGTCGAGGGCGGGGGCGCCGTCGACCGGGGCCGGTGCCACCGTGCCGTCGGACATCACCAGCATCCGCTCCTCGGCTTTCACCGTCGACGAACGGCGCGCCAGGTCGAACGCGTAGGCGATGAAGGCGCCGGCGTAGATGGCGATGGCCGTCCACAGCGTCAGGATCGAGATGGAATCCAGATCGGGCATGTCATGCTCCCTTCACGGGGTGCCGCGAGGCGGCCGCATCGAGCAGCCGCTCGTGCCCGCGGACGAGGTCGTCCACGGCAGCGGCCAGGGTGGGATCCTCGCCACGCGCGAGGCCAGCGTACTCCAGGTGGACGGCTCCGTCATCGGATGCCGTGGCCTTGACCCACATCCGGCGACGGGGCACGAACAGCGCCAGCCCGAGCCCGGCCAGCGCCAGCAGCGCGAAGCCGAGCACCCAGATGGCCGAGTCGTCGTGGTTGATCTGCAGCGACACGTAGCGCTTGACCGACTGGGAGAAGTCCTTGGCGCCCTGGGGCGCCTCGTTGTCGAAGGTCACCGTGCCCAGTCCGTCGGGAAGATCGGCGGTCTCGCCCGGCTGCAACTGGATGGACTTGACGTCGGTGCCGCGCCCGTTGAGCTTGGTCATGCCGTTGGTGTCCAGCTGGTACACCGAGACCGGCTTGCCGCTGTCGATGCCGAGGTCGCCCTCGTACACGTCCAGCGTCAGCAGCGGGATGTTCAGGCCGCCGTGCGCAGAGGTGAACGCGCCCGAGTCGAGCTTGACAGCGGTCGGGTAGAAGAAGCCGATCAGGCCCAGCTGCTCCGGCATCCCATCCGAGATCTTCACCACGCCCAGCGAAGTCATGTTGGCGTCCTGCGGAAGGAACTCGACCGGCTGGCTGAAGACCTTCTCGCCCGCCTTGTTGCGCACCGTGATGGTGGGGGCGTAGCCGTTGCCGAGCAGGTAGATCTTGTCGCCGCCGATGCTCAGCGGGTGGTTGACCTCGACAGCGCCCTTGGTGGTCGTGCCGTCAGGTTCGCGCACGGACAGGTGGGCCTTGAAGTTCCCGGCCTGGCCCGCACCGGGCTTGCCGAAGCCCTGGTAGGTGACGTCGAACCTGTTCAGCGTCATGGCGTACGGCTCGAACGCGCCGTCGGAGACGAAGCGACCCTGGTTGATGGAGTTGTAGTCGATGAGCACGTTCACGAACGTCTGCCCCTCGACGATGACCTTCTGGCCGGTGTAGGCGTAGCCGCCGCCCACGCCGACCGTGATGAGGATGCCGACCAGCGCGATGTGGAAGACCAGGTTGCCGGTCTCGCGCCAGTAACCGCGCTCGGCCGACACCGACCAGACCCTGCCGCGGTCGTAGCGGGCCACGCGATAGCCGAGCGCCTTGAGCTGCTTCTCGGCCACATCGATGGCGCTGGCAGCATCCGTCGCCTCGCGCGTGACGGACCGGTGGTCCTCCAGCCGCGCCAGCCGTGCCGGAGTGCGCGGCGGCAGCGCGCGCAGCGCCTTGGCGTGGTGCTTGATGCGCGGGATGATGCAGCCGATCAGCGAGATGAACAGCAGCAGGTAGATGGCCGAGAACCACGGCGAGGAGTAGACGTCGAAGAGGCGGAGCTTGTCGAGCACCGGGAACAGGTCCGGGTTGTCGGCCTTGTACTTCACCACGCCGTTAGGGTCGGCGGAGCGCTGCGGGAAGACGGACCCCGGGATGGCCGCGATGGCCAGGAACAGCAGCAGGATCAGCGCGACGCGCATGGAGGTCAGCTGCCGCCAGCCCCAGCGCAACCACCCGATCAGGCCGAGCTTCGGCTGCGTGATCGAGTCGTCGACCGGCGCGGAATCGATGTGGTCGGCCGGGCGCAGCGGATCGGATGCCGCCGACGAGCCGTCCTGGGGCATCCGCTGTTTCGTTCCGGAGCCCTTGCCGCTGCCCTCAGAGGGGGAGGATGACACTGCTCATCACCGCCCCGATGCTCGACATGATCTGAGTCCACAGGCCCGCCACCATCAGCACGCCAAGAAGGATGAGGAGCGCGCCGCCGATGATGTTGACGGTGCGGATGTGGCGTCGCATGAACGCGGTCGCCGAGGTCGCCCAGCCGAAGCCCATCGCGACCAGCAGGAACGGGATGCCGAGGCCCAGCGAGTACGCCACGCCCAGCAGACCTGCACGCCAGGGATCGCCGAGAGTCCAGCCGACGCTGATGATGGCTCCGAGCGTGGGGCCGGTGCACGGCGCCCACCCGATCGCGAGCGTGATGCCCAGGAGGGGCGCGCCGATCAGACCCGTCGTGGAGTTGACCTGCATCTTGAACTGCCGCTGCGCGAAGCCGAAGAAGCCCAGGAACACCAGGCCCATCGCGATGACGACCACGCCCAGGATGCGGGTGATCAGATCGCCCCACTGCAGGAAGAAGACGGATGCTGCACCGCCGACGATCGTGTACGCGACGAACACGATCGTGAAGCCCAGGATGAACAGCAGCACGCCCAGCAGCATCCGGCGTCGCTGGGTCCCGGCCTGAGTCTTCACCCGGGTCGCTGAGCCCGTCGCTGCGTCGCCCCGCCCCGTCGAGACACCGGCCGCTCCCCCGATGAATCCCAGGTACCCCGGCACGAGCGGCAGGATGCACGGAGAGAGGAACGAGACGAGGCCGGCGAGCATCGCCAGCGGGATGGCCAGCCACAGCGCGCCGGCGCCGATGACGGCATCCGGATTCACGCCTTCTCCTTGAGCGCGTCCTCGATGAGCGTCGACAGGATGGAGACGCCGTCGATGGGGCCGATGATGCGCGCGGCCACGCGCCCCTGCCGATCGAGCACGAGGGTGGTGGGCGGCGCCTGGATGGGCACGACCTTGGCGAAGGCCAGCTTGGCCTGCCCGGAATCGGCGTCCATCAGGCTCGGGTAGGTTACGCCGTACTTCTCGGCGAACGCCTGGGCGGTGGCGGCCTGGTCGTAGATGTTCACGCCCATGAAGACCACATCGTCGGCCTTGTGCTTCTGGTAGGTGGCCTCGAGGTCCTTCGCCTCCACGCGGCACGGGCCGCACGTGGCGTACCAGAAGTTGACGACCGCGACCTGGCCCTTGATGGACGAGCTGTCGAACTTCTCGCCGGCAGCCGTGGTGCCGCCGAAGTCGACCGGCGCCTTGCGCTTGTCGGCGGGGATCTCCACGACCCGGAAGTCCTTGGTGGTGTACGCCTTCTGATCGCCGTTGAGATAGGCCTCGGTGGCCGAGTCGGGAGCGCATGCGCTCAGGCCGATGGCGAGGGCTCCGGCGAGCGCCGCAGCGCCGAAGCGCAGCACGTCGCGTCGGGAGGGCACGGGCGAGGACACGCTGGGAATCGTACGCGGGAATCCTATGAGTGCTCTGGAATGCCCACCCTCTCAGACGGCGCCGACGTCGATTCCGGATGCCGCAGGCTCGGCGTAGGCGACCTCGCGCCACACGTCGCCGACGCGCTCGAAGCTCGTCACGCTGGACAGCGCGCAGCGACGGGTGCGGGGGTCGTGCTGCAGGCGGATGCCGGCGACCGCCAGGTGCGTGATCCAGATCGGCGCCTGGTGCGAGACCAGCACCACGTCTCCTTCGTCCACGGCATCCCACGCGTCGTTCATGGCGGCCAGCATCCGATCCGCGATGGACCGGTACGGCTCCCCCCAGCTGGGCACCGAGGGGCGGCGCAGCTGCCACCAGTTCATCGGGTTGCGCAGCGCACGCGACATCCGCTTGCCCTCGAACACGTTCGTGGGCTCGATGATGCGCTCCTCGGTCGCGGGAGTCAGCTCGAACAGCTCGGCGAAGGGCACCGCCGACTCCTGGGTGCGCTGCAGAGGCGAGCACCGCAGCAGTGCGACCGGCCGGTCGAGTCCCTTGACGTGCTCGGCCGCTGCGCGGGCCATGGCGTGCCCTGCCTCACTGAGGTGGTAGCCCGGGAGTCGCCCGTACAGCACGTGCTTCGGGTTGAAGACCTCGCCGTGGCGGACGAGGTGAAGACGGGATGCCGGCATGCCCTCACCGTATCGCGGCTGCCGAGAACCGGAGGATCGCCCAGAACCGGACGATCAACGCCGTTTCCGTCCGGATCCCGGCAGTCCTCCGGTTCTCAGCAGACGCACTCCGCGCCGACCAGAGCGGATGCTGGGCCCCGCGACGCCCCACGTAGACTGGAGCGGTCCATATTCCCCGATCAGAAGGAATCCTCCGTGCTTCGCACACACACGGCAGGCTCACTGCGAGCCGAGCACATCGGTCAGACCGTCACCCTCTCGGGTTGGGTCGATCGTCGCCGCGATCACGGAGGCGTGGCGTTCATCGATCTTCGCGATGCGTCCGGCATCGCGCAGGTCGTCATCCGCGACGAGGAGGTTGCGCACCCGCTGCGCAGCGAGTTCGTGCTGAAGGTCACCGGCACCGTCGAGCGCCGACCCGAGGGCAACGAGAACCCGAACCTGCCCACCGGCGAGATCGAGCTCATCGCGACCGACGTCGTGGTGCTGAACGAGTCGGCTCCCCTGCCCTTCCAGGTCTCCTCCGGCCTCGCCGAGAGCGACCCGATCGGCGAGGAGACCCGTCTCAAGCACCGCTACCTCGACCTGCGCCGCCCGGCTCCCGCCGCCGCCATGCGCCTGCGCTCGGACGTCTACAAGGCCATCCGCGACGAGCTGCACGGCCGCGACTTCACCGAGGTCGAGACCCCGACGCTCACCCGCTCCACGCCCGAGGGCGCCCGCGACTTCCTGGTGCCCGCTCGCCTGCGCCCCGGCAGCTGGTACGCGCTGCCGCAGTCCCCGCAGCTGTTCAAGCAGCTGCTGATGGTGGGCGGCATCGAGAAGTACTTCCAGATCGCGCGCTGCTACCGCGACGAGGACTTCCGCGCCGACCGCCAGCCGGAGTTCACGCAGCTCGACATCGAGATGAGCTTCGTCGAGCAGGAGGACATCATCGAGATGATGGAGTCCCTCATCGTCGCGATGTGGAAGACCATCGACGTCGACGTGCAGCTCCCTCTGCCGCGGATGACCTACGCCGACGCCATGGCCAAGTACGGCTCCGACAAGCCCGACCTGCGCTTCGGCCTGGAGCTGGTCGAGGCCACCTCGTACTTCTCCGAGACGCCCTTCCGCGTGTTCCAGTCGGAGTACGTCGGCGCGGTCCTCATGCCCGGCGGCGCCTCGCAGCCGCGCAAGACGCTGGATGCCTGGCAGGACTGGGCCAAGCAGCGCGGCGCGCGGGGGCTTGCATACGTGCTCTTCAACGAGGACGGCACGCTGGGCGGACCGGTCGCCAAGAACCTGTCCGAGGCCGAGCGCGAGGGCCTCGCGGCGCTGGTTGGCGCCAAGCCCGGCGACTGCGCGTTCTTCGCCGCCGGCTCCACGAAGGAGAGCCGGGCCCTGCTGGGCGCCGCGCGCGTGGAGATCGGCCGCCGCCTGAACCTGCTGAACCCCGACGAGTTCGCGTTCACCTGGGTGCTGGATGCCCCGATGTTCGAGCCGGCGGCGGATGCCGTGGCCTCGGGCGACGTGGCCGTCGGCGCCGGCGCGTGGACGGCCGTGCACCACGCGTTCACCGGCCCCAAGCCGGAGTTCGAGGACACGTTCGACACGGATCCGGCATCCGCTCTGGCCTATGCGTACGACATCGTCTGCAACGGCTCCGAGCTGGGCGGCGGCTCGATCCGCATCCACCGCGAGGACATCCAGAAGCGGGTCTTCAAGGTGATGGGAATCAGCGAGGAGCAGGCCGACGAGAAGTTCGGCTTCCTGCTGGATGCCTTCAAGTTCGGCGCCCCGCCGCACGGCGGGATCGCGCTGGGCATGGACCGCGTCATGCAGCACCTGACCAAGACCGACTCGATCCGCGAGGTGATCGCGTTCCCGAAGTCCGGCAACGGCTTCGACCCGCTCACCGAGGCGCCCGGCCCGATCACCCCCGAGCAGCGCGCCGAGGCCGGCGTGGACTTCGTCCCCGAGGACGAGGACGAGGAGCCCGCCGAGGCCTGAGCGCTCGAACCGCAGCCGCCGAGACCCCTCCTGACCGCCGAAACCCCTCGTGGGCGACGCGACTCAGGAGGGGTCTCGGCGCTGCGGAGGGGTCTCGGCGGAGGGCTGCGAGAATGCGTGAGGGTCAGCGCAGCGCGGCGAGGAACGGCTCGAGGTTCTCGTTCCACACGTCCACGCCGAGCTTGCCGATCAGACCCACCACCACGATCAGGAACACCACGCGGATGAACGTGGAGCCGCGGGCGATGGCCATCCGCGAACCCAGGTAACTGCCGGCCACATTCGCCACCGCCAGGATCGCCCCGAACAGCCAGAGCACCGCGCCATGCGGGATGAACAGCAGCAGCGCGCCGAGGTTCGTGGCCAGGTTCACGATCTTGGCCTTGGCGCTGGACTGCAGGAAGTCGTAGCCCAGCAGCGCCACGAGCGTGATCACCAGGAACGTGCCTGTGCCCGGCCCGATCAGCCCGTCGTAGAACCCGATCACCAGCCCGATCGCCCCGGCCGTGATGTGGTGCCTTCGACCCTGGTAGCGCAGCTTCGTCGCGGCCCCGAGCTCGGGCCGGAAGAACGTGAAGATCGCGACTGCCAGCAGCGCGATCACGATGATGGGTTTGAAGGCGGATGCCGGCAGCACGATCGCCACGGCCGCTCCACCGAACGATCCCGCCAGCGCGATGACCACCATCGGTATGGCCGTGCGCAGGTCGGGTTTCGCACGCCGGTAATAGGTCACGGCGGATGTCGTCGTCCCGAAGACTCCGGCGAGCTTGTTGGTGGCCAGCGCCTGCACCGGAAGGATGCCGGGGATCAGCAGCAGCGCCGGCAGCTGCAGCAGCCCGCCGCCGCCCACCACCGCGTCGATCCAGCCGGCGCCGAAGGCGGCCACGACGATGAGCACGAGCATGCCCCAGGTGAGCTGTTCGAGACCGAGGAGCGTTCCGATGTCCATCAGCTATCAGGATGCCAGACGCACGACTCCCCACTCTCCACGCCCCGAAATGCGAGACTCCGGGGCACACAGTCCGATAACCTCGCGTTAACCGGCCGAGCCCCGGGACGTCACCGGAGACGCATAGCGTTCCTCCCGTTCCCGACCCGGCACCGACCGGAGATCCGAGAGGAAGACATGGCAATCAACACCCGCCGCGCGCGCCTGGGCGCCGGCATCGCACTGGCCACGGCCGCGGCACTGCTGCTCACATCGTGCTCGGGCGCCACGACCGACGGCGGCTCCGACGGCGGCGACGCGCCCAAGGCGGCCACCGCGACCTCCGTCACAGACTTCGGCTCGTTCGCGGATCTCGAGGCCGCGGCGAAGAAGGAGGGGCAGCTGAACGTCATCGCCCTCCCGCACGACTGGGCCAATTACGGCGCCATCCTCGACGCGTTCAAGAAGAAGTACCCCGAGATCACCATCAACGAGCAGTCGCCCGACGTCTCCAGCGCCGAGGAGATCCAGGCGGCCAAGACCAACAAGGGCCTGGACACCGCCCCCGACGTGTTCGACCTGGGCCTGGCCGTCGCGCTGGCGAACACCGACGTGTTCGCCCCCTACAAGGTGCAGACCTGGGACGACATCCCCGCCGAGCTGAAGGAGTCCACCGGGCTCTTCGTGGGCGACTACGGCGGGTACATGTCCATCGGCTACGACTCCTCGAAGTTCCCCGAGCCGAAGAGCCTCGACGACCTGAAGAGCTCGAAGTTCAAGGGCTCCGTCGCGATCAACGGCGACCCCACGCAGGCCGGCGCGGCCTTCGCCGCCATCGGCCTGGCCACCGTGCAGTCCGACGGCACACTGGACGACTTCCAGCCCGGGATCGACTACTTCGCCGAGCTGCAGAAGTCCGGCAACTTCCTGAAGGTCGACCCGACCCCGGCCACCGTGGCCAGCGGCGAGACCCCGGTCGTGTTCGACTGGGACTACCTGAACGCCGCCTACTCCAAGGACGTCAAGAACTGGAAGGTGACCGTCCTGCCCGGAGTCGGCTACGCCGGCTACTACAACCAGGCCATCAACAAGGATGCCTCTCACCCGGCCGCCGCCCGCCTGTGGCAGGAGTTCCTGTACAGCGACGAGGGCCAGAACCTGTACCTGGGCGGCGGCGCGCGTCCGGCCCGCATGGAGGCCATGACCACCGCCGGCACGATCGACGCCAAGCTGGCGGCCACGCTCCCGAAGGTGCCGGAGAAGACGGTCGTGCCCACCGAGAAGCAGAGCACCGACGCCGGCAAGCTGCTCGGCGAGAAGTGGGCGGCGGCGATCCAGTGACGACCGCCGTCACCGCGGGGGCGGATGCTTCGGCATCCGCCCCCGTTCCCGCACTCGCCGGAACGGCTCGGCGCAGTGCATCCTGGGCGTGGCTGGGGCTGACCCCGTTCGCCGCCTACGTGCTGCTGTTCCTGGCTCTGCCGACCGTGCTGGCCATCGGCAGCGGGTTCTTCACGAAGACCGGCGCATTCACCTGGAGCAACCTGTCGGCTCTCACCGACCCGGTGGTGCTGGAGACATTCGCCAACTCCGCCTGGGTGTCCCTGCTCACGGCCGTCGCCGGCGCCGTCGCCGGCGCCCTGGTCTGCTACGCCATGCTGGGCCTGAACCCCGAGGGAGCCATCCGCCAGTCGGTGGATGCCGCCTCCGGAGTGCTCGCGCAGTTCGGCGGCGTGATGCTGGCCTTCGCATTCATCTCGACCATCGGCATCCAGGGCGTGATCACCGTGCTGCTGAAGGACGCGTTCGGGATCAACATCTTCGCCGAGGGCAACTGGATCTACGAGGTCCCGGGACTCCTCCTGCCCTACATCTACTTCCAGGTCCCCCTGATGGTGATCACGTTCATGCCCGCCCTCGCCGCGCTCAAGCCGCAGTGGGCCGAGGCCAACGCCACCCTGGGCGGCACCCGCCGCAGCTTCTGGATGCAGATCGGGTTCCCCGTGCTGGCTCCGTCGTTCCTGGCCAGCCTGCTGCTGCTGTTCGCCAACGCGTTCTCGTCGTACGCGACAGCCGCCGCGCTCATCAGCCAGGGCTCGCAGATCGTGCCGCTGCAGATCCGCGCGGCGCTCACCAGCGAGACGGTGCTGGGCCGTGAGAACCTGGCCGGCGCGCTGGCGCTGGGCATGATCATCGTGGTCGGCATCGTGATGGCCGTCTACTCGCTCATCCAGCGCCGGGCTGCGAGGTGGCAGGCATGAACGCGCTCGCCCCCTCTCGCCTCACGCGCTGGATCGTCGGCATCCTCGTCGGCGCGTTCTTCGCCATCCCGCTCATCTCGACGTTCCTGTACACGCTGCGCGACGACAAGAAGGGCGGCTACTCGCTCGTGCACTGGGCGGCACTGTTCGATCCGGCGTCTGCGAGCATGATCAAGCCCATCTGGACTGGCCTGGGCAACTCGCTCGTGCTGTCGGTGGTGACGGTCGTGATCGTGCTGGTGCTGCTGGCGCCGACCATGATCCTGGTGCACCTGCGCTTCCCGAAACTGCGGCAGTACTTCGAGTTCCTGGCGCTGCTGCCCATCTCGATCCCCGCCATCGTGCTGGTGGTCGGCCTCTCGCCGATCTACCTGCAGATCGCGCGGATGATGGGCACCGGCACGTGGACCCTGGCCTTCGCGTACGGCATCACCGTGCTGCCGTTCGCGTACCGCGCCATCCAGGCATCCATCGACGCGGCCGACCTTCGCACCCTCGCCGAGGCCGCGCGCACCCTGGGCGCGAACTGGTTCAGCGTGGTCGTCAAGGTGCTCGCACCCAACATCCGTCAGGGTCTGCTGGCGGCATCCCTCATCTCGGTGGCCGTGGTGCTGGGCGAGTTCACGATCGCCTCGCTGCTGAACCGGCAGGTCTTCCAGACCGCCATGGTCGTCGTCCGCAACCAGGACCCGTACCTGCCCGCCATCTTCACTCTGCTGGCGCTGCTGCTCGTGTTCGTCCTGCTGCTCATCATCGGCCGCGCCGCGCGCGGCACGCGAAAGGCCCGCTCATGACCACTCCCCTTCCCGCCACGCAGGACAACGCGCTGCTCGCCGATGCCGGCGAGGGCACCGCCGTGCAGCTGCAGGCCATCGTGAAGAGCTACGGCGGCAGCACCGTGCTGCACGGCATCGATCTCGACATCGCCCCCGGCGAGTTCGTCTCGCTGCTCGGCCCGTCCGGCTGCGGAAAGACCACTCTGCTGCGAGTGCTCGCGGGGCTGGAGGGCTCCGACGCCGGCGTCGTGCTCCTGGGCGGTCACGACGTCTCGCGGGTGCCCACCAACAAGCGCGACATCGGCATGGTGTTCCAGTCGTACTCGCTGTTCCCGCACCTGCGCGTCACCGAGAACACCGCCTTCGGCCTGCGTCGACGCGGAGTAGGGAGAGCGGATGCCGCCAAGCGCGCCCTCGACGCGCTGGCGCTGGTGGGGCTCGAGGAGCACGCCGGCAAGTTCCCGCACCAGCTCTCCGGCGGACAGCAGCAGCGCGTGGCACTGGCCCGAGCGCTGGTCACCGAGCCCAAGGTGCTGCTGCTGGACGAGCCGCTCTCGGCGCTGGATGCCAAGGTGCGCGTGCAGCTGCGCGACGAGATCCGCCGCATCCAGCTGCGCCTGGGCATCACCACGGTGTTCGTCACGCACGACCAGGAGGAGGCACTGGCCGTCTCCGACCGGATCGCCGTGATGAACGAGGGCCGCATCGAGCAGATCGGCACGCCCGAGGAGCTGTACGGCACGCCCGCCACGGCATCCGTGGCGGCGTTCGTCGGCCTCTCCAGCATCGTCGCGGGCACCGCCGACGGCGCGGAGGTGGAGGTCTGGGGACGGCGCCTGCCCCTGCAGACGCCGTCGTCCGGCCCGGTGGACGTCTACCTGCGCCCCGAGAACGTCGCCTTCGCCGAAGGAGCGGATGCCGACGCCCGCGGCACCGTGGAGCAGTCCACGTTCCTGGGCAGCATCCGCCGCACCGTGGTGCGCACCGACGCCGGCGAGCACGTCACCGTGCAGCATTCCCCCCGGATCCGCCCGGAGTTCGGGGATGCCGTCGGCATCCGCCTGCTGCCCGAACCCGTCGCCGCGCGGCCGCACGACTGAGACGACGCCCCTTTGGCAGGCTCAGGGAGCCAGCCACGGGCTGCTGAGCCCGTCGAAGCACCGGGGCTCAGTCGCGCAGGGTGCGCGCCAGTGCGACATACTCCGACGGCGTGACATGCGGCAGGTAGGCGCGGGCGATGGCCATGCCGATCGCCGGCAGCTGCGCGGCATCGGGATAGGCCATGTGCATGGCCAGCCGGTCGGGGTGGAACTTCGCCTTGAAGCTCAGCAGCGACCGGAACCCGTAGGCGGGCTCCAGCACGCCGCCGAGCCAGGTCAGCAGCCCCAGCATCCCCTGCGTGCGCCCGTCCGAGGCATCCGCCTGAACGGTCTGCGCGAGCGGAGCGCCGGACAGGCTCATGAACGCCAGTCCCTCGGCCTTCATCCGCAGTGCGGCGGACGCCAGCAGGAACTCCATCACGCCCGGCATCGAGCCATCCGCCCGGCGCATGAAGTCCAGCGTCCAGCCGACCAGCTCGCCGCCCTCGTGCACGGGCAGCCAGCTGGTGATGGCCTGCAGCTCGCCCTGCGGACCGATGGCGATCATCAGCGCCGTGTCAGGATCGCGCAGCTCCTCCACACCGCCCAGTGTGAAGCCCATCTCGGGCAGTGCCTTCTCGGCGATCCACTGCTCGCTGAGTGCGTCCAGCTGCACCGACATGCCCGGTGTCAGGTCGACCCAGCGCGTCCACTCCGCGTGCAGGCCGTCCCGGTCGGCGCGCCGGTACGGCTGGCGCACCTTCGCCCACGCCTTGCCGTCCAGCGAGAAGCGCTCCAGCGGCACCACGGTCTCCTCGGCCACGGGCATGTCCGACCAGCCCAGTGCTCGGGTGCTGCGCAGCGTATCGTCGTGCACGCTGTACAGCACGGGCGAGAGTCCCTGCCGATCGCAATGGTCCACGAAGCCGCGCACCACGGCATCCGCATCCTCTCCCACCGGATCCCCGACGCTGATGGCGAAGCCCGACACCACGCGGTACGCGATGCCGCCGCGGCCGTCGGGCGTGAACCAGTGCCGGTTGCCCTCCCAGGTGCCCAGGAACCCCATGGTGCCGCTGTGCACGCGCAGCAGCCCGCGGTAGCGCTCGTCGTCCACGCTCTCCGGCGCCCTCGCCGGGCTCCGCAGCAGTCGCATCATCGCCACGATGAACACAGCCCAGAACACCGGGCCGATGGCCTGTCGGGCGATGTTCGCGATGCCAGCGATGCGATGCACGACGTGCGCATGCGCGAAGCCCGCAGGCAGGAACCGTCGCAGCGCGTCCAGGGCGCTGGTGAGCGGTTCGACGCCGGACGACACGACCATCGCGATGTCGGCGCCCGCCAGCACGACCAGTGTCAGCACAGTCGTGACGGCCAAGCGCCTGCCCGCACCGCGCTCCGCGCGCACGCCGAAACGCCGGCGGGTGAGCACCAGCAGCACGCAGACGGCCAGCGGCACCACGATGCCCACCACGGCGAACCCGGGGAAGTACCGATCGATGACCGCCAGCTCCACCGGATGCCGCAGATCGTCGCTGCCGATGCTGATCGCGGCCAGCACCGCCACGATGAGGTTCACCGCGACAGCCAGCAGCAGCGCAGCCCGGCGCCCTGCACGCAGGCCGATAGCGGCGACGACGGCGAGTACGAGCGGCACCAGGCTCATCAGCAGCGGCCCGAAGCCTGCGGCGAATCCACCACCGACCCCGACCGCGCAGTGATCCGAGAGCCTCGTGCCGCAGCGCGTGAGCAGGGCATCGACGCCCGCACCGCGCAGGCCCTGCACGAGAGGGGACAGCGGGCCGACGCCCCGACCGGTGATCAGCACGACCAGCGGGCCGATGCCGGTGACCGCGACGACGGCCGCGACCAGGGTGCGGACCTCGCCGAACGAGCTGCGGCGCCAGGGGACGTGGACCCGGCCTCGTGCGAAAAGGGCGCCGGCGACCAGGCCGATGACGGCCGCGCACAGTCGGTACACACTGTCGATGTCGCCGCTGTACAGCGTGAACATGATCAGCGCAGACAGGCCCAGCAACCGGATCCGCCTGCGCCACAGCACGGGCGCGAAGGCGCTGGCCACCATGGCCGCACCGACCACGCCGACGGCGGGATCGAGCACCTCGCGCGAGATCCGAGCCCAGGCCGCGCCCTGCTCGGTCGACAGGTCCTGCACCCCCACGCCGGCCAGCATCGCCGGGATGCCGGTGCCGAGGAACGCGACCACCGTGCGCCAGGACCCGAGCAGTCGCTCGGCATATGCCAGGCCCACCGCCGCGAGGACCACCGTCAGGACCAGTTCGATGACGGAGTCCGGCACGATCAGCGCGGTCAGCGGCGTCCACCACTGTCCCGCCTCGAGGCCCTCCGGGCTGACGGAGAGCCGCTCGGCATGCGCGCCCCGCAGCGTGCCGAAGGCCAGGCCGGTGAGCGTGATCAGCAGGCAGAAGCCCACGGTGACGGGGTGCGCGCGCAGCATCCGCAGCAGGCGGACCCTCATGGCTGGAGCCCCCAGAGCGGCGCGAGCACCCGCAGCCCCTCGTCGAGGCCGCCGGACAGCGCGGGTCCGACATGCCCGGCGCCGGGCACGGCGTAGTAGGTGGTGCTGAATCCGGCGGCCTTTGCGAGCTCGGCCGCATGCTGCGCGTGCGGTCCGTAGACGTGATCGGAGCCGCCGGCGGTGAACACCGCCGTGCGCCCCGCGTAGGCGCCGGGGTGCGCGGCCAGCACGCTGGCGGGCTTGTTGGCGTCGAACGCCGCCCTGTCTCCGCCGAACACCAGGCTCACCACCGGCTTCGGACTCTCCATGCCCGGCCACTCCTCGCCGGAGATGTCCAGCAGCGACCCCCAGATCTCGGGATGCTGCGCGCCGTACAGGAACGAGCACGCCCCGCCGTTGGAGTATCCGCTGATGGTCCAGTTCGCGGGTCCCGGCAGCACGCGCAGGTGAGTGCGGATCCAGTTCGGGATGTCGACGTTGAAGTACGTGTTCACGCCGCCGAACGCCTTCGAGTCCGCGCATCCGGGATTCTGCCGCGACGATCCCAGCTGGTCCGCGACGATCACGATGGGGCCCAGTCCGTCGTGCTTCGCGGCGTACGCGTCGACGGCCGTCTTGATGGCGGTGGGGGTGGGGCTCCCGGGCAGGCCCATCATCTGCACCATCACGGGCAGCGCCGGCGGATCCTTCACGAGAGCCGCCGGCGGCAGGTAGATCGATGCGTCGCGCGGCACGAACCCGGCCGTGGAGGGGATGCGCTGCGCACCGGACAGCTGCCTCACCTCGCCCTGGCGCGGCATGTCTGCCGGAGCCTTCCAGGTGGCGTACAGCGGCTGGGGGTCGGCAGAAGCGGTGGGCGTCGCCAGGGGCTTCGGCAGCGCCCCGACGGGCGCCAGCGTCGAGATCTCCAGCAGGTCGCCGAGATTGCGATCCAGCCCGAAGGCCGCGTTGATGCCGAGGGTCGCCGAGACCAGCGCGAAGACGATGGTGAGCACCGCCGTGATCTTGCGCAGCGCCTTCGAGTCCCACAGGCTCACGATTCCCAGCGCGACCGCGGCGAAACCGCCTGCCGCCCACCACTTGACCTGTCCGGGCAGCGGCGTGCCGAAGGCGTCCACGGCATCCAGCATCCAGTTCAGCGCCAATCCCAGTGCGCTGCCGACCGCGATGGCCAGCACGGCGCGCAACAGGCGGCGGGGCGTGTAGCGCCGCACGAGAAGGATGGCCACGCACAGCGCGGTGATGCCCCACGCGGTCCACGGCACCGGCCCCGCGAGGATGTCCGCATTCAGCACCCAGTTCAGCATCCGCATTTCCCGTCCCACTCGGGGAGCGCCCCGGCCTGCCAATGCTAGGACTCGCCGGCTTCGAGCCGGCCACGAGCGAGCTATGCGAATGCTGATGGTCGCGGGTTCGGCGCGGATTGCCCCTTCCCGGCGGTCGCGACCGCGTATTAGCGTGATGCCAGGAGGGCGATGACGCCCCGAACCCTCAGGGAGAGGAATCGACATGGCTGGCAAGTACGAGCTGTATCAGGACAAGGGCGGCGACTGGCGGTTCCGCCTGAAGGCCGGCAACGGAGAGGTCATCGCCACGGGCCAGGGCTACTCGTCGAAGTCCGGAGCGCTGAACGGCATCGACTCGGTGCGCCGCAACGCCGACTCCGACGTCGTCGAAGTCGAGCACTGACATGCGAGAAGGGTGGGATGCCGTGGCATCCCACCCTTCTTCGCGTCTGCGGCCCGGTCAGAGCACGCGCGACAGGAAGTCCTGCGTGCGCGGATGCTGGGGGTTGGCCAGCACCTCGCGCGGGTCGCCCTGCTCGAGGATGTGCCCGCCGTCCATGAAGATCAGCCGGGAGCCGACCTCGCGGGCGAAGCCCATCTCGTGCGTGACCACCAGCATGGTCATGCCCTCGTCGGCCAGCTGCCGCATCACCTGCAGCACCTCGCCGACCAGCTCGGGGTCCAGCGCCGACGTGGGCTCGTCGAAGAGCATCATGTCGGGGTTCATGCACAGCGCGCGTGCGATGGCCACGCGCTGCTGCTGCCCTCCGGAGAGGTGGCTGGGATAGGCATCCGCCTTCTCGGCCAGCCCGACCCGGCCCAGCATCTCCCGCGCGACCTTCTCGGCCTCGGCCTTGCCGCGCTTCTTCACCTGTCGCTGGGCGATGGTGAGGTTGCCCAGCACGCTCATGTGCGGGAACAGGTTGAACTGCTGGAACACCATGCCGATGCGCTGGCGCACCCGGTCGAGGTCGGTGTCCTCGTCGACGACGTCGATGCCCTCGATGAAGATGTGCCCGCCGGTGGGCTGCTCGAGCAGGTTCACCGAACGCAGCAGCGTCGACTTGCCGGAGCCCGACGGCCCGATGATGCAGACGACCTCGCCCGCCACCACCGTCAGGTCGATGCCCTTGAGCACCTCGTTGTCACCGTAGTGCTTGACCAGCCCTTGGATGTCGATCGCCGGGGCGTGGACATCGATCAGATCCGTGCTCATCTCTCCCTCGCCATCCGCCGCTCCAGCCACGCGGTCAAGCGTGTCAGCGGAATCGTCACGACCAGATACAGGAGCGCCGCCATCACCATCGGAGTCGCGTTCGCGTAGGTCGACAGACCGTTGCGCGCATATGTCGTCAGCTCATACGTCAGCGGCGTCGCTCCCGCGATGAAGAACAGCGACGTGTCCTTCAGCAGCAGCACGAACTCGTTGGTGAGCGGCGGGATGATGATGCGGAACCCCTGCGGGAGCACGATGAAGAACATCGTCTTCATCGACGACATGCCGAGAGACCGCGAAGCCTCCGTCTGCCCCTTCGGCACGGCCTGGATGCCGGCCCTGATGGTCTCAGCCATGTACGCGGAGGACACGACGATCAGTGCGAGCGTCGCCGCGCCGACGGGTCCACCGGGAATCTTGACCTTCAGAGCGATCGGCAGCATGAGTGCGAAGCCGAAGATCGTCATCAGCGCCGGGATGCCGCGGAAGAACTCGATCCAGATCGTCGCCGCCCAGCGGAACGGCGGGATGCTGCTGAGCTTCATCAGCGCCAGGATGATCGCGAGGATGAGGCCACCGGTGAACGACTCGATCGTGAACAGCAGGGTGTTCTTCAACCCGACGGTGATGATGCCGGGCAGCATCTTCATCGCGACCTCGGGATTCGCGAACTGCGTTGCGACCGTCGGCCAGTCGGTGGCGAGCACCGCCCAGACGATCAGCGCGATGATCACCACATAGATGGTGTAGTGATAGACCCGTGTTCGGGTCCGCTTTCTCAAAGCCATTTCTGCGTGCCTGCGCCGATCAGTTGGCCGTGAAGTACTTGTCGTAGATCGTCTTGTACTCGCCGTCGTCCTTGAGCGCCTTCAGCTCCTTGTTGATGGCCTCGCGCAGTTCGGTCTTCTGCCCCTTCGCGAACGCGAAGCCGTAGCTCTCGTCCGTGTTGTACGTCTCGACGATCTTGTAGCTCTTGTCAGCCTTCTCGTGCTCGACGTTGACCGGCTGGTCCTGCAGGATCGCGTCGATCTGCCCGCCCTGAAGAGCCGGCCAGAGCACGCCGTCGTCGGAGTACTGCACGAGGTTGGCGCCCTTCGCGTGCTCCTTCGCGTAGTTCTCACCCGTGGTGCCCTGCTGCACTCCGACGTTCTTGCCCGAGAGATCGTTGATGCTCTTGATCCCCGAGTCCGCCTTCACCAGCAGCGACTGCAGCGAGTCGTAGTAGGGGTCGGAGAAGTCGATGTTCTTCTTGCGCTCGTCGGTGATCGTCATCGCGGAAGCACCCATGTCGCACTGGCCCGCAAGCAGCGCGGCGCCGGACTGCAGAGTGTCGAAGTTCGTCACCTGGAACTGCACCTTCAGGTCGAGCTTCTTCGCGATGGCGGTGAGCAGATCGACATCGAATCCGGTGTACTGGCCGGAGCCGGTGGTCTCCTCGTACTCGAAGGGCTTGTAGGGGATGTCCGAGCAGACCGTGATCTGTCCGGACTGCACGAGGCCGTAGTCCGGGCCCGACGCCGCCTTGCTGGGCGTGTCCGTGCCCGAGCCCGGGTCGCTGGCGCAGCCGGTGAGCGCGATGGCGGCGGCCGCGACGACAGCGAGGCCTGCGAGAAGGGGACGACGGTTCATGGTCACTCCAATGTGACGGGCGATACGCCCGGGAACGGGTTTGGGATTCATCTTGACATGAGGGGGCTTCGCCCACCAACGTATGGCGATGGCTCGTGATCACAGTTGAGTTTCGACTATGCACATTTGTATGAAGCACTATGGACAGAAGTCGTGAACTCTGCTGAGTTCTGCTGATCACAACTCAGAGCCGCGGAGAGCGATCACGTGACCGCCGCTTCGAGAGCATCCTTCAGGCGCTCCGGCGAGAGCCGCCACTGCGCGTGGAAGCGCCCGTCGATGAGCACGACCGGGATCTTCTCCCACCACAGCTCGTACAGCGCCGGGTCGTCATTGATGGACTTCTCGACGATCTCGAGCCGCTCGGCCGCGGCATCCGGAAGCTCCGCCACGACCGCATCGACGACCTCGCTCGCGACCTCGCAGAGGTGGCAGTCCGGCTTGCCGATGAGGGTGAGCGTGGTCACTTCTCCACCGGATGCCCCTGCGCGATCCACTCGCTGGTGCCGCCCTCCACGTTGGTGGCGTCGTACCCCTGCGACTCCAGGGCTCGCACCGCGCGGGACGAACGACCGCCACCGTGGCAGATCACGTCGAAGGCCTCGTTCGGAAGCTCCTCGAGGCGGTCGACCAGTTCCGACATGGGGATGCTGATCGCCCCGGGAACGTGACCGGACGCGTACTCGTCGGGCTCGCGCACGTCGATGAGGGGCACACCGTGACGGGCGGCGAGCTGGGCGACGTCGATGGACTTCATGGTCTTCCTTCACTGATCGAGCACGTCGGGGGCGGCGGCCAGACGCCAAGCGCCCCCTTCGACCGGCTCAGGGACCAGTGAGGAGGCGCTCGTGTCGTGCCGCTTACTTCTTGTTGCGGCGCTGGTGGCGAGTCTTGCGAAGCAGCTTGCGGTGCTTCTTCTTCGCCATGCGCTTGCGGCGCTTCTTGATGACTGAACCCACGGAAACCTCACTAAGTCAGGGGCTGGATGCCACGAAGGCGGGCACCCGGGTACGGGCACGGAAAATGCCTCAGACGATTCTAGCAAACGGTGAACCCGCGCCCGAACCGCACCGGACCATCCTACGTCCGCTCGAGGGCGGCCTCGTTCACCCGGCGTCGGCGATGGGGCGCCGCAGCGCCTCGACCACAGCCGACTCGGGGACGCGGTAGCTGCGGCCGAACCGGATCGCCGGCAGGTCGCCGGCGTGCACCAGCCGGTACACGGTCATCTTCGACACGCGCATGAGCTCGGCGACCTCGGCCACCGTCAGGAACTTGACGTCTTGAACATCGGGCATCCCACGTACCCCTTTCTGCTGATGCACAGCATATGGGGTAGCTGTGACGGCTGTAAACCGCTGTGATGGAAGTGATTCGTGTGAAACGCGTCAACTGCCGAGCCGCTTGAACGCACTGGTCACGACATGCTTCGCCGACGCCGCGGCCCTGCCCACGACCTCCGCCGCATGCGCGGCGCCGTCGGGCAGCGGCACGACCGGATAGTCGATGTCGGGCGCCTGATCGCCGTAGGCATCCATCAGGAAGGGGACGAGCCAGTCGTCCACGACCTCCAGCGGCGCGACCGCCAGGCTGTAGAAGCGACGCTGCCCCTCCTCGCGCACAGTGACCAGCTCGGACTCGCGCAGCACCTTCAGGTGCTTGGACACGGTGGGCTGGCTGACCCCCAGCTCGCTGACGATCTCCGTGACGCTGGTGCCGGCATCGCCGTCGGCGGAACGGCTCAGCAGCAGCTGGAGGATGTCGCGCCTCGTGCCGTCCGCGATCACGTCGAAGATGTCGGTCATGCCCTCAGGGTAGTCGCCGAGTGCCTGCTCTCCTAGCCTGGGCCGTGTCGTCCGGGCCCTCCGGAGTACCATGTGCAAGGCTCGGCGAAGGTCGTCGCGCGCGCGAGTGAAGGGGGATCGATGTCGGGCATCCTGTCGGCATCCTCTCCTCGAGGCGGACTCAAGGCCGCGGCGCGACGGGTGCGGCACATCATCACGGCGTCGCCCTCGCGCTTCGCGATCGTCATCTTCGCGGCCCTCATCCTGCTCTTCACCGCGCTGCTCTCGCTGCCGATCTCGTCGGCGTCCCGGACGATCACGCGGCTCAGCGATGCGCTGTTCACCGCAGTCTCCACGATCTGCGTCACCGGGCTCTCCACCGTGGACATGAGCACGCACTGGTCGGGCTTCGGCCAGGTGGTCATCTTCATCGGCGTGAACATCGGCGGACTGGGCGTGCTGACCCTGGCCTCGCTGATGGGTCTGGCCATCTCGAAGCGACTGGGACTGAGCGCCAAGCTGATGGCCGCCGGCGACACCAACCCGCTGCGCGCGCACGGCGGGCCGGTCAATGAGAGTCAGACCGTGCGGCTCGGCGAGGTCGGCAAGCTGCTGACCACCGTGGCGCTCTCGGCGCTGATCATCGAGGGCGGCCTGGCCGTGCTCCTCTACCCGTCGCTGATCATGACCGGCGTGAGCCCCGTCTCCGCGCTGTGGGAGGCGCCGTACTTCGCGGCCATGTCGTTCACCAACACCGGATTCGCCCCCAATGCCGGCGGCGTGGCGGCGTTCGGCGACGACTACCTGGTGCTCATCCTGCTGATGGCGGGCGTGTTCCTCGGCAGCATCGGCTTCCCGGTGATCTACTCGCTGGCGAAGCACGTCTGGCACTTCAAGCGCTGGTCGCTGCACTCCAAGCTGACCCTGGTGACGACTGTGCTGCTGTTCTTCGCGGGCGCCGCCGTCTTCCTCCTGCTGGAGTACGACAACCCGCGCACCTTCGGATCGATGGATGTCGTGGACACCACCGTCCAGGCCTTCTTCCTCTCCGCGATGACACGCTCCGGCGGGTTCAACGTGATCGACATGTCCGATCTGAACGGGTCGTCCATGCTCGTGGCGTGCATGCTCATGTTCGTCGGCGGCGGCTCGGCATCCACCGCCGGCGGCATCAAGGTGACCACGCTCGCGGTGCTGGCGATCGCGGTGTGGTCGGAGGCGAAGGGCCGCCAGTCCGTGGAGGCGTTCGGGCGTCGCATCCCCTCCGACGTGCAGCGCGTGGCCCTCTCGGTCGTCGCTTGGGGTGCCACCATCGTGGCCATCTCCACCATCGCGATCACGCAGATCACGAAACTGCCGGTGGTGGATGTGCTCTTCGACGTGATCTCCGCGTTCGGCACCGTCGGTCTCAGCTCGGGCGTCACCGAGGCGCTGCCGGACGCCGGGTCCTACGTGCTGGCGGCGACCATCTTCATGGGGCGCGTTGGTACAGTGACTCTCGCCGCGGCGGTCGCCGCGACATCCCGTTCGCAGCTGTACTCGCTGCCCGTGGAAAGGCCGATCGTTGGTTGACATGGTTCGCGGCGACGCGCCGGTGCTCGTGATCGGCCTGGGGCGCTTCGGCGCCGCCTGCGCGGGCGAGCTGGACAGGCTCGACCGGGAGGTGCTCGCGATCGACGAGGACCTCACCCTCGTGCAGAAGTGGTCCGAGCGCGTCACGCACACCGTGCAGGCGGATGCCCGCAACATGGACGCGCTGCGCCAGATCGGGGCACAGGACTTCCAGGTCGCGGTCGTGGCCGTCGGCTCCCTCATCGAGGCATCCGTTCTCATCACGGCCAACCTCGTCGATCTGAAGGTGCCGCAGATCTGGGCCAAGGCCGTCTCGCAGTCGCACGGCAAGATCCTCGCCCGCGTGGGCGCCAACCACGTCATCTACCCCGAGCGCGAGGCCGGCGAGCGCGTCGCCCACCTCGTGAGCGGACGGATGCTGGACTTCATCCGGTTCGACGACGACTTCGTGCTGGCCAAGATGTACCCGCCCAAGTTCATCCGCGGCGTGAAGCTGAACGAGTCCGGCGTGCGGACCAAGTACAAGGTCACCGTGGTGGGCGTGAAGAGCCCGGGCAAGCCGTTCCGCTACGCGGAGGCGGACACAGTGGTCACCAACCACGACCTCATCATCGTGTCCGGGACGAACAGCGACATCGAGCGGTTCTCCGGCCTGGACCGCTGAAAACCTGAAAGTCGGTTCACATTATCGCCTCCGGGCGTTAGAGTCGTGCTCAGCACGCGGCACCGTGGCCGCGTCCCGCACGAAGGACCCCGCATGAGCACTCCCGAAAGCACCCTGTTCGACGGGATCACCTCCCGTGTCATCACCACGTCGCGACTGGCGACGCAGATCCTCGAACGCGTCGGCGACGACCAGGCGGCTCCTCCGCGGCGCACCGTCGTGCTCGTGCACGGGAACGTGTCGTCGGCACTGTTCTGGCAGGAGGTCATGCTGGGCCTCCCGGCGTCCCTGCGCGTGATCGCGGTCGACCTGCGGGGGTTCGGCGGCAGCGGATCGCAGCCGGTCGACGCCACCCGGGGTCTGCGTGACTACAGCGACGACATCGCCGAGCTGCTCTCGGAGCTCGGCGTCGTCTCGGCGCACCTGGTCGGCTGGTCGATGGGCGGCGGCATCGTGATGCAGTACGCGCTCGATAACCGGGTCGAGAGCCTCACCCTGCAGGCGCCGGTGTCGCCGTACGGGTTCGGCGGGACCCGTCGCGACGGCTCGCGGCTGACCGACGACGATGCCGGATGCGGTGGCGGCGGCGCCAACCCCGACTTCGTGCAGCGCCTGCAGGACGACGACACCACGGCCGACGCGCACACCTCGCCGCGCAGCGTGTTCCGCTCCAGCTACGTGTCCGCGGGATACTCGTCCCCGCACGAGGACGTGTGGGTGGCATCCATGCTGAGCACGTCCACGGCGGCCGGGAACTACCCCGGCGACGCTGTCGCGAGCGAGAACTGGCCCGGGTTCGCGGCGGGCGCGAGCGGCGTGCTGAACACCATGGCGCCGCAGTACTTCAACGTGGCCGGCATCGTCGATCTCGACGAGAAGCCGCCCGTGCTGTGGGTGCACGGCACGGCGGATGCCATCGTCTCGGACACCTCGTTCTTCCATCTCAACCACCTGGGTGTGCTGGGGATCATCCCCGGCTGGCCCGGTGCCGACGCCGCTCCCTCGCAGGAGATGGTCTCTCAGACCCGCGACGTGCTGGATGCCTACGCGGCGGACGGTGGGAAGGTGACCGAGCTGAACTGGGAGGGCGTCGGCCATGCCCCTCATCTGGAGCGTCCGAAGGAGTTCTGCGCGGCGCTGGTGGCGCACATCGAGAGCGTCTGAGCGCGGCATCCTGGGATCCGGCAGCCGGCGCCCGCTCACGCGCCGGCTGCGAGCTCCTTCGCACGCGCGAGCGCGGCAGCGGTCGCCCGGGCGAACATGTCGTCGAGATGCGCGTCCTGCATCACGGCGATGGCGCGCTCCGTGGTGCCCTTGGGGCTGGTCACGCGGCGGCGCAGCTCGGCAGGATCCTCGCCGGATGCCGCAAGCAGCTCGGCCGCGCCGATGAAGGTCTGCTCGGCCATGAGCCGGGCGTCGGCATCCGAGAATCCCATCCCGGATGCCGCCTTCGTGAGCTCCTCGATGAGCAGGAACACGTAGGCGGGGCCGGAGCCCGAGACGGTGGAGAGCGGGTCGATCTGCGACTCGGGCACCTCGATGACCGCACCGACGGTCTCGAACAGGGCGCGCACGATCGCCATGTCCTCGGGGGTCGCGGAGGCACCGGCTGCGATTCCGGTGACCGCCCGGCCGACCGTCGCGGGGGTGTTCGGCATGGAGCGGATGCTGTGCACGCCCGCACCCAGAGCATCCGCGAAGGTGTCCAGCGTGACGCCGGCGGCGATGCTGACGACGATGGCGTCCTCGCGCAGCACGGGGGCGATCTGCCGCAGCAGGTCTGGCACCATCACGGGCTTGACGCCCACGATGACGATGCGGGCCTTCGATGCGGCATCCGTGTTGCCGTCCGGGTTCTCCCCCAGCGCGACGCTGGTGACGCCGGCGAGGGATGCCAGGGCGTCCGCCTTCTCCCTGGTGCGGTTCGTGGCGACGATGCCGCCGTCCACCGGCACACCCGAGGCGACCACGCCCTGCAGGATCGCTCCTCCCATCGAACCGGCACCGAGGAACGCGAGAGAGGGAAGCGAATCGACCATGCCGCCATCCTACGAGCCGCGAGGTCTCCTCTGGATGTGCGGATGCGAGCCCTAGACTCGTGGCATGAGCGCATCCGGTGGCAGCAAGGCGATCATCGCGGCATTCCTGGCGAACATGGGCATCGCCCTCGCGAAGTTCATCGCCTGGGCGCTCTCCGGCTCCGCCTCGATGCTGGCCGAGGCCATCCACTCCGTCGCCGACTCCGGCAACCAACTGCTGCTGATGCTGGGCGGCCGCAAGGCGCAGAAGAACGCCGACCGCGAGCATCCGTTCGGCTACGGCCGCGAGCGCTACGTGTCGGCTTTCGTCGTCTCGATCGTGCTGTTCTCGCTGGGCGGCCTGTTCGCCGTCTACGAGGGCGTGCAGAAGCTCATCGACCCGCACGAGCTGGATCGCGCGTGGTGGTGGCTGCCGCTGGCCGTGCTGGTCGTCTCGATCGCGCTGGAGTCGTACTCGCTGCGCACGGCGGTGCGCGAGAGCAACGCGGTGCGCGAGAAGGGCCAGTCGTGGGTGTCGTTCGTGCGTCGCTCCAAGGCGCCCGAGCTGCCGGTCGTGCTGCTGGAGGACACCGGGGCACTGACGGGCCTGACGTTCGCGCTGCTGGGCGTGGGGCTCACGCTCATCACCGGCAACCCGCTGTTCGACGCCCTGGGCACGCTGATGATCGGCCTGCTGCTGATCGTGATCGCGCTGATCCTGGGAGCGGAGACGAAGAGCCTGCTGGTGGGCGAGGGCGCGAACCAGACCGACTACGACCGCATCGTCGATGCCATCTCGGGCGGCCCCGATGTGCAGAAGCTCATCCACATCAAGACCCTGTACCTGGGCCCCGATGAGCTGATGGTGGCCGCGAAGATCGCACTGGCCGCCGACAAGCCCGTTCGTGACGCGGCAGCCGACATCGACGAGATCGAACGGCGCATCCGCGCCGTGGTTCCTGCCGCACGCGTGATCTACCTGGAGCCGGATGTGTACCGGCCGGCGCTGGATCCGGAGCCCCCGACGGACGCGTTCGTGCTGAAGTCCTCCGACTGACCGCCGTCGTGACCTCCCCTCTCGACGAGCTCCACGCCGAGCTGGCCCGCCCGGACCTGCCCCCGGCCACCGAGCAGAAGCTGCGCAATGTGCTGACCGTGCTGCAGAGCGACTCCCAGGCGCACCTGGAGTCGCTGGCGATGGTCGACCCCGGCCCGCAGGCCGTCGTCTCATTCGGCGACATCGAGCACGCCGACCTGATCGTGTTCCTGCTGCACGGCATCGACACCGGACTCGATCAGTTCCCGGATTGGGCGGATGCCGCGCAGCGGCTGTGCGCGGATGTGATCCGCTCCTGCGTGGTGCGGGGCGAGCCGCGCAACGTGGCCGTGATCGCCTGGTTCGCCTGGGATTCCGGCACCCACGTGTCGGCGCTCGCGACCAAGCACGCCACCGTGGGCGCGGCGCGCCTGGCCGTGGACATCGACCGGCTGGAGCCGCGCAATGCGCACGCCCGCGTGGCGCTGGTGACGTACTCGTACTCGTCCACGCTGCTGGGCGAGCTGTTCGCGATGAACATCGGCGAGGACGTGCATACAGCGTTCTCCATCGCGTCGGCCGGCGTCACGCACGCGGCCAGGGTGGCGCTGACGGAGGCCATCGCCCGCGAGGACCTGGTGCTGTATGCCACCGAGGGCGCGAACGACAGCATCGCGCCGCTGGGCAGGCTCGGGCAGCATCCGGTCGACCCGCGTGACATCGCCGGCGCGATCGTCTACAGCAGCGACGGCGGCGAGGCACCCGCCGTGGACGGCGGGTCGACCGTCGGTGCGGCCGTGGAAGGTCACGCCTCGCAGACCGCCGTCGACGAGCACGGCCGGCACGTCGGGTACTACGACGAGCACGCGCAGTCGTACCTCACGCTGGTCGCGAGGCTGGCGGATGCCGCCGTGGCGGTTGCCCGGGGCTGACCTTCGTGGGGCCTCACGCAGGGCGGATCTTCGCGGGGCGCAGATGGTCGCCTCCCACGGGCTGAGGCAGCAATTCGGGCCCCGCGAGCAAGGTGCGTCTCCGCCCGCGTGTGTCGCGGGTCGCATATGGTGCACTCCCGCGAGCTGAGGCAGCCATTCGGGCCCCGCGAGTGAGGGCGCCGACTCGCTCTGGCTAGCGGCGCGACTCGAAGAAGGCGCGCAGCTGCGCTGTCGCCTCGTCGGAGCGGATGCCGCCGATCACCTCCGCGCGGTAGGGCAGCCGCCGGTCGCGCAGCAGGTCGTACATGGAGCCGGCCGCTCCGGCCTTGTCGTCCCAGGCTCCGAACACCACGCGTCCGATGCGGGCCTGCAGGATGGCGCCCGCGCACATCACGCAGGGTTCGAGGGTGACGACGAGCGTGTGGTCCTCGAGGTTCCAGCCGCCGTGGGCTTCGGCGGCGGCGCGCAGTGCGACGATCTCGGCGTGGCCGGTCGGATCGTGGGTGACCTCGCGCAGGTTGTGCCCCTCGCCGACGATGCGTTCTTCCCGATCCAGCACCACGGCCCCGACCGGCACATCGCCCGCAGCACTGGCCGCTGCGGCCAGCGCGAGCGCGCGCGTCATCGGCTCGTCGTAGGCGGTCATGCGGTCGAGCCTAGTGCGCAGTGATGAAGGCCTGTGCGGCGGCGAGGGCCACCGCCCAGTAATCTGTACCCATGCGCGTTCATGTGGCCGACCATCCCCTCATCACTCACAAGCTCACGGTGCTGCGGGATGAGAACACCCCGTCGCCGGTGTTCCGCCAGCTGACCGAGGAACTGGTGACGCTGCTGGCCTACGAGGCCACACGCAATGTGAAGGTGTCCCCGATCGAGATCCAGACGCCGGTCACCAAGACCATGGGCGTGAAGATCGCGGAGCCGCGGCCGATCGTCGTCCCGATCCTGCGCGCCGGCCTCGGCATGCTCGAGGGACTGGTCAAGCTCATCCCCACCGCCGAGGTCGGGTTCCTCGGCATGGTGCGCGACGAAGAGACCCTGCTGCCGAGCACGTATGCCGAGCGCCTGCCCGCCGATCTCAGCGACCGGCAGTGCTTCGCCATCGACCCGATGCTCGCCACCGGCGGCTCCCTGGGGGCGGCGATCCAGTTCCTGTTCGACCGCGGCGCCAAGGACGTCACGGCGATCTGCCTGATCGGCACGCCCGAGGGCGTCGCGGCGATCGAGGAGCTCGTCGGCGACCGCGACGTGACCCTCGTACTGGGCGCGCTCGACGAGCGACTGAACGACAAGGGCTACATCGTGCCCGGCCTCGGCGACGCCGGCGACCGTCTGTACGGCACGGTCTGATTTCAGCGGTCTGATCTCAGCGGTCTGATCTGAGCGGTCTGATCTCAGCGGGGCCCCCAGCGGCCGCCCCGCTTCGCGCGGCTCTTCTCGACCGACGCTGCGCATATCTGCGCCGCGTCGGTCGAAGACTGCCGCGCGACGGTGAGAACAGGCGCGCACAACGAGAAGAGCAGCGCGAGCGAGCACACCCGCGGGTGGAGCGGATGCCGGGTATCAGACGCTCAGCACGTACGCGCGCTCGTCGCCGTAATGCGCGAAGCCCGCGCGGGCGAGGATCGGGGCGGAGGTCGAGATGCGGCCCTTCACGATGGCCGTGATCGCGCCGAGTTCCGCGCCGATGCGCAGCCGCTTCGCCAGCACAGCCCGGTAGGCGCCGTGACCGCGGGCGTCGGCGAGCGTCGCCGCGCCCCACAGCCGCACGAATCCGTCGACGATCGTGCATCCGCCGGTGCTGACGGCCCTGCCGTCCAGGCGTGCCAGCACGCGTGCGCCCTCGCCTGATTCGAGTCCCGATGAGACTTCGTCCAGTTCGTCCCGCAGTCCCTGCTCGTCGAGCGGATGCTGGTCCCACACCGCCACGTTGACGGCATCCACCTCGCGCACCTGCTCGAGAGTACGGACCACCTCGGCCGTGACGCCCTCCGGGACCTCGACGGAGAGCCCGTCGATGGGCCGGGCGAACACGGCGACCGTGTCGGTGTGCACCGCTCCTCGGCGCTGCAGCTCCACCTCGAGATCGGGGCTGTCGGAGGCGTTGGTCCAGAACGTCAGCGACGGTTCCCCCCAGGCGCGGGTGCGCTCGATCGCGTGGTCGAGCACGCCCGCCGCATCCAGCTGCGACTGCACCATCGACGCCTTCACCCCGCCACCGAGGCGGGCCGGGTAGCGCACCAGCTGCAGCCCGGTGTTCTCGTGCTTGCCGTCGCGGGGGAACCAGACCCAGGCCGCCGAGGCGCGCAGGACGTCGTCGAGTGTGTGTGTCATCGGACCTCTCACGAGCGGTCCGCCCCGACCAGGTGGGCGAAGGCGCTCAGACGCGCGACGCCCTCCGGCGTCCACGGCAGATCGTCCAGCAGCGCCGGCGAGTGCACCAGATAGGCGACGCTCTTCGCGCGCGAGATGGCGACGTTCAGCCGGTTCTGCAGCAGCAGGAACTCCGGCCCGCGCGGGGCATCGCGCCCGCTGGAGGCGGCGAGCGAGGTGATGGAGACCACGGCCTCCTTGCCCTGGAAGTTGTCGACCGTGCCGACGGCGACCTCTCCGAAGCCGGCACTGGTGAGCTCGTCGTGGATGAGCTGCTTCTGCGCGTTGTAGGGGGCGACCACGATGATGTCCGACTGCTCGAGCGGGCGTGGGACGGCTCTCTCCATCCCGTCCGTGTACGCACGGCCGACCAGATCGCGCACGATGCGCAGCACCTCGGCTCCTTCCTCCGGCGACTGCGTGGCGTTGCCGCGATGCCGCAGCGGGATCACGTGCAGCCCGGGTTCGACGCCCTCGACGACACGGCCGTCGGTGCCGTCGGCGGAGGCCAGCCGGCCGGCGTACGACAGTTGCGAGACGGGCTGCGCGACTTCAGGATGCATGCGCCACGACTTCTCGAGGAAGTAGCCGAATGCGGGGTCGATGACCGAGTCCCCGTCCATCACCCAGCCCAGCGCCGAGGTGTTCACCGGCTCGGGGTGCGTGCCCTGGCTGACCTGCGGGAGCTGCTGCGGATCGCCCAGCAGCAGCAAGCGCTGCGCTCCTGCTGCGACGGCGATCGTCGACGCCAGTGAGAACTGCCCGGCCTCGTCGATCACCAGCAGGTCGAGGCCCTTGCGGTCCACTCGGCGGGTGTTGCTGAAGTCCCAGGCCGTGCCGCCGACGACGGCTCCGCCCTGGGCATGCTCGGCCAGGAACGCCGCCATGCCGTCGCGCCCCAGCGACGTGTAGGGGTGCTCACCGGCATCCCCGCTCTTCGGCTTCTTGGCGACCTTCGCCGCAGGCACGCCGTCGGCGACGACGCGCTCCAGCAGGTTCTCGACGATGGCGTGCGACTGCGCGACCACGCCGACCCGGAACCCGTGCTCGTTCACCAACCGGGCGATGACCTGTGATCCGGTGTACGTCTTGCCCGTACCGGGAGGGCCCTGCACGGCCAGGTAGCTGTCGTCCAGATCGAGGATGCCGCGCACGATGGCGTCGATGCGGTCATCACCGGCATCCGGCAGCCCTGCACCCGACCGCGTGCGCGGGGCGATGCGGCGCAGGATGTCGGTGGCGGCGTCGGCGGGGAATCCGGGTGCGGCGTGGTGCACCGAGGCCGCCCACTCCTCGATGGCGCCCTGCTGGCTCGCCGCGTTCGGCGGTGATGCCGGTGCGAGGGCGATCGGCAGCGCGTCCCAGGTCTGACCACCGACAGTGCGTTCGCGCACCAGGAAGCCATCGTCGAGCACCTCGACGATCTCGACCTCGTGCGGCACGTGGATCACCCGCGATGGCGCGGACGCCGCGAACGGCGTGGGCACGTCGTACAGCGCGAACGGCCTGCCGCCGACGCCCACGGTGCTGCCGGGCGCCACCTCGCCGCGCAGCCGCAGCAGCCGGGTCTGCGCACGCTGACCCTCGGCGACGCCCCAGTCCTCATCGACGCCGCTGCGGGGCTCGTCGATCCGCAGCACGTCGCGCGTGGACGCCCAGACCGAGACGGGCTCCCGCAGCCGTTGGAAGTGCCCCTGCCAGAAGCTCTTCGCCTCGCGAGGGTAGTAGTCGATCGCGGCGGCGGCGACGCGGAACTCCTCGCCGCTGCGCCCCTCGTGCTCGGCGTGCAGCGCCTCGGCCTGCAGGGCGAGGGACAGTGGAGACGGCTCGTAGGCGCGGGTCTCCGGGTCGTCGGGCGGCGCGGGCACCACGCCCTCCTGCCGGGCCAGCCCGACCAGCCAGTTGCGCAGCCGCCGGGTGGAGACGCAGTCGTAGCGGTTGTAGTCGGCCAGGTCGTCGAGGATCTCCTGCGCCTCGGCGTCCTTCCCGGCATGCTGCAGTGCTCGCGCCTGCACGTACTGCACGATCGAGTCATCGCCCTTCTGCACGTCGCTGGTGCGCACCTCGGCGCCCATGTACAGCGGTTCGAGCTTCTTGATCGAGTACGAACGAGATCCGATCCGCACCGACCGCAGCACGATCGGGTACAGGTCGACGAAGACGCCCTTGCGCAGCAGCCGGTCGACATCCGCCTCGCCCACCCCGTAGCGCGCGGCCATGGCCGACAGGTGCGCGGTCTCGTAGGGCGCGTAGTGGTAGATGTGCATGTCGGGATGCGCCTGTCGGCGCAGCTTCACGAAGGCGAGGAAGTCCAGCAGCGCCTGCTTCTCGTCGGCGAAGGTGTGCGCCCACAGTGCGGTGTACTGCTCGTCATCGTCGACCCAGCCGAACAGATAGTCGATGCCCCACAGCGGCGGCTCGCCAGGCTCGGTGTGCAGCGGATCACCCTCGAAGTCGAAGAACATGTCACCGCGGCTGGGGCGTGGCATCATGCCGATCGCACTCGCCGAGACCAGCTCGTACGGCGGCACGTCACCGGGCTCGAGCGCCAGTCCGGCCTGCAACCGCGCCTGCGCTCGCAACGCGGTGAAGGTGTCGGAATTCATCCCGTCGGGGGCATCGGATGCCGCGGCCAGATCGTCGATGGTGAGGATGCCGGCCGCGCGCAGCCGCTGCCGCTGCACGGGCCGCATGCGGGCGACCATGAGCAGGTCGCGATGCGCGAGCACCTGCGCCTCACAGGTCGCGCAGCGCCCGCAGGCGGTGATCTGCAGCTCGCCGCGGTCGTCGCCCCACGCCAGCGGTGCGCCTGCGGCTCCCGCCTCGATCGCCCGGTCGGCGATGATGGCACGCAACCGGGCGCGGCGCACGTGGAACAGCGGCAGGACATCGGCGACGCGGTGCGTGCTGATACTGCCGTCACCGAGGATCAGGTCCACCTCGTCGGAGCGCGGGATGCCCAGCGCGTCGAGCTGATCGACATATGCCGCCAACTGCATGAGCGCTGTCGAGCGAGCCGTGCGGGCGAGCTTGGAGTCCTGCACGCGCCAGCGCCTGGTGCTCTCGCCTGGAACCGGCTCGTCGCGCTTCAGGAAGTCGGCGAACCCGACGAACTCCGATGTCGAGAACGCGGCCTGGTAGATCACGGATGCGTCGGATTCGAGCGCCCGCACGGTGTCGGCCACCACGCCGTCGAGGGCATCGACATCCCGGGAGGACACCTTCGGCAGCACGACCACGCCCGCACCGCCACCGGAAGACTCGCCGAACTCGGAGAGGTATTTCTCGAGCACGGTGATCTCGTACGCGTCGCCGAGCCGGGCCGCGCGCTCGAGCGTGGCATCCTCCGGGTCCTCGACGGCGGGGATCCGACCGAGCTTGGCGTCGAGTGCTCGCGCCCAGGCGAACTCGCACTCCGCCGCGAGCTTCAGATCGCTCGCACTCCAGACCACGCGATTCTCCGCCGTGATGACCCGCACGATGCCCCTCTCCGTTGCCTGACTCCGAGGCTATCGGCAGGGTGGGACATCGTCGCCGTACCGTGGCGACCGAGGTCGCGGCACGGGCTACGGGATCATCGCGACGACGTCCCGCACGAGCCGAGCGCGGGCGAGCATCGTGCACGGCCGCGGGTCGTCGAGGGCGAGCAGCACGACACGATCATCGCCGATCGTCAGCGCGGCGAGCAGATCGTCGTGCCGGGCGACGCGTGCGCGCACGGCGGCGCCCCAGGCCGGCTCCGGCGGCTGGGTGTCGTGCGCCCAGGCCGGTGCGACCAGCAGCGAATCGGCGGAGTCGCCGATCGGCACCAGCAGGCGGATGCCTCCGGTCGGGGCATCCGCGGCCACGATCTCCCGGCGTCGGGGCGCCCGGCGCGATCCGTCCTGCGCCCGCAGCACCCAGGTCTCCGCGCGCACCGTCGTGCCCGAGACCCGGAAGCGAAGTCGGCCACGGGCCGCCGTGACCCGCCAACCGCGAGGCAGCGCCACTGCGGCATCCCGCGGATCGGCCGGCCCGTCTGCGTCGAGCGAGGCATCGTTCCGCGTGCTCGCCCACGTCGCGCGCGCGGCGGCGATACGGCGATGAGTGGCCTCCGCTCCGCGCAGCCGCTCCCAGACGATGCCGCAGGCCGCACCGATCAGCAGCACGACGAGCACCGCAATGAACCGAGTCCGCCCTCCGCCGAGCGCAGCATCCCGCGATCGTCGCCACCGCCGTGCCCGGCACGATCGCGCCGACTGCCGTCCACGGGACCCTCCCCCGGCGGGACCCGCCGGAGGGTGCGTCAGCTCCGGTCACGCCGCGGCGTCCGAACGGGGCTCGCGAACCGGCTCAGCGCCACCAGGCATCCCACGGGGTCACGGGCAGGTGCCGCTTGTGCCTGGTGGCGAGGTACTTGCCCTCGATGCGCTCGGCGACCTCCGCGGGCACCGCGCGGCCTTCGAGGTAGTCGTCGATCTGCTCGTACGACAGGCCCAGTTCGTCCTCGTCGGCACGGCCGGGTGTGCCGTCCAGCAGGTCGGCGGTGGGCACCTTCAGATACAGCCGCTCCGGCGCACCGAGGTGCTGCAGCAGCATCCGTCCCTGCCGCTTGTCCAGGCCGGCCAGCGGGGTGATGTCGACCGCCCCGTCGCCGAACTTCGTGTAGAAGCCGGTGACGGCCTCGGCCGCGTGGTCGGTGCCGATCACCAGCAGGCCGGCGTGGCCGCCCAGCGCGTACTGCGTGACCATGCGCACCCTGGCCTTGATGTTGCCGCGGTTGAAGTCCGTGAGCCGCTCGCCGAGCCCTTCGGCGATGTCCTGCTCCAGCCCGTCGACGCCGTGCTGGATGTTGATGGTCAGCGAGCGGTCCGCGGCGATGAAGTCGATGGCGGCCTCGGCATCCGCGGCATCCGCCTGCACCCGGTACGGGAGCCGCACCGCGACGAACTGCGCCTCGCCGCCAGAGTCACGAACGCGTTCGACGGCGAGCTGTGCGAGCCGGCCCGCGAGGGTGGAGTCCTGCCCGCCGGAGATGCCCAGCACATACCCTTTCGCGCCGGTGGCGTGCAGGTAGTCCACGAGGAACGCGATTCTCGTCTCCACCTCGGCTGCGGGATCGATCTCGGGCTTCACGCCCAGCTCTTCGGCGATCTTCTGCTGCAGGGTCACGGGGCCTCCTTCTGCCTGCATCCAGTCTCCCCCACCGATCCGCCCTGACAGAATGTCTGTGTGAAACTTCTCGTCGCCGCCCTCGAATCCGAGCTCCAGGCGTTCCCCGCTCGGCTCGCCGGATTCGACCGCCTGGTGACCGGACCCGGCAAGCTCATGGCGGCGTTCGGCCTGACAAGGGCGCTGGAGGCTCGGGACGCCGGCGACCCGTACGACGAGATCGTCGTCGTCGGCACGGCCGGCACGGTCAGCGACGACGTGGAGTCGGGCATCTACGACGTCGCCGCCGCGATCCAGCACGATGTGCAGGATCTGGACGGCGTGGTCGGCCGGCATGTGTCGCTGCCCGCGCGCGTGGAGACGGGCCGGGAGGGCGTCACGATCGCGACCGGTGACATCTTCGTCGACGACGCGGATGCCACAGCGCGCATCCGCTCGCTGGGCGGCGTCCTGGTGGACATGGAGACGTTCGCGTTCGTGTGGGTCGCGCAGCAGTTCGGCGTGCCGATCCGGGTGCTGCGGGTTGTCTCCGATCGCGCGCAGGACGGCGCCACGCAGGTGTGGGACGAGGTCGTGGCGGCGTGCAGCGCGCAGCTGTGGGACTTCGTGCAGCGCGAGTACGACTTCTGAGGTCGCGCGGCGCTTCGCGCTGCAGTTTCTGACAGTTCCCGCGCTTCGCGCTGCAGTTTCTGACAGCTCCCGCGCTTCGCGCTGCAGTTCCTGACAGTTCCCGCGCTTCGCGCTGCAGAAATCGGCTCGCGCTGCGCATATACGCGCCGCGCGGATCGAGAAGAGCAGCGCGGGTCGGGAAGAGCCGCGCGGGTCAGGAAGAGCCGCACGGATCGGGAAGAGCCGTGCAGGAGAGAAGTGCCGCGCGGAGCTGCCGCCACCGATGCCTGCGCGAGCTCAGCCCCGCGGGGCGTCGATCACGCTGGGCCCGTCGGGCAGTGCGCGCACGGTCAGCTGCGCGGGGATCTGCTCCTGCATCGCCTCGACGTGACTGATCACGCCGACCGTTCGACCGCCCTGACGCAGCTCGTCGAGGGTGCGCATCGCGGTCTCCAGGGTGTCGGCGTCGAGCGATCCGAAGCCCTCGTCGATGAACAGGGTGTCGAGCTGGATGCCGCCTGCGCGAGAGGTGACGACCTCGGCCAGTCCCAGTGCCAGCGCGAGGGATGACAGGAACGTCTCGCCGCCGGACAGCGACTTGGCGGGCCTGCTCTGCCCGGTGAACGCGTCGAAGACGACGATGCCGAGCCCTGATGCCTTGCCGCGGGCGGCGAGGGCATCGGAGTGCTGCAGCTCGTAGCGGCCGGCGGACATGTCCCGCAGGCGCAGGTTGGCGGCCGCGACGATCTCCTCCAGCTCGGCGGCCAGCACGAACGTCTCGAGGTTCATCTTGTGGGTGTTGCCGGAGCGTCCGGCGAGCGTGTCGGCGAGGCCCCGCAGGACCTCGAACTCTTCGGCCTCGGCAGCCGAGGCCGCGTGTTCGGATGCCGCGGCAGCGACGGTGGACGTGAGCGTGGACTGCACAGCGCGAGCCCGGCTGTCCTGATCGACGACCCGCAACCAGGCCGCGCGGGCGGTGGCGGCACTCTCCCGCGCGGGTGCGAGATCGATCGACTCCTCGGGCAGCGTCCTCAGCTCGAGGTCGAGCAGCAGCGCACGCTCCTTCTCCCGTGCCACGCGATGCGCGGTGACCCGCTCGTCGAGTGCCTGGATCTCGGATGCCGGCAGCAGGGCGTCCTCCGCCGCCGCGACATCGTCGAAGTCGGAGGCGTCGATGGCCTGATCGCGCTCGAGACGGGCCTCGCCCGCACGCTCCGCGGCCTCTGCGTTCGCGTCGATCGCATCGGCCACGGCTGCCGCCGCCGCGATCTGCCGCTGAGCCTCGGCCACGCGCTCGGCGACGGTCGAGTAGTCGCCCCGCGCTTCGGCGATCGCCTGATCAGCGTCGGCGATGCGCTGCTGGATCAGTGACAGTGCGGTGCGGGCCGCGCCCAGGGAATCGGATGCCGTGGCGCGTCGCGCCTCGACATCGGCCGCATCCTGCCGCAGAGCATCGAGCTCGGTCGTGAGCGTCTGCGCGCGCTCCGCCGCCTGCAGCGCCGCCTCGTGCGCGGCGCGGGCCTGTGCGAGCTCCTCGGCGGCCTGCTCGGCCGTGCGTCCACCCGCGCGCTCCGTCGCAGCAGCACGGGCCGCCGTCACCGTGGAAACCGCGGCCGACGCCTGTCGCTCGGCGTTCGCCGCCGCATCGCGAACAGCCTCCGCCGCAGTGATGTCCTCCGCCGTCACCGGATCCACGTGCGCGGCGGGCGACGGATGCTCGACGGAACCGCACACCGCGCACGGCTCCCCCGCGACCAGCGCCTCGGCCAGCTCGCCGGCGTAACCGTCGAGTCTGCGCCTGCGCAGCGCGGACAGCTCCGCCTGAGCGCGGGTGTGCGCATCGCTCGCCTCGGATTCCGCGCGGGCTGCTGCGGCGAGCTCGCCGGTGAGCCGCTCGACGTCGAGTACGCCTGCGGCTCGTGCCTCCGCGTCTGCGACGGTTCTGGAGGCTGCTTCGGCCAGCGCGCCCTCGGTGCGGGCGGTGTCGCGACGAGCGGTGAGCTGCGACAGCCGCTCAGGGAGGGATTCGCGTTCGAGGTCGACCGCCTCGAGCGCGGCGCTCAGCGCGCGCTCCGCCTCACGGCTCGTCGCGAGCTCCTTGCTGCGCTGGAGAGCGGATGCCTCGAGCTCGGCCGCGCGCTGCCACGCACCGCTCTCGCGCGTGCGGTCGGCGGCCCAGGTGCGGTAATGCGACGTGAAGTCCGTGTGATCGGATGCGCCACCCTTCACTTCGTCTCGCTGACGCTCGCTCAGTACAGGCGACAGGCTCAGGGACCCCGGATCCGGGCTCGGCGACCCGGTGGCGACGTCCGGGGGTGACGGAACGCCCTCCGCGGTGGCCGCCTCGACAGCATCCGCCTCCGCCTGCGCGGCCGACTCGGCTGCGGAGAGCGTCCGTGATGCCGCCGTGATCAGCGCCCGCAGGGCCTCGGCCGCGCGTCCGCGATCCCGCCGGATCGCAGCGGCGGCGATCTCCTCGGCCTGCGCGTCCAGCTCGGCCAGTGCCGCACGAGCGCGGTCGCGGTCCACCTGGCCCTGCCGCTGCTCCTTCAGATCGGCCAGTGCAGCATCCGCCGCACTGAGCGCCTTCTCCGCCGCGTCACGCTCGGTGCCGAACCGTTCCACCTGGTAGTCCGCACGGGTGATCGCCCGACGCAGGCGCTCGATGCGGGCATCCGTCGTATCGGGTGCGGCATCCGCGTCCTCGCCCCACAGCTCGGCTTCGGCGGTCACCCGCTCAGCCTCGTCGAGCTTCGCGTCCACCTTCGCGCGCCGAGAACTGAGCGCATTCTCGGCCGCGCGCCGCCGCTCGTCGAACCGGGCCTGGTAGTCGGAGAACCGCTCGGTGCCGAACAGCCTGCGCAGCAGCGCCTGGCGCTCCTTGCTGTCGGCCAGCAGGAAGTCGGCGAACCTGTTCTGCGCGAGCAGGATCACCTGCAGGAACTGCTCCTGGCTCAGTTGCAGGATCTCGTCGAGCTCATGCGCCACATCGACCACGCGGGCAGCGTGGCCGATCCATTCGCCATCGACCTGCTGCTCCAGCAGTGCAGAGGGCTGCTGCGTGGTCATGCCGCCGCCGCGCTTGGCAGGCCGCTCGTACGAGGGCGAGCGAGTCACCCGGAAGCGCCCGGCCGTCGTGCTGAACTCCACCATCACCGAGGTGTCGTCATCGGGCTCGCAGTGATCGCTGCGCAGCCTCTTCTCGCCGCCGTCGTACCGGGGCACTCCGCCGTACAGGCCGAAGCACACGGCATCCAGGATCGACGACTTGCCGGCGCCGGTGCGCCCGGCGATGAGGAAGATGCCATCGTCGGCGAATGCGTCGAAGTCGACCTGCTGGCGCGCGCGGAACGGTCCGAATCCCTCGACCTCCAGACGATGCAGGTGCATCAGACGAGCGCCTCGGCGCGCACCTGATCGTCGAGCACCTCTCGGATCAGCTCGGCCTCGCGCTCGGTCGCGCCCTGCCCGGCGCGCACGTGCTCGAGGAACGCCTCGATGCGCTCGACGTCGGTGACGGCCGTGCGCAGCCGCTGCGCGTAGGAGCGGTCGTCCTCGGCATCCGCACCCTCGGGCTGGTGCTGCACCAGAGCGCAGAACGGGAACCGCTCGCGCAGCCGGCGCATGGGCTCGTGCTGCGGCACCGGGTCGGTGTAGACCGCGCACACCCAGTCATCCGCGTGGGCTTCGGCGTTCACGTCGGAGAGGATCTCGTCGAGAGTGCCGGTGAGCGTGACGAGTGCGCGCGGAACCGGCAGCGCCAGCCACTGCGTGGAGGCCAGGCCATCGGCATCCAGCTCCACCAGCCACGAACCGCGCTCCTTGTGCTGCTCGCCGAAGCTGTAGTGCAGCGGCGCGCCCGAGTACCGCACCCGCTCGCTGAGCTGCTGGCGTCCGTGGATGTGGCCGAGCGCGACATAGTCCGGCCCGTCGAAGGCTGCCAGCGGCACCACGTCCAGCCCGCCCTGGCGCACCTCCCGCTCCAGCCCCGCGGTGGGGTCGACCCCCGCGGCGAAGCAGTGCGCGACGGCCACCGAACGGCCCTCGTGCGCGGCCATGCCCTCCCGTACCAGACCCATGGCGTGGGTCATCACCTGCGCCTGAGTGCGCAGCACGGCATCCGGCCACAGCCCGCGCACGATGGCCGGCTCCAGGTACGGGATGCCGAAGAACCGCACCGGACCGTGCTCATCCTCCACGGTGACGGGCATCGCGATCGAGAGCGGATCCGTCAGCACGTGGATGCCGTCGCGCAGCAGTCGCGAGTGGAAGCCGAGGCGCGCGGCGGAGTCATGGTTGCCGCTGGTCATGATCACGACAGCGCCTGTCTCGTGCAGCGCCATCAGCGTGTCGTCGAGAAGGGTGTAGGCGGATGCCGCGGGCGTGGCCGAGTCGAACACGTCACCGGCGACGATCACCACGTCGACCTCGTGCTCGCGCACCTGCGCGACCAGCGCATCGAGCACCTCGGCCAGCGCCGCGAGCGTGGAGTGCCCGTGGAACGTGCGGCCGATGTGCCAGTCGGAGGTGTGCAGGATTCGCATACTCACACCGTACGGAGGGCCTCCGACATCGGCGCCGAGGCGTGCCGACTCGAGCGAGAGCGGCGTGCCCGCGGAAGGGACTCAGCGCGCCCGCAGCAGGAATCTCTTGTCGGCGTGCGCCTCGAACCAGTCCGCGACGTACCAGCACACGGCATCCACGTCCCGGTCGCCGCGGGACTCGATGTCGGCCACCGCGCCCTCCACCACCTGCCCGGCGTAGCCATGTCCGCGGAAGGCAGGAATGGTGAACGCCCTGGTCAGCGCGACAGTGCGACCGTCATCGCGGTAGTCCAGCACACTCACCAGCACGCCGTCTCGTCGCAGCGCGTAGCGCGAGGCATCTCTCTCGTCCGTCAGCACGAACTCGGAAGCATCCGGTAGCAGATTCACACCTCCACGTTACGTCGTGTGACGAAGGCGGGATCGGGTCGTTTTGACACAGAGGGACATGTTGGGAAATAATCAGCCCCATGACCACCAGCGCAAGCCCTTTGTCCGCCCAGGAGGCGAACAGGACTGCCGGCATGATGATGCCCGGCTGCGTTGGCATGTGTTGCCGAATGTGTTGCTAAGGCGCAACCGAACAGATCTATCTGTCTCGCCCTTCTCATCTTGAGGGGCGGATCTGTGAGCGCCCACCCGCAGCGCTCATTCCCCTACCGGCTCATCCCGGTCATTCGTGCAACACCTCCAGAGCCCCGACGGCTCGCATCCTTCACAAGGAGCATCATCATGTCGAACTCCGCACTTCTCGAGCGTCCCATCACCGCCCCGGTCCGGATCATCTCCGCCGCTGACGCCGCCGCCGATCTGCCTTCCATCCGCTCGCCCCGCGGCTTCGCCCTCTACGTCGGCATCGACGAGATCAAGGCCGCCGAGTCGGGCGTGAGCCTGCCGCTGCTGGTCGACGCGCTGCGTCGCACGCTGGCCGAGCTGGCTCCCAACGCCGAGACCCACGCCACCGTCGCCCTGGCCCCGCAGTCCGCCGGCGGCCGCGACCTGGACGTCGTCCGTCTCGCCCTGCACGAGCCCGGCGCCATCGCCCGCGCGCACGCCGCCGTCGAGGAGGAGAAGGACGAGGATGCCGGCGTCGTCGTCGACATCTCCCGCAAGCGCGTGCTGCTGGACGGCGAGTCCGCCGCCTTCACCTACAAGGAGTTCGAGCTGCTGCAGTACCTGGTGCTGCGCGAGGGCCGCACCATCGAGCGCAGCGAGCTGGTCTCGGCGCTGTGGCAGGCATCCTCCGAGGAGGACGCCCCCGGCGAGCGCACCATCGACGTGCACGTGCGCCGCCTGCGCGCCAAGCTCGGCCGCCACGAGGACATCGTGCGCACCGTGCGCGGCGTCGGCTACCGCTTCGACCGCCACGCCGACGTCACCATCCGCTACGGCCACGGCACCCCCTCGCCCGACCGCTTCTGACCTTCGGATCGGCACTTCCGCCGCCCTCGGTGCAGCTTTTCAGCATCCCGGTCCCGCGCAGCAGTTCTCCGCATCCCAGTCCCGCGCAGCAGTTCTCCGCATCCCAGTCCCGCGCTGCAGTTCTCCGCATCCCAGTCCCGCGCTGCAGTTCTCGACCGGCGCTGCGCAGATATGCGTCGCTGTGAACGAGAACAGCAGCGCGAGCACCGGGAACCGTCGAGAACAGCAGCGCGAGCCACGGTGCGCGAGGGGATGTCAGAAGGCCCGCGTAGGGTTTCGGTATGACCATGACGGATGCCGCAGAGCCCGCCGCCGCGGTGGCTCGCGAGTCCGTATACCGGCCCGAGCATCCGCTGGACCTCGTGGCGACCGTGGGGATGCTGCGCCGCGGTGGAACCGACCCGACGATGGTCGCCGATCGCGGCCGGCTCTGGATGGCGTTCCGAACGGATGCCGGCATCGCGACCCTCTGCCTGCGGCAGGCCTCCGATGGCGTGCATGCCGCGGCGTGGGGCCCTGGCGCCGGCGAGGCCCTCGACCAGGTGCCGGCGCTGTGCGGCGTGGATGACGACCTCTCCGGGTTCGATGTCTCGTCACATCCAGGGCTGGCGGAGATCGCGCGGCGCCATCCCGGCATCCGCATGGCCCGCACCGGGCGCGTGCTGGATGCGCTGATGTGCGCGATCCTCGAGCAGAAGGTCACCGGCATGCAGGCTTTCGGCGCCTGGCGGCATCTCGTCTCCCGCTTCGGGCAGCGGGCACCGGGGCCGACACCGCGGCCGATGTTCGCCGCTCCCCCGGCCGACGTCTGGCGCACGATTCCGTCCTGGGTCCTGCATCGCGCGGGTGTCCAGCCGCCGCAGGCACGCACCATCATCCGCTCGGCGGCGCGGGGCGCCAGCATCCACCGCGCCGTGCTCACCGCTTCCGACGGGAATGCTCGTGACCGCATCCTGACGAGCCTGCCGGGGATCGGACCGTGGACGTCGGCCGAGACCCGCATCCGCGCCCTGGGAGATGCGGATGCCGTCAGCGTCGGAGACTTCCATCTCGCGCACGAGGTGGGGTACGCGCTCACCGGCAGCCGCACCGACGACGTCGGCATGCTGGCGCTGCTGGAGCCGTGGGCCGGGCACCGTCAGCGCATCATCCGGCTGATCTTCGCCGAGGGCATCCCGGAGCCGCGTCGCGGGCCGCGGCTGGCGCCGGAGGATCACCGGAACCGCTGATCCGAATCGCCGATCCGCCGGCCGTGCGGCAGGATGGGCGGATGGCTCTTCTGGACCACCTCGGCATCTCCGTCCTGGACCTCGAGCAGGGCAGGCGACAGTTCCACCCGGTGCTCACCGCGCTCGGCTACACGCTCGGCATCGAGGCGCCCCACGGCATCTCGTGGGACAACGGCGACGAGACCGAGATCATCATCTTCCCCATCCGCGACGATGCGGATGCGTCTCCGCACCGGCACGGCGAAGCGGGCTGGCAGCATCTGGCGTTCAGCGTCGGCTCCCGCGAGGAGGTCGACCGGCTGCATCGCGTGGCGATGGATTCCGGATGGACGGCGGCGCGCGACCCCAAGCTCTACCCGCGGTTCAGCGCCCGCTACTACGCGTCATTCGTGGAGGATTCCAGCGGCATCCGGCTGGAGTTCGTGCACAACCCGCCGAGAGAATCCTCCGACTCCTGAGAATCTCTTGCCGATGTCGGTGGCCGGACGCAGACTGTACCGAGTCGGGAGAAACCCGGCATCCGATCGGAAGGCGAACCGATGGCGACTCTGACCCCCTATCTCTCGTTCCGCGACAACGCGCGCGAGGCGATGACGTTCTACCAGTCGGTGCTCGGCGGCACCCTCGACCTCGTCGAATTCTCGATGTTCCCCGACATGCCGCAGGATCCTGCCGACGCCGGCAAGATCATGCACTCCTGGCTCTCGACCGACGACGGCATGGTGCTCGCCGGCTCCGACACCCCGACCGGCATGGAGTACCAGGCGCCGCAGGGCGTCTCCGTCTCGATCAGCACCGATGACGCCGACCGCGCCCAGGAGATCTGGGACGGGCTGGCATCGGGCGGCACCCCGATGATGCCGTTCGAGGACGCATCCTGGGGCGACCGCTTCGGGATGCTGGTCGACCGCTTCGGCGTGAGCTGGATGATCTCCGCGAACCGCCCGCAGTAACCGGCGACGGATGCCTGTGCCGGATATCGGCAGCATCCGGCACACTACTCTCCACAATCGGCGCCTTCGAGGGAGTTATCCACAATCCCTGGGCATCAGGGCATGTGGTGTCCGCACACGGGGGCATCCTCGATGCAACGGTGCGACGATGAGGAGATGCTGTTCATGAACGAGGCGCAGACGTGGGCGATGATCGGATCGTTCGTCACGCTCATGGGCGGCATGCTCACGATCGTCTCGACGCTGTTCCTGCGCGTCGTCCGCGCCGAGATCGGCGGTCTGCGTGGCGAGATGCGAGGTGAGATCGGCGGCCTGCGCGGCGAGATGAACGCGCGGTTCGAGGCGATGAATGCCAGATTCGACGCCGTCGATGTCAGATTCGACGCCGTCGACAGACGCATCGACGGGATCGACAAGCGCATCGACGGAATCGACCGAGACGTGCGCGCCCTGGTGAAGAACACCTTTGGTCTGGACCGGGATCAGTAGCAGTCAAGCGAGTCCGCGCGCGAGCTCGAGGATCCCCTCCGGGTAGAACGGCAACTTTCCTTCGCCGAGTTCATCCAGTCGCCACCATCCCGCGGTCGAACGGCTGTCGATGTTCTTACGGCGCTCATCCAACGGCATCCGTTCGAGCTCCTCACTGCGTATCGCGAACACGTGCACGATCTCGTGCCCTCGACGGCCGTCGAGGGCGAACATGTTGTCGGTCACGGCCAGCAGCCGGACCCACGATCGCGGAACGGATGCAGGTCTCAGGGGATGTGCGTGCGCACGGCCGTCATGAAGCCGGCGGTCTGTTCGCCACCGCCGAGGGCCTCGGCCTCAAGGTCAGCAGTGCTGCACTCTCCCCCACCGATGCCCTGGCAGCGCGCGACGCGCAGCTGAGCCTCAACGGCATCGGCTGATTCCGCACAGCCATTCCGTCGAGAGCACGGGACCTCGTCGAGTGCACGGGAACTTCACCAGAACAAGCCGTGCGCTCGGCAGCATCCGGTGCACTCGCCGACACAGTGCGCGCCAGTAACAGCGGATGCCGGTGCCCAGACCCGCGGTGCCCAGACCCGCGGTGCTCAGACCCTGGTGTCGGTGAACGCCTGCTTGGGCACGAAGACCAGCAGCACGGCGGCGATCAGCGCGGTCACGCCGCACACGATCCACACGGTCATGTAGCCGGAGAACGATCCGGCCGTGCCTGAGGCGCCACCGGCGACCACACCGTTGAGCAGCGCGATGCCGAACACGCACGACGCGATCGCACCTCCCACGGTCTTGACCGAGTTGGTCAGGCCCGTCGCCACGCTGGTCTGCGTGGAGGGGGCTGCGGATGCCGCGGCCGCCGGCAAAGCGGCCACCAGCGCCCCCGATCCGAGGCCGACGATGACCATATTGACGATCACCTGCAGGTACGTGCCATGCAGCGGCAGGAACAGCAGGAACCCGATGCCGACCAGCACGGAGGCGCCGATCAGGGTCACCCGCGGCGTCAGCAGGCGTGCCACGACGGGGAACAGCAGTGCACCGGTGATCATGGCGATCAGGTAGATGCCGATGATCAGCGAGGTGGCGAAGCCCGTGGTGCCCAGGCCGTAGCCGTACACACCCGGATCCGTGCGGGCGAAGGTCGACAGCGGCGCCTGCGCGCCCAGCACGCTCACACCGAACAGGCCCGCGGTGAGGAAGACCGGCCCCAGCGCCGGCGAGCGGAACATGCGCACGTCGATCACCGGGTCGTCATGGCGCAGCTCCCAGCGCACGAACGGGATCACCAGCAGGATGCCGATCACCACCATGCCCCACGACCAGAAGCTCGTCACGCCTCCCGGCAGACGCAGCAGGCTGAGCCCGCCGGTGAACGCGATCAGCGCCAGGGAGATGAGCACGATGCCGGTGGTGTCCAGGCGCCCGCCGGTCAGTTCAGGCGATTCCTCGACCCCGAACAGCACCACGAAGAAGCACACGACGATCAGCACCGCCGGCACCAGCAGTACGATCCACAGCGGCAGCATGTCGATGAGCGCACCGCCGGCCAGCGCACCGAGGATGGCGCCGGTCTCCAGCGCCGCCACCAGCATCCCCGCGGCGCGCGCGGTGATGACCGACCGCCCCTCCATCGCGCGCGAGCGCGACCAGATCAGCGCGATCTCCAGCGGCAGCCACACGACGTAGAAGCCCATCAGCGCCCAGCCGACCAGGAACACCACGAAGGATGCCGTGAACGGCAGCACGAACGCGGCGGCCGCGGTCAGCGCCGTCGAGATCAACAGCATCCGCTTGTGCCCGACCATGTCGCCGAGCTTGGCGAACGCCGGCACGACCAGCGCCGAGAGCATGAGCTGCGAACCCTCCAGCCAGTTCACGTCGGCGTCGTGGATGCCCAGGTGCCGGGCGATGTCGCTGAGCATGGGAGTGTAGTAGCCCTGCAGCACGCCGCTGGTGAACTCGACGAACGCGAGGAAGCCGACCACGCCGGCGAGCGCGCCGAGGGTCACGCGGGTGGGTACGGTGCGCGTCATCGCGCCTCTCCTTCAGGGCCGGTCGGGTACCGGGTGAGTTCACCCTAGTCGCTCGATGAGCGCGCGGTGGAACCGCTCCCCCCGTGCCAGCGCGTCGATCTCGACGTATTCGTCCACGCCGTGGATGGCCGCGCGCTGCGCGGCGGTCATCTCCAGCGGTGCGAAGCGGTACACGGCCGGTGAGAAGCGGTGGAAGTGCCGCGAGTCGGTCGCGGCCATCATCACGTACGGCGTGGCCGGGATGCCGGGATGCGAGACGCTCAGCGCCTGTTCGAGCAGTTCCCACTGAGCCCCGCCCGTCGGGGATTCCGGCGAAGGTCCCGAACCGTCGACGACCTCGATGGCCACCAGCGGATCGTGGATGCGGTCGCGCACGCGCAGTACAGTGCCGTCGACGTTCTCACCCAGCGCCAGGCGCAGGTTGATCGTGGCGGACGCCTGCGACGGGATGACGTTGGCGGCCGTGCCGCCGGACTGCATGGTGGCGGCGACCGTGGTGCGGACCAGCGCGGCGGGCTCGCCGCCGAGCCGGGAGAACACGGCGGCGGTGATCGCCGGCATCCGGCTGAGGAGCTTCAGTCCGAACCCGGCAAGGCCGGGCGTGCGGGAGGCGAACTGCGCCAGCATCCGGCTGACGGCTTTCGGCGTGCGAGCGCGGAACGTCGACGGGTCGAGCCGGTTCACGGCGCGGGCGATGCGGCGCACGGCGGTGAGCGTCGGCGGCGTGGACGCGTGGCCACCATCACCCCGTGCCGACAGTCGCAGCGTGACGATGCCCTTCTCGCCCACGCCGATCATCGCGGCTCCGCCCGGCACGAACGGCAGCGGCGAGTCGACCACGGCGCCGCCCTCGTCGACCACCAGCCACGGGGTGATGCCGCGATCGCGGAAGGCGTTCGAGATGGCCAGCGCCGCGGTGCCGAAGCTCTCCTCGTTGCCGCCGAACGACAGGTACACGTCGCGCTCGGGAGTGAAGCCTGCAGCAAGCAGGTTCTCCACGGCCTCGATCACGACGATCAGCGGGCCCTTGTCGTCCAGCGCACCACGGCCGTAGACGCGCCCGTCTGCGATGCGCCCCTCGAAGGGCGGGTACGTCCACGGGTCGGACTCGTCCACCGGCACGACGTCGTAGTGCGCCATCAGCACGACCGGATCGGATGCCGCATCCCTGCCCTTCCAATGGAACAGCAGCCCGTAATCGGTGTGCTTCTCCAGCGACAGGTGCTCGTGCACGAGCGGGTACAGCTCGGCCAGCAGCGCCTCGAACGCGGCGAACGGCTCATGCCCGCGCTGCTCCAGCTCGGCCGAGACCGTCGGCAGCTGGATCATCCGGGACAGTCGGTCGGCGATGCCGGGGCGAACACGACCGTCGGGCTGCTGGGTGCTCATCCGCTCAGCCTATTCGGCGCGCACGCGCCGTCGGCGCCGTTACGAATCGGGGGCCGACACGCCACCTGTCGGACGGATTCGCGGGAAACGTCCGCCATCTGGCGCGTCGGCCCCCGAAGTGCAACAGGTGGATGCCGTGCGGAAGCGCGAAAGAATGGCAGCGTGAGCCTGTTCGCCTTCGCACCCTCGCGCGGTCCGCGCTGGCAGATCGGCGTGCAGGCGGGGCTCAGCATCGCGGTCCCGATCGCCGTGATGACGCTGGTCGGCCAGCCCGCACTCGGGTACACCGCGGCATCCGGTGCTTTCACGGTGCTGTTCGCGTCGTCGTCGCCCGTGGCCGAGCGCGCCCGCGTGCTGCCGCTGATCGGCGTCGGGCTGATCGTCAGCGCCGCGCTCGGCGTCGCCGCCTCCCACAGCCCAGTGCTCACCGACATCGGACTCGTCCTGGTCGCCATCGTCAGTTCGCGCCGCGCGGGTCAGGCAGGGCGCGCCGCGCGGGTCAAGCAGGGCACGGGCCCTGTGCGGATCAGTGCAGGGCGTGCTCGGCCACGAAGGCGCGCAGCGCCTGCTCGTCGTCGGCCATCTCGGTCACGTGCTGCGGGGCGTCCAGCATCCGCTGCAGTTCGGGCGAATACTCCAGGTCCACGCCGATGGCCTCGGTGATGGTCTCGGCGAACTTCTGCGGCTTGGCGGTCTCGAGCACCAGCATCGGCACGTCCTGCTCGACGTACTGCCGTGCGACGGTCACGCCGTCGGCGGTGTGCGGGTCGATGATCTCGCCGGACTCCTCGTTCACGGAGCGGATCGTGGCCAGCCGGTCGGCGTGCGTGGAGGTGCCGCTGACGATGCCGAACTCGGCCTCGAACCGCGGCTGCTCGGCGGAGAAGTCGAAGAACCCGTCGCGGTCCAGCGCGGCCCAGGCATCCACGACGTCAGATGCGGAGTGCCCGACGAGCGCGTGGATGAAGCGCTCCAGGTTGGACGCCTTGGAGATGTCCATCGACGGGCTCGAGGTGGCGAAGGTGTTCGCGGCCGAGCGCGGCCGGTAGATGCCGGTGCGGAAGAACTCGTCCAGCACGTTGTTCTCGTTGGCGGCCAGCACCAGGCGGCGGATCGGCAGGCCCATGCTCCTGGCGAAGAAGCCGGAGAGGATGTTGCCGAAGTTGCCGGATGGCACGGCGAACGACACCTCGAAGCCCTCCCGATGCTCCGGCTCCACGGCATCCGTCACCCGCAGCCAGGCCCAGAAGTAATACACGACCTGGGCGGCGATGCGCCCGAGGTTGATGGAGTTCACGGCTCCCAGATGCTGCGCGTGCTTGAAGTCCAGGTCGCCGGAGAGGCGCTTGACCAGGTTCTGGCAGTCGTCGAACACGCCCTCGACGGCGATGTTGTGCACGTTGGCGTCGTCGAGCGAGTACATCTGCGCGCGCTGGAACGTGCTCATCCGGCCCTGTGGCGACAGCATGAACACCGACACGCGATCCTTGCCGCGCAGCGCATGCTCGGCGGCGGAGCCGGTGTCGCCCGAGGTGGCGCCGACGATGTTGAGCACCTGGTCCTTGCGCTCCAGCACGTAGGAGAGCACCTGACCCAGGAACTGCATGGCCATGTCCTTGAAAGCCAGCGTCGGCCCCTCGGAGAGCCCCACCAGCGTGATGCCGCCGCCGATCGAGCGCAGCGGCACGACCTCGTCGGGGAAGTCGGCATACGCGTTCACCGTCATCCGGGCCAGGTCCTCGCGCGGGATGTCGGTGGCGAACAGCCCCAGCACCTCGGCTGCCAGTTGCGGGTAGGTCAGCGCGCGCCAGCGCTCCAGCGTCTCGGCGTCGACCTGCGGCATCTCCTCGGGCACGGCCAGACCGCCGTCGGGGGCGAGCCCCTCGAGCAGGGTCTCGCTGAACGGCTGCGGCGTCATGCCGCCGCGGGTGGAGACGTACCGCATATCGCTGCTGGACAAGAGTGCTCCTCGGTCGCTCGGGGTCTTCCATTGTCGCAGGGTCGGCCCGCCGCCCGGGCCGGATGACGGACGGATGCTGAAGACGGGCCCGCACCGGATGCCGATGTCACACCTGTGCGGGATGATCCGACAGTACTGATGAAGGCGTCGAACGGATGCCCGGAGGAAGGAACATCATGACCAGGATCGACATGGCACGCACCAACAAGCTCGGCTACGCCGCGGTGCTCGGGATGGAGGCGTACTCCAGCAAGGCCGTGGACAAGCGACTGTACGAGCTCATCAAGCTGCGCGCATCGATCCTCAACGGGTGCGGGTTCTGCGTGGACATGCACTCCACCGACGGCGCCAAGCACGGCATCCCGCAGCGCGTGCTGCACGCGGTGGGCGCCTGGCAGCATGCCAAGAACCTGTTCGAGCCGAAGGAGCTGGCCGCCCTCGCCCTGACCGACGCGGTCACCAAGCTGGGCCCCGACACCGTCACCGACGAGATCTGGAACAAGGCCGCCGAGTACTTCGACGAGGGCGAGCTGGGCGGCATCATCATGGCCATCGCCACCATCAACGTGTGGAACCGCATCGCCATCGCCACCGAGATGGAGCCGCCGCTGGATGACAAGCACCCCATCGCCTGACGCCGCTCAGGCAGGGCCGGGCCCCGGCATCCGAGGTAGCGTGAAGACATGACCCCACCCACTCCTGCCACCCTCGCGTGGGAGGCGGAGCGGGGTCGGCTGGTCGGCATCGCCTACCGGATGCTGGGCGACTTCGGCCACGCCGAGGATGTCGTCTCGGAGGTGGCCATCGACGCCCTTCGGGCTGAGAGGGCGGATGCCGAGCTCGTCCGCTCGTGGCCGGCCTGGCTCACCACGACCTGCGTGCGCCGGTCCATCGACCGGGTGCGCTCGCTGTCGGGCATCCGGGAGGACTACACCGGGCACTGGCTGCCCGAGCCGGTCGCCACCTCGCGCCTGCCGGAGGATGCCGTGGCCGACCGCGAGATGCTCTCGCTGGCTCTGCTGCACCTGGCCGAGCAGCTCACGCCCGAGGCCCGTGCTGCGGTCGTGCTGCATCGGGCGTACGGCATGCCCGCCACCGAGATCGGCGAGATCCTGGAGAAGTCGCCGGCCGCGGTGCGGCAGCTGATATCGCGCGGCGAGCGGCGGCTGCGGCTGGACGCGGATGCCGCGCATCCACGCACCGTCGACCCGCAGGCGCTGTCTGCACTGGTCGCGGCCGTGCAGACCGGGGATCTGGATGCCCTGCTGACGCTGCTGACCGACGACGCCATCCTGTGGACCGATGGCGGAGGCGTCGTCTCGGCCACCCGCAACCCGATCTTCGGCGCCGAGAAGGTGCACCGGTTCTACGCCGGCGTGCTGGGCAAGGCGAAGGCGTACGGCAGCACGGTCTCCATCGCGCCGCTGGACGTCAACGGCGAGCCGGGCTTCGCGCTCACGCACTCGGGCCGCACCGATGTGCTGGCCCTCGAGCTCGACGAGGACGGCCGGATCCGCGGCATCCGCCAGGTGTGCAACCCGCACAAGCTCACGCGGGCCTTCGGCTGAGCCGGGCGAGTCCTGAGCCCGCCGTCTCGGCTTCAGAACAGCGCTGCGGGCAGGGTGCCCTCGTGTTCGAGCAGCCAGCGCTTGGTCAGCAGTCCCTCGCCCTCGCGTCCGCCGGAGTAGCCGCCGAGGCCGTCGCCGGCCACCACGCGATGGCACGGCACGATGATCGGGATGGGATTGGCGCCCATGATGGAGCCGATGCCGCGGGCCGGCACCGTGGTGCCGCTGCGCGCGGCCAGTTCGCCGTAGGTGACGGTCTCGCCGTGTCCGACGGTGTCGTACAGCGTCATGAGCACGGCGCGGGTGGCCTCGGTCTGGCGGCCCAGGTCGAAGGGCACGTCGAAGGCCGTCAGCCGCCCGGCGAAGTACGCCTCCAACTGCGCCAGCGCCTCGCGCACGAGGTCGTCGGGCTCGCCGGCATCCGCTTCCTCAGCGTCCTTCATCCAGAACACGCGCGTGATGGCGGTGCCGTCGCTCTCCACTCCGACGGCTCGCACCGGCGTCTGGAGACTGCCGCGGAAAGTCATGCTCCGAGGCTACTCGGGGATCTTCTGCTCGCGGAGTTCTCGAACCCGATTCTCGCGGGACCCGAATGGCGGGCTCCTCCGCCATGAGGCAGCAATATGGGCCCCGCGAAACTCCCGGACACCCCTTACAGCAGGTAGTGCAGCAGCAGCTCGTCGCCGGCGCGCAGCACCGATGCCAGGTGCGCGGCGGTCGGAGTGAACGGGCCGCGGGTGATCCGCCCGGCCGACCCGGAGTCCACAGCCGGGGCGAGGGTCAGGTGCAGGGCATCCACGGCCCCGGCGGCCAGCAGCGCACCGAACAGCGACGGTCCGCCCTCGGAGTGGATCCTGCGCAGGCCGCGAGCGGCCAGATCCGCGCGCACCAGCGCGAAGTCCACGGCGTTCTCCCCCGCGGAGACCACGTCGGCGACAGCTTCCAGCGCCTCACGTCTGTCAGCAGGAGCGGATGCCGTCGTCGTCGTGTACACGATCGGGCGCACCGGCGCGTCCGTGAACAGCTCCGATGCGGGATCGAGCGCCAGCCTCCGGCTGACCGTCGCCAGCACGGGGTGCGCCGGCATCCCGGCATCCACCCGCCACGCGGCCGACGCGTCGTCGAGGCGAAAGCCGCCGTAGCCCTCGTCGCGCAGAGTTCCTGCGCCCACCAGCACCACGTCGGCCTCGCGCCGCAGCAGCTCGAACATCCGCCGGTCGGCGGCGTCGCCGAGCGACCCCGACCGCCCCTCGCGCGTGGCCGCCCCGTCGGCACTGGCGATGAAGTTCACGCGCAGCCAGGTGCCCGAATCGGGGAACGCCGTCTGCGCCAGCAGCGCCTCATCATCCAGAGCGGATGCCGGATTCGGCCAGATCCGGTCGATCACACCGTCGTCAACCATGCCTCCAGCCTGTCAGACGTTGTGCGTGGGGTGCGTGTTGTGCTCGAGCCTGACCGGCTGCCGCCAGCCCTGGATGGCCTCGATCATGCGCACGGCGTCGACGGTCTGGGGGATGTCGTGCATGCGCACGATCCGCGCCCCGCTGAGGATGCACGCGGTCATGGCGGCCAGCGATCCGGACAGGCGCTCGCCCTGCGGACGGTCGATGGACTCGCCGATGAAGTCCTTGTTGGACACGGCCACCAGCAGCGGCGCGTCGATCGTGGCGATCTCGGCCAGCCGCCGGGTGATCTCCAGCGTGTGCAGCGTGTTCTTGTCGAGGTCGTGACCGGGATCGATGATCAGCCGCTCGTGCGGCACGCCGGCGGCCTCGGCACGCGCCATCCGCTCCACCAGGAACGCCCGCACCTCGCCGACCACGTCGTCGAAGTGCGCGGCGGGCTTCTCGGCCCGCGGCGGACCCACGCTGTGCGTGATGACGATGTGCGCCTGGCTCTTCGCGATGACATCCGCCATGCGGGGGTCGCCCAGGCCGCTGGTGTCGTTGATCACGGCGGCACCCGCCTCGATGGCGGCCTCCGCCACCTCGGCGTTGTTGGTGTCGACCGAGATGACCAGCTCGGGGCGGGCGGCCGTGATGGCCGCCACCACGGGCACCACGCGGTCGATCTCCTCCGCGGTGGTGACCACGGGGCCGCGCCCGAACGGCACGCCCCCGATGTCCACCCAGTCGGCGCCCTGGTCGCCCGCACGCAGCGCGCTCTCCACCGCGCGATCCAGCGCGAACGTGGCGCCCTTGTCGTAGAACGAGTCGGGTGTGCGGTTGATGACCGCCATCACCGCGACCTGGCGTGAGAAGTCGAAGTCACGGATGCCGATGCGGCGCAGCATCCGATCGCCGGTCTTACCGGCATCCGTTCCTTCGGCCGATGTCATCGAGACGTGCCGATGCTGTCGCGGACAGCGTCGGACGCGTCCCAGTCGTTCGTGTGCATGGCCGCGCGGACGGTGCCGTCCTTGACCCAGTAGGCGCGGAACGCGCCGCCGTTCGCGACGTCGGTGTTGCCCTCGATGTCGACGCGGTCGTAGCCGTCGGGGCCGACGCTGCCGAAGTACTCCATGCCCAGGTCGTACTGGTCGGTGAAGAAGTACGGCAGGTGCGAGTACTGCTCACTGGCTCCGGCGAGGTTGTGCGCGGCGACCTTGCCCTGCTCGATTGCAGTGTCCCAGTGCTCCACGCGGATGCGACGGCCCAGCACGGGGTGCTGCTGCAGGGCGATGTCGCCGATGGCGTAGATGTCGGGGTCGGAGGTGCGCAGGGTCTCGTCGACCAGCACGCCGCGGTCCACGTCCAGGCCCGCCTGCTCGGCCAGCTCGATGTTGGGGATGGCGCCGATGCCGACCACGACGAGGTCGGCCTCGGCCATGGCCTCCTCCGTGACCGGGGTGCCCAGACGCAGGTCCACGCCGTGGGCGCGGTGCAGGTCGGCGAACAGCGTCGCGACCTCCGGGCCCAGGACGGCCACCAGCGGCAGGTCGGCGACCTCGTAGACGGTCACCGCGGCATCCTTCTGACGAGCAGCGGAGGCGACCTCCAGGCCGATCCAGCCGGCGCCGACGATGACGACCTTGGCGCCGGGCTTGAGCGCCTCGACGAGCCGCGCGTTGTCCTCGATGGTGCGCAGGTAGACGGGGTCCGAGACCTTGTCGGCGACGGGGAAGTGCCGGGGCGACGCCCCGGTGGCCAGCAGCAGCTTGTCGTAGGAGTGCTCGGTGCTCTCGCCGCCGGCGACGGGCTCGGCGCGCAGGGTGTGCGCGGCCGGGTCGATGGAGACGACCTTCACGCCGCGCTCCAGCTGCACGTTGTTCTCGGTGTACCAGGCGGCGTCGTGCACCTGCGCCTCTTCGACCTGCTTGCTGCCCAGCAGCACCTCCTTGGAGAGCGGCGGACGCTCGTAGGGAAGGTGGTCCTCCGCGGAGTAGATGACGACGTCCCCGTCGTACCCCTTCTCACGAAGCTCCGTTGCTGCTGTGGCGGCTGCGAGTCCTCCGCCGACGATCGCGATGGTCATCTTGTGTCCTTCCTTCGGTGCTCTGTTGTGCGTCTGGGGCTCAGCGCGTGCGATCCGCGGCGAGCGAGAGGAACTCGGCGCGCGAGCGCTGGTCGTCGCGCAGGATGCCGCGCAGCGCCGACGTCGAGGTCTTGGACCCGGTGGCGCGCGCGCCGCGCAGGGTCATGCAGGTGTGCGTGGCCTCGATGACCACGCCGATGCCGCGGGGCTGCAGGCGTGCGGCCAGCGCGTCGGCGATCTGCACGGTCAGGCGCTCCTGGGTCTGCGGGCGACGGGCGTAGTAGTCCACCATGCGCGGCAGCTTCGACAGCCCCACGACCCGGTCCGCAGGCAGGTAGGCCACGTGCGCGACGCCGGTGAACGGCAGCAGGTGGTGCTCGCACAGCGAGTGCACGGGGATGTCCCGCACCAGGACCAGCTCGTCGTAGCCCTCGGTGTTGGCGAAGGTGGTGAAGTCGAACGGCTCCGGCGACATCAGCTCGGCATAGGCCTCGGCGAAGCGGCGAGGCGTGCGGGCCATGTCAGGCGCGGCGGGGTCGTCGGGATCGATGCCCAGCGCCTTCAGGAACATCCGGCCGGCCTGCTCGGCGGCGGCCAGGTCGACGACTCGGGGAATCGCCTCGATGCGCGTCCGCTGGGGCGCGTCATCGCGCACCTCCAGTGCGCTGCCGTCGTGAATCGCTGTCATCGTCATGGCCACCCTCCGTGCCTCTGTACTTCTATAAGACACCGAACAGCTTCTAAATGCAAGTCTTATATTTTTTAGAAGGACGACTCACGCATCTGCCACGAGTTCGAGGCGCCTCTCGATGTGCGCGAGATCGGCGCGGATGCGGGCGATGGATGCCGGGGAGAACCTGCGCACCTGCAGCGACAGGATGACCTCGGCATCGATGGGGCTGATGTCCAGCTCCGCGCACAGCGCCCGATTCAGCGCCGCGTCATCGCCCTCGGTCGTGGCGCACACCTCGAGGATCCTCGGCGCCTGCTCCGCCGCCATCAGCGTGATGCCGAGCAGCCACCGTCGGCCCTGCAGGTTCTGCTTCTCGCTCATGATCAGACCCTAGCCCGCGCGGCGTGCGGCATCCAGAGGCGAGAGCGGATGCCTGTGATCAGACCGCCGGGCGGAAGAACTTCACCGGCTGGATGGTGATGTCTTTCCAGACTCCGCCGGTGATGTACGGCTCCGCGTCGTACCAGGCGCGGAAGGCGTCCTCGTCGGGGAACTCGACATGCAGCGACGAGCCGATCATGGCCCCGCCGTCATCGACCAGCGCGGCGGCGCTGCGCAGCACGCCGGCATCCGCCAGGCGCTGCGCCCCGGCCAGGTGCTCGGCGCGCACGGCCAGACGCCGGCCGGGTGCGCCCTCGTCGGTGCCATCCAGACCGGTGACGATGTATTCGACTGCTTCGCTCATGGAATCAGGTTAGGACCTCGCACGCACGCGCACGAGGAAGTCATCGACGTTGTGCAGATGATCGCGCACGCTGCGCTCGGCGGCATCCGCTGCATCCGGATGCTGTGGATCGGCCACCACGATGGCATCGCCCTGCAGGCGGTGGCCCACCCAGCGCAGGCGGATGCGCTCGACGCCGACAAGGCCGTCGACGTGACCGAGCGCGTGCTCGACACGCTCGACGAGCTCCGGCTCGACGCCGTCCAGCAGGCGCCGTCCGACGCTGCGGATCGTGCCGAGCAGCAGCACGAAGATCGCCGCGGAGATGACCAGGCCGACGATCGGGTCGGCCAGCGGGAAGCCTGCCAGCACGCCGATGCCACCGACCACGACAGCCAGCGACGTGAAGCCATCCGTGCGGGCGTGCACGCCGTCGGCGACCAATGCCGCGGAGCCGATGCGCCGGCCGACCCGGATGCGGTAGACGGCGACGGACTCGTTGCCGAGGAACCCGATGATGCCGGCTGCGATCACCCAGCCCAGGTTCTCCAAGGGCTGCGGGTGGATGATCCGATCGACGGACTGCCAGGCCGCGACGATCGCAGACAGGGCGACGACGAACACGATGAAGAGCCCCGCGAGATCCTCGGCACGGCCGAGACCGAACGTGTAACGGCGGGATGCCGCCCGGCGGCCCAGCACGAACGCGATCCACAGCGGCACGGCCGTGAGGGCGTCGGAGAAGTTGTGGATGGTGTCAGCCAGGAGCGCCACCGAGCCGCTGAATGCGACGACGGCGCCCTGCAGCACCGTGGTGATCAGCAGCAGCACCAGGCTGATCTTCAGGGCCCGGATGCCTGCGGCATTCGCTTCCATAGCGTCGTCGATGGCGTCAGCCGCGTCGTGCGTGTGCGGCACGAACAGGCCGTACAGGAATCCCTTGAAGCCGGTCGGATGCTCGTGGTGGTGGTCACCGTGGCCGTGGCCGTGGCCGTGGCCGTGGGCATGCTCGTGCTCGCGGTCGTGGTGCGTGTGCTCTGCGGTCATTCCGCTGCTCGATCCTGCTGGTGGTGACGGGGGACTCCGCCCAGCGCGTGCTCGGCCTGGAAGATGGCGGAGGCGACCAGTTCGGAGGTGTGCTCGTTCTCGAGCCGGTAGAAGACGCGCTGACCGTCCTGCCTGGTGGCGACGATGCGCGCGAGCCGCAGCTTGGCGAGGTGCTGCGACACGGCTGCGGGCGACTTGTCCACGATGTCGGCGAGCAGGTTGACGGACAGCTCCCCGGCATCCCGCAGCGCGAGCACGATGCGCACGCGCGTGGCATCCGCCAGCATCCGGAACACCTCGACGGCCAGCTCGACGAATGCGGTGTCCGAGACTTCGACCTTCACCTGCGTATCTGCATGCATACGCCGATACTAATACAGGTGGGAGCACCGAACTCATGCCCACGACTAACGGCACGCGGACTCAGGCCATCCGTCATCCGACGTTCACCACACGTCACTTGTCGGGCGTCTCCCGCAGTGGTTGCATCAGGACTCATGACAGTCGAGAACGACCTCCCCTCCCACACCCACTCCGTCGAGCCGCGCTGGTGCTCGTGCCGCGTACCATCGGATGCCGACGAGCAGCGCGGCTCCGGGCTCAGCAGGCGCGGATTCCTCACCGGCGTCACCGCGGCGAGCGCACTCGCGGCGGCGGGCTGGGTGGCGCAGCCGCAGGCGGCATCGGCGGCCCAGGGCGGCGTGGGCAAGTCCGTGACCATCACGATCATGGGTACGTCCGACATCCACTCGCACGCGGTGAACTGGGACTACTACAAGGACGCCGCCTTCGACGACGGCAAGGGCAACGCCGTGGGCCTGGCGCGCGTCTCCAGCGTGGTGAAGCAGATCCGCGCCGACCGCGGGCGCGAGAACACGCTGCTGTTCGACGCCGGCGACACCATCCAAGGCACTCCGCTGGGCTTCTACTACGCCACCGTCGAGCCCATCACGAAGACCGGCGCCGTCCACCCGATGGCCGCGCAGATGAACGCCCTCGAGTACGACGCCGTGGCGCTGGGCAACCACGAGTTCAACTACGGCCTGGAGTTCCTCGACACCTGGATCTCGCAGATGGACGCCCCGGTGCTCGGCGCCAATGCCGTGCGAGCGGGCACGAGCGTCCCGGCGTACACGCCGTACACGATCAAGACCATGAAGGTGAAGGGCGCCAAGCCCATCCGCGTGGGCGTGCTGGGCATGACCAACCCCGGCGTCGTGATCTGGGACAAGGCCAACGTGAGCGGCAGGCTCGAGGTGCGCGACATCATCGCGACCGCGAAGTACTGGGTGCCCATCATCCGCGCCCAGGGCGTGGACGTCGTGGTCGTGAGCGTGCACTCCGTAGACAGCGGCACGTCGTCCTACGGCGACGAACTGCCCAACGAGAACGCCGCCGGGCTGCTGGCCGAGCAGGTGCCCGGCATCGACGCGATCCTGTTCGGCCACGCGCACAAGGACATCCCGCAGCGATTCATCACCGGGCCCGACGGCCGCGAGGTCGTGCTCAGCGAGCCGATGTGCTGGGGCCAGCGACTGAGCGTGTTCGACCTCGAGCTGCAGCAGGTGAAGGGCCAGTGGCAGGTCGTGTCGAGGAAGTCCACCAACCTCAACACCAACACCGTCGAGGACGACCCCGCGATGGTCGCGCTGATCCAGAAGCAGCACGACGCCGTGGTGGCTTACGTGAACAAGCCGGTCGCGACCTCGACCGAGGAGCTGTCGGCGGCGGAGTCGTGCTGGAAGGACACCGCCATCCTCGACTACGTGAACAAGGTGCAGGTCGACACGGTGACCGCCGCCATCGCCGGCACGCCCGAGGCGTCGCTGCCGGTGCTGTCGATCGCCGCGCCGTTCAACCGCGAGGCCACCTTCCCGGCCGGCGAGGTGACGATCCGCGACGTGGCGGGACTGTACATCTACGACAACACGCTGATGGCCTCGGTGCTCACCGGCGCGCAGATCAAGGACTACCTGGAGTACTCGGCGAAGTACTTCCAGCAGGTGCCGGCGTCGGCTCCGGTGGACCCGGCCTCCTGGACCAACGCCCAGAGCACTCCGGACTACAACTACGACCAGTTCTCCGGCGTGACCTACGACGTGGACATCGCGCAGCCGGTCGGGTCGCGCATCCTGAACCTGTCGTGGGACGGCGCACCGGTGGATCCGGACGCGAAGTTCGTCGTCGCGATCAACAACTACCGCCAGTCCGGCGGCGGCGGCTTCCCGCACGTCACCACGGCGCCCGTGGTCTACAACGCGCAGGTCGCGATCCGCGAGGCCATCGTCGCATACGCGACGGCCGCCGGGACCATCGATCCCGCCGACTTCCACGTGGAGAACTGGAAGCTCGTGCGCGACGGGGTGTCGGTGTTCTGACGCCTTCGCGTTCATAACTCCGGAGATCCGGTGGCGAAGCGCCTCCGCAGCACCCGAATCGGGTTCTGCGGAGGCGTTTCTCCGGAGTTGTGGACGGGATCGCCCCTCGATCAGCCGGAGGCCGGCGGGGCATGGGTCGCCGACGGGTCCAGCCCGCGGCTCACCAGTTCCGCCCGTGCGCGCTCGAGTCCGCCGTGCTCCAACCCGGCGAGCGCGGATCTCCCCGACCAGACGACGCGACCACGTCGCCGCACCGTGACTTCGAGCGCGCCTGCCAAGTGCTCGAGCGCGCCCGCGGTATTGCGCTCCTGAGACGGCAGCGGCACGGGCAGGATGTGGGATGCCGCGCGCGGCGCGGTTCCGGTGACGTCGATGGTCCACCCGAAGCCCCGGCCACGCAGCATCCAGCGCTCATCGTCGACGACCGCGTGCACCGGGCTGACGCCGGGGTTCCCGAGCCGGATGACGCGCCCGCCTGGCAGACGAACGACCAGCCCCGTCACCTCGGTGCGGAACGGCCCCGCGTGGATCAGCCCGCCTGCGAACGCCACGCACGCGTCGCGTTCGGCGAAGCCCTGCGCCTGCCCCCACCACCACGAATCAGGGAAGCCCTCCCGGCCCCAGTTCTTCTCGGCGTAGATCTGGGCGTCGCGCTGCTGCCAGGTCTCGTCGCCCAGCGTCGCCGTGCCGTTCACCCGCCCGCCGAGCAGCCACGGATGCCAGTACTGGTTCAGGGCCGGCACGGCCTGGAAGATGCTCGATCCCCCGAACGCGCGGTGCGGCCAGGGCAGCGAGTCGCTGATCGTCACGTCGAGGCGGGCGTCGGGTCCGAGATCGACGTGCAGCCTCCGGTCGTCGCCGTGGAAGGCATCGCCGGCGTGGGCGCCGACACGGGTCGGGTCGGCGGATGCCGTCGGATGCGCCGCCACGCACAGGAACCCGCCCGGGTGCGCGGCGAACCCGAGCGTCGCCCACGGGCCGCGCGGGCCGCGGTTGACGCCGTTGAGCGCGATGATCACCCGGCCGCTCCCGGGGTCGGTGATGCGCCAGAAGTAGCCCTCCATCGCGACTCCCGGATGCGCGGGCAGCGGGCTCCGGAACGGCAGATCCGCCCCCGTCGATCGGTACCACGTTCGCAGGCCCATGGGCGTTGTCTAGCACTTCCGGTCCCGCACGGGAAGGCGGTCGCACCGCACCGGCGTCGGTGCGGGTCCCTTGTCTCGGCGGGCGGTCGGTGATTGCATCGAGATCGACGGCCGATGAGACGCACTGCCGCGCTGTTGCGCCGTCGAGGAGGAATCGTGAGCACGCACACCGTCGCCAATCAGGCGCCGCCCCGGGTCGGACTGGACGAGTACGCGGTCAACCCGGCGCTGGTCGAGGGCGTGGCGCGCTACGACGCCGGCGGGGCGGACGAGCAGCTGAGCGGGATCGGCAGGCTGGTGGGCGGCGAGGAGTTCCAGGCGGATGCCCGCCGGGCCAACCGCCATGAGCCGGTGCTGCACACGCACGACAGGTGGGGCTTCCGCATCGACGAGGTCGAGTACGACCCGTCGTATCACCGCATCATCGGCGCGGCCGTCGCAGCCGGAGCGCACACCAGCGCCTTCGCTCGACCCCGTCCGGGCGCCGGTGTCGCCCGCGCCGCGGCGTTCATGCTGTTCGCGCAGGTGGAGCCGGGGCACGCCTGCCCCGTCTCCATGACGCACTCCGCCGTGCCGGTGATCGCCGCGGACGATGATCTCGCCGGGGAATGGATGCCGCGGATGCTGTCGACCGACTACGACGGCGCACTCCGCGCGGGCAAGAGCAGTGCGCTGTTCGGCATGGCGATGACCGAGAAGCAGGGCGGCTCGGATGTGCGCGCCAACACCACGGCGGCAGTGCCGCTGGGCGATGGACGGTATGCGCTGACCGGCCACAAATGGTTCTGCTCGGCCCCGATGTCCGACGCGTTCCTCGTGCTCGCGCAGGCGCCCGGCGGGCTCTCGTGCTTCCTGCTGCCGAGGATGCTGGAGGACGGCACCCGCAACGGCATCCGGATCATGCGGCTGAAGGACAAGCTGGGCAACCGGTCGAACGCATCCAGCGAGGTGGAGTACGAGGGCGCGACCGCGCGGCTGATCGGGGAGGAGGGCCGGGGCGTGCGGACGATCATCGAGATGGTCGCGAACACGCGACTGGACTGCATCCTCGGCTCCGCCGCGGGCATGCGGCAGGCGACGGCCGAGGCGGCCTGGCACGTGCGGCACCGTGCCGCTTTCGGGCGGACGCTGATCGATCAGCCTGCGATGACGGCCGTCGTGGCCGATCTGCAGCTGGAGACCGAGGCGGCGACGGTCGCCGCGCTGCGCCTGGCGCGGGCGTACGACGTGGACGCCGATGACCAGGAGACGGCGTTCCGACGGCTGGGAACCGCGGTGATGAAGTACTGGGTGTGCAAGCGCGGCCCTGCGCATGCCGCCGAGGCGCTGGAGTGCCTGGGCGGCAACGGCATCACCGAGGATTTCCCCCTCGCACTGCGCTACCGCGAGCAGCCCGTCATGGCCGTCTGGGAGGGCTCGGGCAACGTGATCGCCCTGGACGTGCTGCGCGCCCTGGCCCGCGAGCCCGAGTCGTTCGAGGCGTTCGACGCGGAGGTCGCTCTGGCCTCGGGGACGGATGCCCGGTTCGACGCGCACCTCGAGCGGATGCGCGGGCTTGCCCGCGGCATCCTCTCCTCCCCCGCCCCGGAGACGCAGGCCAGGCGGCTGGTCGCCGACATGGCGCTGGCATTGCAGGCGTCCCTGCTGCTGCGCACCGCCCCGGCCGCGGTCGCGGACGGGTTCGTCGCCGCGCGACTCGGCGACGGCGCGACGTACGGGCACCTCTTCGGCGCGCTGCCGGCGGGGACGGATGCCGCCGGAATCGCGGCCCGGGCCTGACCCTCCTCCGAAGTCCCGCAGTGCGAGGTCCATCCACCGTCCGCTCGATCCGCAGCCGCTCAGGCCGCGGTCAGGCCTCGTCGATCACGCGATCGAAGAACGAATCGCGTGGCACGTCGGGGTCGGGGCCGCCGCGCACGCCCGTGTCGAGCGCGTCGATGCGGGCGAGCTCCTCTGCCGAGAGGGAGAAGTCGAACACGTCGAAGTTCTGCGCGATGCGCTCCGGATTGGTGGACTTGGGGATGACGGATCGACCCTGCTGGATGCCCCAGCGCAGCATCACCTGGGCCGGTGATCTGCCGTGCTGCCCGGCGATCTCGACGATCTCGACGATCGTCGGATCCTGCATCACGCTGACCCGCTCGTCGCCCCAGCCGGGGTAGAACGTGATGCCGCCGATGGGCGACCACGCCTGCGTGAGGATGCCGTGCTGCGCGTTCGCGGCCTGCACCGCAGGCTGTGTGAAGTACGGGTGCAGCTCGACCTGGTTCACTGCCGGCACCACCGAGGCGGAGGCGAGCAGCTTCTCGAGGTGGTGCGGCATGAAGTTGCTCACACCGATCGCCCGCACCCGCCCGTCCGCGTACAGCTGCTCGAGGGCCCGGTACGCGTCGACGACGAGCTCGAACCGGTCGGGAACCGGCTGATGCAGGATCAGCAGATCGAGCGTGTCGACGCCGAGCTTTCCCGTGGCCTTCTCGAACGCGTGCAGGGTCTTCTCGTACCCGTAGTCGCTGGGCCAGACCTTGGTCTCGAGGAACACGTCGTCGCGGTCGACGCCCGAGGCGCGCAGCCCCTCACCGACCTGCCGCTCATTGCCGTACGCGGCGGCCGTGTCGATGTGCCGGTAGCCGAGACGCAGCGCCGTCTCGACGGCCGCGGCGGTGTCCTCGGGCGAGCTCTGGAACACCCCCAGCCCGAGCGCGGGAAGCGTGACGCCGTTGTTGAGAGTGAGATCGATCATACGAGGTTCTCCTTTTCGGTGAGTTCATTCTTGTCGCCCTGTGGACAGGCCGCACGTGCACCTGGCACGACGACCGCGACGGCGATGACGACGGCGCAGAGCAGGAAGAGACTGCCCGCGGTGAGCGCGGCGGACGCCTCGGAGGCCGCCCTGCCTGCGGCGGAGGGAGAGGCGGATGCCGCGGCAGAGACGGTGACGAGGATGCCGAGCCCGAGCGAGGACCCGACCTGATGGAAGGTGTTCACCGCGCCGGATGCCGCGCCGGCCTCTGCCGCTGTGACACCGGCGATGCCGAACGTGGTCAGCGGTGCGAACGCCAGTCCCTGGCCGGCGCCGATCAGCAGCATAGGCAGCGCGACAGCCGTCAGGTAGTCGCTGTGCACGGTGATGAGGCTGAGCCACAGCATCCCGCCGAAGGTGATGGCGATGCCCGCGACGAGGGGGATGCTGTCACCGAACCTCACGGTGATCCGCGGGATCGCGGCGGCGACCGCGAAGTTCACCAGCGTCATGGGCAGGAACGCCAGGCCCGCCTGCAGCGGAGTGAAGCCGAGGCTCTCCTGCAGGTACTGGCTGACGAAGAAGAAGAATCCGATCATGGCGCCCAGGTACAGCATCCGGGCGAGGAAGGCGCCCGTGCACATCCGGCTGGCGAACAGCATCAACGGCATGATCGGCTGGGATGCCCTGGCCTCGGCCAGGATGAACACCGCCAGCAGCACGACCGCGGCCCCGATCCCCTGGATCGCGCGAGCGGCGATCAGCCACCATCCGGCCGGGGACAGCGCGATCAGCAGCGACGCGACCGAGAAGACGGCCAGCCCGAACACGAACACGGGCTTGCGCCCGAGCAGGTCTCCGGCTCGGGCACCCAGCAGCAGCAGGCCGCCGAACACGAGCGTGTACGCGTCCTGCACCCAGGCGAGCGCCGCGGCAGAGAGGCCGAGGTCCTGCTGCAGGCTGGGCAGGCCCGTGAAGATCACGGAGTTGTCCAGCAGGATCATGAAGTAGCTGACGAGGACGATCGTGAGGATCGCGCCCTTGTTGAGCTCCCGGGTGCTCGCCGCTGCGGCATCCGGTGTGAGAGTTCCAGGCATTTCGCTCCTCGGATCATCGGTACGAATCAAGACAACCGCGCCGCAGCCCGGCGCGGGAGTGGCCGGTGTGACCGGTACTGGCAGAACCTCCCTCGCGGCATCCGCAGCGCGTACCGTCGAGTCCATGGATCACCGCACCGAGGTCCGAGAGTTCCTCACCACCAGGCGCGCCCGCATCTCGCCCGATCGGGCGAGCCTCCCCGCCTATGGCGGCAACCGGCGTGTTCCGGGTCTGCGGCGCGAGGAGGTCGCACTGCTGGCCGGCGTCAGCGTGGACTACTACACCCGGCTCGAGCGCGGCGATCTGTCCGGGGCGTCGCACAGCGTGCTCGACGCGCTGGCCCGTGCGCTCCAGCTGGATGACGCGGAGACCGCGCACCTGTTCGATCTCGCGCATACCGCCAACGCCTCCCCCACGGCGAAGAGAGCGCGTCAGAAAGCGGGGACGGTGCGTCCCAGCATCCAGCGACTGATCGATGCGATCACCGAAGCGCCGGCGCTCCTGCGCAACGAGTACTTCGACTACGTCTCCGCGAACGCTCTCGGCCGGGCGCTCTACGCGCCGCTGTTCGCCGACCCCGCCCCCCCCAACAGCGCCCGATTCGCCTTCCTGAACCCGGCCGCGCAGGACTTCTACGTCGAGTGGGACAAGAACACCCAGGAGCTCGTCGCCACCATGCGCGGCGTGGCCGGCCGCAACCCGTACGATCGCCGACTCACCGACCTGGTCGGTGAGCTCTCGACCAGGTCGGAGCGGTTCCGGATGCTGTGGGCCGCGCACAACGTGCGGTACCACCGCTCCGGGATGAAGAAGCTGCACCATCCCGTCGTCGGCGACCTGGAGCTCACGTACGAGGCGTTCGAGCTGCCCGCCGACCCGGGGATGACGCTGTCCACCTACACCGCAGAGCCGGGATCGCCGTCCGCCGATGCGCTCACGCTGCTGGCCAGCTGGGCGGTCACTGGGCCTGTTGAGAGCGAATGCGCTGTCCGATCTCACAAAAGTTGACAGTGGGTGAGACACGGAAACCGCGTGATTCCGGCAAAGTCGGCAGGATCGTGGCAAGGCCGTTGTCCCACGAAAGTTGTCAGTAAATGACCTCTACGGGCGCGATGGCCATCGTTGCCTCCACTCCGGCCGCAACGGAGCTGCAGCGGAGCAGCAGCCAGCTGTCGCGGATCTTCACAGAATGTGATGGCAGCAGTTGGCCGGGTCGCTCTAATGTAGGAGTTCGGCGGCTCCTATGAACTTATTCATTTGAATCTTTCGCCGCAACGAGCCTCAGCGGTCGACGTTGGGCCGACCGACGGAGGTCCAGCATGAGCGAATCTCGCGAAGAAGTAGCCGAGGTGCGATCTGTGCCCCCCAGCCTCCGGCTGCTCCCGGACGACCCCGCAAAGATCGACCTGCTCTCATTCGATGCAATCGCCCAAACAATCGCAGACGCACTCCTCGATGAGCACCTGGATCCCGTAGCGCTTGGCCTCTCGGGGAACTGGGGTAGCGGGAAGACGACTGTGCTCAATCTGGTGGAAGAAGAGATCCGCTCGCGGGCAGGGCGAGACACCAGGATCGTTGTCGTGCAGACGGCACCTTGGCGCTACGATCCGGCCGTCGGAGCAAAGGAGACCCTGATCGGGGAAGTGCTCTCCGCCGTCCAGACCGAGCTTTCGCAGGTTGAGGCACCCTCGAAGAAGGCGAAAGATCTACTGAGCTCGCTCGTGGCGCGCGTGGATTGGGCGAAAGCCCTGAAGATGGCCGCAAGTGCGGCAGTGACCCTGCAGTTGCCGGACCCGGCGCAGCTCATCGACCTTGTGAAGGCAAAGTCTGACTCACCAGATGCGGCCCGAGGTCTGGAGGAGTTCCGCACAGAGTTCAGAGATCTGCTCCACTCCAAAGACTTGGCGCACGTCAAGGCCGTGGTCGTGCTGGTGGACGATTTGGATCGATGCCTGCCAACGACAGTGGTCGACTCGCTAGAGGCGATGCGCTTGTTTCTCGACGTTCCCAAGATGTCCTTCGTTATCGCCGCCGACGAAGATCGAGTCGCCGACGCCATCCGCACGCGGTTCAACACCACTGAGGTGTCGCCGGAAGAGTCGGAAGACGCGGAGGACCCCGCCCGGCTTTACCTCCACAAGATCGTGCAGACGGCCTTTCCTTTGCCGGCACTGAGCAACTTTGACACGCTCGCATTTCTGATGCTGCTATTGCTTCAAACGCGGACAAGAGACGTGGGACAGCTCAAGGATCTGATTCGCCAGTGCGCGGACATCCGGCGCTCGGGAGGTGACGCCGACGATCTGAAGGACATCGACGGCATCAAGTTCCGCGAGGAGCTGGCGGTCGCGTCACGGCTTACACCAATGCTTCACGAGAAGATGCATGGAAACCCCCGACGTATCAAGCGCTTTCTCAATGACCTCGCTGTCCGACAAGTCGTCGCTCAGCGTCGTGGAATCGATTTGGATGCGGCGGTTGTCGCGAAGTTGATGGTGCTCGAGGTGGTGCTCCCCGCTGAGTTCAAAAGACTGCTCGGATGGTTCGCGGCAGGTGAGCTTCGCGATCGCCTGGAGAGGTTGGAGGCAGCCGCCAACGTTGGACATTCTCAGCGCGCGCAGGGCAGTCCCGATGACGGCTCCGAAGAAGGGGAGTTCTCGGACGCGCTCATCCGCTGGGCGAAGTTGATGCCGACAGTCGGCGAACTGGATCTGTCTCCATACCTGACGTTGGCAGCGTCGTTTGCCGGTGTCGTCCTCGTAGACACGAAACTTCCAGAGCGTCTCAGGGACCTTGCGGCCAACCTCTTGTCTGACGGACGTATCGAACAGTCTTCCGTGACTGACGCGGACCTAGATTCGCTCGGAGAGGGAGACCTGATCAACCTGATCGAGCACATTGGCCGCACGCTGCGCGATCAACCCCACCGACAGAAGCCCGCAGTCAATGCCCTCCTCCGGATCGCCCGACGCACTCCGAGCGTGACCCAGCACGCTACTGGAGCACTGCGCATGCTCTCTGGTCGCGACGTGCGAATCGGAACTCCGATGCAGTTCCGATCAGACGATGACAAGGCCGTGCGCGGCGTGCTCGCTGTTTGGCGCGATGGAGCCTCGGAGATGCCGCTACGGGCGATCGAGAATGCAATCAAGCAGGGCGAGCGCTGATGGGTACGAGCGGAGCGTGGGGCGGTAGTGGAAGCGCAGCAGCCAAGGCGCTGCGCGACACTATCGCGCAACAAGGAAGTCAAGGATCTGGTAGCGGCGTTGATGGGTCGACCGCAGGCACAAGTCCGCTGAACCCCGACGTCCTCCGCGACGCGATTCGTCTCCTCGACAAACGGACTTCCTCCTCCTCCGGCTCAACCAGAAGCGGAGCCGGTGGAACGGGAGGTGCTACCCGGCGTCCCCGCGGCGGCGGAGGCCGCTCCGGCGGCGGCGGCGCGCAGCGTTCCAGCGCCCGCACAGCCCGATCAGCAGGTCGCGCTATTGCCGGAGCCATCGCGTACCGCGTTGGAGACCGCGCCACGCTCAACCGCCTAGGTTTGGACCTCGATGAGCTTGCCCGACTCGGCGACCCTTTCGAGGTCGTCCGCCGCATTGTTGACATGGCTTGCGGTAGCGCGGAAAGCACGATTGAGGATCATGAGCGCCGGTTGATGGCGGCTGACGTCGGTGAACAGTTGATCCTCGATCTGGACCTCAACGCCGGCATCCCCACGCAGGAGATAGCCGCATTCGCGGTGTCTGCCATCGTGTCAGAACTAATCCTGAGCGAGTGCGCGGACGTGCTGTCGAATTCTGCCGCAGGGGTCACGGAGCAAGATATACGCGATGCGGCGTCCGCGATCGCCCAGCAGGGAGAGTTCTCGCCAACCGGTCTCACAGAGTCAGACTTCGCCACGGCGATCGAATCTGGTCTCGACACGCTCCGCGAGATATTGGGGATCAGCTAATGCCTCACTTCAATCTGCGACTCGATACATCGGCCCCGGATGACGGCGAATCCTTCTACTGGACCCGAGATGCGAACTCGACATTCCTTGGCGCTCTCGGCCCTTCGCTGGGCTCGTTGGGCCCCGTGCCCACGCTGAACATCGATCTGGTGCGAATCGCAGTGGGCGTCTACGCCGCTGATCGGAGCGTGCCCCGCAAGTTTGGCGGCTCCGATTGGAACCAACGTGAGATCTCTCTTACGCTGCCCGTTGCGAACGCAGCGCACTGGGCGTCCAGGGAACGCGAACTCGCCGGGATGCTCGATTTCCTGAGCGGTGATTCATGGTCGATGACGTTCGTGGACGCACCCCCGGCGGAGGAAGATGTAGCGCTGACGCCGGTGGCCGCATCAAGAGTCGTCCTCTTTAGCGGTGGGGCTGACTCCGCGATTGGCGCTTTGAAGTCCAGATTCAATCTGTATGAGCAAGAGCATCATATTCTGGTTTCGCACTACAGCGCGAGTCATATCGCTCCCATCCAGAAGGCCTTGGAAGCGCGACTCGCAACCTTCGAGCCTCACCGCTCCCAGTCTCACGAAGTCTTCCATCTGGCGCGCCGCGCGGTACGTCTCGACGGCACTGAGTTCGATTCGGAACCGAGTTCGCGTTCTCGATCGTTCCTGTTCCTCGCCTTGGGCCTGGCGAACGCGGCGATCCATGGTGTCGATCTGTGGATTCCGGAGAACGGGTTCGCGTCGATCAACCCGCCACTCGATCCCGGTCGACGAGGCAGCCTCTCTACAAGGACCACGCATCCAGCGTTCTTGACCGCGTTCAACGCCCTCCTGTCGGGAAGCGGGATGGTCGGGCAGATTCGGAACCCCTTCGAGAGTTGGACGAAAGGCGAGATGGTTGCGTGGGCAATGCAACAGCTCGGTCAAGACCAAGCGTCCTCGTACCTCAGTGCATCCAACTCCTGTTCCTCGACCGGACAGCGGTCGTTCGGCGTACCGTTGCGGGTGCATTGTGGCGTGTGCTTCGGATGTGTACTGCGACGTTCGTCCTTTGCTGCGGCTGGCCTGCACGATAGGACGGAGTACGCAAGCCCGCGCGCCAGCGTGGAACTCGCGCGGTGGCTGGAACGAGTCTCAGTGATGAGTGCGGTTCGCGATTTTGTCGCCACTGGAGTGCGCCCAAGAGATCTCATGGCGCTGTCCCTTCCCCACGACTACAAGCTCGCAGATGCCCTCGATCTCACCTCGCGAGGAATCGCAGAGCTGGGAGAATACGTGAGATGAAATCTCTGCCTTCAGTTGACGCCCATGCCCACATCCGTCACGATCTCGAGCGCAGGGACGTTGCCACACTGGACGGCATGATCTTCGCCGCAACGCGATCACTCGAGGAAGCAACCTTCGCTGTCCAACGCGACGATGAGCGGGTTGTGTGGGGCGTGGGTGCCCATCCCGGCTTAGCCGGAGCTCAGCGCGGTTTCACGCCCGAGCGATTTGAAGAGCTTCTGCAACGGACTCCTCTCGTGAGCGAGGTGGGACTCGATGGAAGCTCTCGCGTGTCTTCGTCACTGCAGCACGAAACATTCCGTTCTGTGCTGAGCGTCGTGGCTGATCTGCCTCGGATCGTCAGTGTCCATAGCTACGGTGCGACAGATCAGGTGCTCGATGTTCTCGAGGAGTACCGCATTCCGGGCGTCGTCCTGCACTGGTGGCTTGGTGACCTTGAATCTACAAAGAGGGCCATCGACTTGGGCTGCTGGTTCTCGGTGAACTCGTCAGCACGATCGCTCGCGATCGTGAAGGAGTTGCCCAAAGACCGGATACTCCCCGAAACGGATCATCCTTACGGAGATCGGAAGGGTCGCGCCAACGCTCGGCCGGGGAACGTGCGAGACGTCGAAGAACGAATCGCCCGAGAAGAAGGGGGGACGCTCACCCCCGTTCGCCTACGCATGTGGCGGAATCTTTTCGCATTAGCTGAAGCTACTGAAACGGTAGACATGTTCCCGCGGTTCGCTCAGCGTCAATTCGCCGCTCTCTAAGGTCAGGGGCAGACTGCTGGCCGTTTGCGACTGACGAACGTTCCGCCAGTGCGCAGCCATCGAAACTTCGAGCGAACGGCAATGCTTACAACGCGTCAGTTCTCGACGTGTGTCGCAACTATCGGGGCTGGTATATACGCACATCACGGCCAGCACCTCAGGCGCCCTAGGACCCGTCTCAGCGACTGCAGGCCTCGAAGACGATCAATCAGACGCGGTTCCCACGTTCCAGGAATCGCACGACCGAGGCAAGCTTCGTATGGAGATGTACAGGGTGCAACAGCCGCCGTACCGACTGTTGCAGTAGGCCTATTGTCCGGCGTTCGCCAACCACGTGGTCGGCGTAGCCGGCAGCTGTACAGAGGTACATGAGATCGGTGAGGTCGTTCTCTTCCCAGCGAGCTCCAGCGAGCATCTTGTCGACCATCACCGAGCGAAAGAGAGTGATGGCGGGGGCGCCGAGACTCATCTGGTCCCACGCACCTGCGAACCACTTCGTCGCCTGCGCTGGCGTCGAACCGATCTCGGCGGCAGCGGCTGCGATCTCCTTGGTCGCGTCTGCGGCAGCGAACAGCCGTGCGGCCTTGCGGCGATCGCTCTTGCTGCGTTGTCGTTCCCCATCAAGCCAGGAGGAGAACCCTTGCACGCGAGCCAGCCATCCGGCGAGCGAGCCGCGCGGCGTCGGCTCGCGATCCAGGAGGCAGGCCACGTAGACCGTGTTCGAAAGGGTCGACAGATAGCCGAACCTCCAAGCCTCGGGAAGGTCGGCGGGCAGGGAAACTTCGTCGCCTTCCCCACGGACGCTCGAGTCGAGCGCAGCGTACGGCTCAAGCGTCATCACCGGGGCCGGAGGCGCTACATCGATGCCCGTAAGCGTAGCGAGACAGTGCCGGAATTCCTCCGCGCGAACTTCCAGCACATCCCGCATCTGCCACCCGCGACTCCCCGCGAGTATGGTTCGTGCAAGCTCTGAGCGCCCGGCATCATTCGACCAGGCGCCTGTCTCCGACAGGTGCGCCGACGATAGCGGCAAGATGATGTCACCTGCTTCAGCCATCTTGAGCAGTCGCACCGCAGCGATACGTTCGGTGTCGGAAACTCGCTCGGGCGCGAAGAGTGACTTACTCAGGGTGCTCCACTGGTTTTGGTCCAGGTACACGACCGGGCGACCGCGAACAGGCGAGGGGTCCTTCACAGTTCCAAGCTCGCACTCGAATCCGTATTCATCACGAAACTTGAAGATCAAGCGGCGGTGCCAAGGCTGATACTCAACCACCGAGAACTGCTCGAGCATGCCTGCCAACTCGGTTGGATCGGCCTCGGCGACGACCCGACCGTCAGCGAACTTGACTGCGACTAACCCGTCGTCGCGCCACTGGATCGCGTGGATACGTCTGGACACGTCACCATCCGGTCGCCCTAGCGGGACAGAACCTTCACCGACTCCTAGCCGCTCCACGAGTCATCGACGAGAGCTTGAGCGGCCGCACTCACCTCAGCGAACCTTCCTTCTCTGATCGCCATGATCGCCGTATCGTCTTTCAGCCAGGGATTGCCCCCAACAAACCAGGCCCGAGCGACATCGTCCCCTTCAGCGGCGGAAACACGTTGCCATGCATCGCGGGCGAACAGCAGCCGTTCGGCTACCTCGCCGCTTGGCACATCCCCGTCTGAGCTCATCCAGCTTCGGGCGACCGAGCGATCAACCCCGCTAAGGGTGGCAACGAGCGTCGGGCCGAGAACGCTGATGAGATTTCGAGCATCTTCGGTAGGCCCATTCAGCGAAGAACTCTTCGTCTCGTCGCCCGTACGGGTGTCGACCTCTGAATCTCTGAGCCACTCTTCGAGGGCGTCAAGTTGCGGCACGGTGAGTCCAGTTCGGGCGTCGGGCGCAAACAGGAAGCGGGAGCGGCTCACACCCGGGCGCCACCAGATATCACCCTGCGGTCGACCAGCGCGGCTCAAGTCATCGTCTAGCCAGGCGAATCGCGACGGCTTCACCAGGTCGATCAGAAGTTCGGCAGATCGGATCTTCCACCACTGCTGGGACGCGGACGAGAATGACACGTCTGCGTCGAAGCGTCCGTCAAACGCCGTGCCTCCAGTCCGCGTTCGCGCGCTCGGATGAGGAGCACGATGAGGAACAAGCCCCGTCAGCCCGAGTTCCTCCTCGAACTGGTCCAGCAGCCAGGGCATCTCGAGCCAAGTGGTGAGCCACGCGCCCTCTACGCCTGGCAGGGCCAACAGACGCTGGAGTCGATCGATCACCGGCTGATGCCGCTGAACCATCCACTCGCCGATCATCGATGCCACGCCCGTCGTGGCTGAGGTCCGCTCGAGTGGGTTGAGCACACCGTCAATGTCTAAAGCGATCAGCGTCAAGGATGGCGTCCGCATCAGGCCAGTCTCCGCCCATTTGTCAGCGCCATTGCTCTCCTTCGAGGATGACGTCGATACGGCGCGGACTCGCACCACGAAGCAACCACTGAATCGGCGTCTGCCATTCGCCGCGATAGCTGAGATCGTCCTTCGGGACGGTCATGAATCCTTGTACGCTCGCTGGGTCCCAGTCGTCAATGAGCGAGGTCAGCACGTGCGCAAGGTGAGGCAGCAATCCATCGCCTGTCTGCTCGGTGAACTGCCACCTCGGATACACGGTGACGCCGGCTGCGTCGAACGCGTAAAGCTTGCCGGCCCGCTTGCGGTCCCGAACCTCGCCGAGATCCAGGCCGAGTCGCTCAGCGACCTCGGATTCGCCGTAGGACGCGGCGATCGTTTCAAGGCTGGTGCGGTGTTCAGCTTCGCGCAGCTCGCCACGAGCCACGCGCTCCTCGGTCTCCGCGAATTCTTCCGGCGTGAAGTCGCCAGATTCAATGAGGAAGGCGCGAACTGCAGGGGGCAGGCCTGATGAGCGGGACTGGGGATGTACTTGCCTCGATAGGTGCCGGGCCTTAAGCCGAAGTGCTCGCAGGACTTCCGGGCCGCAGTCGGATCGATCTATCGGCGCGAGCAGTTCGTCGACCGCGTCATCGAGCGTCAGTGGTCGAACGATGTCTAGCATCGAGACCTCCTTGCGAGCGATGACAGCCGTTGGATGGTAAGCCGACTGTATCGCGTGTGCTTCCGCACGTGTGCACATCGTTCAGAGCGTTCAGACGAACGGGTCGAAGCGCTGCCGAATAGGCAGCATCGTTTACCGAGTCAGCCTTTGCGGACCGTCTTCACCTGAATCCCCGTCGACGATGATCTCGGCCGCCGCCGAACGCCGCAGTTCGATCAGCCGGAAAGGGTACACCACCCGTTTCGGCGCCCATGGGTTCCGGCAGGGGGTTACGGCAGGCTGGGCTCCGGCGTGTCGCACCTCTTGCCGATTTTGCCGAGCGGCCTAGCGGCCTAGTGGAAACGATCGATTTTGGCAGGCCTGTCGGCGGCGGGCGTCGTGACTGCTGGTTTCGCACGATGGCGATCTGAGTATGATGTGTCTTCGTGTAATGGTGAGCCGGGAAGTCTGGTCGGCAGCAGTCCTTTGCGACTGCGTGGATCGACCCGGAGTCTGAGCAATGACCGCTGCAATACGTGTGATGGGTGACGTTCTGCCCCCGCTCTTCCCGTTGCTACTCGGCCTTGATCATTCCGATCACCCTCGGTGTGTGATCATCGCGGTCAACCTCGGACAGCTTGCGTCGCGGAGGGATGCGAAACGCCGCTTGCAACAGTCTGTCGAGGCTGCGGTTGAGGTGGCGCGCAAGCAGCCTGCAGTGCGGCACGTGCTGATAGTGAGCGCGCATGAGGGCCAACCCGGACTCCATGTGGAGGGACTCATGTCGTCGATGCTGACGCGGGCTCACGCAGCCCTAGAGCGAAGGAACGCGCGGGATGTCGAGTTCACGTCGCTGGATGTCAGCGAATGCAATGACCCGGAACTGTTAGCCGATCGAATTGTCGAACGGGGTGCGAGCTTGTCCCAGACTCACGGGGTGGTGGTGTTGGATTGGGCGGACATCGCCGGTCAATCGATCGCGGCTGCGGCTCGGGAAATTTACTCCTGACGGTACGATGGGAGAGGCGCGTCGGGAAGTCTGGTCGACACCTCATCAGTCGACCACTTTCCAGGAAGTTGCCCATGACCCGCGATACCTCGCCGTCCACCGCGTCCCGTTTCCCTCGCTGGCCAGGAGCATCAGAGGCCGGACGCATCAGCTCACTGTTACGCAAAGAAGCCGTGGGCGGGATCCTTCTCGTCGTCGCTGCTGCGATCGCGATTGTCTGGGCAAACTCTCCCGCAGCCGACAGCTATTTCGCGCTCCGCGAATTCACCTTCGGCTACGAGCCGTGGCACCTGAACCTCTCCCTCGGCGCGTGGGCCGCTGACGGGCTGCTGGCAGTCTTCTTCTTCCTCGTCGGTCTTGAGCTCAAGAGGGAGGTTGTTGCGGGCGACTTGCGCCGCTTCGGAACGGCCATCGTGCCCATCACCGCAGCCATCGGCGGAGTCGTCGTTCCCGCTCTCATCTACACCGCGGTCGTGTGGCAGCAGCCGTCGCTACGAGAGGGTTGGGCGATCCCCACCGCCACAGACATCGCTTTCGCTGTCGCAGTGCTCGCGTTGGTCGGCTCCCACCTGCCCAGCCCGTTGCGGGTGTTCCTACTGACGCTTGCTGTCGTCGATGACCTCATCGCCATTCTCATCATCGCCGTGTTCTATACGAGTGAGATCGATGTGCTCATGTTGGTAATCGCGGTCACGGTGATCGCCATGTATGGCTTCCTCGCCCAGCGGTACCGGGCGTTCTTCCGCGAGAAGGCATTCGCTGCCTGGCTCATCTTGCTTCCTCTTGGCTTCACCGCCTGGGCCTTCCTGCACGCCTCAGGCATCCACGCAACTATCGCTGGCGTCGCCTTGGCCTTCACGATCCCGGTCCGCGCGAACCGGCGCGACAAGATCCCATCGTCCGGCACGGGTCTCGCTGAGGAGTTCGAGCACCGTTTCCGTCCGCTCTCCGCGGGCGTCGCCGTGCCGATCTTCGCGTTCTTCGCCGCGGGCGTATCCGTCGGTGGGGTCGACGGCATCCTGCGCGCCGCCACGGACCCCGTCACCATCGGCGTGGTCGCTGGCCTCGTCCTGGGTAAGCCCATCGGCATCGTCCTCTCCGTGCGCCTGCTGACATGGGTGACCAGAGTTCGTCTTGATCCCGCGTTGCGGTGGATCGACCTCATCGGTGTCGGTTTGCTCGCAGGGATCGGATTTACCGTGTCGCTCCTGATCGCAGAACTCAGCTTCGGCGCGGAGAGCCTGCACGGAGACGACGCGAAGATCGCGATCATGATTGCCTCACTCCTCGCCTCACTCCTCGCCTCGAGCATCCTGGTCGCCCGCAACCGCAGCTACCGCGCGATCGCACACGCGGAAACCATTGACGAAGACGGCGATGGAACCCCCGATATCTACCAGGACACACCCCCGACGGGCCCCGCCGGTTAGAGGCGGCCGAGTAGCTGTACGAACTCGTCGGCCATGGCGAGTTGCTCGGTGAGTTTCTGACGGCGCTGGTCGGCGCCTTCACGGATGTCGTCGATTCGAGCACGCAACGCGATGTCGCTCGGGTCGATAGTGAGGGCGTCGACGACGTCGAGAAGTTCCCGCATCTCGTCGAGGGTGTACCCCAACGGTTTCATCCTGCGAATGAGGAGGATGCGGTCGACGTCTTTCTCGGTGTACAGCCGGAACCCGCCCTCGGTGCGCGCGGATGGCTGCACGAGACCCACGTCATCCCAGTGTCGAAGCGAGCGGAACGAGAGCGCCGTGCGCTCGGCCACTTTACCGATCCGCATCGACTCATCTGTCACGCGCTCGTCTTTCACAGATTCCCCCACAACACTCACGTTACGTTAGAGTCTAGAACGGCGCGGCTCTCGCGCCCGCTCCCATATCTTCCCGTGTCGGACGGACCGACGCCTGCGCACTGCTGCGCTCCCATTCGTTTCCCGCGCTCTCACGAGAGAGCCCCACACCCTGGAGGGCACACATGACCGCCGTCACCCCCACCCGCGACTCATCGTCGCGCTATCGCATCGAGCCCACCGTCATGCAGGCGCTGCGCAGCCCACATCTGCTCACCCGTGAAGTGCTCGCGGGCCTCGTCGTCGCCCTCGCGCTGATCCCGGAGGCGATCGCGTTCTCGATCATCGCGGGTGTCGACCCTCGGCTGGGACTGTTCTCGTCGTTCATCATGGCGGTCGCGATCGCGTTCCTCGGCGGCCGCCCCGCGATGATCACCGCAGCCACCGGCGCGATCGCGCTCGTCATCGCGCCGGTGGCCCGCGAGTACGGCATGGACTACTTCATCGCCACTGTTCTTCTCGGCGGACTCATCCAGATCGTCCTCGCCCTCCTCGGCGTCGCCAAGCTGATGCGCTTCATCCCGCGCTCGGTGATGGTCGGGTTCGTGAACGCCCTGGCGATCCTGATCTTCACCTCCCAGCTCCCCCAACTCTTCGACGTGCCCTGGCTGGTCTACCCGCTCGTCGCCGTCGGACTCCTGGTGATGTTCCTCATGCCGCGCATCACGAAGGTCGTCCCGGCGCCGCTCGTCGCCATCGTGCTGCTCACCGCCGCCGTCGTCGTCTTCGCCTGGAACGTCCCGAACGTGGGCGACCAGGGCGAACTCCCCCAGAGACTTCCGGAGCTGTTCATTCCGAACGTGCCTCTGAACCTGGAGACGCTGCAGACCATCGCCCCCTACGCTCTCGCCATGGCCGTCGTCGGCCTTCTCGAGTCGCTCATGACTGCGAAGCTCGTCGACGACATCACCGACACCCACTCGCGCAAGACCCGAGAGGCACTCGGCCAGGGGGCGGCGAACATCCTCTCGGGTGCGTTCGGCGGCATGGGCGGTTGCGCGATGATCGGCCAGACCATGATAAACGTCAAGGCCTCCGGCGCGCGCACCCGCATCTCGACCTTCCTGGCCGGCGTCTTCCTGCTCGTGCTGGTGCTCGCGCTCGGTGACGTGGTGGCGATCATCCCGATGGCCGCTCTCGTCGCCGTCATGATCCTCGTCTCGATCGCTACCTTCGACTGGCACAGCATCCGCCCGAGCACTCTCAAGCGGATGCCGAAGAGCGAGACCGCCGTCATGCTCATCACCGTGGTTGCGACCGTCTGGACGCACAACCTCGCCGTCGGGGTCATCCTCGGAGTCATCGCCGCGATGCTCATGTTCGCCCGCCGCGTCGCCCACTTTGTCAGCGTCACCCGAACCCTCAGCGACACCGGCGACACAGCGCACTACGCCGTCGACGGAGAACTGTTCTTCGCGTCCAGCAACGACCTCACCACCCAGTTCGAGTACGCCGACGACCCCGACACCGTGATCATCGACATGAGCCAGTCCCACGTCTGGGATGCATCCACCGTCGCAGCCCTCGACGCGATCGTCACCAAGTACGAAAACCACGGAACGAACGTCACCATCGAAGGACTCAACGACACCGCAGCAGCCTTCCACGGCCGTCTCACCGGTAACCTCGGCGCCGGCCACTGAGCCAGCCACGACCACGTAAGAGGAGATCCCTTCCGGTAGGCGCGATCCAGGCAAGCCTGGACCTAGACGATGATGTATGAAGGAATTCGAACCGATGCCAGATGAGGAGCGGTACGCAGTGCTTCCGACCAATCTTCCCAGCCCGCCTTCATCCTGGGCCCAGTTCGCTCTCGGGCCCCTGACGATCCACACCTACGCGCTATGCATCATCGCCGGGATCATCGCCGCCGTCATCATCACTCAACGACGCCTCTCCGCGCGCGGCGCGGAGGACGGCGTGGTTATCGACATCGTCATCTGGGCGGTCCCGATCGGTATCATCGGAGCCCGGTTTTACCACGTGTTCACCCACGTCGGGGACTACTTCTATCCCGGGGCGAACCTCGGGAACATCTTCGCCATCTGGGACGGCGGCAACGCCCTCTACGGGTCCCTCCTGGGCGGCGCTGTCGGCGCGTACATCGGCTGCCGACGAACCGGTATCCGGCTTTGGTCCTTCGCCGATGCTCTCGCGCCCGCGATGCTCATCGCGCAGTCCATGGGCCGGGTGGGCAATTACTTCAATCACGAACTCTTCGGGCTGCCCACCACTCTTCCGTGGGGGCTCGAGATCCTGCCGACGGACACCATGTTCCCGGACGGCCTCCCGGCCGGAACGCTGTTCCACCCGCTGTTCCTGTACGAGATCATCTGGAACTTGATCGGCGTCGCGATCATCCTCCTCCTCGAGCGCAGATACCGGTTCCGGTGGGGACGCGCCTTCGCCCTCTACCTCATCTGGTACGGCCTCGGACGCAGCTGGCTCGAGGCCATCAGAATCGACCCCACCAGTGACGCCCTGTTCGGCATCCCCGCGAACGTTTGGGCATCCTTCGTCGTCGTCGCCCTCGGCATCGTGCTATTCGTCGTCCAGGGGCGACGACACCCCGAACCCGAACCCTCCGTGTACCAAGAACGACGCGCGCCAGCGGTGGAACATCAGCCCAGCAGTGCAGACGAGAGCTGAACGCCACCCACACCTCCAGCTGCAACTAGTTCTGTCTGAGCGATCACCGACACAACGCCTCTTGACGTGGTGCGCCGAAAATCCCTGCCGAAAGGGGTTTCCGGAGATCGTTTGTGGCGCCTTATAAGGAGCCACCGGGCCAGTAACGCCAAAGACGATCGTTTCCGGCGCGGTATCACTTGGTTGCCGGGGCGGTCGCCGCTAATGGGAGCCGGAACCCCGTTCTGGCAGGGACCTTCGGCTGGTGCCGCGACCGGACTTGCTAGCGGTCGAGCTGCGGAGGGCGCGTTTGTGGCGGGCGTACTCTTGTCCGATGACTCGACCTCTCACGAAGTGGCATTCCGCGCACGTAGAGCTCGACCTCCGTCGGGATGTGCCTTCCATAGCCGCGCCGGGAGAAGGAACGGGGCGATGATGTCCGCGACGCATCCGGGTGAGCCTCACCGCGGCGATCTCGCCGGGCGCCTCAACTGGCTCAGGGCCGGCGTGCTCGGCGCGAATGACGGCATCGTGTCGGTCGCATCGCTCGTCGTCGGTGTCGCGGGGGCGACGACCGATTCCGCGACGCTGCTCGCCGCGGGTGTCGCCGGTCTCGTCGGTGGGGCGATCTCGATGGCGCTCGGGGAGTACGTGTCGGTGAGCAGCCAGCGAGACAGCCAGCGGGCTCTGATCGAGAAGGAACGGGGTGAGCTGGCCGATGATCCGGCGACCGAGCTCGAGGAGCTGGTGGGCATCTACCAGGCGAAAGGCCTGCGCCCCGCGACCGCACGCCTCGTGGCGGAGGAGCTCACCGCGCAGGATCCGCTGACCGCGCATCTCGAAGCGGAGCTCGGCATCTCCGAGAACCAGGTGCTCAGCCCGTGGGCGGCGGCGGGGGCCTCAGCGCTCGCCTTCGCGCTCGGCGCGATGCTTCCGCTGTTGGCGATCCTGCTCCCGCCTCCGGAGATCCGCGTGCAGGTCGCGTTCGCAGTGGTGCTGCTGGCGCTCGCGCTGACCGGATTCATCAGCGCGAGGATCGGCGGGAACCCCGCGCTCAGGCCCACGATCAGGGTGGTGCTCGGTGGCGCGATCGCGCTGGTGGTCACATTCGCGATCGGGACGCTCCTCGGGACGACCGGCGTTGCCTGAGAGACAGCCATGAGTCGTCTATCGGGGGCCGTTCCTTAGACCTGTCTCAGAGTCGGGACAGCACGCTTCCCCTATGACCACTCTGACGACAAGACCTCGTGCTTCCGTCCCCGGCGCTTCCCCGATGCCACCGCGGGCGACCCGTCGTGGGCGCGCGCGGGTTTGGCGTGCAGCGGCGATCTCGGTGATCTGGGCGACCAGTCTGTTCGTCGTCGCTCTGTGGGTCGCGGTGGTGGAGTGACCGCAGTCCTGGGTGTCAACGCCGAGACCGTCACGACGCTCGGGCGCCTCACCGGGCTGGTCGCGGCGAATCTGCTGCTCTATCAGGTGCTGCTGATGGCGCGTGTTCCGCTGTTCGAGCGCGGATTCGGTCGTGACGGGATCACGCGGATGCATCGCTTCGTCGGATTCTGGTCGTTTTGGTTGATGGGCGCGCACATCGCGCTGCTCGCGGTGGGTTACGCGATGGCGGCTGGCATCAACCCGTTCGTGCAGCTGTGGGCTTTCGTATGGGACTACCCGGGGATGCTCCTGGCCACGGCGGGCACTCTGCTGATCCTCCTCGTCGTCGTGACCTCGATCCGCCGTGCTCGTCGGCGCCTGCGGTACGAGTCCTGGCACCTCCTGCACCTCTACGCCTATCTCGGTGTCGGACTCGCGCTGCCGCACCAGCTGTGGACGGGCGCCGACTTCCTGTCCTCGCCGGTCGCGACCGTCTATTGGTGGTCGATCTGGGCCCTCGCTGCGGGGTCGGTGCTGGCGTTCCGCATCGGGATGCCGCTGCTGCGGTCCTCCCGTCGGGCGTTGCGGGTGGCGGGGGTTGAGGCGGACGGCGCGCGGGGTGTCACCATCCGAGTCGAGGGTCGCGACATCGCGACCCTCGGGGCCAGGGCCGGTCAGTTCTTCGTCTGGCGCTTCATCGATGGACCCGGCTGGACTCGCGGACACCCGTTCTCGCTCTCCGCTGCGCCGGGAAGCGAGCTGACGCTGACCGCCCGTGTCGTGGGCGACGGCACACGACGCCTCACCACGCTGCTCCCCGGCACCAGGGTCATCGTGGAAGGACCATACGGGGAGATGACCGGCGAGCGCAGGACCGGGACGAAGCTGCTCATGATCGGCGCAGGCGCCGGTGTCGCACCGCTCGTCTCGCTGCTCGAGACGGAACGGTACCGACCGGGAGACGCGATGCTCATCACCCGGGAGTCCGCGGCAGAGGACGCTCTTCGGCAGGAGGCCATCGCTCACCTCATCAACACCCGTGGCCTGAGCTACCTGCCGTTCATCGGCCCGCGATCGTCCGGCGCGTCGAGCTGGATCCCCGCCACGCACGAGGCGTGGTCGGGCGCCGACCTCCTTCACCACCTCGTGCCGGAGCCGAAGGACCATGACGTCTTCATCTGCGGCGCTGAGGCGTGGATGAAAGACCTCAGGCGTGACCTGGTCCACGCCGGTTTCCCCGCCCATCGCATCCATTCCGAATCGTTCACGATCTGAGCAGGGAGACGGCCATGAAGAAGATCCTCTACACACTCCTCGCCACGGTCAGTGGCCTGGTGCTTCTGTTCAGCTACAGAACGTCTCTGCAGGCCGTCACCCCGACCGACGCCAGCGCGGCGACAGCGGGCAGTTCGTCGACGACCACCGACACCGGCGCGAGCGGCTCCGGAACCACGTCGTCGAACTCGGGAACCACGTCTGGCACCGGCCTTGCCGACGGAAACTACACCGGCGCATCGTCGCAGACACGCTACGGGCCGGTGCAGGTGCAGATCACCGTCTCCGGCGGACACATCACGGATGCGCAGGCGGTCGACTACCCGAACAGCAACGGTCGAGATCGGCAGGTCAACGGCACCGCGATCCCGAGGCTCGTCTCGGAGACGATCAAGGCGCAGAGCTCGAAGATCCAGATGGTGTCCGGTGCCACATACACGAGCAGTGGCTACCTCTCGTCGCTGCAGAGCGCGATCGACCAGGCGCACGGCTGATGCAAACCGCGAATGAGGGGACGCGGGTCTGGGTCGAGGAGATCATGGGCATCCCGATGAGCATCCACCTGATCGGTTTGGAAGAGAAGACCGATGCGGGCGCCGATCGGGCAGTGCGTGCGTGCTTCGACGAACTGCGCGAGATCGATCGGGTGTTCTCGACATATCGCACCGATTCCGATATCAGTCGCATCCGTCGCGGCGAGCTCTCCATCGCCGACGCTGAGAGCAGGGTCGCGCTGGTCGCTGATGCCTGCGAACGCGCCGAACAAGTGACCGGAGGCCTGTTCTCTGCCTGGTGGCGGGGGTGGTTCGACCCGACGGGATACGTTAAGGGCTGGGCTGTGGAAGCTGCTGCCCGTCGGCACCTCGAGCCGCTGCTGGGTGCGGCGACCGCGGTCGGGATCAACGCCGGAGGAGACCTGCAGCTGTTCACGGCTGCGGGAGCCGACTGACGATGGCAGGTGGGCATCGCCGACCCGCACGACCGCGGCCAGTTGGTCGCGGTTGTCGGCGTGGCGAACGGTGCGGTGGCGACCTCAGGGCCGGCGGAGCGCGGGCATCACATCCTCGATCCGCGCACCGGCCGGCCCGCGACAGGCACCGCGTCGGCCACGATCGTGACCGACGGTCTCACGCAGGCGGACGTCTGGGCGACCGCTGCCGTGGTGGCCGGCCCGGCGAACCGCTCGTGGATCGCGGCTGCGGGGTCGCGCACCGGCATCATCGTCGACGATGAGCACCACGTCACGCGCTGGCTGGGCACGACGATCGTGGACGTGCAGACGACGGCTGGTTCGCAGCCGATCGGAGGATACGCACTCGTTCAGGCATGAGCCGGGAGTGTGAGCAGGAAGGTCGTGCCGGATGCCGTCGACCGTTCGACCTCGATGGAACCCCCGGCACGGCGAGCGACATCTCGCACGAGTGAGAGTCCGAGACCGAAGCTACGGGGGCGTCCACTCTCGCGCGGACGCGCGAACCGCTCGAAGACCTGCTCGGGCGAGATGCCTTCGATCCCCGATCCCTCGTCGATGACGCGCACCGTCACGTTCCGGGCGTCCCGCCCGATGCGGATCGAGACGGTACCTCGCGCCGGGGAGTGCTGCACGGCGTTGTCGAGCAGCGCGACCAGGATGCGGACGAGCGTGACTTCCGGCAGCTGCGCCTTCACATCCTGATCGACCGTGATCGTGAGCGAGACCTCGGAGTCCTGTGCGCTCGTCGTCATCGCTGCGACGGCTACGGCTGCCGCTGTCGCGACGTCCGCGTTCCCGTCGGCAAGCGATTCCTCCTCCGCAGCGATCAGCAGATCATTGAGCACGTCGGCCATCATGTCCGCATCGTGCCGCAGGTCGGTGAGACCCGCTCCGAGGTCCTCGCCTCGATCATGACGGCGCTGCAGAACCTGGATACGGCTCGTCAGCGTCGTCAGCGGCGTGCGGAGCTCGTGACTCGCATCGGCCACGAAGTTCCGCTGCCGACGCAGCGCCTCGCCGAGCGGACGGACCGATCGGCGAGCGGCGACCGCGGCGACCACCCCGAGCAGCACCACGCCGATCACTCCGAGGACGATCACGGCCGGAACGATCACGTCGAAGTCGACGATGAAGTCGTCCCGCGTTCCGGCGGGACCGCCGAACCAGCCGCCGCCGTGCTCCTCGCCTTCGCGGCGCGACGTCGAGAGCACCACCGCGATCAGCACCCCGATGCCGATCGCGACGATCACACCAGACGAGACTCCGACCCAGAGTCCGATGGATAGCGCGGCACGGCGCACGCCTCGAGTGTCGGCGTCGCTCATGACGGTGTTCCCGCGCGGTAGCCGCGTGCGCGGACGGTCTCGATCATGTCGGGGGAGGTCTTGCGCCGCACATAGTGCACATACGTATCCACCGAACTCGTCGTGTCTCCTTCATGGAACACGGCGCGGAGGATCTCGGGACTGCTGCACGGATAGGTGACAGGTTGTAGTCACGCCGCCAGGGCGACGGTCGTGTTCATGATGGTCTCGAATTCGATTGGCGTCAAACGGCCCAGGCGGACCTGGCGTCGGCGGCGGTGGTAG
>Ga0209916_1000197_pt1 | contig 121132 bp, 101 predicted proteins | sample ThiBio_1000_plan_FD_183956 | JGI IMG/M metagenome (GOLD analysis project Ga0209916, IMG submission 183956) | Wastewater bioreactor microbial communities from Cape Town, South Africa - Thiocy_solids_2 (SPAdes) | ecosystem: Engineered > Bioreactor > Thiocyanate-remediating > Anaerobic-Aerobic ...
ACTGTTTATTGAAGTGTGCTTTTTATTAAAACTGTTTAACGTTAAAAACTAAAACTTATAGGGTAGAACATTGTTATAAAAAATATTCAACCGGGCGTGCAGCCTTTTCTCATCATTGAAGGTGAGAGGTGAAAGGTGAGAGAAGTGAGAAGTGAGAGGTGAAACAACGCGGTCGGTACGCGACGAAGGAGCGTCAGACCGCTGGGTAGTGAACAGTTAAAGGTGAATAGTGAATGCATCAATGAGTTATCAGTTCATTGTTAGTACGCTCAGGCTGAAAGCTGACGGCTGATAGCCCCAAGCTGCAGGAACGTGAAAAGCGAGAGGTGAGTGTGCTAAAGGTGAATAGTGAATGCATCAATGAGTTATCAGTTCATTGTTAGTACGCTCAGGCTGAAAGCTGACGGCTGATAGCCCCAAGCTGCAGGAACGTGAAAAGCGAGAGGTGAGTGTGTTAAAGGTGAATAGTGAATGCGTTAATGAGTTATCAGTTCATTGTTAGTACGCTCAGGCTGAAAGCTGAATGCTCACAGCTCAAAGCTACCGCAGGTGAGAAGGGAACAAATCAACCGGTCAACTACAAATCAATCAACAGCATGAAATTTACAGTTTCCATTATACTAACCGCACTGCTGAGTTTTGTTGCCTGCCTGTACCTTCCCTGGTGGAGCATTGCTATAGTGTCTTTTTTAATTGCCATCATCATTTTGCAAAAGCCATATATGTCGTTTATAGCGGGGTTTGTTGCCCTGCTGCTGCTGTGGGGAGGATTGGCCTGGTGGATCAGTATGGCCAACCATGATTTGATTGCCCATAAAATTTCTGTATTGGTAATAAATGCCGACAGCCCTTTTTTGCTGATCGGTTTAACGGCCTTAATTGGAGCAATGGTGGCAGCATTTTCAGCGCTTAGTGGCGCATTGCTTCGCCGCTTGTTCTGAATCAATGTGTAATGGCGTTTAGTTACAAAACCTTATTTTCGTTAGGGTAATGTTGTTGCATGAAAAGATATTTGCTGCTTACTGTTCTCCTTGCCAGTTTCCGTTTTATTGCGCTTGCCGTTCCTGTTACGGGAACAGTAAAAGATAATAAGGGGAATCTTCTTCCGTTTGCCTCAGTGGTGGTTAAGGGTGGTGTAATGGGCACTACCGCTAATAATGAAGGCAAATATATATTGAACCTTCCATCGGGTAGCTATACGCTCCAATGCATGCACGTTGGATTTAAAATGCAGGAAAAGGATATAACCGTGCAGGGACAGGAGGCGAAAGTTGATTTTGTTCTTCTTGTGCAGGAGCTTATATTAAAGGAAATAGTGGTAGGCGATAATGCGGAAGACCCTGCTTACGAGATTATCCGGCAGGCAATAAAAAAGAGATCTTTTTATAAAAACCAGGTGGATGCTTTTCAATGCGAGGTATATATCAAAGGACAGCTCAGGCTCCAGGATTATCCACAAACGATCTTTGGACAAAAGGTTGACTTTGCAGACGGAGATACAGGAAAAAACAAAATGATCTATCTGTCCGAAACCATAGCTACCTATTCTTTCCAAAAGCCGGAAAAAGAAAAAGTAGAAGTTACTTCAACAAGAGTAAGCGGCCAAACGGAGGGGTTTGGATTTGGCAGCCCGAGGTACGTAACTTTTTATGACAATAATATACAGATCAGCAACGCGCTCAATCCACGTGGCTTCATTTCTCCCATTGCTGAAAATGCACTGAATTTTTACCACTACAAATTTATGGGCAGTTTTACCGAAAACGGGAGGCTGATCAACCATATAAAGGTTACGCCCAAACGAAGTTATGAGCCTTTGTTCAGTGGTTATATCAATATTGTTGAAGATGAATGGCGGATTCATAGTGTGGATCTGATGCTTACCAAAAAATCGCAAATGGAACTGGCCGACACATTACGTATTGAGCACCTGTACGTACCCGTTACCAAAGATGTATGGATGATTCAGAGCCAGGTCATATATCCCGCGGTTAAAATATTTGGTTTTGATGCCAAAGGAAGTTTCGTTACCGTTTATTCAAATTACATACTTGATCCCGAATTTGATAAAAACTTTTTCAACAATGTTATTCTGAAATACGACACAGGATCCAATAAAAAACCCCGTGCTTACTGGGATACCGTTCGGCCGGTACCGCTTTTGGATGATGAAATTATGGATTACCTGAAAAAAGACAGTCTTGAAATCATCCGGCGTGATCCCAAATACCTTGATTCTGTTGACAGAAGAAAAAACAGGTTTACCCCTCTGGGTGTTTTGATTTTTGGGCAAACATTCAACAGGCAAAGTAAAAAATCTTCCCTTAGTTATCCGCCATTGATTGAAATAACCAATTTCAATACAGTGGAAGGATTTAATATCAATTTTGGTCCAACCTATTCCAGGAATTTTACAGAAAACCGGTCTGTTTCGGTTACGCCCACAGCGCGCTATGGATTTACCAATCATCACTTTAACGCTGATATAGATACGCGGTATACTTTCGGAAAAGGACGTATCAATTCGATTGCGCTTGCAGGCGGTAAAAAAATATTCCAGATCAATAATACCAATCCTGTAAGACCTATTGTAAATACATATAATACGCTTTTATTTGGAAGCAATTATTTGAAAATTTATGAAGCGGTATTTGCAGAGATCGCATTTACAAGAGGAGTGGGAGAGGGCACCACCATCAAAGCGAACATCAGTTACCAGGACAGGATCCCGTTGTCGAATACAGATGATACGTATTGGGGCAAGGCTAAAAATGTTGACAGACGCACACCCAACTATCCGGTTGAGCTGGTTTCAGAGAATTTTCTGCGGCACCAGGCTTTGTTTGCAGCATTTACCATTAGTTACCGTCCCGGCACTAAATATATACAGTTGCCAGAGCGGAAAATTAACCTGGGTTCCAAATATCCAATGTTCACTGTAAGCTATGCTAAAGGTATAAATGACGTACTGGGTAGTGATGTGGATTACGACCGCTGGAAATTTTCTGTAAAGGATGATATTAATGTAAGACTGGCTGGTATGTTTGATTATAATATTTCAGTAGGTGGTTTTTTCAATAACCGCAGGCTGGAGATACCCGATTACCAGCATTTTAATGGCAACAAGATGCTTGTTGCTACCGAATACCTGAATAGTTTTCAGTTAGCGCCCTACTATGCCCGCTCTACCACCGAAAGATTGTATGCTACATTAAATGCGGAGCATCATTTTAATGGGTTTTTTACGAACAAAATCCCATTTGTCAAAAAGCTTAACCTGCATCTTATTGGGGGAGTCAATGCTTTTGTCGTAAATAAAAGCAATTATTACTATGAAGCATTTGGTGGTATTGAAAACATTCTTAAAATCATCAGGATCGATTACATATGGGGTTTTGGTAACCAGGGATTCCAGAGTTCAGGGATCCGCGTTGGCTTTAGGGGAGGATTGGGAGGGCAAAGGGAGCAGTAGGGTGAGAAGTGAAGAAGTGAGAGTGCCTTTACAGTCGTTGCCATGCAAATTAAGCCGGCTAACTGCTGAAGGCGATTATATAACTTGTACCCTGCAACCTGAAAACCTGCAATTTGCAACCTGTATCCTGCAACCTGAATCTCCCAAACTCTCCTTATCTTTGCGCCGTTTAAGAAATTTTGTTCGTCATGCAAACGACCCGTTCCGCCGGATAAGCAGAACATAAAATTTCAATATTATGGCAGTATTACACAACCGGATTTCACAAAAAGAACTGAAGGAGCTTATGCTCCGGGAATCAGAGCCCCGCACCACGCTTTCATTTTACAGATATTTTACAGTAAATGATCCGCAGCAGTTCAGGGATGAATTGTACAGGGCTTTGGATGCTTTAAAGGTATTTGGCCGCATATATGTGGCTCACGAGGGCATCAATGCGCAGGTAAGTGTTCCGCAATCGAATTTTGACGCATTCCGCAATTATTTATATTCTCTACCTCCTTTGGAGAATATGCGTTTGAATATTGCGGTGGATGATGATGGTAAATCGTTTTGGGTGCTTAAAATAAAGATCAGGGAAAAGATCGTGGCGGATGGTATTTCTGACCCTGGCTTTGATATGAGCAAAAAAGGGAAATACGTTAATGCCGAAAAGCTGAATGCACTGGCGGAAGATCCGGATACCATCATTATTGATATGCGCAATCATTACGAATATGAAGTAGGCCATTTTGATAATGCCATAGAAGTGCCCAGCGATACATTCAGGGAACAATTGCCTATGGCGGTTGAAATGATGCAACCGTATAAAGACAAGAACATCATCATGTACTGTACCGGGGGCATCCGTTGCGAGAAGGCGAGCGCTTACATGCTGCACAACGGTTTTGAAAATGTATTTCACCTCGAAGGTGGTATCATTAATTACGCAAAAGAAATAAAAGAGCGCAACTTAGAAAGTAAGTTTACAGGAAAAAATTTTGTATTTGACGACCGTTTGGGGGAACGCATAACCGATGACGTTATCGCCCATTGCCATCAGTGCGGCAAACCCTGCGATACCCATACCAACTGCAAAGATGACGGCTGTCACCTGCTTTTTATTCAATGTGATAGTTGCGCTGCAAAATACCACGGCTGCTGCAGCGTGGAATGCAGTACTGTTTACCAGCTTCCGCCGGAAGAACAAAAACAATTGCGCAAAGGAATAGACAACGGTCCGCATATTTTTAATAAAGCCAAAGCCAGGCTCAGACCGAGGCTGTGGGAGAGAGAGTAAAGTAACAGGATTTGAGATTTGGTATTTAAGATTTGAGATGACATCTCCCTCTTAAAACGAGGGCCGGTTCCGGTTCGAATTTTATCCACCACGGCAGACAGGTTTGGTTCTTATTATTTGCTTTTTGATGCTTTTGCACTCTCAATCCTTCCCAATCCATTTCAAACAAACCGGCTTGCCCACTTCAATGCGTTTACCCGTATCGGTGAGTAGCCCTGTTTCTGCATTTCTTTTGAAAATTACAATGTTGTCGCTTTCCTGGTTGGCGGCTAATAAATAATTGCCCGAAGGATCAATAGTGAAATTGCGGGGAATTTCTCCAAGGGACGACTGGTGCCCGGCCAAAGTAAGCATCCCATTCTCCTGGTTAATGGAATAGATAGCTATGGTATTGAATCCGCCCCTGTTGGAAGCGTATAAGAATTTTCCGTCTGCCGATACATGTATATCAGCGCTGCCAATAAAACCTGTGTCATTGGCCTGTACCGAAGCAATATGCTGTATGGGTTTTAATTTCCCGTTGCTGTATTGAAACGCATCTACCGCGCCACCCATTTCTTCCATCAGGTAGGCGTACTGATTATTGGGATGAAAGGTGAGGTGCCTTGGTCCGCCACCGTCCTTTATTTTGGCATAAGGCTGAAGCGCGGGTTTTAACTTGCCTGTGTTTGAATCGAAAGCATAGATCATTACCTTATCAATACCCAGGTCGGGTACAAACAGCCATTTGTTATCTTTTGAAAGTATGGTGCAATGCACGTGGGGTTTTTCCTGCCTTTCTTTGTTTACTCCGGAGCCCCTGTGCTTTATGGTAGTGGCGGCCTTACCCAATTCGCCGGAAGCGCTTACAGGCAGTACGGAAAGTGTTCCACTGGTGTAATTGCCGGTAATTACCCATTTTCCTGTTTTGTCTGCCTGGATATAACAGGGTGCATCGCCGCCGGATAGTTGCTTATTGATCGCCCTGAGCCTGCCCGTTTTTTTATCGAATGAAAAAGCGCTCACTTCACCGCCGTTGTCTTTGTTGCCGTTTTCATTTGTGGCGTACACAAATTTTTCATCGGGAGAAACTGCCAGAAAAGACGGGTTGGAGCTTTTAACATGGCTGACGGCCTTATAACTCCCGTCATTACTGTTGAATTCAAATACATAAATACCTTCACTTTTGCCACCGGTATAAGTGCCGGTAATAAGATAATGCAATGGGTTGGATTGTGTCATACCGGTAATAAATAAAGCGGATAACAAAATAGTTATTGCGGTTGATTTTATTTGCATGATGATCACATATTTAGTTCTTTCAGCCCTTTTATAATCCTGCTGTATGTTTCTTCTTCGCTCAATGCTTCGGGCTTAAATGGTTCGCCGGTTACTTTTTCAAATAATTCAATATACCTGTTGCTGATGGTTTGCACCCATTCGTCACTCATTTCCGGAACGGTTTGTCCTTCTTTGCCCATAAAGTTATTGGCAATGAGCCATTCCCGCACAAATTCTTTACTCAGTTGCTTTTGGCGTTCTCCTTTTTGTTGCCGCTCTTCAAATCCATCGGCGTAAAAATACCTTGATGAATCCGGGGTATGTATTTCATCCATTAAGCAAATGCTATCGCCGTTCTTGCCAAATTCATATTTTGTATCTGCCAGTATCAGTCCCTGTTTGGCCGCGATGGCTTTACCTCTTTCAAATAACTGTAAGGTATAAGAAGCGAGCATATTCCAGTCTGCTTCGGTTGCCAGGCCTTTGGTAATGATTTCTTCCCTGGATATATCTTCATCGTGCCCCTGCTCGGCCTTTGTTGCCGGGGTTATGATGGGCGAAGGGAAAGGATCGTTTTCTTTTAATCCTTCAGGCAGTTTTACGCCGCACAGTGTTCTTTCGCCCGTTCTGTATGTACGCCAGGCATGACCTACCAGGTGGCCCCTGATCACCATCTCTAATTTAAATGGAATACATTTTTTACCTATAGCGGCATTGGGTGCAGGTACGGCCAGCAGCCAGTTCGGACAAATATCACTTGTGGCTTCCAGCATGCGCGCAGCGATCTGGTTCAATACCTGTCCCTTGTAGGGTATAGGGCGTGGAAGAACAACATCAAATGCGGAAATGCGGTCGCTGGCGATCATCACCAGGAGGTCATTGCCGATGGTATATACATCACGTACTTTGCCTTTGTAAAAAGCGGTTTGCTGCGGAAACGAAAATTTGCCCATACGCGAAATTAAACTACCGGCTCTAAATGTCCAACTCCGGGCGCATTTACCTTTGGTGAGAAGCGTTCAAATTTTCGGATGCTATAACTATTATATCAGGCTGAGCTATTACCCATTGAAATCTACACCCGTCTTCATTGTGAGTTAAGATGGATTCCTCCCGCAGAATGACAATCTGTGTAACTATTATGGTCTGTAAGAAAGATGTTCAGTAGTGTTACACTGCCGAACATTTTTACGACAGTCCAATTTTCACCCCGCTGCTTGTTACCCCAACAAAAGCCTGCCTGCGGTAGGCAGGGAGGGGTCTGTACCTTGAATTAAGCCGGTGTGCTGTTTACTATTGAAGTGTTTGGCAACCGGGCCAAGCTGCACTTCAAAGAACGGCAACTCCATAAAAAAAATGAAAGTGATGTTATTGTGTGCTGTATTTGATTATTGTTTTGCCAATTGATTCACAATTAGTACTATTTACTCAGCTTTTAGCAATAGTCTTTTTCCCAGCTATGTTAATACTCCCTCTAAAATCTCTTTATCGCCTAACGGGTATCTAAATATCTATTTTTAAAAGAACTTCGTAGATGTCAGCCCGCATTTTTGACAATACCGTGTTGGCGGTTCGTGTTTATTAGAAAATTGATCTATTAATTAACCCAAATTAAAAAGTTACACCGTTTCAATAAAATTAAATTAAAACAAAAAAGCCAACTATTTTAAACCCATCATTAATGATTCAATTCAGTAAAGCCTGGATTAAAAGATATGTGTTTGTACTCAAGGAAACCTTCTAATGCAGCTTCACCATTCAAACGACCATTACCACTCTTTTTATATCCACCTTCTTCAAACTGTGCAAAAATTTGAGCGTAGGTATTTATCCAGACAGTGCCTGCTTGTATAGCTTTAGCAACTCGCCATGGCCTGTCTATATCCCGCGTCCAGATACTGGCTGCAAGCCCATATTCACTGTTATTTGCCAAGGCAACTGCTTCTGCTTCCGTATCGAAAACCTGTAAGGTAGCTACCGGGCCAAATATTTCTTGCTGCACAATAGGCAGTTCAGAATTGATTACTTCCAATAATGTGGGCCGGTAGAAAGCACCTTTAGACAATGCGCCTTCAGTAACAGGACCACCCCGTACAATTACTTTAGCACCTGCGGCAATAGCCTCTTCGACAATATTATTTACCCGGTGCACATTTTCCTTATTCACCATAGCCCCCATTTCGCTGGAAGGGTCTGATGCCGGGCCCACCTTGACATTTAAGAGTCGCTCAGCAAGTCCTTTTTTTATATTTTCAGCAATATCCCGTTGTACCAATATACGGCTGCCGGTCATACAAAACTGTCCGCTAAAAATGGTGATAGCTTTCTCCATAGTGAAAATTGCTGACTGCAAATCCGCATCATTAAAAATTATCATCGGTGTCTTTCCACCGAGCTCTAAACTAAAGCGTTTCAATTGTGCTGCGCCTGCAGCTACAATGGTTTTGCCGGTTTTGGTACTACCCGTAAAACTAATTACAGGAACATCAGGAGATTGCACCAGGAATTTTGCTACTTCATTGCCGCTTTCTGTGATTATGTTTATAGTACCTCGTGGTAAACCGGGTGTATCTGAAATGATTTTGCAAAGAAGTTCGTTTGTCTGAGCTGTCACACCTGGTAATTTTGCCACAGTAGTAGTGCCTGCAGCCAGGGCAGGTGCAAGCGCCCGCACAAATAGTGCCACAGGTGCATTGGCTGGTACAATAATACCGGCAACACCAATGGCCTCCCGAATGGTAATGGACAGACTGCCAGGCTTTGCTTCTCCGGAACGTCCTGCTGTAAATGTTTTACTGGCCCAATAACGCAGAAGAGAGGGGGCTGCAAACACTTCCATAGTAGCTTCAGGAGTGATTTTTCCAACTTCAGTACATAGCATCTGAATCAATTCTTTGTTAGCAGCTTCAATCTGGTCGGCAATAGCCAAAAGAATTTTGGAACGCAAAGAATGATCATTCTTCCAGGTAGTTTCCTTAAAAGCTTTTACTGCAACCGCCACTGCTTGTTGAGCTTCCTTTCTGCCGCCATCTGCATATCTGCCTATTTCTTCGCCTGTAGCAGGATTAAAACTTATTCCACTTTGCTCTGCAGTTAACCATTCACCACCTATCCAATTCTTTGCATTATTATTCTGCCCGTTAGTGGATAGTTTTTTCACATCTGGTTTCTTTTCAATTGTTTCCATGAGCGTAATTTTTTTGAAAAATTTATTCAAAACCGTAGTAAAATTGAAATTTAATTGCGACGATTAGTGGTAAAAAAGGGACATTTTTTGAACTTCTCAGTACGTTGCTCTAAAGCGGCTATCATATAAGCTTTTCGTAAGTCCAAGTACATTTTCAGGAGAATTATTTTCAAGCAGATGAAGTTCAGGTGGTGTGAGCCCGGTAAATTCTTTGTAATCTTTTGACAAGTGTTGATAATCTGAATAATTGCATTCAATCGCCACTTTCAACCAATCCCAATCAGGATGAGCATTTTTTGTATTGAAGGCTTTATTAAACCGGATTATCCTTGCATACGTTTTGGGATTAACCCCTATCCTTTCGTAGAACTTCCTTTTAAATTGTTTTGTGCAGAGGCAGGATTCTCTCGCTAACCAGCCAAGAGGCACATTACTATTACCTTTCATCATGCACTTGCTTACCGAATCCAGTAGATGCTGTTCTTTTCTTGCATTGCTAATCAAGACGCCTACAAATCTGTCAGCTATTAAGAGCATTTCGGTGTAGCTATCAGCATTTTGTAACTGCTCATAAACCAATCGGATATTTTTTGGTAAAATACTTTCTGCTTCGAGGCATTGATTACTCAATTCAAAAGCTGGAATGCCGGTTAACCTAAATAAACCAGTAGGTTGAAAAACAATCTGAAAATTTAAGAAACCGTCTCCATAAAAATATCTTCTGTTAATAGAAGTTTGTTGACCGAAAAATATAATTAGCAAATGAACATTCTCTTTATGACATTTTTGAAATTCAATATCAAAACTTCCTTTCAATAGAAAATAGATACATTCTTCCGGTTTTGGAGGATAAGCTTTAATAGAAACCTCAGTGATTTTATCAAATTCAAAATGAACAATCCTGTAGAATTGTATAAAATCCCTGAACGCAGGGGCAGGTAAAAAATCTTTTAAAATCATCTGTAAGATTTTAAATTCAGCAGGCTTACAGAAATAATTCCTCCCGAAATCCGTCTAAGAAGACTGCACAACAGTACGTCTTGGAGATGTGGAGGTATTTTAAAATCATAAGTCAGTAACCGCTACTAAATTTGTAATTAAAAGCCTATTGTTTATTCTATTACCCGGAGTTATTCGTCAACCGGAGCTGAATCTGAATATCAGACTGAAAATAAAAACATATTCGTCTCCCGCCAAAGCCACCAGGTTGCCTGCCGTGTTTTGCTCCTTTTGCTTTGAATAAGGAAAAATGGTTTTCGTGATTGCCTTGCTGATTCTTCCGAGCACACGACAGAAAGGTTTGTGTATAATGACAGTTGGATCCCATAATACATTTTTGATCGCGTCTGAAGCCTTGTGTTCAGCAACGAGGATCGCGACATCAGGAAGCTGAAGGTTCTTTAGCTCCCCGCAAGATTTGCAAAATTTTACACTTTGTGCTGAGGCTGCGCCGATAAAAAATATAAGCGCAAAAGAGGTACTGACATTTCTCATACGATGATCCGTTTTAGTGATGTACGATTGTTGAGTCGTCGAATAGTGATCTCCTGTGGACTGCCAACCGGTGGTTCTGCAAGTTTTGAGGTTTGTTTAACATGGCAGGTAACGAACAGCGCTTGCTGCTGTGGCGGTATATATTGAACGTCCGGCTCCGAACCGCCGCTGAATAAAGATATATTGTTTAATGTTAACTATTATTCCCCGGATCACCCCAACACAAAAGCATCTCCTGCCTGATCTGCAAAATACCTCAACTTCAAAGAGCGGCAACCCCATAATGTAAGGCGGCAATGTAGGTTGTGTCTGCCCCGCAAGGCGGAGTTCAACAGCGTTTTCATTTCTCGTCCTACGGACGAAACGAAAGCTTAGTTATTGTATTCACAATGAATTCCACCACATTGTTGCACAGACTGCTTGAATACAGCATTTTAATTTTAAAGGCAGGCTTCCGGAATGTGGATAATAACATGCAGAGGGTTTTCACAAGACGGGTGAAATGAAGAGCCTGGATTATTCAAACCGGTAATGCACGAGGCAGCAGATCGTAAAAAAAGAAAAAGTGAATGTGAGCACCCGGAAAGTTTTAATAAGGCAGATTAAAAAGCCCAATAAATGTATTCTTTCTTTTTTTAAAAGTGAAACGATTTGGGAAATTTATTTTTGTTCGTGCAGCATTGATAGCAGCCGTTCTGGTGTTGTCACCAGTGAATGCTGTTGTTGTAAAAATTCGGTAAGATCCTTTCGGTGTTACTCTGATTCACCGGTGTCTTCTTCTTCCGATGTTTTATTCCTGAATTTTTTGTAGAAGAACCAGATCATACCCAGCAGCACAATATAGCAGCCGTAGTTAAATAAATCATGATGGTCCAGTGTTCTGCCATGTGTCCAGCTTTGCTTCCATTCCTTCCAGTTGTTTTCAAGTGCAATCATCAGCAGGGCGGTGCGGCAGCAGTTAAGAAACCATATTCCTAACAGACCACCAATACCCCAAATGATTTTCTTTTTCCAATTCATTTTGTTAGCCAAAATAAATGCAGCCCAGAAGCTAAATATACCCAGCCCAACACACTGCCAGTTCATAAAAAGACTGTGCCCTCCCGGTACCACCAGGTATCGCGTGTTGACTACATGGGTATCAAGGCCCACCGCCTGGGTCATGAGGTTGGTGGTATGCATGATGCTGCCGGTAATCCAGTAAATATAATTTAAGTGTTCGGTAAAAAACGTACTGTGCTTTTCGCCCGGAAGCATCAAATCAACAAAATACATATTGAGATAATAAAAAACGGCGAAGAAGGCGCCGAATTTCAGCAGAAATGAGAAATCAAAATAGCGGTTTATTTCCTTACTTACGGATTTGATGAAAACCAACATTGTGTTCAGTAGTTTCGGTGAATAATAGGGTATACGCTATAATAGCCAGTTACTTTGAAGAATATGCTGGGTTATAGCCCTCCAAAGTAACCGGCATCTGATATATCAATAGAGTGCTACTGCTTTATTCAACCTTTTTCAAATCATCCTGTGCTTTAGGTTCTTTTTTCCTTTTGTCGTATGCTTTCTTTGCTCCGTAGGCAACTCCGGCGGCAATCAGCAGGCTTAATCCGCCGTCAATGGGTATTTCATCAGGATCTCCTCCCGGATCGCCCGGCAATTGGGCCAACAACGAAGGAATATACATTACAAAGCATACAATGGTCACAACTGCAGTTGTCAAAAGGGGCTTTAGTTTCATAATAAACGTTTTATAAGAATTAAAAAAGTGGTTACAGATTTATTTGGTCAAAAGTTTAATAACGGTACGCGTATCTTTTCCGGTTATCCTTAACTGGTAGATGCCGGCCGGTAATTTTCTTTCTAAGTCGAGTTTCTGGTTCATGCTGCCACCTGCGTGCTGAATATTCCTGCGCAATACAACCTGTCCTGCGCTGTTCAGCAGTTCTACTCTGTACATTCCTGCTGTCGAATTTTCAAACTGCAGGTTTACATTTCCATTGATAACCGGATTGGGATAAGCTTTGATCAATTGTTTACCCAATATACCGGCGTTGGTGATGGATTTCCTGGTCAACAGCACTACTTTAAACCTGTCGCAACTTGCGGAAGCCGCATCGGAATTTACCTGGAAGTATACCTGCGATATTTCATCTGTGTTTATCGTTGTGGAAGTATGCAGGTAATTGTCTTCAATAGTAGCCGAAGCCACATCTGTAAGATCAATGGGATTGAACTCCAGGATATAACTTCTTTGCGTTGTATTGGAGAGATTAAGATAAAGCGTGTCGCCATTATCACTTATCGGTGACCTTCTGTCAACCATCAGCGATTGACCCTGCCTTACGATGGCCAGGTTTTCAAGCTCATTTGGCATCTTAATGGCATCCATATCATCAATAGTGCTGGAGAAATTACGGCTGTAAGAAGTAAACACTTCATCTAAGATATTTGTTCCGGCATCATTGATGGTTTGCAGGTTGATCCTTAACCCCTGGGCGTTCTTTGCCGGTGCAAATACCAATCCTCCATTTGCTGACTGCTGATCGCTGACCGCTGAAAGTTCACTGCTGATACCTGATACTTGACCACTGACCACTGACTGCTCACTGCTGGTAGCTGATCGCTGATCGCTACCGGCTGACTGTCTAAACACATTCTGCGCAGGCGTTGCCGATTTGTCGGATTCTTTGATCATGATGCTTCCGGCCGCTCCGGTAGACTGTACCAGGAAGCCCTGCCCACTTTGGATATACTGGCTTTCGGGGCTAACCGAAGCCGGTGTAACATCATAGCCTGTACCATTGTAGCTGATATTTACATAAGCGCCTACTCCATAAGTACCACCCATTTTGGGATCCCACACGTAGAAACTGTTCTTTACATTGGTTCTGGTAATGGTTGCAAAATTGATGGGTGAAGCAAAGGGGTTGGCTACCGCTGTAAACCCTGTAGCGCCAACAGGTATGGTTTGGTTACCGGTGAGCAATGGCCCGTTCGCGCGGAGTGTTGTGTTGTTGGCGGGAACTGTATTGTCTTTCATTGTAATGCTTCTGTCTCCTCTTACAAACAGGAAGTAAGGCTTATTGGCAACTGTTGCTGTTGTTGTGCTGGTTACAGCCAGCAATGCGCCTGCGGAAGTAAAGCTTTTCAGTGATGATGTGCTTTGACCAAGGATATTCTGGTCAAAACCATTGGCAACCGATCCCACGGTTATGAATGTTCCATATCCCGGATTAGGGTTGGAGTTGGGGGATGCAGTTGTTACACCTTCCTGCCATGCCTGGTTAATGGTTTGCATGCCGCCTACCGGAGCGTTCATGAGTCTCCATGCCCTGCGTGCAGGTATATAGCGTTCAACAGTAACATTACCGTTAATGCTTCCGCCTACAGGCGCAACCCTTGCCGTGCTGGTTGCATTGCTCTTGAGCGTAAGTTTGTCGGCTGTATTGAGCACACCCTTTGTAACCATCAGTACATCGTAAATGCTTAATGCAGTACCAATGGTTGCTGAAGCGCCGGTTCCGGTACGGTTCAGCGTTAACATTTTTAAGCTGCTGCCAGCGCCTGCTGTAAAGTTCAGGTTACCCGGGCTGCCGCCATTGGTTCCGATGACAGCGAGATTCGATGTGGTGGATCCGGTTAAAGTTCCCGTGCCGGTTAGAGTAGTAATGGATAAAGTGTACCCGTTGATCTTTAACTGGCTGCCCGATGGATTATTGAGTGTGCCATACACGGTCCAGTTGCCCGTCATCATATAATTGCCGGAACGATTGGCGAGGTTAAAGATCTTACCATCGCCGAAATCGGTTGGGTTGGCGCCGCTTCCATCGAGGTTTACACCCCAGGTAAGTACATTATGCAAATTGCCCGCCGCTTTGGAATAATATATATTGCTCGCGGTTTTTGTCCATGTAAATTTAGCCGGCGCGGTGATAGTGCCTACAGACGCCACAATGTTGTCGTCACCTTCGTTAGCGCCGGTATAACAGAATTTGGCTATGCCGCTTGTATTGGTGTTGGCAAAGCCGGTACTGCCCGGGTTAGCGCCTGTGATCGTAAAGTCTACACGAACGCCTGCCAAAGGATTGTTGAACTGATCGGTTACCTTCGCTTCAAGGCAATGTTCTGTGCCCACGGCGCCGGTACCGGTTAAAGGTGTAACACTTAAATTGGTTACACTGGCTACAGGAGCAAGGGATTGGCCACCCGGGTACCCATACGAGTCGTAACTGTCGTATCCGTAAACAAAAATACCGAAAGGAAGATTGGAGCCATTGATGGTATGCGACCCCAGAGAAATATTCAATTGTGCGCCCCTGAAGCCTGTAGCGCCGATCGGTGAAAATGATGCGGCCGGTATAACAACACCGTCTAACTTTAATGTGCCTACTGCCGCCGCCGGTGCTACTACATTTACATAATTGCCGCTAAATCCCGAAGCGGGAGTAGAAAACGTATAATTTCCGAGAAACTGTTCATAGGGAGTAATGAGCATCATAAATGGATCGGATGTAACGCCATCGTAACTGCTGCTGTTGGAATATTGTGCCACCAGGATGGGATTGTTCGACTTGATCTGAGATGCAACTGTAAGAACCGTTTCAAATAATTGTCCTTTATTTAAGTTGGCAACAATAACACCATTCACTTCAACTGTAGTATTATTGGCCGATGCCAGGAAACGGAAAGTGTCTCCTCTTGTTCTTGTTTTTAGCGGAACTGAAATAAAGTTCTTACCCCATGCTGTAGTGGGCGGGAGTTGCTCAACAATATGATCGCATGCATAATAGTTCATAGGAATATTGGCGCATTGCATACCTCCGAATACCGCAATCGGTTTATTGGAAGTGATCAATGAACCCGAAAGGTCCTGCGGTGCAGCATCTGTGTTGCGCAAGAGATAGGTTTGCCCCTGGTTAAGTACGATATTATAGGGTACGCCTGCGGGTCTTCCGCTGGTGGTAGCCGTTGGCGTAATGGTAACCATGGTAGCATTTTGTGAAGCCACAATACCAAACTGCGTGCTGTTAACAATATTGGTGTTTTTATAACCCAGGTTAATGTAAGAAGTACCGAGTATGTCGGTGGGTAAGGCCAGGTAAGCATCCGTAGTTGCAGTATACCTGTTCAGTCCATATACCGTAACTTCCTTGCCCGCAACAATATGAATACCTTTATTTTCTATTACGTTCGAGAGATTCATCTCAAGTATTCCGGTTGGTAAATTAACGGTGGTTACTATACCAGGCGTAACAGTAAAGTTTGCATTAAAACCCATTCCCGGCGCGGAAACGGTACCAGTAGTGCTCTCATCCCCGCTGATGAAAAAAGACAGCGCGCCGGGGTTAAAGTTCCCGGGAAATGCAAGCCAGAAATCCTTGCCCTTACTATCGGGCGCCTGGGCATTGGCTGCGATGAAAAAGGTACTTAAAAGGACGGAAAGCCAAAGTGGCAAAAAAATTTTTTTCAAAGATGGCAGCAAGTAAAATTGTTTCATACATGTTGGGATTGGTGGTTATGAAATTTTTAATTGGCGTTGGTCACGGTGATGTCTTTATAACTGAATTTAGAAATTACTGCTATATAGGTAAGAACGGCTTTAGAAGCAAGAACAACCAATTCTTTATGAATGGGATTGTTACAATCCGCTTCAAAGGTTTCGCCGGGCTGAATAAGCATTTTTTTCTTTTCTCCTTTTCCTTCGGCATCTTTTTCTATCTGTGTTTGGAAAGTTTCCTTCCATGATACTTCCACCGCGTGTTTGTTCAGATTGTTTAGTTTTAGAAATACGGCATCGCTGCCTTTACATGCAGACAAGGCATAGAAAAACTCCACGCCATTAACCGTTTTATCCAATTGCCAGTTTGGCTCTTGTTCCTCATGAGGCAGAAAATAATCGTGAGATGCATATATACCGGGAGATAGGAAAATAGCAATGATCAATAAAATTTTTGCAAGGACTGATTTACGCCTGCGATATCCCGAAGTGGGTATGGTAGCGGTATGATCTGAAAAACCTTTCATAGAGAATTTGTTATGATGAATAACAAGATGATCTTAAAATCAGACTCTCTGATCTTAGGTCTCCCATGGTTTTAATAATGTTGGATGGATTTTAAACCTGCCTGGCAAGAGTCTCCTGCATAGACTGGTTATGCATTGCATATTGGAGGATGGCGTCAGGGAGTAAAACGGATTTGCACAAATAATGCTAAGCCGCAAAATGAATAAAATATTCGGGATAAGATTTTAAGAAATGGATTTTAAGAAATGGATTTTAAAATGAGGGGTACAGTACTTGTGGAGTGACGTAAGCGGACTTGAAGCAGGGACAGATTTAACAGGCATTAAATATAGAAAAGTTTTTCAACAAAATGAAATTTTTGATTAGGTAATTTATGCAAAAACGCATGTTTTTTTTATAAACAGGTAAAATTTCTGATATCTACTAACAATCGTTAATTTGCCACTAACATCTTTCACCAATTTGCTTATTATGAAAAAAAGTCACCGTTACTCCACCACCTTATTGCTATTATTTTTTTCCCTTTATTCCTTTTCGCAAAGCAACATCCTGTCCGGCACAGTTAAAAACAGTAACAACCAGGAGTTTGTGAGCGCCGTTTCTGTAATTATTAAAGGAACTACCGAAGGTACTTTTACCGACACGAGGGGAAATTTTAGATTAGCCACCAGTCAATCATTACCGGTAACTCTGGTTTTTTCATCTATTGGGTTCGAAACAAGAGAGCTGCAGGTTACAGGAACAGATCCTGTTGAAGCGGAACTTACGCCTTCCGCCGTACTCGGTGAAGAGATCGTTGTTGCCGCCACCCGAACGGCAACAAAAGCGATGGAATCGCCGGTAACCATCGAAAGGGTTAGCGCGGCTAACATCCGCAATACACCTGCTACCAGTTACTACGACATGGTTGCCCAGCTAAAAGGGGTAGACGTTACAACTTCATCCCTCACTTTTAAAACGCCCAGTACACGCGGATTCAATTTTTCCGGCAACACCCGTTTTAACCAGTTGGTTGACGGGATGGATAACCAGGCGCCGGGACTTAATTTTTCCGTAGGAAACTTCACAGGACTTACCGAACTGGATGTTGAAAGTATGGAATTGCTGCCAGGTGCTTCGTCGGCATTATACGGATCGGGCGGCGTTAACGGAACTTTGCTGATTAACAGTAAAGATCCCTTTAAATACCAGGGGTTAAGCTTCCAGATCAAAACAGGTATGAATCATGCAGATAAGCACCAGCGCAGTGAACCCGGCTGGTATAACGACTGGTCGGCGCGCTGGGCAAAGGCTTTTAATAATAAGTTCGCTTTTAAAGTGGGTTTCCAGTTGGTGCAGGCCAAAGACTGGATTGCAAACAGTACACAGGGCTATGACCGGCTTACCCGTAAAACATTACCGGGTAACAGGCAGTCAGACCCTAATTACGATGGCGTTAATGTATATGGAGATGAAACCAATATGCGCGATAATGGATTTAGTATGAAGAGCCTTGCGCAACTGGTACAGGGGCAAACACAGCAGGGTGTGCTGGCTGCAACAGGTGGTACAGTGGATATTGTTCAGATCATGAATGCAGTATTGCCACCCAATGCAACGCCTGCACAAATTGGAGGATTCATCGGAACGCTGCCGGAAGCCTTGCGTGGCCCGGTTACCAACATGGTACCGTTTTATTTTGGGTTGAGAAATGGTATCATTCCTGAAGCCAGTGCATCGCGTACGGGTTATGCGGAAAGTGAAATGGTAAATCCCAATACCGTAAACTTTAAACTATCCGGAAGTATTCATTATAAGATCACTTCTGCTCTTGAAGCATTATTTGCCGGCAATTTTGGAACAGGTAGTACCGTATATACAGGTAGCGACCGCTACTCTTTAAAGGACGCTAAAATAGGGCAGTATAAGCTGGAATTGCGGAGCAAAAGCTGGTTCCTGCGGGGTTATACCACACAGGAAGATGCGGGAGAAGCCTATAATGCCACCATTACCGCCCGCCGTTTAAATGAAGCATGGAAGTCAAGCACCCAGTGGTTTCCCGAATATGTGGCTGCTTTTGTGCAGGCCAGAGGCGCTGGGGCAGATGAGTCCGCCGCACATGCCGCGGCACGTGCCTTTGCCGATCAGGGTCGCCCGGCAGCAGGTTCTACTACGTTTAAGCAATTGTTCGACCAGGTACGATCTACACCTATACCTGCCGGGGGATTATTTTTAGATCGCAGCGACCTGTGGATGACGGAAGGCCAATATAATTTTAAAGAGGTGATTCCTTTTGTTGAACTGGTTGTAGGCGCATCATGGAAACAATATATATTGAATTCAAAAGGCACTTTGTTTATTGATTATGAAGGTCCCATCAGCATTAACGAATATGGCGCTTATGGTCAGCTTACCAAAAAACTCATCAACGATCATTTAACTTTAAGTGTTTCGGGTCGTTACGATAAAAACGACAACTTCAAAGGACGGTTCACCCCCAGAGCTTCGGCTGTGGTGAAATTAGCGGACAATCACAATGTTCGGCTGAGCTATCAAACCGCTTACCGTTTCCCTTCCACCCAACAGCAATACATCAATCTGGAAATAGGCGGTGGGCAGTTTTTGATTGGGGGATTGCCATGGATTCACGATGCCACCCTGCCCGGCGGTAAACCCGGACCCAACCTGAACGCGCAAACATCGGTACGTTTGGGTAATAATGCACAACCCCTGGGAGCTTACCACCCACGCGAACTAAAACCCGAAAGTGTGGCTTCATATGAAATAGGATATAAAGGACTGATCGCAAAAAAATTATTGGTTGATGTATATTATTATACCGGCCAGTACGACAATTTTATAGGGAGAACACTGGTAGCAAGACAGGTTTCTCCCCAGCAAAACCAGATCTATTCCATTGTAGAAAATGCGGCTACCATGTCTGCTTCCGGTGGAGGCGATGTAAAAATTGATCCCATCAAAGTAAAAACTTCCGGCTATGGCGTTGGGCTGGATTATCGTTTAAGCAGCGGACTTTCTGCATTTGTCAATTATTTTCACGATGAACTGCGTGATGTACCTGCCGACTTCATTGCCAATTTTAATACACCCGACCACCGTATCAATTTTGGTGTGGGGCATGCCGGGTTTGGAAAAAGTAAACGCGTTGTCTTTAATATTACCGGCCGATGGCAAACAGATTTCTTATGGGAAGGCGATTTTGCCACAGGAACGGTTCCTTCTTTTTTTACCATGGATGCTATGATAGGCTATAGGTTTCCGGCGATCGGTTCGCTTGTTAAACTGGGCGCTACCAATGTGCTTAACAAATATTATATGAACGGGTTTGGTAACCCCGAAATAGGCGGACTATATTACATGAGCTTTGCATACAATGTTTTTTAAACTACAGCGTTATTTTAAAAACACACACTAAAAAAAGCCCCGGTGCCTCAAATAAATGGCGTTGGGGTTTATTTTTTGAAAAAGTATTCAACAAATCACAACCTGCTTTCTGTATTTTTGATTTAGGTTAATCAGGAGGTCGTATCTTTAATAACAGTCTGTTTTTTGGGCAAATGGAAATCTATTATTGTCTGCAGAAAACTTTTTAAAGTTAAATGAAAGCCAATACAGGAGCGTATTTTAGTCCCTCTCCGGTCGGAGAGGGGTTGGGGTGAGGCAAAGTCAGGCTGCTAAAGGCTTTTATTACTTTTCCCGGATAACAATCATAGAAACCTTACAGATCCAAACAGCAGATAGTCATTATATCTTTTCATCCGAATCAAAAATTATGAACAGTCGTTTCATTTCTTCCGCACTTTTCATATTTATTTTATTGATGATCCCGTTTACGTTTGGATTCAAACCTTTGGCGGGCGCTGCTCAGGATAACAATTCACAACCCAACATTATTATCATCTTTATGGATGATATGGGCTATGGCGATCTTGAATGTTATGGTGGATTTCCGTATCATACACCAAATATTAATAAACTGTCGGCGCAGGGTATGCGCTTTACTAATTTTTATGCGGCCCAGGCAGTTTGCAGCGCTTCACGGGCGGCATTGCTTACGGGTTGCTATCCCAACCGTGTTGGTATTCATGGTGCACTTTTTCCGTGGAGCACAATTGCGCTTGACCCGGGAGAAGAAACCATCGCAGAGCTTTTGAAAGCCAAAGGATACAATACCGGTATGGTGGGCAAATGGCACCTGGGACAAAAGGAGCCTTACTTTCCCCTGCAACAGGGTTTTGATGAATGGCTGGGTCTTCCTTACTCGAACGATATGTGGCCCGTAGACTATGATGGAAAGCCAATAACGGATACGGCTAATCGCAAATCCCGCTACCCTTCTTTGCCCCTCATAGACGGCAATAAAAAAGTAAGAGAGATAAAAACATTGGATGATCAGGCGCAGTTAACGGGTCTGTATACGGAAAGGGCCAAACGATTTATAAGGCAAAACAAAGCACATCCTTTTTTCCTGTATTTCGCACACTCCATGCCCCATGTGCCCATTGCCGCATCCCCGGCGTTTAAAGGAAAAAGCGGCGCGGGACTGTTTGGCGATATGATAGAAGAAGCAGACTGGTCGGTTGGAGAAATCATGCGCACCCTTGAAGAACAGAACCTGACAAAAAATACCCTTGTTGTTTTTACCAGCGACAACGGACCCTGGCTCACTTTTGGCAACCATGCCGGCAATTCCGGTGGGTTACGTGAAGGAAAAGGTACCGCATGGGAAGGCGGGCAAAGAGTTCCCTGCATCATGCGTTGGCCGGCAGTTATACCTGCGGGAACCATCTGCAACAATATCGCGTCAACCATTGACCTGCTGCCCACTATTGCGGGTATATGTAAAGCAAAGCAACCTGCACGCAAAATTGACGGAGTGAATATATTTCCGTTAATGGAGCATAAAAATGACGTTAATCCGAGAAATGAATTTGTATATTATTACGACGCGAATAATTTAAAGGGAATCAGGGTAGGGCAGTGGAAACTGGTTTTCCCATCCATTTCACAAACCTATAAAAAAACGGTGATGGGTAACGACGGTTGGCCCGGAAAATATGCAAACGATTCTGTTCATCTTGCCTTGTACGATCTGCGTACCGACCCCGGCGAAACATTGGATGTAAAAGCACAGTATCCCAAAGTGCTTGGGCAGCTTCACGCAATAGCCGACCGGTATAGAAAAGAGTTGGGCGATGATCTTACCGACGTAAAAGGAGAGGAGAGAAGAGCGGCAGCGGTCGTTTCGTTTGATTAATAAACAGGCGGAGAAAGTCCTTTGCTTTCTTTCCTTCCTTTTTTAGAGCTCTTTAATACAGATGAAATGATGTAATTCAATATTTTTGCGCTTATGTCTTTACAATTGTATAATCCCTTTGATAATATCTATCTTGAGAACAATACCTGTTTCCTTACAGGAGAAGATTTAACGGATGAGGAAGAAACGATAAACGTATTTCCCGATTGGGCGCTGGATCGTTTTAATCTTCGCACCGCCCGGTTTAAAATGATGAATAAGGTGAATTCGGTTGAATACGGAGCGCTGAAATTACCCTGTTCTAAAAAGGTTTTGAACGTTTTTAACGAATTGGAGAGTGAAATTCAGGAAGCTTTTAACCTTGGATATGAAGGTGTTTTAAAATTACCATCCGAAAAACTTTTTCTATGGATGGGAAAAATACTCTACGGGATATTGTATCATGATTTACTGTTAGAAAGGAAAGAATTAGAAAAAAAAGGACAACTGTTTAATCTGTCTGTTCGTTTGAAAGAAAAATATAGCCTTTTTCATCTTATGCTGCAATCCCTGGTATCTCCAATATTTTTTACCGGGGTAAGCCCCTGGAGTATTACGGTGGTACGACTTAAATATTCAAAAGAAATTTTTCACTATCGTGATAATCCGATCCATCTTGTTTTCTCCCTTGGTATGAATGGTCTTGGGATCATTGCCTGCTTGCAGGATAATGGTATGGTGAAACAGGAGCAGAAAGCATTATTAGAGAAGATCGGAAATGCTGTATTACATCCCGTTCAATTTGAAGAACTCTGCGCAAGATTTCTATATGCACATTATCTTTTACAATACAAACCCCAATACAGGTTTGATGAGAAAGATGAAGCGTTAATAATAGCAGGTGAGGAACCCCCTGCAGATGCCGGCAAACCTTTGTTTGCAGCCTGGAATGATACTACTTATGCCCAGTTGCTGGCAGGTTACTGGGAAGCATGGGGATTTACTTCAAACAATATTGTCAGGCATCCCGATGGTCCCATCAGTTTCCTGGAAAACGATTATACCAATGGGTTGATTGATCCGCTGTCTGTTACGCTTCCATTTTGATCATACATTAAACCTGAAGTGCATAATGTCCCCGTCTTCTACCACATAATCTTTTCCCTGCACGGCTAATTTTCCTGCATCACGGCATGCCGCTTCCGACTTGTACTGGATAAAGTCATTGTATTTTATTACTTCCGCACGAATAAAGCCCTTTTCAAAGTCGGTATGTATTACACCTGCAGCCTGCGGCGCCAGCATGCCCCTGGTGATTGTCCATGCTCTTACTTCCTGTACGCCCGCCGTAAAATAAGTAATAAGCTGCAGTAAATGATAGGTAGAGCGGATGAGTCTTGTAACCCCACTTTCATGCAATCCAAGGTCTTCCAGGAACATCTGCCTGTCTTCATAACTTTCCATTACCGCTATTTCACTTTCAATAGCAGCACTCACATAGAGTATCTCCGCGTTTTCATCTTTTACCATATCCTGCACAGCCGCCGTATGCTTATTGCCTGTTATTACACTTTTCTCGTCTACGTTACAAACATAAATAACGGGCTTCATTGTGAGGAGGAACGTATCGGCAATAAACTTCTCCCTGTCTTCTTTGCTTACATTGAATGATCTTGCATTTTTGCCCTGTTCGAGGTGTTGTTTCAATTGCTGTAAAATTTCCAGTCCTCTTACCTGTTCTTTATCTCCGCTGGTACGGGAAATTTTTTCAGTACGGCTTATTTTTTTCTCTACACTGTCTAAGTCCTTTAACTGCAGTTCTGTATCAATGATTTCCTTATCTCTTACGGGATTTACATTACCGTCTACATGTATCACATTATCATCATCAAAGCAGCGCAGCACATGAATGATGGCATCGGTATTGCGGATATTGCCCAGGAACTGGTTGCCCAGTCCTTCTCCTTTGCTGGCGCCTTTTACCAGCCCGGCAATATCTACAATTTCAACGGTAGTAGGCACTACCCGCTGTGGTTTCACTAATTTTTCCAGTTCAATCAATCTTTCATCCGGTACTGTTATTACGCCCACATTGGGTTCTATGGTGCAAAACGGGAAATTGGCAGCCTGCGCTTTGGCGCTGCTTAATGCGTTGAACAAAGTTGATTTTCCCACATTGGGCAACCCTACGATACCTGCTTGTAATGCCATGATTAATTTTTATTGCAAGACTGGTTGTTAGCCTCAGTCTTTTTAAAGGCGGCAAAGGTAACATTACGAAGGGAAATTTCAAATCCGAAGCCGGAAGTTCTAAATTCGGAGGGAATACATTCGAAGTTGGATCCTGCACGTACGGGGCGAAATCCGAAGGAAAGAACGCAATAACAAGAACGAGATGCTTCATTCTTCAGCATGACAGGAAAATCCGGAATTCGAAGGGAAAAATTCTAAAACTGAAGCGGATCTCCAACGATAAACTATAAATCACAAACAATAAACTCAAAATCACCCTGCCCTGCAACCTGCAACTTGTACCCTGCAACTTGCACCCTGCACCCTATTTATATCATTTTTTGCCATTTACTTTTTAGCATTTATCTTCAACTATGGCATTGAATTATATATGGATGGCTTTTTTCCTGCTGGCTTTTGTTATTGCCTTTATCAAGTGGGCCTTTTTGGGAGATGCGGAAATTCTTAAGCTGCTGGTAGATGGGATATTCAAATCGGCCAACGATGGTTTTGATATTTCACTGAAATTAGTAGGTATTATGTCGCTGTTCCTGGGCTTTATGAAAATTGGCGAAAAAGCGGGAGCAATAAATTTTCTTTCGCGCCTGGTAGCTCCGTTTTTCTCAAAATTGTTTCCCGAAGTGCCCAAAAATCATCCTGCCACCGGACATATGATGATGAATTTTTCGGCCAACCTGCTGGGGCTTGACAATGCCGCTACACCTTTTGGCATTAAGGCGATGGAAAGTTTGCAGGAATTAAATCCCAATAAAGAGACCGCCAGCAATTCGCAGCTCATGTTTTTGATTTTGCATGCCAGCGGACTTACCCTCATACCGGTTAGTGTAATAGCCATGCGCGCTTCCGTAAAAGTGCCTGCCGCCAATCCAACCGATATATTTGTTCCCTGCATGATTGTAACGTTTGCCGCTACCATGGCGGCCTTGCTGATTGTATCTTTCCGGCAAAAGATCCGGTTGTTTCAGCCGGTTATATTGGCCTGGATAGGAGGGATATCGGCTTTGATCGCAGGGCTGGTATGGTATCTTACCACGCTTGACCAGAGCAGCCTGGAACTATTTTCTTCTACCTTAAGCAGTGGAATTATTTTACTGATCTTCCTTGCTTTTTTATTGGGGGGGTGGAGAAAAAAAGTAAATATGTTTGATGCTTTTGTGGAGGGTGCTAAAGGAGGATTTGAAATTGCTGTGCGCATTATTCCCTACCTCATTGCCATGCTTGTTGCTATAAGTGTATTGCGCAACTCAGGTGTATTTGGCTATATTACAGAAGGCTTCAGGCATTTGTTTAACATGCTGGGCATGAATACCGATTTCGTTGAAGCATTGCCTACGGCATTTATGAAGCCATTGAGCGGGGCAGGAGCCAGGGGTATGATGGTGGACGCGATGAATACCCATGGCGCCGATTCGTTTATTGGGAGACTCGCGAGCATATTCCAGGGAACCAGCGATACCACTTTTTACGTGGTAGCGGTTTATTTTGGGGCGGTTTCCATCAAAAACACACGTTATGCCATTCCTGTAATGTTACTGGCCGATCTGGCCGGCGTTGTTACCGCTATTGCTGTAGGATATTTGTTCTTTCATTAAAAACCATTCTCCAACTCTTCAGGATAAAAAATTTTTGTGGTTATTCTGCCCAATACTCTATTTTTAACCAGTGCAGCGTTTGGATTCATATAGCGAGCAGGAAATGGTACGGCTGGTTGCAGCCGGAAGTGAACCTGCTTTCCGGCAACTGTTTTACCAGTATCGGCCGAGGCTGATTGCTTTTGCGCTTGGCCTGTCCAAATCAGAACAGGCGGCAGAGGATATTGTACATGATGTCTTTCTTGGGTTATGGAAAAACCGGCAACGGCTGCCGGAAGTAGAGCATTTTAGCAACTATCTTTTTCGGGCGGTACAATACAGGACTCACCGGCAATTGCAGCGCAGGGTAAAAGAGGCACTGATTCTGGCCAGACTGCGACAGGAAGTATACGACGGAGATTTTATAGAACAACAGGAAATATTTACCCTTCAGGTCGTTCGGAATTTTCTAAAGCAAGGACTCGACAAACTCACTCCTCAGCAGCGAAGGATTTTTCTGCTTAGCCGGGAACTGGGTTTATCACATGCCCAAATTGCCGAAAGATTGGGAATTCAACCCCAAACGGTTAGTAACCATCTTTCTGACGCTTTGCGAATGCTACGGGATGAATTGGATATCTTTTACGGCCCACTGGCCGGCATCCCTTTTATTTTGCTGTCGGTTTCTTAAGATGATTTTGCAGTTTTCGCCATAGTTACCGTTACGCTGAGTGTATAATCAACGTAGTTTATTCATTTCTCGCCCGGCTTGTTAAAAAAAAACTAGCTTTTCCCAGTAGTTAGGTCTTTTTCATGTCACTCTATATAAGCAGATATTACTTTTTAATGAGTTTTTCATGATGGAACATTCCCGATTATACTATTTATTTGACTGCTATACGTCAGGTAGAATTACAAGTTCTGAAGAACTGGAGTTCGCTGCTTTGGTAATTGATCCGGCCAATGAGGAAGTCCTGGTAGAATTAGAAGCTCGTTACTGGGAGAAGCTAAAAGATTCGAAAGACCCTTTACCAGAAGGAGCGGAAAATTCCCTGCGGAATATCTTGCCGGCTTCGGTTGTGCCGTTACACAAAAAAATGGTTAGAGTGGTTGCTGCTGCATCCATAATATTGATGATTGGATTAGGAAGCTACTTCATTTTCTCAAACAAAAACGAGACCATATCTGAAACTGCCGTTAAAGGAACTGTACCCAAAGATATACAGGCACCAAATACCAATCGGGCAACTATTACTTTGGCTAATGGCCAAACAGTTTATATAGACAGCATGGCAAATGGATCACTTGCAACGCAGGGTAGCGTGATCGTAACTAAACTGGCAGACGGAAAAATAGTATATAGTGGTAATACCTCCGCAATCATATACAACGAACTTTCAAATCCACGCGGAAGTAAAGTAATAGACATGGTTTTCTCTGATGGAAGCCATGTATGGTTGAATGCGGGTTCATCCATTCGGTACCCTGTTGCCTTTGAAGGAAATGAGAGAAAAGTTTCGGTTACAGGTGAAGCCTATTTTGAAGTGGCTCATAATACAGCTATGCCATTTAAGGTAACAAAAGGTGAGATGGAGATTGCAGTATTAGGAACCCGCTTCAATGTAAACGCTTATGATGATGAAGCCAATATTAAGGTAACGCTACTCGGGGGATCTGTGAAAATAAGCAATGGCGCTGCGTCAGGTCTTTTAAAACCCTTCCAGCAGGCACAGGTTGCTGATAAAATAGCTATTTCAAATGATGTGGATATTGATGCAGTAATGGCATGGAAAAACGGGCTTTTTTATTTTGACGGCACTGATATAAAAACAATAATGCGTGAGGTTGAAAAATGGTATGATGTTGAAGTGAATTATCAGTCAGACATACAGGCATCTTTCGTAGCAAAGATATCAAGAGCGGAAAACGTTTCGGAGCTATTGAAAATATTGCAATTGACGGATCTGGTGCATTTTAAAATTGAAGGAAATAAAATAACTGTAATGAAATAATTCTCAACGGGGACCAAACAAAAAACCGCTTCGTGATTCAGACGAAGCGGCAGGAAGTTCAGGTTAACCCAATGATACAATCGTTCTCCAGACTGCTATTCATTAACCTAAACAAATGCAAAGTTATGCAATTAAACGCTCTTTGTAATCCTTTGCTATGCAGAAGGATTTTAACCAAAATGCTGTTACTCATGCAACTTACAGCAATTCTTTTAATCATGAGCTGCCTGCAGCTCAGCGCCAAAGGGTTTGGCCAAACGATTACCGTTAATTTTAAAAATGCCCCCTTGAAACAGGTTTTCAGGGCGATTGAAAGACAAAGCGGGTACAGCTTTGTGTATGGAAAAGAGCAGGTCGCTTATGCTGAACCCGTTAATTTAACCATCGCTAATGCTAAACTTGAGGAGGTTTTAAATCTGGCGTTTAAAAGAAAAACACTTACCTACACGATCAGTGGTAAATATATTGTTGTTAAACAACAAAAAGTTGCTGCATCAGAAAGGGTAGCCCTCCTTCAGGAAAAAATACATGGAAGAGTTACCGATGAAACCGGGAAGGCCCTTGAGGGAGCTTCCGTGATCGTAAAAGGCGCACCTTCCGGAACCAGTACAAATGCAAATGGGGAATTTGAAATTAATGTCCCCGACAACTCCTCAAGGATACTGGTAATCTCTTTTGTTGGTATGGAAGAAAGGACTGTGAATATTAGCGGAGGCGCCTTTGTCAATATAACTCTCAATAAGAAAGCCGATCAGCAACAGGAAATAGTGGTGGTTGGATATGGCACTCAGAAAAAAGTCAATCTGAGCGGTTCTGTCGTATCTGTTAGTTCAAAACAAATTGAAAACAGGGCCGCCTCAGATCTGTCTGGAATATTGACGGGACAAATTCCAGGGCTTACCATTATACAAAATGGAGGTAACCCGGGCCGGAATGTTGGCTCATTAAATATCCGGGGTATTGGTACGTTAAATAACTCAGACCCCCTTATTGTTGTTGATGGAATCCCCACGGGAATTTTAACGGATATAAATCCTGAAGATGTTGCCAGTGTTTCTGTATTAAAAGATGCGGCATCGGCTTCGATATATGGTGTAAGGGCCGCAAATGGAGTCATTCTCGTCACCACCAAAAGAGGGAATAACGCTAAGAAAAGCGCGGTTACCTATTCTCATCAAACAGGCTATACACAATTTATTTCTTTGCCCGGAAAGGCGACCGCATTTGAACTTGCCACTTTACACAATCAGGCAAACACAAATGATGGTACTCCGCTCTTATTTAGTAACGCTGATTTGCAGAAATTCAATGATGGTTCAAGTCCGCTTACACATGCAAATGTTGATTTAATTGGATTACTCTTCTCCAAAGGTCTTTGGAATTCTGACAATATTTCTCTTTCGGGCGGCAATGAGAAAGGAGCATATAATGTTTCATTAGGCCATATAACAGAGGGAGGCCTTTTAAAACAAACAGGGCTGCAGAAATATACTGTAAGGACAAACTTTGATATAAAAATATCAAAAAAAATAACGGCAGGACTTAATCTGGCAGGTACTATAAATGAAATAAAAGACCCTGCTGCCGGACTTAACTGGATAACGCACATTGCCTTCAGGGAATGGGCAAATGATGCTGTACAATTCCCCGATGGACGTTGGTCCAACCCGGCTTGGTCCGGAAGGGAACATAATGCTGTAGCATATAGTTCTGGTGAAATGGGAAAAAGCAGAACCCATGACGTGAGGATATTGGCAACAGGGTTTGCGGAATATGAAATTATTAAATCTTTGAAGCTGAAAGGCATCGTTTCAGTATTGCAGGATTTCAACAAAACGGATGCGGTTATTCTTGGCGTGGATTTATACCGGATTGACCCATCAACAGGAGTTATTGCCGGATCGCCCAGTTCAACAACAGTAAATCTTCAGAAAGGATCGCCTATGGTTGATCAGGTGTCAAGGGATTATTTTAATAACAATGAAAAAAATTATCAGTTGTTGTTAACTTATGATAAGGAACGAGGTAAGCATTCTGTTACAGGCCTGGCGGGATATGAGCAGCGGGAAAAAACTTCTGAGTTTTCAAATCTTTACAGGAGAAAGCTTATATCAGATCAACTGGACCAAATTAACGCTGCTGATTTAACTCAGGATTATGCAGCAGGCAACACGATTGCGTCTCGCTTGCAATCCGTTTTTGGAAGAATCAATTACGGCTTTGATGAACGCTATCTGCTTGAGGCTAATTTACGGTATGATGGTTCTACAAGATTTGCAAAGCAATACCGGTTTGATTATTTTCCGTCAATGTCTGCCGCCTGGCGAATTTCAAAAGAAAATTTTTTAAATATCCCGATTGTATCTGAACTAAAGTTACGGGCTTCATGGGGTAAACTGGGAAATCAGGAAGTGGGCGACTACGGTTACATCCAAACATATATCCTTAATGGTTCTTATTTCTTTAATGGACAGGAATTCGCCGCTATTACTGAGGGTGCGTTGTCGAACCCTACACTAACATGGGAAAAAACGGAAGCAAAGAATATTGGGCTTGATCTGGAGCTTTTTAATAATAAATTAGCAATTACGGGAGATTATTTTGTAAAGAATACAAAAGACATTCTTTACTATCTGCCCCAGCCGTCCATATTGGGCACCACGGGCCTTTTATCCAATGCCGCGTCCGTTAAAAATACCGGATTCGAAATCAACGCAGCGTATAGAGATCATGCCGGCAAGATGAACTACTATGTAAGAGGGAATATCAGTAAAATAAAAAATGAAATTACAGACCTTGCCGGAACAGACAGACCGGGATTCAGCGTAGGCGACCCGATACAAAATTACTTTGGTTATCGGGCAGCAGGATTATTTCAATCTGCCGATGAAGTTAGCAAGTCACCGGATCAGTCTGCACTTGGGAATGTACCTAAGGCTGGCGATATCAAATATGCCGATTTGAATAATGATGATAAAATAAATGCAGACGATAGGACCAATCTTGGCAAACGCTTTCCGGGAATCAATTATGGATTTTCTTTAGGTGCGGATTATAAGTCATTTGATATTTCTATGTTATGGCAGGGAGTGGCAGATTCTAAAATCATGGGATCGGGGAGGTTTATTCAACCATTTTGGTTTGGGTCATCACCGCTGAATTATCAATTAGACAGTTGGACTCCGGACAATAAACATGCAAGATTTCCTGAAGTCAGTTTCACTAACAGCGCTAATTATCTTCCAAGTTCTTTTTGGATTCAAAGTGGCGCTTATTTGAAACTGAGAAATCTGCAAATAGGTTATACTTTATCAGCCTCAGTGATAAACAAGATTGGATTGTCGAGAGCACGGCTATATATCAGCGCCGAGAACCTGCTTTCAATTTCTTCTTTTGATTATGGTTTTGATCCGGAAGACGTTAGTTATGAAGGAGACCCTGTATCTGTATTTAATGCTAACGGCCCAGCAAATTATCCTACTACGAAACGCTTATTGGCCGGATTAACAGTAACCTTTTAATATAAGAAATAATGAAAAATAAATATTATATATCAATTCTGATTTTTATCAGTTTTTCTTCCTGTAAAAAAAATTTTCTGGATGTGGTTCCAGGGGATCAGGTAACAGATGCAACCTTCTGGAGAAATGAATCAGATGCTCAAAAAGCTGCTGTTAGTGTATATAATTATTGGGGGTGGGCGGCAGACGATGGAGTTCACAATATTCCAACCAGGGCTTTATATTTAGGTGAGGCATGGTCTGACAATGGTACAACATCTAACTTCTGGAATGGCTTTTGGTACAATACCTGGTCTGGAAATGTGTCACCGCAAGACGCCAATATTGATGGGTATTGGACTGCCTTATATGAATCCATCAGAGAAGCCAATGTATTTCTGGCAAACATCGGCAAACCGGTAATGGATGAAGCAGTACGTAAAAAATTAATTGCTGAAGTTCGTTTCATTAGAGCGTATCAGTACCATATTTTATTGAATACCTGGGGTGGTGTTCCGATAGTGGATAAACCACTCACCGCCAGCGAACTTGGTGTGCCAAGAGCCACTCCCGAAGATGTGACGAATTTTATTTTGAGTGATTTAGACGCTGCCATACCGGACCTGGATATTATTCCTGAAAATGGAAGAATAAAGAAAGGAGGTGCTATGGCTTTAAAAGCAAGAGTTCTTTTATTCGCCAAAAAATGGCCGGAAGCCGCCAGCGCAGCAAAAACGCTGATGGATTTGAATATTCACGACCTTTTTCAGACAACCGAAGGAGATGGCTATCAAAAACAATTTGTTACAGACAATAACACCGAGGTATTGGCTTCATGGAAATACGACGTTACAGTAAGGCAAAACGAGAAACCAGCATTACTTACCTGGTGGCAGTGGTGGGGCGAAGGAAATCCCCTATCACCCACGCAGGCACTGGTTGAAGCATACGACACATACAATGCTGCTACAGATCAACTGGCGCCTTTTAACGCTGCAAATCCATATGTTAATAGAGACCCCCGGTTTAATTTTACGATAACCACCAGTACAGGATCGTCTACTGATTATGGCGTGAAAAAGTACCTGGGAGGAAATGAAGGCACAGAGAATATAATCATCCGTTATGCCGAAGTATTGCTGACTTATGCCGAAGCTAAAATTGAATCCAATCAAATAGACCAGTCGGTTTTAGACGCAATTAATAAAGTAAGAGCCAGGGCATATGGTGTTGCCGTTTCAAATGTTACAAATTATCCGGAAATAACCACCACTTCCCAATCTGCTTTGAGAGATATTGTAAGAAATGAACGCAGAGTAGAGCTGGCTATGGAAGGCCTTCGCTGGTATGATATTACCAGGTGGGGTATTGCTAACACGGTAATGAACGGCCCGGTGCTGGGTGCTAATGGCATGGTTTCCAAAACACGAACATTTTCTGACAGAGATAATTTAAGACCCATACCCCAACATCAAATAGATCTATCCAATAAATCGCTGGTACAGAATCCGGGCTATAATTAGAGCTACAGTAAGATATCTATTTAAGTTGTGGTCTTGCCTCCTTTTTTGATAAGCCGGCAATGACTAAAAGTACTGATCAGTTTTTTTACTGATCAGTACTTTAGTGCATCGAATTTGTTGTTGGTAAAGCAACCGTCCCGTCCTGCTTGCAACGTTTAATAAAACAGTTATCCAGCACGGTTTCCTGAATCCGCTCCACAAACTCCCTGCTAACCAAATATCTTATTCATCCGGTCAATGATCAATTTTAATCTTTCCCTGTCGCCACCCGGTACTTCCGCGGAGGCCCAGCCGTTGTAACCAATTTTTTCAAGCGATTGCATAATTACCGGCCAATTGTTGTCGCCTTCCATCAGTTCTACATCAAAACCTTTCCATAATCCTTCTTCGTTTTGCTTTTTGCGGCTGTATTCTTTTACATCTAATTTCATGATGCGTTTATCTAAGGTTTCAATCCAGTGTTCGGGCCAACCGTAACGGAGGATATTGCCAATATCAAAATACCAGCCCAGCAAAGGATGGTTGATCTCATCTACATAACGTGCCGCTTCAACGGGACTGATCAGGAAATTGTTCCATACATTTTCAATGGCTATTTTGATACCGGTTTTTTCGGCATGCGGTAGTAGCTTTTTTATTTCCTCCTGGGTGCGCTTGTATGCGTCGGCGTAACTGATCTTTTCATTTACAATACCGGCTACCAGCAGCACCGTTGTGCCGCCATACATTTTGCAGTCATTCATTGATTCGATAACCGAATCCGAGCACTGTTTCCTGATGGACGGATCGGGGTGGGAAAGGGGAAGTTTCCAATGTTGGGAATTGACCACGCCCGGAATTTCCAATCCTGTTTTTTGTTTTGCTTCTAATATTTCGCGATGGTCGAATTTATGCGGGGAGCTGAATTCCACTCCGTCATAGCCCAGTTCTTTCAGCAGCTTAAATTTATCCATTATGGTGTTCCCTTCTTTCACCATTTCAATCTTAAGGCTTTTCTTGATTTTGGGTTTCAGGGTTTTGGGTTCCGCAAAAGATGGAACGCCTATGGTTGTAGCGGCCGCAAACAAAGCGGTATTTTTAATGAAATTTCTTCTTTGCATAATTGTTATTTGAATGGGGTAATGCCTGGCATAGCTACATCGGGCATAGGTATTACCAGGTCGAAGCTATATGTATCTGCAGGTGGTCCTAATTGTTCGGTTGAATTCAATGCATCGTCCCAGCTTATTTTTTTACCGGTATAAGCGGCCATTCTGCCCATAATGGCAAGCAGGGAACTGTTGGCGAGCGCTTCGCCCTGGTTGATGGTATTGCCTTTTCGTATGGCGGCAAACAACTCATTGTGTTCGGTTTGGTACATATCATTTTGCGGACCCTTGTATGTCCACACCTTTTTTCCTGTTTTTATTTCATGCAGGTTACGTGAAACATCTGCCACGGCCCGGCCTTTGCTGCCCCACGCTTCCGCCGCGTAACCGCCCTGGCATCCTGCCTGCTGGCGGCTGAAATGGTATCCTCTTGCATCACCGGGATATTCGTATGTGATGGCAAAGTGATCGAAGATGTGCCCGTATTGCGGTCCCGTTCTCACCTGGCGTCCGCCGGTGCCTGTGGCATTTAAAGGCAACTTATCGCCAAAAGCCCAACTCATCATGTCTACGCTATGTACCGCCTGTTCCACAATATGATCACCCGAGAGCCAATTGAAAAACGGCCAATTCCTTAACTGCCATTCGGCCGATTGAAGCTGCGGATTTTCGGGCTTCCAGCTCCTGTAAGTAGCGCCTGTATTGTACGTATTGTACACGGCCGATACCTCCCCTATGGCGCCGTCAACAATTTTTCCGAAAGTGGCTCTTTTGGGTTCATGAAAGCGCCAGCAAAATCCCGAAACAATACTCACGTTTTTTTCTTTCGCTTTTTTGGTGGCTGCCAGTATTCTTCTTATACCGGGTGCATCAACGGCTGCAGGCTTCTCACAAAAAATATGTTTATCGGCTTCTACAGCGGCTTCAAGATGTAAGGGGCGGAAACCCGGAGGCGTGGCCAATATCACCACATCTACACCCGAGGCCAATACTTTTTTGTATGCGTCAAAACCAATGTATTGGTGTTCCGGGCTAACGTTCGCTTTATCGGCATGTATTTCTTTGAGATTGCTGAGTGATTCTTCCAACTGGTCACTAAATATATCTCCCATAGCGTGCAGTACTACATTGGGGTCGGCATTTAAAGCCTGGCTGGCTGCCCCGCTGCCGCGACCGCCACAACCAATTAATCCCACTTTAAGTGTGTCCGCATTCATCTTTTTATAAGCAGGCGCTGCATTGATGATATTGAATGGCAAAGCACCTGCCGTAACTGCCATACCCGAAAGTTTAAGGAATGTTCTTCTTTTTTGATTGCTCATGGGTTATGATAATTTTTAATAAAAACGCAATATAAAATATTATTCCCTAAAATGCATCCTGCAAAGAAGAGAAAACATACCGGCACAGCAGAAGCATAGGAGCACAATAGGATAAAACAAACCATGTGTACCTATATGCCTATGATCCTATGTGGTAAAAAGCTGAACACATAGGCCCTATGTGGTAATAAACTAAACACATAGGCACAGTAGCAACATAGGAACACAATAGAAATGCAAACCCTAAGTGTCTATGATCCTATGTGGTAAAAAAAAGCTGAACACATAGGCACAGTAGGAATATAGGACACAATAGAAATGCAAACCCTAAGTGTCTATGATCCTATGTGTTTTAAAAATACACTAAACACACAATTACAATAGAAATACAGGAACACAATAGGAAGAATAAGAAAAACTATGTGCACCTATGTGCCTATGTGTTAAGAGAAAAGATAAACCCCAACACAATGTAATCTATCTATAATCGAATTTACAGTCTTGACTTATTAACTTTATCTTTGACAACTACAGATTCTCCTCTATTAAATAACACATGTAAGATGAAATATTTTTTAATTGCCGTTGCTTTATTTACCGGTTGTCTTTCCGCAATCGCCCAGCACAAAAAATATGTTCCGCCCACTGATACCGCTGTGCTGAATAGCATCGCCCGCTGGCAGGATTTGAAATTCGGACTGTTCATGCACTGGGGAACCTACAGCCAATGGGGCATCGTGGAAAGCTGGAGCATTTGCCCCGAAGATGAAGGTTGGACGCAACGGAGAGGGCCCTACGCTGAAAATTATTTTGAATACGTAAAGGCATACGAAAATCTGCAAACCACTTTTAATCCGGTAAAATTCGATCCGCAAAAATGGGTAAACGCGGCTAAGGATGCAGGTATGAAATACATGATCTTCACCACCAAGCACCACGATGGCTTTAGCATGTTCGATACAAAAGAAACCGACTATAAAATTACAGACAGTAAAACGCCTTTTTCAAAAAATCCCAAAAGCAATGTAACCAAAGAAATTTTTAATGCATTCAGAAGCAAGGGCTTTGCTATTGGTGCTTATTTCTCCAAGCCCGACTGGCATAGCAAAGATTACTGGTGGCCTTATTTCCCGCCTAAAGACAGGAATGTAAATTACGAGCCCGTCAAATATCCCGAGCGATGGGAATCCTTTAAAAACTTTACCTATAGCCAGATTAAAGAGCTGATGAGTGAATATGGCAAAGTGGATATCCTTTGGTTGGATGGCGGCTGGGTGAGACCACTTTCTACAGTGGATACCACAGTGGAATGGCAGCGGGGAATAAAGACAAACCAGGATATTGATATGAAACGAATTGCCGGAATGGCAAGGAGCTATCAGCCGGGTTTATTAATAGTAGACAGGACAGTAACCGGCCCTTATGAAAATTATACTACTCCCGAACAGGAGATACCGCATGAATTGTTACCCTATCCCTGGGAAAGTTGTATAACCATGGGCAACTCCTGGAGTTATGTGCCCAACGATAAGTACAAGCCGGCACATCAAATCATACAAATGCTGATACAGATCGTATCGCGTGGTGGGAACCTGTTGCTTAATATCGGCCCTGGCCCCGATGGCGATTGGGATCCGGTAGCCTATGCGCGGTTAAAAGAAATAGGCGAATGGATGAAAATAAATGCTGAAGCCATACACGGCTCCAGACCATTAGTGCCGTATGAATCGGGCAATATATGTTTTACTCAGTCTGATGATGAAAAAACACAGTACGCTTTTTACTTATCAGACAAAGATGATGTTGCGCTTCCGGCACAAGTAACTTTGCAAAAGTTTGAAGCTCCCGCCAAAGCCAGGATCAGTTTACTGGCCAGCGGTGCAAAGCTCAAATGGAAAGTAGAAAACGGTAACACCATTATTGAAATTCCTTCACTGGTGAGAAATAAATGGAACGGTAAGCATGCAGTAGTGTTTAAGATGGTGAAGTAAGAGGAAGCGGTCGGTATGCGACGAAGGAGCGTCAGACCGTGGATAATGTGGAAATGTGAAAGTGTGATAAATGTGAAAATGTGGAAATGAAATGAAAGCGGTCGGTACGCAACAAAGGAGTGTCAGGCCGCGAATTAATGTGAGAATATGAAAACCTGCCAGCCGGCATGCTGGTGTGAGAATTTAAATAAGGTCAGGATATATTCTAAAGCTGATGTGGTAGAATAAAATGTTGGGAACTGTTCTGCTGTACCGTCCCTCTACACGCTGTGGAGAGGGAAAAGAGGGTGAGGTATTTGCTACTTTTTTTAGTATCTTCGCTGTCTTTTATGGCAAAAGCAAAGCAAAAAGCAGTGCCGGTTGCAGATACCCCGGCGCCTGATCATGAATATATAGAGGTATTTGGTGCAAGGGTACATAACCTGAAGAATATCGATATCAGCATTCCTAAAAATCAACTGGTGGTTATTACCGGCATCAGCGGCAGCGGTAAATCATCGCTGGCATTTGACACCATTTATGCCGAAGGGCAGCGCCGGTATATGGAAACCTTTGGCGCTTATGCCCGACAGTTTATCGGCGATATGGAAAGGCCCGATGTAGATAAGATCACGGGACTTTCGCCTGTTATTTCTATTGAGCAAAAAACCACCAATAAAAATCCACGCTCTACTGTAGGTACCGTAACGGAAGTATACGATTTTCTCCGGTTGCTGTATGCAAGGACAGGGGAAGCCTATTCTTATAATACCGGTAAAAGAATGGTAAAGTGGAGTGAGGAAGAAATAGTTGAAAATATTTTTAAGCGGTTCAGAGGACAAAAAATTTCTATCCTGGCTCCATTGGTACGCGGGCGCAAAGGGCATTACCGCGAGTTGTTTGAAGAAATACGCAAAAAGGGGTTTTTAAAAGTAAGGGTGGATGGTGAAATAAAGGATCTGTCTCCTAAAATGCAGGTTGACCGCTATAAAATTCACGATATAGAAGTGGTGGTAGACCGGTTGAAAGCAGATGATGAATTTAAAGTGCGCATCAGCCAGAGCGTACAGCATGCATTGCGCCTGGGAAAAGACCTGCTGTTTGTAAGTCCCGTTAGTGACGCGGGCTCAAAAACATCAGCACCGGAAGCCTCCTATTCTAAAATGCTGATGTGCGAAGACACCGGCATTTCTTATGAAGAGCCATCACCCAATAGTTTTTCTTTTAATTCACCATACGGGGCATGCCCGGTATGTAAAGGATTGGGATCGGTGTACCAGGTAAATATGAATGAAGTAATACCTGATCATAACCGAAGTATCAATGAAGGCGCTATTGCTCCTTTGGGCGAAGAAAGAGAAGCCTTTATTTTTAAGCAGGTACAGCAGCTTGCCAGGAAAAATAAATTCAGTCTTGATAAACCGGTGAAAGATCTCCCGGAAAAAGCAATGAACCTGCTGCTGTACGGCGATGAATCCGGACCGGTGGAAATAAATCTGAATTTCGATGAAAGCAATGGTAACGGGCAGGTATATGCGACTACCTTTGAAGGTATTGTTAACCAGTTAAAAAGGTGGTTTACAGGAAGCTCAAGTGAAAGTATACAGCAATGGGCGGAAAAGTTTATGGAATTAAAAACCTGCGATGCCTGCAATGGAACCCGCCTGAAAAAGGAAAGTCTTTGGTTCAAAATAGATGATAAAAATATTGCTGAATTATGTGAGTTCAACCTGGATGCTTTGGTGCAATGGTTTGATGGAATAGAAGAAAGGCTTTCGAATAAGCAGAATGCCATTGCAAAGGATGTTGTAAAGGAAATAAGGGAAAGGCTGGGTTTTTTACTGGATGTAGGTCTTACTTATCTTACCCTCAACCGTCCTTCCCGCACATTGAGCGGTGGCGAATCGCAACGGATAAGGCTGGCCACACAAATTGGATCGCAGTTGCAGGGCATAACCTATATATTGGATGAACCTTCTATTGGATTACACCAGCGCGACAATCACCGGCTGATCGTTGCCCTAAAGAACCTGCGCGATATAGGTAACACTGTTCTGGTGGTGGAACACGATAAAGACATTATGCTGGCCGCGGATTACCTGGTGGATATTGGTCCCCGGGCAGGGTTTCATGGCGGAAAAATAGTGGCACAGGGCGTGCCCCCGGCATTGCTGAAATTAGACACATTAACTTCTTCTTATCTTAACGGCCACCGGCACATTAAAATTCCGGAGGAGCGCCGCAGGGGCAACGGAAAGATACTGGAGTTAAAAGGCGCCAGTGGCAATAACCTGCAAAACGTAAATGTAAAATTCCCGCTGGCAAAATTTATTGTGGTAACGGGCGTGAGCGGTAGCGGGAAATCCACACTTATCAATGAAACTTTATACCCGATTCTGAGTAAGCATGCCTATGGTTCAAGAATGCAGCCGCTCCAATATGCATCTGTAAAAGGACTGGAGCATATTGACAAGGTAATTGAAATTGATCAGTCGCCCATAGGCAGAACACCACGGAGCAATCCGGCAACCTACTGCGGATTCTTTACCGAGATCCGCCAGTTATTTGCTTCAGTGCCCGAAGCAAAAATACGGGGCTACAATCCCGGGCGTTTTTCTTTTAATGTTAAAAGCGGCAGGTGCGATGTGTGCGAGGGCGGCGGTATGCGTGTAATTGAAATGAATTTTTTACCGGATGTGTATGTGCCCTGCGAAAAATGCCAGGGTAAGCGGTATAACAGGGAAACACTGGAAATACGTTATAAAGGCAAATCCATAAGCGATGTGCTGGATATGACCGTAGATGAAGCTGTGGAATTTTTCCAGAACGTACCCTATCTGTACCGTAAAATAAAAGTATTGCAGGAGGTAGGGCTGGGTTATATAACTTTAGGGCAAAATGCAGTTACACTCAGTGGCGGTGAGGCGCAAAGGGTTAAGCTTTCAACAGAGCTGGCGAAAAGAGATACCGGTAAAACGTTTTATATCTTAGATGAGCCTACTACAGGATTGCATTTTGAAGACATCAAGCATCTGCTTGTTGTATTGAATAAACTGGTTGACAGAGGCAATACCGTGCTGGTTATTGAACATAACCTTGATGTAATTAAAGTTGCCGATCATATCATAGACCTTGGTCCCGAAGGTGGTAACGGGGGTGGACGAATATTATTTGAAGGAACGCCGGAAGCCTTGATTCAATGCAGTGAAAGCTATACCGGGATATTTTTGAAAGAAGAACTCGGCCATGCAAACTGATGGGGGGCGTGAGAGAGGAGAAAGGGGGCTATACGTTTCCTTTCACTATAATTTGCCCGGCTTAACACTAATTTGTATCTTATACCGGCATAAATATGAAAAGAATAATTATTGATATGGATGAAGTGATGTGCGATACGATGGGTGCAATGATTACATGGTATAAAAAGGAGTATGGACTGGAAGTGGATTATACTAAAATGAAAGGATCCTGGCAACTGGGTTTTCCTGAGCAGCATAAGACGATCATACGTGAAAGACTGTACAGTCGTGGTTTTTTCAGAAACTTACCTGTAATGGACGGATGTGTGGAAGTGATAAAACAATTGAATGAAAGGTACGAGATATTTATTGTATCGGCAGCAATGGAATTCCCCAATTCGTTAAACGATAAGTTAGACTGGCTGAATGAACACATGTCATTTTTAACCTGGCGGCAAGTCGTATTTTGCGGCGATAAGCGGATGATCGCGGGCGATTATATGATTGACGATCATACACGCAACCTCGTTCATTTTAACGGCAAACCCTATCTATACAGTGCCGCGCATAATACCGAAGAAACAGGATACGAGAGAATCAAGAACTGGAAAGAGATAGCGGGGATATTTCTATAGTATTTTTGATTTTGTGATTTGTAGATATAAGACATCAGCGATCAAATGATCTAACTTCAGTAATAGTGTATATGGATATTACCGACATGCATAGTTTACCCGAATGGGATGATCACCGCATGCTGCAACGCCGGTATGAAGGAGAGGAATGGAAAATGGCTACTCAGCTTGAAGCTGCAAAAAATTTATATAATAAATGGCGGGATGTTTTTTTGCTTGTTGAATCATATTGTGAAACACTGCAGGATTCAAAAGAGTACGATCACGCTGAAAAAAATAAAGAACTCATCTGGCAAAACCTGTTTATCGTAGCGCCCAAAATTATTGGGGCTGCGGGCATTGATGAGTATGTACTGAAAATGGAAAACGCTTCCATCATTCGCAATAACTGCCGCGAATTGATGGAACAGGTTAATTTTACCGCAATGGTGGGTGCAGGTGAAGAAGAATATGCTGCAGCTATTGAACGGGAAATGGATATATTCCGGGAGCTGTTTAAAACCTGGGTAACAACATTTAGAAAAGATGAATATGAAGATGAATGGGGCCTGTTTGTATGATTTTTCTTAAAATAACTTAGCCATATTCGTACAGGTTTACGCCTATAAAAATATTGTCTGAATATTTTGTTTATTAATATTGTATGTGATTACAAGCTTTTTCTTAAATTCATTTTTTAAATGTTAATCTATTGCCGGTTGCTTGTTCAAATAATGAAAAAGATTTGCTGCTTCGCATTTCCAAAGACGATGCATCGGCATTCGCTGTTCTTTTTAATTTGTATAAAGACAAAATTTATACTATCGCCATTAAATTAACCGGGTCAGCTTTTAAAGCGGAAGAAGTGGTGCAGGAGATATTCATGAAATTGTGGGTAAAACGAAAGGAACTTCCTGAAATAGAACATTTTACTGCGTGGTTCTATACCATAACCCGTAATCATCTTTTTTCTTTAATCAAACGTAAGGCTGCCCGCGAAAAGAGAGAGATTGTGTTTGCAGAGAGACTACCTTCTTTTTATAATAATAGCGATGAAAAAGTGCTCCTTAAGGAAACGGAAGCGCTTTTGGAAAAAGCGCTTTATCAATTGCCCCCGCAGCAAAACAAAATATACCGGCTTATTAAAGAACGCGGAATGAAGAAAGAGCAAGTCGCTGTCGAACTAAAGCTTTCAACTGAAACCGTTAAAGTACATCTTGCCAGGGCAATCAAAAATATCCGCAATTATTGTCTCGGTCAAATGAATAATCCGCTTATATGGGTATCTATCTTCTTTTTTTAAAATAATTGAGTACGCGACTAACCCTTTTTTCCGACGGCGGAGTCTCATTAAGAAGAAGTATGTGTATGCCCATGACAAAAGAGATGCATACTGGCTTATAAACAATTCAACTAAATAATTCAGACGCTTCAATATGCTCCAGTCCCGCTTGGCTTATTTGTTTACCAGGTATATTAATAAAGCATATACTCCGGAAGAAAAAGCCGAGTTGTTCAGGCTAATTGAAACAGAAGATTTTGATGCCGAACTGAGAGATCTGCTGCACGAAATGATAACCAGTACAGAGGGAGAAATACCATTGCCGGAAAAATCCGGTGATATGATTTTACAATCAATCATTGGCAAACAGGAAGCCCCACCGGTAAAACTACCTGTATTCCACATAAAAAAGATGACGGCTGTATGGCGCAATATTGCAGCAGCCTCAGTGATACTAATGGGGTTGCTGACGTATTTCATTTTTACCGGTAATAAAAACGGCAAAGCTGATGGCGCTAAAAACCTGATGGTTGAAAACTTTTCAAAGTTACACGTCAGTACAACTGCAGGTGAAAGAAAAAACATACAACTGGCGGATGGTACACAAGTTTGGCTTAACCCGTCCAGCACGGTCGAATACCCTGCATCATTCAATGGAGATTTGAGAGAGATCAGGCTTTCCGGTGAAGCGTTTTTTGAGGTAGCGCACGATGCAGACCATCCTTTTATTATTCACAGCGGCAATATAGAAACAAAAGTATTGGGTACATCTTTCAATATACAGGCTTACGACAATCAGGAGGAAATAGCTGTGATGGTAGTAACAGGCAGCGTAAATGTGTCTAATACTGATAAAGTTGAGCAGGTACAGCTTAGCGCCAACCAGCGTGCGGTTTTTTACAGGAATACAACGGAACTGGTAAAAGAAAATACCAATGCCGTTGATGCGCCGAACATGTTAAAACGCAAAGAAGGCATGTTTGTGTACAAGAATGAACGGCTGCAGAAATTGATAGATGATTTGCAGGAGTATTTTGGTATAGAAATTCAGGTGTCCCCAACAATAAAAGAATGTAAGGTTACAGCAAACTTTTACATTACCGACGATCTTGGGGACATACTGGAACCCATTGCCATTATGGTTAGTGGTAATCTCACGAAGAAAAATGATGAGTTCGTTATTGACGGGAAGGGCTGTCCTGAGTAAAACAATTGAACATCCCCACCAGCAATCAGTTAAATATTATTCTTTAATAAACCCATAATCAACATGCTTATGAATCAATGGCAGCATCATCCCACGTAAGTATATATATAACCCGGATACGCCATGTACCCGGGTATATATTATACGCTTTGCAAAAATTGTAGTTAATCCGAAAGTTATCGAAGGCCAACGGATTCTACGCATTTATAACATATAACTATTCAAAAATATGCAAAAAAATTGTATAGGCGGGACTCTACCTATAATATTAAAACTTATGCGATTATCCCTGCTCGCTGTGATTGTGCTGTGTAGTTCCATAATGTCTCTGTCGGCAAAGAGTGTTAGCGGACAGGAGCTACTTGATAAAAGAATATCTATTTCGCTGAAGAATGAAACCCTTTTTGATGCTTTAGAAAGGATAAGACGACATGCGGATATTCAGTTTTTTTATGCGGCAAACATTATAGACCCGGCAGATAAAGTTAACATCACCGCAAGAAAAACAACGCTGCGTGATTTGTTAACGGAGTTGCTTGAGCCGTATATGCTGTACTATATTGTTTCTAACGATAAGGTGGTTATTCGTAAGGTTATAAATCCTGTAACAATACCTGCATATAACAATGCCGGAGCATTGTTTAACGCGATACCTCCATCGGGGGAATACAATAATATAGATGTAAGCGGACGTGTTATGAACAGCCTTGGTGAGTACCTGTCCGGCGTAACGGTACAGGTGAAAGGTGGGGGAGCAGCTACCAAAACAGACATTAATGGTTTCTTCAGTCTCTCTGTACCCGACAACAGCATTCTCGAATTTACATACGTAGGATATATAAAAGAAGAAATAGGTGTAGCCGGGCGTAGCTCATTCGATGTTGTGCTGAATCCTATAGACGCCAAAATGGAGGAAGTTGTGGTGGTAGGATACGGAACCCGTAAAAAATCTGACCTTACCGGAGCCGTAGGAACAGTTCGGGCTGAAGCTCTCGCGGAAAGACCTGCAGCTTCGTTGAACCAGAATCTGTCTGGCAGAATAACGGGGGTGAGTGTTTCTTCCAATTCAGGGAGGCCTGGTGGGAGGGCTAATATTCGTGTAAGGGGTGCAACTTCTATAAGCATCTCCAATAATCCGTTGTATGTAATAGATGGGGTTATTTTGAACGCCACTGATTTACAAAATGGAAGCACGCCTATTGATTATATTAATCCCAATGATATAGCCTCAATTGAGGTACTGAAGGATGCGTCTTCTACTGCCATTTATGGCGCCCGTGGCGCCAACGGTGTAATACTTGTTACAACCAAAAGGGGTTCAACCGGAGGTGGCAGATTAACCTATGATGGAGATTTTAGTATTGGTGTTGCACCAAAAAAACTGGCTGTTCTGAATGCAAAGGAGTTTTTGGAAACAGAAGAAATTGCCTACGCCAACGCTCAGAAGTACGATCCTGTTGGTTGGGCGTCTGGGACCAAATATGTTGACCCCCGCACAAAGAGAACCAACCCCTTGTTATTTGATGCCAGCGGCAATCCACTTTACGAAACAGACTGGCAGGCGGAAACTTTCAGAAAAGCGTTCACACAAAACCATCAATTGGCTTTTACCGGTGGCAATGAAAAAGGGAGTTATGGTGCTTATTTAAATAATCGCACAGAAAACGGTATCGTAAAAGGCTCATGGATAAAGCGGTATGCTGCTCGTTTCGTTTTCGACTCGCAAATTAAGGATTGGCTTAAAGTGGGAGGCAATCTGGGCTATACCGATCAAACAGATAGACAAATTGACGTTTTAGGAGGTGGCGGTATCACTGTAATGAGGCAGGTACTGGAAGCATTACCTTTTATTCCGGTTAAATATGATAATGGCGCCTGGGGACGCAACAGGGATTATCCGGGTATGGAAGGGGGTGATAGTCCGTTACGGGTAATTGAAGAGCGCACTTATCTGCTCCGCACGCAAAACATGCTGGGGAATATCTATGCGAACATCAGACTGATGGACGGGTTAGACTTTAGAACTACACTTGGAACAAACATTATCAATCAGCGGCTTGATAATTACAATGGTATAGACCTGCAATATATCTCTTCTACGGGGAATGCGGTAGTCAATAACAACCGGTTTAACTCATGGCAGTTTGAAAATTATCTAACTTATAACAAAGGGTTTGGTATTCATTCTATAAACGCCCTGGCAGGTTTGGCATGGCAGCACGTTGACAGATTTGAGGCAATTGCCCGTAGCCAAACCTATATAGACAACTTTTACAATGTAAATAATCTTGGCGCCGGTGCTGTTATTCAGGCGCCAGGTTCTTTTGCCAACGCATATGGAATCAACTCCTACTTTGGAAGAATAAATTACACTCTTTTAAACAAATACCTGGTAACCTTTACGGGCCGCCAGGACGGCTCCTCAAAATTTGGTTCCGATAGTCGCTATGCATTCTTCCCGTCTGCCGCATTGGCGTGGAAGGTTACAGAAGAAAAATTTATGGAGGATGTGGTTGCGATTTCCAATTTGAAGGTTAGAGGTAGTTATGGAGAAACCGGAAACTCCGAAATAAATGCCTATCAGGCAGATGAAATAATGGGTAACTACGAGGTTATTTTCGGTGGCAGGAGGGAAATTGGAATAGGCACCTCCCGCATGGGAAACCCAGGATTGAAATGGGAAAAAGTGCGGCAATTTGATTTTGGTGTGGAACTGGGTTTATTCAAAAACAGAGTAAATGTTGAATTTGATTGGTATCGTAAAAGAGCCACTGATATGTTGTTGAGCGCCCCTGTGCCCAGTAGCAGTGGCTATACCCAGGTGTCGCGCAATATAGGGAGTATGGAAAATAAAGGTATAGAGATAGCGATTAATACAATAAATATCAAAAATGCCAATTTTAGCTGGAGTTCTCTTTTTAACATCTCTATCAATAAAAACAAGGTGTTGGCGTTAACCGGAGGAAGTGATATTTATTCGGGGGCTACCGTTATTCGTGTAGGCGAACCAGTAGGATCTTTTTTTGGCAGAGTGCATATGGGTACCTGGGGCTCGGATGAAGCTGCAGAAGCAGCTGTGTATAACATGCGTCCCGGTGATGTGAAGTATATGGACTTGAATAAGGATAACGTTATCAATGATAACGACAGAACCATTATAGGAAAGGGTATACCAGATGGTTTTGGAAGCTTTATCAATACATTACAATATAAAAACTGGTCTTTATTGGTTGATCTGCAGTTTATGTACGGAAACGATGTACTGGACAGAAGTATACACTCTGCGGAAGACCGCCAGGGGATTGCCAACAGCTATAAAACAGTATTGAATGCCTGGACAGAAACCAATCAGAATACTCCTATCGCGCAGCTACGACCTATCAATGCATATTATACTACAAATAACGATAGCCATAAAATAACAGATGCTTCTTTTATCCGTGGCCGGAATCTGCTGTTGTCTTATATGTTTAATTCGCAAACAGTTTCGCGTTTGAAACTGGATCGTTTAAGACTATTTGCGTCTGTTCAGAACTTTTTCGTTTCAACAAAGTATTCAGGATACGATCCGGAAGTTTCCAACTCAGGTTCTCCTTTCGATCAGGGGTTTGGTTTGTACGATTATCCCAAACCAAGAGTTTTTATGATAGGTATTAATGTGGGTTTATAAATAATTGAATACTTAAATTATCAGAAAATGAAAAAAAATATCAATAAATATCTGCTGATTTTGGCTGTCAGTTTTAGTCTTATAATAACAGGGTGCTCTAAATTCCTGGATGAATCGGACCCGTCTAATTTTTCTACAGGGAGTTATTTTACAAAGCCTGAACATGCAAAAAGTTCGGTAAACGCTATTTATGCCAGTATGCGTGATCCATTTAACAGTGGTTTTGGGGGAGGCGCCTGGATGATGCTGGAGTTTGCTACGGGGTTAGCCGGTACCGACCTTGGTCAGGCAGTAAACAGCTATTTTGTAAAAGATCTCACAAACACAGCTGACAATGGATACGGGGTAACCATTTGGAACTCCTACTACAGAGGTATTGCCAATGCCAACACATCCATTAAGTTTATACCTGGCATTACTATGGATGAAACGCTAAAGAAAAAGTTGCTGGGAGAAGCCTATTTCTTAAGAGCATGGTATTATTTTAACCTGGTTCAGATATTCGGAAATATACCACTGGTTACAGAGCCGGTTAATTTACAGTCGGAACAGCTCAGACCTGGCCAGGTAGCTGCAGAAGAAGTGTATAATTTAATACTGAGTGATTTGCAAATAGCGGAGCAGTCGGGTCTCGACTGGAAAGATGAAACCGGGCGCGTAAGTATGGGTGCTGTCAAGTCTCTTTTGGCAAAAGTATACCTTACCATGGCGGGTTATCCTTTACAAAAAGGCAATTCACATTACACATTGGCCGCTGAAAAGGCAAAAGAAGTAATTGAATCTGGAAAGTTTAAACTCTTTGACAGCTATGCGTCTTTCCGTGATCCGGCAATGAAGAACAAAGAAGAAAATATCTTTATGATACAGTACCTGGCCGGTACCTTGTCCAGCAATTGGCAGGTATCTATCGTACCGTATAATAAAAATATCTCCAAGTATTCAGATGAAACCGGTGGTATATATTCCACTACCGCTTTTGCTCAATCATTTCAAACCAATGATTTAAGGGCTAAGGAAAAACAATTTTTTTATACCAATTACACCAACCAGGATAACCGCAATTTGACGGTAGAACTGGGTGGATTTTTTATTTACAAGTATTTTGATAATGAGGCGCATTTAAATACTGCCAGCAGCGGAATGAACTGGCCGGTTCTTCGTTATGCGGATGTATTATTGATATTTGCTGAAGCATCTAATAAAGTAAATGGCCCTGGCACGGAAGTATACAGCGCCGTAAATGCAATTCGCCGTAGAGCTGAATTGCCTGACCTCGCCGGATTAAGTCAAAGCCAGTTGGAAGAAGCAATATGGAAAGAGAGATGGTATGAACTCTGTTTCGAGAATATTACCTGGTTTGATATGGTACGACTGCGCAAAGCCTTTAATACCACTACTAAACAATTTGATGATTATGTAGGCCATCAATTTTCATACGGGCCCACTTTAAAAGACCGTGAGCTATTGTTTCCAATTCCTACCCCTGAAGTTTTAAATGGTAAACTTGTGCAAAATAAGGGGTATTAGTCAGTTGGGTTTAATACGATGATGCCGTGTCAAAAAAAGTATACCCTCCCGTATACTTTATATCAGGGGCCTACCGGGCTATGAATCCGGCGCCGGGTCAAAATCCGGGATGGGAATAGATGAGTTTTTGGTGAGAGGAGAGAGGTGAATGGTGAGAGGAGAGAGGTGAAAGGTGAATGGTGCGAAGATGGAGGTGAGACAATGGTACTTTGGGGCCGGAAGAATTACGAATGAAAATTTTTCAATTACTTCATCCCGGCAAAAAAAACAATCGGTGCATTATGATTACCTTAGCAATAGTAACCATCACAGCGGGTGGTTACTATTTTCTTAAAAATCAATAAAATCAAATGAAAAGAATTGTTTTAACCGTGCTTGTTTGTTTTTGCATCCAGTTTGTTTTTGCCCAAAAAAATACGCCGGTAGTTGTTGCCACCTACAATATCCGCTATGATAATCCCGACGATGGATTAGATGCCTGGCCGAATAGAAAGGAGAACGTAAAAGCCCTGATCCGCTTCCACGAGTTTGATATTTTTGGTACACAGGAAGGATTGATAGATCAGATTAAAGGTATTGCAGAACTTAGCGAATTTGCCTATACCGGAAAGGGCAGGGATGATGGCAAAGAAGCTGGCGAATATTCTGCAATATTTTACAAAAAAGACAGGTTTAAACTGCTTGCTTCCGGTGATTTCTGGCTGAGTGAAACGCCTGATAAACCTGGCAAAGGCTGGGATGCCAAATGCTGTAACCGCATTTGTTCCTGGGGGAAATTCCAGGATATGAAAACCAAAAAATCATTTTATTTCTTCAGCGTTCATTTCGATCACGAAGGAATTATAGCCCGAAAGGAATCGGGCAAACTGATGGTTGAAAAAATTCAGGAGATTGCAAAAAATGTACCGGTGATATGTGTGGGCGATTTTAACTCCACTCCCGAAACCGGGCAAATACAATTCATGCAAACCATACTGAATGATTCCTATAATGTAACGCAGGAACCTCCTTATGGTCCTGTTGGAACATTCAATTCTTTCAGGTTTACCGCACCCCTGAAGAACCGAATTGATTATATTTTTGTGAGCAAGGGTATAAAAGTATTGAAGTATGGCGTGCTTACAGATGCCAAAGATCAGCGCTACCCTTCCGATCATCAACCGGTGATGATCAAAGCGGTGATCAATTAATAAAATATTTGAGTATCGCTTCTGCGATCAATGCATGCCCTTTTTCATTGTGGGGTTTGATATTTAATAGAGTATCGCGTATGCTGTGCCGGGCGTCCTCGCCCGGCACTTGTTTATTATCGCCTCCCGGCGATTGTAATTTAAACCTTATCTTAGAACCTGCTTATATTTAGTTTTACAGATTTTGTATAAGCCGGAAGCTGCCATGAAAAACCGGAGGATGAACGGATTGCGACGCAACGATGCTGCCATGAAACATGTGGCCGGTACCTGTAAATGAATCTTTTGAAAATGAAAACCATATTCCAACTATCCTTTTGGGCACTCATCTTTTCCTTTTCTGCGAATGCACATGCAGAACAAGCGCCGGCGGCTGAAAGAGACACTTCGGCAATACACACCATTATTGTAGTATTTGATGGTTTGCGGCCGGATTATATAAAACCGGAATGGATGCCGAATTTGTACGCTTTCAGTAAATTGGCGGCTTATGGCAAAGATAACCATAGTGTGTTCCCCACCGTTACAAGGGTAAATGCCGCTTCTTACGCTACTGGTTCCTACCCTGCAGCGCATGGTTTAATGGGCAATGCAATATATCTGCCGGCAGTAAACGCCCGGAAAAGTATGAGTACCGGAAATGCAGGTAATCTCAGGCATATTATGGATACTACTTCCGGCAAATTGCTTACTGCTCCCTCACTTGGGGAGGTGCTCAGGGCCCACGGTGAAAAGATGTTCGTATACAGTTCCGGTACAACAGGGCAGGCGTTCCTGCAAAATCATACGGTTAACGGTGCTGTAATCAATCCCGATCTGGTACTCCCCGAATCTTTTAAAGCGGAACTTACCGCTTCGGTAGGAGCGCCACCGGCAGATGCCACACCCAATACCGCAAGGCATCAATGGATCACAGATGCCCTGTGCAGGTATACACTGGCGGCCGACGGACCCCTGGTAAGCGCCATTTGGTTCAGCGATCCCGACGGCACAGCGCATGAACATGGCATTGGTGTACCCATTACCATACAGGCATTAAAATCGGTAGATGCCCAGTTGGGCAGAATATTAGATACTGTGCGGGCGAGGGGATTGGAGCGTGTTTTTAATATAATTGTTACTGCCGATCATGGGTTTGTTACCCACACCGGAAAAGAGGGGCTTACAGATTTTTTAATACAAAAAAGACTCAAAAAGAGTAAAGATTCCGACGATATCGTATTAGCCGATGGCGCCCTGTACATAAAAGATCACAACCCGGCACTTGTTCAAAAAGTTGTTGAAGCGCTGCAGGAACAGGAATGGGTAGGCGCTATTTTTACAAGAGCTGCTAAACCGGGGTCAATGAAAGGCAAAATAAAAGGTACCCTGTCTTTTGAATCCATTCACTGGAATCACCCTCAGCGGGCTGCTGATATTTTGGTTGCCGAAAACTGGAACAACAACAAAAACAGTTTGGGATATGCGGGAACAGATTTTGCCCGGGGCGTGGCAGGGCATGGCGGTTCAAGTTCCTGGGAAATACATATTCCGTTAATTGCATACGGACCATCCTTTAAGCCATCTTTTGAAAGCAATTTGCCTACTTCAAATATTGATATTGCACCTACTGTTTTACACATTCATCATATAGCGGCGCCTGCGCAAATGCAGGGTAGGGTAATGTATGAATTGCTTCGGCATAACAATATAAAACCACTGACGCCTAAAAAAGAAAACATTTTCTCCGAAGCGAAATTGAAGCAGGGCGGAAAATATAAATTAACGCTGGAAAGAACGGTTTTGGGTAAATACAGTTATATCAATTATGTTAGCGCAACAAGAACGCCTTAATAAAAAACAGCCCGTTGATTGTACCATAACAATAATACTTAATCAAACTACGCATGAACCAAAGCAGTTTAAAATTCTTTTACAGTATTGTGGTTGCAATATTTTGTTTAACCAATGCTGCAGCCCAGCAGCAAAAATACACTCCGCCGGCCCTCAGTAATTCCAATTCCTGGTCAATCATTATGCTCCCCGATCCGCAAACCTACCAGAAGTTTGAGCGCAACCAGCCACTCTTTGAACTTATGACAGCATGGGTAAGCGAAAATATCGGCAGGCTAAACATAAAGCTCGTAATGTGTACCGGGGATCTTGTAGAACAGAATGAAATGATCAATCCTGACGGTGAAACGGTTAACCAACCCAGCAAAAAACAATGGGCTGCCGTGGCCCATGCATTTAACAGGCTGGATGGTAAAGTGCCTTATGTGCTTGCTGCAGGTAATCACGATTATGGTTATAGCAATATAAGCGTACGGCGTTCGAATTATAACACTTATTTTCCTGTTGACAAGAATTTTAAAACGCAAAAATTAATCCGTGAAGCCGGGCTGAATGCGGAGGGCATTCCCACCATGGAAAACGCCGCTTTCGAATTCACCTCTCCCCAGGGCAGGAAGTTTTTATTGCTCACGCTTGAATTTGCCCCACGGGATACCATCATTGCATGGGCGAAAAAGGTAACCGGGCAGGAAGCGTATAAAAACCATACCGCTATCATTCTTACCCATTCCTATCTCAATTCGGCTAACGAGCAAATTGAAAAAGAGAATTACAATATTACAGATGGCAATTACGGGGCAGCCATCTGGCGCAAGCTGGTGCAACCTTCCACCAATATTCAACTGGTATTTTCGGGGCATATAGGAAAACCCGATAATGCCAGGGGACATGTGGGATTCAGGACAGACAAAAATGCGGCCGGAAAAAAGGTAAACCAGATGGTATTTAATGCGCAGGCAATGGGCGGCGGCTGGTATGGAAACGGGGGTGATGGCTGGCTGCGGATACTCGAATTTTTGCCCGATGGCAAAACAGTTAAGGTAAAAACATTTTCCCCCTTTTTTGCCATATCACCCACTACACAGCAGTTTGCCTGGCGTACTGCGCCTTATGATGAGTTTGTATTCCAATTGGATTGATGTAGCAGGCAGCCATAATATATTGTGTTCAACGCTTTTTCCAGCACATAGGATCTCCTGCGTTTCCTATTGTGTTCCTATGTTCCTGCTGTGTCTATGTGTTTTGTTCTTATTACCACATAGGATCATAGGGCATGCAGGTGCACATAGTTTGTTTACTCTATTGTGTTCCTATGCTCCTGCTGTGTCTATGTGTTTGGTTCTTATTACCACATAGGATCATAGGGCATGCAGGTGCACATAGTTTGTTTACTTTATTGTGTTCCTATGTTCCTGCTGTGTCTATGTGTTTAATGTATTTGTGTTCAATGCTATTTAACACATGGGATCACAGGGGTATAGTTTTTCTGCATGGGATGATGCCAAGCGATGAAAACAAAAATTTTTGTAATGAGCCCCAGCGTATTGTCAAACATGAGAATTTCTTTTCCTTCGTATCTTTGCGCCATGCTGAAAGATAAGATAAAGCAACTCGCATCACAATACGGTCCGGATTTAATTAAGATACGCCATCATTTACATGCCAATCCCGAATTGAGTTACAAAGAATTTGAAACCTCAAAACTGGTGCAGCAGCAATTGGATGATTTGAACATTCCTTACGCTATAAAAGCTACTACCGGCGTAATTGGTTTACTTAAAGGGAAGAACCCGGATAAAAGAGTCATTGCGCTCCGGGCGGATATGGATGCACTGCCTATTACAGAAGAAAACGATGTTCCCTATAAATCAAAGAATGAGGGTATAATGCACGCCTGCGGGCATGATGTGCATACCACCTGCCTTTTGGGCGCTGCACGCATATTGAAAGAATTAAAAGAAGAGTGGGAGGGTACCGTTAAACTCATTTTTCAGCCTGGTGAAGAAAAAAATCCGGGTGGCGCCAGTCTTTTGATCAAAGAAGGCGCCCTGGAAAACCCGCGCCCATCCGCTATTTTAGGACTGCATGTGCATCCCCAGCTTGAAACAGGAAAATTTCGTTTCAGGGGCGGAAAGATCATGGCCAGCGCCGATGAAATTTACATTACCATAAAAAGCAAAGGAGGCCATGCCGCAGCACCGCAGGAAACCGCGGATACGATACTGATCGCTTCACAACTGATCGTAGCCTTGCAGCAGATCGTTAGCCGCAACCGCAACCCCTTCTCACCCTCGGTGTTATCCATTACTTCTTTTCATGGGGGATATACTACCAATGTAATACCCAGCGAAGTAAAGCTGATGGGAACTTTCAGGGCGATGGATGAAATATGGCGCTTTAAAGCGCATGACCTTATACGTAAGTTATCTACCGAACTGGTACACAGCATGGGAGCCGAAATTGATCTGCTCATAGATGTGGGATATCCTACGGTTTATAACAATGAACATCTGAATAGTATAGCTGAAGCCGCTGCCGCTGCATATGCAGGTGCTGAAAATGTGGAAGAATCGGAACTGCGTATGGGAGCTGAAGATTTTGGTTATTACTCGCAGGTAATACCCGGTTGTTTTTATCGTTTGGGAGCCGGTAACATTTCAAAAGGAATTATTTCAGGTGTGCATACACCCACTTTTAATATTGATGAAGAGGCAATACCGCTGGGAGCCGGAATGATGGCCTGGCTTGGCGCTACGGTTAATATGTAATGCAAAGGGGGGGTGTAATACCCCATTAAATATTGCCCGTAATTTATATTTCCTTAACCGATTTTTTATACACTTCCAGTGCCCTCTTTCGTGCAAATTCATGCGCTACGATTGGAGGCAGATAACCAGGTTTGAAATCTTTTATCCATGTTTTAATATAAGCCAGTTGCGGGTCAAACTTTTGGGCTTGTGCTGCCGGATTAAATATCCGGAAATATGGTGCCGCATCGCACCCGCTGCCTGCCGACCATTGCCAGTTACCGTTATTTGAAGCAAGTTCATAGTCTATCAGTTTCTCAGCAAAATACGCCTCGCCCCAGCGCCAGTCAATGAGCAGATGTTTGGTTAAAAAACCGGCCGCAATCATCCGAACCCTGTTGTGCATCCAGCCGGTAGCATTCAATTGGCGCATACCTGCATCTACAAGGGCATAACCCGTTTTGCCTTTGCACCAAAGTTCAAATTCTGCTTCATTGTTTCTCCATTGTATATGGTCATATTTCTTTTTAAAGCTCCTCTGTACAACATAGGGAAAATGAAAAAGGATCATCATGAAAAATTCTCTCCAAATCAGTTCGTTCAGCCATTGTTCGCTGACCCGGCTGGCAAGTTGCACCAGTTGGCGTATACCTACCGTTCCAAAGCGCAAATGAATGCCGGCGAAACTGGTTCCGTTAACCGAAGGTATATCGCGGGTTTTGTGATAAGTTGCTATCGTGGATTCCTGTATATTCAAAACAGGGATGTGAATGTTTACTTTTTGAAATCCGATTTCTTTTAAAGACGGGATGGCGAGTGGCTTGGTTTTTACAAACTGGTGTGCGTATTTGTTGCTTTGATAAATAATGCTTTTTTGTTCCGCATATTTCTGTTTCCACTTTTTTGAATAGGGCGTAAAAATCGTGTACGGTGTACCGTCGGATTTCATTACTTCCGATCTTTCAAAAATTACCTGGTCTTTATATGTATGGAAGGGAACATTCTTTTGAAACAGAAATTGTTTTATTCCTGCATCTCTTTTAATGGCATACGGCTCATAATCATGGCTGGCAAATACTTCTCTGACATCAAATGCTGAACAAATTTTTTCAAAAGCGTGCAAGGGTTCGTCATGCAGTACCAGCAGGGACGTGCCGTATTCTGTTAATACAGCGTTTATTTGCTCAAGGGTTTGGTGTATGAATGCAACGCGCCTGTCTTTTTTATCAGAAAGATGATTGAGGATATGGGTATCAAAAATAAACACGGGCAATACAGGGAATGAGCTCTTTAAGGCATGATACAGCGCCCTGTTGTCATTCAGCCGTAAATCCCTTCGCAGCCAGCATATATTGATTGGAGTTTTAATACCGTCCGGGAGAGCACTATTTATCATGCACAACTTTTTGGGGCTTTAATGCATGCAGTATACAACTTACCAATAGTATACCTGATGCAATAAAAGCGGTTTGCACTACCGGTTTGCTGCTGCTCTGGTTATTTATTGCAATGGCTGCCAGTGCCCATACGCCCACCAAAGCATATTCCCACATCCTTCGGCTCCACGTCATAAAAAGATTAATGATCACGGCGGCACATATCATGATAATAGCCCAGTTAACTTCCGTAATTCCGAAGCCATTCCATTTTATTTTGATTAAGTAAGCAGCGATATTGGCGATCAATGCAACGGTGATCCACCCGGAGTATAAAGAAAAAGGTAACCAGACGAACAATGATTTTTTAAACGTGCTCCGTTCCCTTTTCACGTTCGTTACAATAACGATTCTAAATAAAGCTACCAGGAGTATGATCATGATCAATACGGATAATCCGGTATAGTCATAGAGCCATGCAAAAATCCAAAAGCAGTTAGCCATGCAGGAAATAACAAACCACCAGTCAATTTGAGTAACAAAACCGGTGTCGGTTGATTTTTTTTTGAAGGTGCCGGCAAGCCCATAAATAACAAAGGCAAGTAAGGCAAGGTATATCAGGCCCCATATCGAAAACGCATATCCGGCAGGCGTAAAGTGATTTTGATAGCGGTCCGATACATCCTTCATCGTGTTATTATTAACTATACCCGTATTGGAAAGGTAATTAATGAATATGGTGACAATAAGTGCTGCGGCGTTGCATATGCTTAATTGTTTTGCAGTCATATGTTTTTCATTTTAACCGTTCTGTAATTGGTTTCTTCTGCGCCTTCTTCGTTTTTCTTTTCCAGCCGTATGTAAAAAAGCAGGTAAACCAGCATGAGCTCCAATCCAAAAAAAGCATCTTCTAAAGGTATAGTAAAGACACGAAGGCCCAGGTTTTCTGAATCATTATAGCGTACAACGGGCTCTTCTAATCCAGTTCCGGTAAGAATTCCATTAACTACAAAAAACGGAATTAAAAGGATTGTATATACGCTTACGGCTTTTCCAAACCAGGTAACCCTGCATACGAACTTTAAAAGGATACAAATAAATGCTGTGCTTATAAAAGTAACAAAAGTGTACAATTTATCCTTAAATATATACGCTGCTACTACCAGGAACAGTGAGAAAAATATACAGAAAAAGAATTCTACTTTCTTGTTCCAGGCAAGATTATAAAATCGGTTAAAGCAATAATAGGTAAATACACAGGAGAAAGGAATACAGATAAAAAAAAGCATTTCTTCAAGAGGCAGTTTTAAAAGAAATATTCCTGTAACATACCGCGGATTAAAATCCCAAACCCCGTAATGTGTAAAAATAACGTCCCATACTATAAAAATTATAGATACGGGAATACTGGCATAAAAAAAGGCTTTCCAGTTTTTATAGAATTTTATTCTCGGGTGAAAGGAAAACAGCAGGGGTATAATAACCGAGAAGAAATTAACCAGCAGGTAAAGAGATTTCATGATGCACTTTTTGTTTTGGAACTCCGGAAGTATTTAAATGGTATGAACAGCATCCCAAAACTTTCCCCGTCTTCTTTACCCAGGTGCTTGTGGTGCATTTTATGGGCTCTGCGTATTGCCCTTAAATAAGAATTATCGGTATTCCGGAAAATTTTAAAACGTTGGTGAATAAAAACGTCATGAACCAGGAAATAGGCCATGCCATATAAACTAATGCCAAGTCCGCACCAGAAAAGAAAGTTAAAATGATATATAACACCCCAAAAAAGGCCGGCTATGCCCGGTAATGCAAAGATGAGGAAGAAGAAATCATTGTGTTCAAAAAAGCCCGATGATTCTTTTTTATGATGATCCTTGTGTAAACTCCATAGGAATTTGTGCATAATGTATTTATGGGTAAACCATGCAACGGTTTCCATACCGGAAAAGGCAATCACAACCATCAGTATTTTAGCGATTACTGTTTCCATGATTCGTAAATAATTTGTTTAAAACGTTCTTTCTGTACGCAAAGATATTTTCAATTTGTTTTCTCACTGTCAGCAGATGAGCTATTCGGCCCAGTATTCCAAAAGGTAAACTATACTTGATTTCATCTGTCATTAGTATGCCATTCTCCTGTTTAATAAAGGTATGTGTATGTTCCCAGCAAGTATACGGTCCCCTTAGTTGTTTGTCGGTGAACATCATCGGTTTTCTAACCTGGCATATTTCAGTTGTCCAGCGCAGCATAATACCAAAAAAAGGCCTTATCGTATAATCAATAATCATTCCTTCGTAAATCCCGTTATGCGTGGGAACGGTTAGCATTTTAAAGTGAAGTTCGGGAGGTGTTATCACTGCAAGGTTTTGGGGCGATGAAAAGAAATCCCACGCAGTGCCGATGTCTACAGGCAAAAACTGTTCTGTTCTATAAATAAATGGATTCATTGTTTAACGCTTTAGCAAGCTATTCAGGTTGGGGTTAGCAATATCGGCGCTTACAGCCGGTATAAGTTCATAATCCGCTTTATATCCAATGCATTTTATATTGTAGCATGCTATTAAGCAATATGCCAATTTTTTTTCCATTATTAATTCTTATCCTTTCCGTGAATATCTTTTGAGGGGGCAATTTTTTTATTTTATTAAATAATGACCGGTAATATACATATGCGAGGTAAACGCCGCCCCTGGAGGAAGCGGGGAGTTTTTTAATGCCGGTTAAGGCTATTTTAAAATCCTGCTCAATTTCTCTTTCAATTTGTTTTTTTTGGGTTCCGCTAAAGGCTGTCATATCTACCTCAGGGAAGTAGCTTCTTTCCAGCAACTGGTAATCGTCTTTCATATCCCTTAAAAAATTTACTTTCTGAAATGCTGCTCCCAGTTTCATGGCATATAATTTCAATTCGTCATACATTTTTCTGTCTCCGCCGGTAAATACCTGCAGGCACATTAAACCCACTACCTCTGCAGAACCCAAAATATATTGCCGGTACTTTTCAGGGGTATACTGTATTTTTTCCAAATCCATTTCCATACTGCAAAAAAAAGTTTCAATCAATTCAGGTTTTATGTTGTACCGATGAACCGTATCCTGGAAAGCATTTAAAATAGGATTAACCGATATCCGGTTTACTATCGCTTCATTGGTTTCCTGCCTGAATTTTTGAAGCAGGGATTGCTTGTCGTATCCTTCAAAACTATCTACTATTTCATCGGCAACTCTTACAAAGCCATATATGGAATAAATACCATTGTGTAGCCTGTTATTCAAAAAGTAGATACCCAATGAAAAACTGGTACTATAGGTGCGGGTAGTCATTTTGCTTACCTGGGCGGACAAATGATCAAATATCGGCTTCATACTTTTGTTTTTTGAGGTATTTTAGTAACTGTTCTGCTGCAATTTTTCCGGAAATAAGAGAAGGCGGAACGCCGGGACCCGGAACAGTGAGCTGCCCTGCATACAGGAGGTTTTTTATTTTCTTATTCCGGATGCTGGGTTTCAATATAGCCGTTTGCATTAATGTGTTGGCCAGTCCGTACGCATTGCCTTTATAGGCGTTAAAATCAGTAATGAAATCGCTGAGGCAATAGCTTTTTTTGTAATCAATGTATGACATTATGTCCTCGCCGGTTTGCTTTTCGAGGCGTTGCATCATTATTTCGAAATACTTTTCCCGCAGGATATTATTATCTTCCAGTGCAGGAGCCAATGGCATTAAAAGAAATAAATTCTCATGCCCGTAAGGCGCCACTTCATTATCTGTCCTGGATGGGCAGCATACATAAAACAGGGGCTTTACCGGCCATTTTGGATATTTGTAAATGTCTTCAGCATGCTGTAAAAGCGGCTCTTCAAAGAATAAAGTATGATGCTGCAACAATGTTATTTTTTTACTAACACCAACATAATAAATGAGGCAGGAAGGAGCAAGCGTTCTTTTACCCCAGTAGGCTTCCGTATAATTCCGGTGCGATACAGGGAGTAACGCGCTTTCAATATGGTGGTAATCGGCTGAGCCTATTATTGCATCAAACGCATTTTCCGTTCCCTTTATAATAACGCCCCGGACAAGATTGTCTTCAACCACAATTTTTTCAACCGGGCTATTGAAATGAAAGTAGACGGACTGTTTTTGGCACACCTGCACCATGGCTGCGATAACTTTCCCGAATCCACCCTGGGGATACCATGTTCCTAATTGTAAGCCCGCATAATTCATCAAACTGTACAAAGCCGGCGTTTGCCCGGGCATTGCACCCAAAAACAACACGGGAAATTCCATTAAGGCAATCAATTTGGGATTCGAAAAATATTTGCGTACGTGTTTGCTGAAGCTGGAAAATAGCTGCAAACGCATTGCTCCTTTTATTAATTGGGGATCGGCAAATTCCAGAGGCGATAAACCTGGCATATACGCCAGCTTTCGCATTCCCGTTTCATACTTATACCGTGCTTCCTGCATAAATGTTTCCAGCCTGCGTGCACTTCCGTTCTCTATGGATTCAAACAGGTCGCATAATGCACTATAGTTTGCAGGAATGGTTAGTGTTTGCTGCCCGGAAAAAACAATATCAAAAGAAGGATCAAGTAATGTTAATTTATAAAGTTCCTCAACCCTGTATCCGAAATCATTGAAAAAACTTTCAAATATATCCGGCATCCAGTACCAGCTCGGACCCATATCAAAAAGATAGCCGTTATCTGTTTTCAATTGCCGTGCCCTGCCACCGGCTGTTTCATTTTTTTCAAACACATGCACTTCATGACCCGAGGCTGATAAATAAGCGGCTGCGCTTAAACCTGAAAATCCTGAGCCAATGACTGCAATTTTGGACATGAATCGTTGTTTATATTTTGGTTACTAATTTATAACACTATTACTTGCCAGTTGCTGTTCAAGATCTGCAACAGAAGCCAGCCATTGAACATTTTTTGGCGTTTTAACCTGGGTGATGATTTTGTGTTGGCAGGCTACAAATATTTTTTTCGATGTAAAACGACGGGCTATCTCATTGAGGTAATCTTCCGTATCACGGGGCAAATTGTTATGTACCAAGAAGAGAAGCAAATGCTCCGGCGAAAATTGATCCACGGCTTCATTCAGGGAGTCAACTGGCAAATTAGCTCCCAGGTAAATGGCCTTTGAACCCGAAAGCCTGATCAGGTAGAAAGCATGTAATAAACCTATTTCATGAAATTCATTTTCTGGTAAATACAATAGCCAGCAATCCGATCCGGACTTTGCTGGGGGCAGCGCATCAATTGCTGTAAAAAACTTTTGACGCAGTAAATTGCTGATATAATGTTCCTGCGCAGGAGGTATTGAATCCTTTGTCCACAAGAGTCCTAGCCGTACCAGCATCGGGTATATCACTTTTGTGTAGGCTTCTTTCATTCCATACTTGAGGAGGCAATGAGAAAATGTTTTTTCAAAATGTATTTCATCGTAGCTCATGCCTGCTGCTATAAGCTGGGAGATAAAATAGTCATCTGCCTTATTGTTGTCCGTGTTATCGGGCAGATCGCCTATCAGTTTATAAATTTGCTTATCGGACATTGCGCATAACTCTGATACTTTATACCTTTGTTGCTGCAAACTAACAATATTCAGCAACCTCCTCAGTTGCACATTGTCATAATATCTTGTGTTTCCTTCAGAACGATCAGGCTTCAGAGCATTGTAACGTTGTTCCCACATTCTGATGGTATGTGGCTTAATTCCCGAAAATTGTGCAAGCTGGGAAATAGAAAACAAGTCCATTTCTTTTGTTTAAATTTTTATAAAAATATTTAAACAAAATGGGTTTTCAAAATTTTTTCCCCCTTATTTTGCAGAAAGACGGGCGTGCTGAAAATAAATGCCGGGTATATTCATTTGAATGTGGGGGGAGGGGGATAATTTCTACCATGTTTAACTTTGTCGATGAGATACATGAAATCACAATAGCATAATAGCTTCTTTCCGTGGAATAGCCGAAAAAGTTTAGGACAACCATTTTTTTGGAGAGCTGAGAGCAGCCGTTATAATAGCTGTGTATGGGTATTAGGTTACTCCTCCTGATTTGATGCCAGGTACCATCTCAGCAGTCTTATGCTCAGCAACACATTAACGGCAATACCTATACTAAACAGCAGGGAAAAGACGCCTGCCCCGCGAACGGCGGCAACAAGGTCTACGCCTTCGGGTTTAAATGGAAGCTGAACCTGTTTTACCACTTCTGCGGCATTTTGAATGATTACCACCGCATTGCCGATATTAAGTATGGCGAAAAATAAAGCCATGAAGCCAATAAACCTGATGCCTGTAGGTGTTTGCCTATTTAAAGGAATTTCGGGGTGTACGATACTTTTTCGCAGTTGTAAGGCGGCATAACTGTGCAGCACAATTGATCCGGTTAGTACAATAGATACCAGCAAAATAGAAGCATTGGCCGTAGCCAGCATGCTCATCAAACCACCAAGTACGAGTATTCCCCCGATGATAAGGTTGATCCACGATAGTACATTTGATATTTTTAAAGCTGTTTTCATTTTGTGTTAAAGCGATGTTTGATCTATGAATTTTAATTGAATAGCCAATTCTTCCAATTGTTTTTCATCTATAGTAGATGGGGCATCCAGCATCACGTCTCTGCCACTATTGTTTTTGGGGAAAGCAATAAAATCACGGATGCTTTCGCTGCCACCCAGTATGGCACAGAGCCGGTCGAAACCAAACGCAATGCCACCGTGGGGTGGGGCGCCATATTCGAAGGCACCCAATAAAAACCCGAATTTATGCACCGCTTCTTCTTTACTCATACCCAGTGCAGCAAACATCTTTTCCTGCAGTCCTCTTTGAAATATCCGGATAGATCCGCCACCAATTTCATTTCCGTTCAAAACCATATCGTATGCATTGGCTTTTATATTGGCATAGGGATGTTCAAGGTATTTAGCAGCATTTTCAATGGCAGGTGAATGATTGATCATCTTGTCAATATCGGATGGCCGGGGTGAGGTAAACGGATGATGCCGCGCTACCCAGCGGTTGTCATCGGCTGCATATTCAAACAAAGGAAAATCAAGTATCCACAACAGTTTAAATTCATTGTCTTTCCTGAAGCCGAGACGTTTGCCCATTTCGAGCCTCAGTTCACTGATGGCTTTCCGGGTTCTTTCTTCAGTGCCGGCCAGAATTAAAACCAGGTCGCCGGCATTGGCTTTAACCGCTGAGGATATTGATTTTAATTGCTCCCCTGTATAAAACTTATCCATACTGCTCTTAAAACTTCCATCTGCATTGCATTTTATGAACGCCAGCCCTTTCATGCCAATCTGCGGGCGTTTAACCCATTCCGTTAGCTCATCTGTTTGTTTGCGGGAATATTCACTGCAATTCGGAACGGCAATAGCTACAATGGTTTCGGCATCATCAAACACTTTAAACCCACCTTCGGCAACGGGTGATTGGGGAATTGTTTGCTGCCTGCTGAGATATACATGCGGTGGCACTTTCAAATTGGCCACCTGCATTCCAAAACGGATATCAGGTTTATCGTTGCCGTAATCCCACATAGCGTCTTCCCAGGTCATTCTTCCCACCGCTTCTGTATAATCAATGTTTTTTACATCTTTAAATATGCGTTTGATCAGTCCTTCAAACATTTTAAGTATATCTTCCTGCTCCACAAAACTCATCTCACAATCAATTTGTGTAAATTCCGGCTGGCGGTCTGCCCGAAGGTCTTCGTCTCTGAAACATTTCACCACCTGGTAATACCGGTCATAACCGCTCACCATCAGCAATTGTTTAAAGGTTTGCGGACTTTGGGGAAGGGCGTAAAACTGCCCGGTATTCATACGCGACGGCACCACAAAATCCCTTGCGCCCTCGGGGGTTGATTTGATAAGAAATGGGGTTTCAATATCCATAAAACCGTTCTCATGCAGGTAGTTCCTGGAAGAACGGCTTACGGCGTAACGCAATTCAAGATTACGTTTGATCACATTGCGACGGAGGTCTAAATACCTGTATTTCATGCGAAGATCGTCGCCGCCATCGGTATCATCCTGTATGGTAAAAGGTGGTGTAGCAGACTGATTGAGAACCGTAAATGAGAGGATATTGATTTCAATTTCGCCGGTGGAAAGGTGAGGATTTTTATTGCTGCGTTCCACCACGATACCCTTTGCCTGCAAAACAAATTCCCGGCCAAGCGGATGTTCTTCCAGTTGATGGTTCAGTTCTTCGCCGAATAATAGCTGCGTAATGCCATACCGGTCGCGCAGGTCAATAAAAGTAATAGCGCCAAACTTCCTGATGGTTTGTACCCAACCCGCAAGGGTTACGGTTTTTCCTGTATCCTTTATGCTCAATGCCCCGCATGTGTGTGTCCTGTACATTCCTGTGCTTTTTTAAGGCAGCAAAGGTAAATCATTTAAGCAGGATGGTGGGGATTTGTAGTTGTGAATTGCAGTATTTGTTGTTTATGATCTGTAGTTTACCGTTGCGCGTTTCGGATTTCAGCAGTCAGAGATCAGCTATCAGATTCAGTTGTAACTGCTAACGACAGGCTGAATTTTTCTTCTTAGCTCATAGAAAGCTGACTGCTGACAGCCTTCGGATCCCGGACTGGTTTTTAGATTTTTGTTTATCGTCGTATTCCTTCGTATTTCGGATTTGAGGCTTCGGATTTGTGCCTTTTATTTGTCTTTTGTAATTTGTTTCTTGTAATTTACTTCTTTTACAACTTTTCCTCCCTCACCAGTTCCTCCGCCTTTAATATCATTTTTTTCCTAAAGCTTTTCCTGTGACCCAAAAAGAGATAATAATAAACCAGAATACCCAAACCTATACCAAACGGAATGAGCGCCAGGTGACGGGCGCCCCATGTACCTTCATCCCAGCCATAAAATTCTCCTGTCATCCACAGGCAGTTTGCAGTGATCCATAGCACCACAGCCAGGTTGTGCAAAAGTTCTGCAATGAGCTTGCGCGTTTGCCATGTAATGGTGATGGCTACCGTAAGGGTGGGTACGATCATGATCATGCCCATGATGTGGAAATCCAAAGCCCAGCAAATATCTTTGAGCAGCCATAATAAAATATGCAGGTTTTCTATGCGCCGGAAACGGGCGGGAATGCTGTACACTTCGTAATTGTTATTCATGCAATTGAAATAAAAAATAAGCATTATACTCCCCGGGGGATAGCCATAGCTTTCAAAAATAAATTTTTATTTAATACTTTTAAGCATAGCGTTTTTAACGCTTCAATTTTTCCACTATGAAAAAAATATGTTTTCTCTACCTGCTGTACTTTGTATTTTTACCGGCACTATTTTCCCAAAAGCAAAGTGATAAATCTCCTGACCATTCTTCGTTGCCATCGGCTCACGAAACGGAGGTTTTGATACGTAAACTTAATATAGATTCTGCTGTTACTGCAAAAAATGCCATCACCGTTAAAGGTCAGCGTGTTCCCTATACCGTTGTTGCGGGAACCATTCCTGTATGGGATGAGAACGGAAAGCCGCTTGCCGGCGTATTTTATACCTACTATGAAAGATCTGATATAAACGACCGTTCCTCCCGCCCGCTGGTTATTTCCTTCAACGGCGGTCCGGGTACACCCTCTGTATGGATGGAGATTGGCTATACCGGCCCACGGATATTGAAAATGGATGATGAAGGTTACCCGGTTCAGCCTTATGGTATGCGCGATAATCCGTATTCTATATTAGATGTAGCTGATATTGTATACGTAGACCCGGTAAATACTGGTTTTTCAAGAGCTGTGAACAAGGATATACCCAAAACGAAATTTTTTGGTGTGAACGCCGATATCAAATACCTGGCAGAATGGATCAGTACCTTCATCAGCCGGTACAAACGCTGGGCTTCTCCCAAATACCTGATTGGTGAAAGTTATGGCACTACAAGGGTATCGGGACTGGCGCTGGAACTGCAGAATGCACAATGGATATACCTGAATGGCGTGGTACTGGTTTCGCCGACCGGGCTGGGCATTGAAAGGGGAGGAGTGATGGACGCCGCGCTATTGCTGCCGTATTACGCTGCAACAGCCTGGTATCACAAAGTGCTGCCTGCCGATTTACAGCAAAAAGATCTTACGGCTGTGCTGCCCGAAGTGGAAGCTTTTACCGTTGAAGAATATTTGCCGGCGCTGGCAAAAGGAGGTACGCTTACTGAAGCCGGAAGGAAACAAATAGCGGAGAAGGTGGCCCGTTATTCGGGGCTGAGTGAAAAAGCAGTGCTGCAAAATAACCTGTCCATTTCCACTTATTTCTTCTGGAAAGAGTTATTAAGAGATAAAGGCTATACTATTGGGCGTTTAGACTCCCGTTATCTTGGCGTGGATAAAAAAGATGGCGGCGAGCGCCCGGATTACAATGCGGAGCTAACCGCATGGCTGCATGCTTTTACACCTGCCATTAACATCTACCTGCGCGATGAACTGAATTATAAAACAGACCTGCCCTATAATATGTTCGGCAATGTATTTCCATGGGACAATGAAAACAACAAGACCGGCGAAAACCTTCGACAGGCTATGGCGCAGAATCCCAACCTGCACCTGCTGGTGCAAAGTGGCTATTACGATGGGGCCTGCGATTACTTCAATGCCAAATACAATATGTGGCAAATGGATCCGGGTGGAAAGTTGCAAAACCGTATGACATGGGAAGGCTACCGCAGCGGGCACATGATGTACCTGCGTAAGGAAGACCTGGCTACGAGCAACCAGCACCTGCGCGATTTTATTTTGAGAACGATACCTCGGGCGGGAAAGGGAGCGAAGTATGAAAGGAGAGAAGTGAAAGGAGAGAAGTGAAAGGAGAGATTTCCGGATTTGAAATTTTAAGATTTATGATTTACTGTTATGCATTTTACCGGATTTCGGATTCCCGGCTTCGGATTTGACCTTTGGGATTTATCCGCCACGGCAGACAAGTTTGGTTCTTGTCATTTGGTTTCCCGGCACTTTGTATTTACCCTTTAGTTTTTCACTTTTAAACTGTATTTTCAGGTAACATACCTTTCAATGGCGCTAAAAAAAATCTTCTTTAGTTATTCCAGGGCCGACGGATCGGACTTTGCTTTGCGGCTTGCACTTGATCTTAAAAAGCAAGGCTTTAACGTATGGATTGATCAGCAGGACATCAGGGCGGGTTCGGAATGGGATCTTGAAATAGAAAAGGCGCTGGAAACCTGCGATTGCCTGCTGTTTATAGAAACGGAAAAATCAGTTGTCTCCAATAATGTGCTGGATGAAGTGTATTATGCGCTGGAGCAGGATAAAAAGGTTATACCCGTTATTCTCCACGACAGCAAAACGCCTTTCAGGCTGCAGCGGTTACAGCATGTTGATTTCTCCAAAGATTATGATGCGGGACTTGCTCAATTGACAAGAGAATTGAAAGGAAATGAAACCTCTGGTTTCTTTCATCCCCGGACTGACAAAGTGCGGCAAAGCAAAGCGATCCCCATTCTTGCAAAGCCTTTGTCGCTCACATTGATCATTGCATTTTTTGTTATTGCGATAGCCGCAGTTATAATATATTCAGTAAAGAATAATGAAGCGGCAAATAACAAAGCGGATAAAACAGTGAGCGCAAATGATACAACTGCAAGTATAGAAAATGCAGTTGATGTTGATTCCAAAATGCCGTCCAAGAATGAAACGTCCGGCGTAGAAAAATCAGGAAAGAAAACGGAAAACCCAGCAATTAGAAACAGCGCGGCAGAAAAACGAATGGTGAGCTTAAATGAAACTTTTGCAGGCGACTGGCAATTAGTTGATGTGGAACCCAAAGCCACATCGCATAGAGGGTACCTGAAGATAGATGAGCTGGATGAAGAAAAAGTGAAGATCAAAAGCTATATTCAGTTCTATTATCCTAAAACAAACGACACTGCTTTTGTAAGCATCTTTAATGGATTTGCCGGCTGCGTATCCTGTAAGCTACAGGAGGAAATGAAAATTACTGCGGAGGATATTGCCGTTGCCACACAACGGTATAAAATTTTAAAAGAAGATCAGCCGGGTGTAGGAAAGTCGGGCGATACCATCATGAACGGAGGTTCCAATAAATCCATCCGCGCATCTGTTACACTGCACCTGGTAAACAATACCACCGCGGTTATCAAAATACAGCGGGCTACGCCTGCTGAGCTTTCACCCGGGATAACACTGGAACCTTTTGTGTACTCCTTCCGGTTTGTAAAAGTGGATTGAAAAGCGGGCGATATGGAATTCTTCTATTGTAGTCGGGCCTATTGGAGAAATTACTGGAAAAGTGAGGTGAATAGAGAGAAAGATATGGTGTTTTTCAGAATTTTAGAAGCTCCAAGGAAGAACATTCACCTCACTTGGAACCAGTTGAAGTTGAAAGAAAGGCTGCGGAAATGCGTGTGGTTTATATCTTCTTTTTTGATTGAACACGGGACCAGGTGAACGAGAGGCAAAATGCAAACTATGCAAGGTAGTCGCGTAAATATACCGTATACTGTGGAGAAAAAATCAAGAGCGTTCATGGTCTCAAATTAATACAACTTAAAGATCATCAATAATATTAAGGACAAATTAGTAAATTTGAGAATATCTTAAATTGTTAAACTCAACCATTGGAAAAGATACAACAATTCTTTAGGCATATCGGTGAGCGGTTAAGTAATCCTTTTCTTTTCTCCTTTCTCATAAGCTGGTTAATTGCTAACTACAAGGTAATAATAGGACTTTGCTTTTATTCAATTTCTGACCTTAAAGTTGATGGGTATAATTCCTACCTTGATCTAATTGAAAAGAGCGTAACCATTTGGACAGGAGTTGTGATTCCTTTATTAGGTGCAAGCATTTATACTTTCGCTTTTCCCTATTTTAGGCGGTGGGTTAAGTTAATATACATAACTATAAACCAAGGAGAAGAAAAAAGAACATTGGAAATTTTAAAAAACGGCAATATAAGTACAAATAAGTATTTACGGTTACGGGAAAGCTACAAACAATCTCAGGCGAGATTAGCTGAGGTAATTGCTGATGAGAGTTCATTTTTTAAACAAAGGGATGATTTGAATAAGCAAATAGATAGATTACGGAATGAGGTCTTGAGTTTGAACGAAGAGAAAGAGAAATCTCATAAACATCTAAGTCAATTAGAAAACTTCAAAGCTGTACGAAATGTTGAATTTCTCAATGGTACTTGGGAAGGGATTACAGGAAAGGAAAAGAATAGGTCTTCAACTTTTTAGTTTAAATTTGAAATAGCAAAAAACACAGTGAGTCTAAAATTTAATGATGGAGTTATTATCCTACCTATTATTGCATTAATGCGATTTGAAACTGCAATCTACTTCGAATTTGAAAGAATTTTGAAGAAAGCGGATCCAGTTAATACCATAAACTATGGAGTGTATTCGGCCCTGGATAATTTTAAGGAAATTGATAATGTTGATTTATTACAGATTAAACTGAATTCAAAAAGAGGATACTATATTTTTAAAATCGAGACTTCGGACGAAATACGATGTTATTCAAGACTAGATGATTATTTTACGCTTAATAAGATACGAGAAACATGAAACAGTTTCGCATAAGACTATTCCTTCTTCTAATCATTTTTCTTTTGAAGGATTATTTCCTGTTTATTTTAACGCCTTGGAAATTGGAGAATGTGAAATTACAAGTGATGATAAAAGCATGGTTGGACAAATAAAATTGAATATAGAAGTTAGCGAAGAATTGTTTGTTTACTACAGTTTCGATCATCATACTGACCAACCACATCTTGTGGGTATCACTTTATCAAACAAGAAAGGTAGGGCAAGATCACTCAAAGATTCATTGATATAAAAAATACCCCTGAAGTGAAAACAACGGGGGAAAACAAAAATAATATGAATGATACCCATAATTAATTAACCGTAATAAGCAGCGGTTTAAAAAGTGTTTTCTTAAGCTTTGCCCTGCCAATAAATTGTTTGCCATTGATTTTAGTGAACTCGGAAGGGAAGATCATAATATCTTCTTCCCTCGTGTTAAATACCAGTTCTTTGGATATATTTCCGTTATGATCCACCTTGCTTACAAATACTTGCCCACCCAGTCCGTCAACATGTTTGGCCGGCGTGTCGTCTTCAGCAAGGCGGAGGTTCTTTAAATTGTCGAGGTATAAAAAATAGTATCCTGTAGCGTCGCTGATCAGTTTAAAACCCATTGTTCCCCTGCCCCTGCTCCCTTCCTGGCGTTTGGGGATTTTTTTTATCCATTGAAAGTTGCCGGAGGCGTCTATTTTAGTTGCCAGTATATCATCATAGTGATAGGTAGTATAATAGGTAAACCTGCCATTGCCATCCATTCTCGATTTTTGCAGAATATAGTATTCCTCACAAGCCAGAAACACACTGCCATCCTTTTCAACCGCTACATCTCTTACCCTTAAGTTTGGGATTTCATAGTCGTCGTTTTTCTCCATTTTTCTGCGTTTCCGGGCCGATTCAAATTTTTCCAGTTCCGATACGGGAAATTTATAATGACCTTTCAGGTAGCCATCCACTTTTCCTTCCGTATTTAGTATACCCAGGAAGATGCCTTCCGTTCCTTTGTTTTTGGCATTTTTGCTGTATGTGCATGCAATGATCATGTCGTGCAGTGTATTTTCAATGAGCGTTGATTCGCGGATAAAATACGTGTCAACAGAAACAACTGCATGTATAACCTGCTCATTATCTTTAGTGAACTTAAATACTTCTAAGTGATAGGCTGGATCGCCTGTAGCTTTATCTGTTTCCTTTCTTGCATCGGAGTCATATACTTTAGCCAACAGGTACGCGTTCCCCTCTGAATCAATGGAAAAGTCTGCATTGTCCATTCTGGCTTCTGTATAAGGCATGGTGAATTCGCTCCCCCATATTTTATGGAGTGTTTCATCAAAAACATGGATGCCTATTTTATCAAAGCTGTTTTTATCTTTTTTTGATTCAGGTGCAATCCTGTAGCTTACCAGTAATTTAGTATGATCGGCATTAAAGTGGAAATCGAATTTATTTACTTTCTTATACTTATATAATCCGGTCATCACAGGATCCCCGGCCAATTTGGGCGCTTCAATTATTTTCTGATTGAGATCGCTTAACCTGCCGTTTTTTACGTCTATGGAGGTAGCGTACAGTATTTCTTTTTGAGCATTCTTATCCCAGTCGCTTCTCAGCCAAAAATAATTGTTGTTAAAATCTACCACCATTTCACTGTTCATATTTTTAGTAGCATCAGATAACTCAATTACCTTTTCCCCGGTTTGTGCCAGATTTTTGGGATTGAACCGGGAAATATAAAGCGCTTCTTTTTTTAAAGAGAGGTTTATAATCCCGTCCTGGTCGTTTCCGAAAAAAGAAAGGTCTTCTGCTTTTTTAGGCAATCCGTATTCAGTGCCTGTTTTGAACTGAAATTTTTTACTTTGTCCGAAAACAATAGTGGCTGACGTACAGGCGATGATGAGAAGTATTTCTTTCATAATAAAGATAAGGGTTGTTCAAATTGTGGAATATGCAATGCCCATAGGGCCATTAAATGAGGTAGCCCGCTTGTTTCAACGCAGCATTAAGGCTGTTATTATATTTTAGCAATAATTAAAAATGAACGGCGAACCTGAACTGACTGCAGTTTGGTTCGCCGCGCATCATGCTGAGTTAAAATTACATTTTCCGGCAGACGGATAGCATGTAATGACGAAAATCAATTTTTAACGGAGTCAATCAATTCTTTGGCTTTTTTTCCTGCCTTGTCTGCTCCATCTTTAACGGCTTTACCTGCGTCCTCTACGCCTTCTTTCACCGCTTCCCCCGCGTTCCTAACACCTTCTTTGGTGGCGTTCCATGCATCGGAAATGGCCTTGCCTGCTTTGTCAAAAAAGCGACCGGTTTTTTTTACAGCATCTCCTTCTTTAAGCGTAATGGTTTTGCCGTCTTTATTCCTGGCATCTCCTTTTACAGTAATTAAGGTGCCGTCATCCAGCGTTATGTCTTTTTCAGCCTCCACCCAGGTTCCGTTTTCATAAACAAGCAATTTTTCATTCTGCCACTTCACATCCCCTTCTTCGGGCTGGTATGTTGCAGCAGCGCCCATATCTACATGCGTATTATCGGCTGGTGGCGCTTGCAGTGTAGCCGTATCATCACTCATTGTTCCATCGCTGGATGAGTTATTACACCCAATAACTGCAACTGCAAACGCAGCGAAAAAAAATATCTTTTTCATATAAATTCTGTTTAATGATTAAGATCCGGTTTTTATGTTAATGGTTATACCAAAAAAGTGCCAGACATAAAATGAAATGAATTATCGTATTTCTTCATGCCTGTACAGTCATGTACCTGCATTGTTAATTAACAAGCTATTCATTCGTGGAAAAAATGCCCCGGGAAGCGAGACTTGAAAATTCGTGATCGTCGGGGAGGAGGTAAAAAAAGAGCATCGGACAAGCGCTATATGAAATTCATCCGGCTAACCTGCTATGATCTGCAGGGGTGGATGGCAGTAAACTAAAAATTAACCGCAAGGTAACTAAGAAAAAATACGGGGCACTACTCACCATTTCCCATTCACTACAAAAATCCCAGTTCCAGCTTTGCCTCTTCTGTCATCATTTCCCTGTTCCAGGGAGGATCAAAAGTAAGGTGCACATATACATCCGTAACACCTTCAATGGCTTCTGTTTTTTGCTGTACTTCCGCCACAATATCGCTCGCAACGGGGCAGCCGGGTGCAGTAAGCGTCATAATGATTTTAACTTTGCCATCGTCATCAGCTTCCAGCTTATATACCAGTCCCAGATCCATAATGTTTACCGGGATCTCGGGATCGTACACCGTTCTTAAAACCTCTTCTATTTTATCGTAAAGCATGATATATGGATTTATGGTTTGTAGTTTATGGTTTATGCCCTATTCATATTACAGGCTGCAGGGTACAGGTTGGAGGATGTATTCAATTTTCAAATTTTCAAATTCATCTCATTTCCAAATTCCTAAACGCCACCCCATACATTTTCATCTGCTTCAGCATAGACAGCAGCCCGTTGGAACGGGTAAGCGACAGGTGATTTTTTAAACCAATGGCATCTACAAAATATATTGCAGCCCCAGCAATGTCATTAGGCGATTGGCCCGACAATACCCGCACCACCATACTCACCAAACCTTTGGTGATCACCGCGTCGCTGTCGGCGGTAAAATATATCTTTCCTTCTTTGTGTTCAGCATGCAGCCATACTTTGCTCTGGCAACCCCTGATCAGATTTTCTTCTTTCTTATACTGTTCATCAATCAATGGCAGATCTTTACCCAATTGAATGATGTATTCATACTTCTCCGTCCAGTCGGTAAAGAAACTGAATTCTTCTATGATCGTATCCTGTTGTTCTTTTATAGTCATTGTACATTTACTCCTTACTGCGAAGTTCCGGACTTTCAGGCGATTTCTTGCAGAGAGAAAAAGATAGTGGTTATTCCAGCATGCGTTTGGCCTTTTCAATTCCTTTCACCAGTTCATCCACCTCAGCCTTTGTATTGTAAAATGCAAAGGAAGCTCTTACGGTTCCTGGAATATGAAAGAAATCCATGAGCGGTTGCGTACAGTGGTGTCCTGTTCTTACCGCAATGGATTGCTTGTCTAATATTTCACCCAGATCATAGGGGTGAATATTACCAATCAAAAAAGAAATGGCGCCGGAACGGTGTTGGGCATCTCCAATAAAGCGCAGGGAAGGTATAGCGGAAAGCCGCCCGTAAGCATAAGCGACTACTTCTTCTTCGGCCTGCTGAATGGCAGCAACACCAATATGCTGGATATAATCTATTGCAGCCCCCAATGCAATGCCGCCCGAAATATCGGGTGTGCCCGCTTCGAATTTAAAAGGAAGTTCGTTATAGGTGGTTTTGGCGAAAGTTACATTTTTGATCATATCACCACCACCTTCATAGGGGGGCATTTCATTCAGCCATTTTTCTTTTCCGTATAAAACACCTACCCCCGTTGGTCCATAAATTTTATGTCCCGAAAAAGCCAGGAAGTCAGCATCCAATTGCTGAATATCTATTGGGATATGCTGTATAGCCTGCGCCGCGTCTATAAGCACGGGTATGTTTAGCGCCTGCGCTTTCTGTATAATTTCACGTATGGGATTTACCGTTCCCAAACTGTTGGAAACATAGGTAATCGCTGCTATCTTTACTTTTTTTGTCAGCAGTTCATCAAAAGCATCCATTTTCAATTCGCCCTGCTCATTGATGGGGATCACTTTTAAAACAGCCCCTTTTTCTTCACAGATCAATTGCCAGGGAACAATATTGGAATGATGCTCCATAGCGGAGATCAGCACTTCATCTCCTTCTTTCAAATATTTTCTTCCAAAAGAGGATGCAACCAGGTTAATGCCGTTGGTAGTGCCTTTGGTAAAAATAATTTCGTGATCAAAACGGGCATTGATATAAGCCGCTATTTTTTTCCGCGCTTCTTCATATGCTTCCGTAGCCTGCTGGCTCAGGAAGTGAACACCGCGGTGTACATTGCTATTGTATTGAGTGTAATAATTTTCAAGCGATTGCAGAACAGCGCGGGGTTTTTGTGTGGTAGCCGCATTGTCTAAATAGATCAATGGCCTGCCGTAAACCTTTGTTTGCAGTATTGGAAAATCTTTCCTGATTTTTTCAATATCCAATGCACTGTCTGTTATCGGCTCGCTATTGGTCATACGCTTCCGCCATTTTACGGGTGATCAGTTTTTCGATATATTCTCTTACGGCAGGGATCTGGATTTTATTGGTAACATCAAAGGAGAATGCCTTCACCAGTAAATTTCTTGCGGCTGTTTCGCCAATGCCCCTCGACTGCAAATAAAACAATGCTTCTTTGTTGAGGCTGCCCACAGTAGAGCCATGGCTGCATTTTACATCATCAGCAAAAATTTCTAACTGCGGTTTTGAATCCACCACGGCTTTATTGCTGAGCAGTATATTATTATTTTGCTGAAAAGCATTGGTTTTCTGGGCATCCTGGTGAACATAAATTCTGCCGCTGAAAACCGCCCTCGCATTGTCTAATAATACACCTTTATACAATTCATTGCTGAGGCAGTTGGGGAACATATGATTCACCACCGTGTGATTGTCTGTTAACTGGTTGCCACCGGCGAGATACAATCCATACAAATGACTTTCTGTATTGGTACCATTCAGATCAAGATGAAGATTGTTGCGCACAAATGCGGCATCGGGCAGGCTATAGGTGTAATTATTAAACAGGCTGTTGTTTTGCTGAACAACCTGGTTAAAATTAACAAGATGGGTATTGGATGGGGCAATTTGCAGGTTGTAATGATCTACCTGTGCGTTTTCCGCAACACAGCATTCCGTTACATTGTTGATAAATAAAGGCTTATTGCCGATCACTACTACCGATTCAACGATCTGGATCTTGCTGCTCTTATGGGCTATGATCAAAATCCTTGGCTGAATAAAAACCGCTTCTTCCGCATTGTATACATGTGTGATATGGATAGGCTTGTCGCAAATAATGTTTTTATCTGCTTCTATCACTATACCATTTTCAAATAAGGCTGTATTTAATGCCGCGAAGGGATATTTTTCTGTATTAATGTACCTGCCAAAATAAGACTGAAGGTTTTCGTTTTTCAATGCGGTGCGGAGAGGCGAAATCTTTACGCCCCTGATCGCCACATCTTCGTTCAGCATGCCATTCTTTAAAACCACTTCGTATGCATCCAGCAAAGGGATATGCGCCGGGTTGTGCAGCCCATGTAAGGAGGCAGCTCCAGGCTGAAGGTGAAAATCTTCCTTTAAAAAAGGAGATACATTGGTAAAGCGCCAGTCTTCAAGTCTCGTTGAAGGAAAACCCTTACCGGAAAATGCTTCAAACGCGGTTTCACGCAAATCCTTTAACCAATCATTATCCTGCGTTATTTCTCTTTCCCTGTATAAATTAATAAACTGGTCGTATAGTGATGTAGTTGTAATCATTTCGAAATTGCGTTATTCATCAAACCGATGCCGTGGTAACGGGTTCTTTAATCCAGTCGTAGCCTTTTTCTTCCAGTTCCAGCGCCAATTCTTTGGCGCCCGATTTAACAATTCTTCCGTCGTATAATACATGCACAAAATCCGGAACAATATACTCCAGTAAACGCTGGTAGTGCGTAATTACGATAAAAGCGTTCTTTTCGGAGCGGAGCTTATTTACGCCGTTGGACACAATGCGCAAAGCATCAATATCCAGCCCTGAGTCCGTTTCATCGAGAATAGACAATTTAGGATTGAGCATGGCCAACTGAAATATTTCATTCCGCTTTTTTTCACCACCCGAAAAGCCTTCATTTAAAGAACGATTCGTGAGCTTGGCATCAAATTCCACCAGCTTCTGTTTTTCCCTTGTTAAGCGGAGGAACTCCTTTGCTTCCAAAGGGGGTTCATTGTGATAGGCCCTTATTTCATTTAAAGCGGTTCGTAAAAAGTTGATATTGGACACCCCGGGTATTTCAATCGGGTATTGAAAAGCGAGGAACAAACCCTCGCGGGCCCTGTTTTCCGGAGAAAATTCAAGCAGATCTTTGCCATCAAATAGTACTTCTCCACCTGTAACTTCAAAATTTTCTCTGCCGGTTAGCACCGAGGCAAGAGAACTTTTGCCTGAACCATTGGGTCCCATAATTGCATGAACCTCGCCCGCATTTACCTGTAGGTTAATCCCTTTTAAAATCTGTTTATCCTCAACCTTCGCCTGTAGATTTTTTATGCTTAACATGATATATTGCTGTATTTCTTATTTTGTTTAATAATCTCCTTTGGAACCGAATTCGTTAATTAATTTATAATGAACTGAACATTCAATATCTTTTACGCCTTACCACTCGCCACTTACCACTCACTATCCCACGCTTCCTTCCAGCGTAATGGATAACAATTTCTGCGCTTCCACAGCAAATTCCATGGGTAGCTGGTTCAGCACTTCCTTGGCATAGCCGTTCACTATAAGCGCTACTGCCTTTTCAGTGTCTATTCCCCGCTGGTTAAGGTAAAATATCTGATCTTCACCAATTTTTGAGGTGGTGGCTTCGTGCTCAATGGTGGCGGATTTGTTTTTTGATTCGATATAAGGGAAGGTATGAGCGCCGCAACGGTCTCCGATCAATAAAGAATCGCATTGGGTAAAATTTCTTGCATTTTCCGCCTTACTGCCTACCTGCACCAGGCCCCGGTAGCTGTTCTGTCCCTCGCCTGCTGAAATGCCTTTAGAAATAATCCGGCTTTTGGTGCCTTTGCCAATATGATACATTTTAGTGCCTGTATCGGCAATCTGTTTGTTTTTAGTAACTGCAACCGAATAAAATTCACCGCTTGAATAATCGCCCTGCAAAATTACACTGGGATATTTCCACGTGATAGCCGATCCCGTTTCTACCTGAGTCCACGATATTTTGGCATGAGCGCCTCTGCAAACGCCCCGTTTGGTTACAAAATTGTAGATACCGCCTTTTCCTTCCTTATCGCCGGGATACCAGTTTTGGACTGTACTGTATTTGATTTCCGCATTTTCAAGCGCTACCAGTTCAACTACAGCCGCATGCATCTGGTTCTCGTCGCGTTTCGGCGCGGTGCAGCCTTCTAAGTAACTCACATAGCTCCCCTCATCGGCAATGATGAGCGTGCGTTCAAACTGCCCGGTATTTTCGGAGTTGATCCTGAAATAAGTAGACAATTCCATAGGGCAGCGAACGCCTTTGGGAATGTATACAAACGAACCGTCGGAAAAAACGGCTGCGTTCAAAGCGGCGTATATATTATCTGAATGGGGTACAACCGAGCCTAAATATTTTTGTATCAATTCGGGATGTTCCTTAACCGCCTCGCTTATAGATGAAAAAATGATACCCTGCTCTTTTAAAGTTTCCTTAAAAGTAGTAGCTACAGAAACGCTGTCAAAAACAGCATCAACAGCCACACCAGCCAGTATTTTTTGTTCCGAAAGAGGGATACCCAATTTTTCAAATGTAGCAATCAGTTCAGGATCTACTTCATTCATATCCTTATACTTTGCCCTGGATTTGGGAGCGGCATAGTAGGAAATATCCTGGAAATCTATTTTTGGCAGTTCAAAATTCTGCCAGTGGGGCTCGGGCTGTTTTAAAAATGACTGGTAGGCTTTTAAACGCCAGTCAAGCAGCCATTGGGGCTCCTTTTTTTTTGTGGATATAAAATGTATGGTATCCTCATTCAATCCCCTTGGGGCTATATCCATCTCAATATCCGTTACAAAGCCAAATTCATATTCCTTGTCGCTGTATTCCTCTAATATGTCAGCACTATTATTAGCCATAATTATAATGTATTGTCCCAAACTACCAAAACTATACCGAAAAACTTTCCCCGCAGCTACAGGTTCTGCTGGCATTTGGATTTTTAAAAACAAGTCCCTTTCCGTTTAGTCCGCCTGAATAATCCAATTCGGTGCCATAGAGGTATAAAAGACTTTTCATATCAACAACTATCTTAATGCCTTTATCCTCATATAATTCATCACCGGCTTTTCTTTGGTTATCGAAATGCAGGTTGTACTCAAGTCCGGAGCATCCTCCACCTTTCACACCTACTCTTACAAAGGTTTCTTCTTCTCTCTTTTCTTCTGCCATCAACCGATCCAGATAATTTTTAGCGGAAGCGGAAACAGTGATCATAATAAATTTTTTATACTATTTGCGAAGTTACGATTTTTGCCGATAAGAATATTGTCGCAAAGCGGAAAACAAGGAAATATAGTGTAAAATGTATTATTATTGCGTCAGTAAATCATAAGCGTGAATGTTGCATACCAGATACAGGTGCCCATTGCGGAAATAGAGGATGCCGCTCAATGTAATTTATACGTTGAGGTAGGGGTAGATCATCTCCTTTTTGGCATTTTGGAAAATAATAAACATGAATTTATTGCATTACAATATGTTAATCTCGACAAATACAATGCATTCAATCATTGTAAAGAGCTAATCTATCATAATGAATGGCTTGCGAGGTCGTACAATAGAGTAACTGTAGTATATTATTTCCCAGAAAGTATATTGGCGCCCGAACAAGTCTATGATGAAAGTTTGAATAAAGCCTCCATTGAACTGATTTATGGTGACCTGAATAAGGGCGAAATACTCACCGATAAGCTACCAGGCTGGAACCTGCGTAATATATACCGTGTACCTGTGGCGTTACATCAACTACTGGGCGCCCATTTTCCCAGGGGTCATTTTTACCACGCTTATACCGTAGTATTAAAAAGAAAAGAGCAGATCAGCAAAAAGACGGAAGGTGATGAAGCAACCCTGATCTTTTACCCTAATAAACTTCTTTTTGCATTGTTCCGGAACGGTGAACTGCAAATAATGCAAACTTTTGAATATGAAACGGCAGAGGATGTAACCTGGCATTTACTGAATGCATGCCGGCAGTTTAACGCAGATTGTGAGCAGATCATACTTAGGGTATCGGGCCTTTTAGATGACCATTCATCTGTATATTCAGAGTTACAAAAGTATTTTCTGAATATTGAATTAGACGAGAGGCCTTCGGATTTTAAATACAATGAAGCGTTTAACGAATACCCCCTTCATTTTTTCACTTCCTTATTCAACACCGCTTTATGCGAATAATTAGCGGAACAGCGGGAGGAAGGAGATTTAACCCACCGGCTAAAATGCCTCATACACGCCCTACTACCGACATTGCAAAAGAAGGCTTGTTTAATATAATTGAAAATAACCTTGATATCAGTACTTTAAAAACGCTTGACCTGTTTGGCGGAACCGGGAACATCAGCTACGAACTGGCTTCACGAGGTGCAAAATCCCTTGTGGTGGTGGAGAAAGATGCTAAAATGCATGCCTTTATTTCGAAGAATACTGAAGCATTCGGCTTTGAGCATATGCAGATCATCAAAATAGACGTTTTTGCATTCATGAGGCAATGCCGGGAACAGTTTGATTTTATTTTTGCAGGACCACCCTACGCTTTAGGAAATATTGACGACCTGCCGGCTGAAGTGTTTAAAAATAACCTGTTGTTACCCAAAGGCTGGTTTGTGCTGGAACATACCCCCAGGAATAATTATGAAACCTATCCTCATTTCAAAACCGCAAGGAATTACGGCACAACCGTGTTTTCGATATTTATAAACGATGAGAGATGAGCTATGAGCCGTCAGCTTTCAGCAAGGGGACAAGCCTCTTCCTGCTGATCGCATACTGCTGATAGCTGATCGCTCGCTGCTGACAGCTAAATACATGACCAAAAAAGAACTCCGGCATATATACAAACGAAAAAGAGCAACGCTTGGGGAAGCGGAAACTGAAAAAATGCAGGATCTTATTTTGATTCAGTTTCAGCAACTGCCTTTGCCTTTCCTGCAATACCTGCATACCTACCTGCCTATGGATATACAAAAGGAAGTGGATACTTATCCCGTTATGGAGTTTTTGAAGTTTTCTAACCCGGGACTCCATATTGTTGTTCCCAAAACCGGCACGGAAGGCAATACCATGACCCATTATTTGTACGATGAACATACTGTTTTGGTAAAGAATAGGTACGATATTATGGAGCCAGTGGAAGGTCAGCCGGTAGCCAGCAGAGATATTGACCTGGTATTGGTTCCACTACTTGCCTTTGACGAAAGAGGAAACAGGGTTGGTTATGGAAAGGGATTTTACGACAGGTTCTTGTTACAATGCCGTAAAGATGTAATTAAAGTGGGTTTGTCTTTTTTTGAGGCGGAACAGCTTATAGAAGATACTGACGAATTTGATATACCTTTAACTTATTGTGTAACACCACAAAAGGTATATGAATTTTAGTTCCGCCTGGCTCAGATCATTTAGGGTGTTGTTGTTCCCATTTGCCTTTTTATATGGAACTGCCGTTAAGGTGAGGAATTATTTATATGATAATGAGGTTATTCAATCCATAGAATTTAATTTTCCTGTAATATGCGTCGGTAATATTTCAGTGGGGGGCACAGGCAAGTCGCCCATGGTGGAATACCTGTTAAGGCTGTTGGCGCACCGCTATAAAACAGCAACGCTCAGCCGCGGCTATAAACGCAAAACGAGAGGTTATGTGCTGGCCGATGATAAAACCACGGCGCTCGATATTGGTGATGAACCTATGCAGTTTCATAATAAATTTCCCGAAGTTACGGTGGCGGTAGGCGAAGAACGGGCTATCGCAATCCCGCAATTGTTATTCGACCGGCCCGAAACAGATGTTATTATTCTGGATGATGCTTTGCAGCACCGAACGGTAAAAGCGGGACTTAATATTTTGCTTACCGATTACAATAACCTTTTCACAAGGGATATGTTTTTGCCCACCGGCGATTTACGCGATAGCAGGAGCAGCTACAAAAGGGCTAATATTATAATTGTTACCAAATGCAGCGATAATTTTGGCAGTGCTGAAAAGGAAAAGATCACATTGGAAATACAACCCTTAGCACGGCAACATCTTTTTTTTACGGGCATCAGGTACGGCGCACCCTATCATATTCTTTCAAGGGCTATCAAACGCATGTCTAAAGAAACAGAGGTATTGCTGGCCTGCGGAATCGCCAATCCCGGCCCCTTAAAACAATACATCCAGGAAGAAAGTGCCGCCTACGATGCCATATATTACCGGGATCATTATATTTTTACTATTGATGATCTGAAAGAGATCCGGCAAAGATTTGAAAAGATAAAAGCGGCGGACAAAATGATACTGATAACCGAAAAGGATGCAGTACGACTGGTGAAATTTGCTGCGGAACTGAAAGACATGCCGGTATATGTGCTGCCTATTGAAACGTATTTTTTATTTAACGAATCACAACGATTCAATTTTTTAATCGAAAGATTTATACAGGATTTTAAAATAAAATCTTAATTGCACTTATGAAACATAAGAACAACAAAAAAACAAAAGCTAAACCTCAAACACACACTTATGAAGGAACGCTGGATGTTACCCGTTCGGGTATCGGATATGTAATAGTTGAAAACCAGGAAAAAGATATTTTCGTGCGCCCGCAGGATTTCAACCGGGCCCTGCATGGTGATAAAGTTAGAGTGAATATTACCCGGCACAATCCGCGAACGGGGAAAATGGAAGGCGAAATTACGGAGGTGGTTGAACGAAAACAATCTGAATTTATCGGTCGTTTGGAAATGAATACCGACTTTGCTTTTTTTATTCCGGATAAAGCAAAGGGAACCCCCGATATGTATATACCTGCCGGTAAATTTAACGGCGCCAGAGGCGGTGACAGGGTAGTGGTACGCATAACCGAGTGGGACAGGAAAGCGAAAAGTCCTAATGGTGAAGTAATCAGTGTGCTAAACGCCGCAGATGAAAATGATATGGCCATGAAGCAAATATTAGTTGACGCTGGCTTTACACTTGAATTTGATGACGACGCGATGGAAGAGGCTGCAAGGATGCCGGACATTATTGGTGCTGCGGAAATTAAGAAGCGCAAAGATGTACGGGATATACTCACCTTTACCATTGACCCTGCCGACGCTAAGGATTTTGACGATGCCATTAGTTTCAGAAAATTAAAAAATGGCTTATATGAAGTTGGCGTTCATATTGCCGACGTAAGTTATTATGTTGAGCCAGGTACAGTGCTCAACGAAAATGCATACAACAGGGCTACTTCGGTGTACTTGCCCGACCGGGTATTGCCGATGTTGCCCGAACATATATCCAACGTGCTCTGCAGCCTTCGTCCAAACGAAGACAAATTAACGTTCTCCGCTATTTTTGAAATTACCGCCAAAGGAGAGATTAAAGATTTTTGGTTGGGAAGAACGGTTATTCATTCCAATCATCGCTTTACCTACGAAGATGCGCAGCAGATTATTGAAACCAAAGAGGGCATATACAAAGATGAGATACTGCTGCTGAATGAACTGGCTCAAAAATTCCGTAAACAAAGATTTAAAAATGGCGCCATTAATTTTTCCTCGCAGGAAGTACGGTTTACATTAGATGAAAATGGAAAGCCAACAGGTATAGTGATCAAAGAAAGCAAAGAAGCGCACCAGTTAATTGAAGAGTTTATGCTGCTGGCCAACAGAACGGTAGCGGAACAGGTGGGAAAAATAAAGATCAATAAACAACCGCTTCCATTTCCATACCGGGTGCATGATACACCGGATGAAGAAAAGCTTTTACCCTTTGTGGAATTCGCCAAAAAATTCGGTCATCGCTTCGATACCAAATCGCCTGCCGGTATAGCTGCTTCGTTTAACAGAATGCTTGCAGAAGTACGGGGGAAGCCCGAGCAGCACGTACTGGAGCAGTTGGGCATACGTACAATGGCCAAAGCGGCATACAGCCCCGAAAATATAGGGCATTATGGATTGGGGTTTGAAAACTACTGTCATTTTACTTCACCTATTCGCCGGTATCCTGATATAATGGTGCACCGTATTTTACAGGAAGTGCTCGATGGGCGCCCAAAAGTGGATAAGAAGATGGGAGAAAAGTGCCTGCACAGCAGTGCCAGGGAAAGGGCTGCCATGGAAGCGGAAAGGGCTGCCAATAAATACAAACAGGTTGAGTTTATGCAGCAATACCTCGGCGAAGAATTTGAAGGTGTGATCAGTGGCGTGGCTGCTTTTGGTTTTTGGGTGGAAACGGTGCAGCACAAATGCGAAGGGCTCGTAAGCATTCAAAGCCTGCTGGATTATGATGATTTCCGGTTGATAGAAACAGAGTATTGTCTTACCGGAAGAAGAAGCGGTAGAACGTTCAGAATGGGAGATAAGGTCTGGATAAAAGTCATATCGGCCGATTTGGGAAAAAGACAATTGGATTATGAGTGGATATTAAAGCCCGGCGAAAATAACGATAGCGGAGATCGTACCCGGAAAGTAAAAGGGCATAAAAGTAAAGAGAAGGGGAAGAAAAGACGGTAGGTTACAGGGTGCAGGTTACAGGGCAGGGAAGTTTTGAGTTTATTGTTTTTGATTTATAGTTTATCGTTGTATTTTTTGAATTTGCGGACTCGAATTTTGCCTGTTATGGTGAAGAACGAACGGCTCCGCGCTCCAGTATTGTCATGCTGAGGAACGAAGCATCTGTTATATAGTCTTCTTGTGATTTGGCTTCCTGGTTCTTTGTATTCCCTTCGGATCCGTCACGGCGGACAGGAGTTGTTTGGTTCTTTTCATTAGTCTTTTATCCGCTACGGCGGACTTATAAAAATATTATGCATTCATTTGAAACCTTAGCAAAACAATTTTCCGAAAAATTCAATACCAGGCATTTTCCTGGCACATTGCCTTCTCTATACCATCCGGCGGAATATTTTCTGTCTATTGGCGGAAAAAGGATCAGGCCGGTGATATGCCTGATGGGTAACGAATTATTCGATGCTATTCAACCCGATGCATGGCATGTAGCCAATGCTGTTGAACTGTTTCACAACTTTACACTCATTCACGACGATATTATGGATAAAGCGCCGCTCAGGCGGGGCGTGCAAACGGTTCATGTAAAGTACAATGAGCCTACTGCTTTGCTCGCGGGTGATGTAATGATAGTAACAGCTTATGAATATCTGAGCAAAATCAACCCGCTTCATCTGCCCAGGATCATGCACCTGTTTAATAAAACAGCCAGGGAAGTGTGTGAAGGGCAGCAACTGGATATGGATTTTGAAGAAAGGCAGGTGGTAACACTGGAAGAATACATGCATATGGTTACTTTAAAAACATCGGTATTGCTGGCGGCCAGTTTGCAAATGGGCGCTATGCTGGGCTGCAGCGGTGAAGGCAACCAGGATCATTTGTATGCTTTTGGCAAAAACCTGGGTATCGCTTTTCAGTTGCAGGACGACTATTTAGACGCTTTTGGCGATCCTGAAAAATTTGGAAAACAACCGGGCGGCGATATTATGGCCAATAAAAAAACTTTTCTAACCATACAGGCGCTTGAGGTTGCAACACCCGTTCAGAAAAACGAACTCTTGCGATTAATGGATGAAAATCCAGCCGGTAAGGTACAAAGCGTGTTACAAATTTTTAGAGATTGTAAAGTAGATGTGTGGGCAAAAAATTTGAAAGACAAATACCTTAACCTGGCATTGCAGCACTTAGAGGATACCGCTGTTATAAGCAGTCGTAAACAACCATTGCAGGAACTTGCCTTGTTTCTGGTGCAAAGGGAATATTGAAGTGCGGAAACCTGTAAGGACTGCCGCGCTGCTTTGATGCAGGGTAGTCCTAACAGGTTTAGCTTTGGAAACCTTGTAATCCGCTGGAGCTATGGTACCCAAATGTGGAAATGTGAAAATGTGAAAATGTGGAAATGTGCTATTTTGAAAATGGAAGCAGGCCGGTATTGTGCAGGATGCACACCCCTGCAACCTGTAACCTGTACCCTGTAACCTAAAACCTGTAACCTGTAACATGAATTTTCTCCAATTTTAAACTATTTTGGAGCATTGAAATAACCAAAACACATCTGCATGGGTCACCCGCTTTTCAGAAAAAAATCAATAAGCAGGATTATTGAAGACGCGCAGGCAAGCGATGCAGACGGACATGGCCGCGGGTTGAAAAGGGTATTGGGGGTGCGTGATCTTACTTTTTTGGGTATCGCCGCTGTAGTAGGCGCCGGTATTTTTTCTACTATCGGAAATGCCGCTTATAATGGCGGTCCGGGTATTGTGATCTTATTTGTTATTACTGCTGTAACCTGTGGGTTTTCGGCATTGTGCTACGCGGAGTTTGCCAGCCGTGTACCCGTTGCCGGCAGCGCTTATACCTACTCGTATGTTGCTTTCGGGGAGATCATCGCCTGGGTGATTGGCTGGGCGCTCATACTCGAATACGCGATCGGCAACGTGGTGGTAGCCATATCGTGGAGCGGATATTTCAACAATCTTCTCGTGCATCTTTTTCACATTCATTTGCCGGACTGGATGCTGGTAGATCCGGCCACCGCCCAAAATGCTTACACGGAAGCCACCCGGGCACTGGCAGCAGGATCATTGTCTGTCGAAGACACCAGTAAATACCAGTTTGTCGTTGATGCCTGGAACAATGCCCCCTCATTTGGAAACGGTAAATTGTTTTTTAACCTGCCGGCTTTTATTATCGTAGGGCTGGTTACCTGGCTGGCTTATATAGGTATGAAGGAAAGCAAACGCATGGCCAACTTTATGGTGATCTTTAAAATTGCGGTCATCATCTTTGTTATAGTGGCCGGCGCTTTTTTTGTGGATACCAATAACTGGCGGCCCTTTTTGCCCAATGGTTTCGAAGGGGTATTAAAAGGGGTGTCTGCTGTGTTTTATGCTTATATAGGCTTTGACGCTATTTCTACCACGGCGGAAGAATGCAGGAACCCGCAGCGTGACATGCCCAGGGGGATGATCTATTCCCTGATCATTTGTACGGTATTGTACATTCTTATTGCGCTGGTACTAACGGGTATTGAAAATTATTCCAATTTTAAGGATGTCAATGACCCGCTGGCATTTGTTTTTGAGCAGCGTGCGCCCTGGATAGAAAAGATCGTTTCGGTAAGCGCCGTGGTAGCTACCACCAGCGTATTGCTGGTGTTTCAACTGGGTCAGCCGCGCATATGGATGAGCATGAGCCGCGATGGATTGTTGCCTAGGAAATTTCAAACCATTCATCCCAAATATCAAACACCATCATTCGCCACTATTGTTACCGGTATTATTGTAGGCATACCTTCATTGTTCATTGCTTCCGGCGTAGTTACCGATTTAACCAGTATAGGCACCCTGTTCGCTTTTGTGCTGGTATCGGGCGGTGTATTGTTATTGCCGCCAAGACCGGCAACCGACACAGGGTTTAAGTTGCCCTATATCAACGGAAGATACATTGTACCTGGTTTGACGGCTGTATTCATTTACCTCTTCCGGCACCGCATGGCAGACGCGGTACAAAACCTGGGGCACGAAAACTACCAGGAAGTGCTTTTCCTGCTTTTTGTTGTTATTGCGCTGGTACTTACTTCACTAACGGTTATCCGCAGGTATTCACTTATTCCCATCCTCGGTGTGCTGTTTTGTTTGTACCTCATGATTGAAATACCGGCCGTTAGCTGGCTGTGGTTCTTTGTGTGGATGGCACTGGGACTCACCATTTATTTTTTGTATGGGTACAGGCACAGTAAACTGGCGAAATGAGTGGGGGGAGAATTTGAAAATTTGGGAATTTGAAAATTTGAAATTGTGGCGGTCGGCATCTGCCGCGGCGGATCAGACCGCGGATGACTTACGCCTCCTGAAACCTGTAGTCAGGCAAATTATATTGCGGTATGTTATTAAGGATGCGACCCAAAGGGGTATAGCGCTTTAGTTACTAAAATAAAGAAGTAAATTTGTAGAAGTAAAAATGATCATTATGGCAACCCCATCCATATCACAGGAAATGCTGAATTATTTCATGCAGTTGAATGATGCAGAAAGGAAATCCGTATTGGAATTGATAAAGACATTTTTGAGGAGCCGTAAGAGTGAGTTTACGCCTCAAAGTCTGGAAGACTATAACCAGGAACTGGAGCAGGCCGATGAAGAAATAGAAGCTGGTGATTATATGTCTCATGAAGAAGTAATGAAAAGATACCTGAAGCAATAATCAGTACAAATGGCACTGATTATTAAATGGAACAACAAGGCGATAAAGCATTTTGATGAGGCAATTGAATACATTCAGCTTTCTTCTCCGGCGAATGCCGAAAAAGTTAAGCGGAAGATTTTATTAGCGATAGATGGTTTACTGGAGTCTCCCCAAAAATACAATCCCGATAAGTACAAAACAAAGAACGATGGCAGCTTCCGGGCTTTTGAAATGTATCATTACCGGATATCGTACCGATATAAAGGCAGTGAAATCCGGATTATCCGTATTCGTCATACAAAAATGAACCCGTTAACGTATTAATGTGGCGGTCTGGTCCGCCGCGGCGGATCAGACCGTGGATGAATATGAAACCTGTAACTTGCCTCCTTCGCACTACCGCATCAGCATAACAGATCCTTTGGTAAACTGAGCCGCTTCATTCACCGCTCTATACCGGCATATCCAGACATAGGTTCCGGCATTTTGAGGCAGGTTCCTGTACATTCCGTTCCAGCCTTCGTTGGGCTTGCGGCTGGTAAAAACAATTTGACCGTAAATATTATATACGGTAAACGCGTATTCGCTTATGCGTCCGCTGATCAGCGGTTTAAAAGAATCATTGATACCATCATTGTTTGGGGTAAACGTATTGGGAACAAAAAAACGGGTGCTGCAATCTTTGGCAAATATGCCAATGGAATCCCGGCCAATGCACCCGTCATTGTCTTTTACCTGTAGCCGGTATATTCCCGGGGTTTGTATCGTAATGCTGTTTGCTGAAGCGCCTGTGTTCCACAGGTATTTATTAAATAATTTAAGAGGCTGTATGGTAAATGGATCCGTTGCGCAGATAGCAGTGTCGGCAGGCAGAAAGCAGGCAGGTGCCTGTGCTATTTTTGTAATGATTATGCTGTCGGATGCCCTGCAGCCCTGCAGGTTGCTCACCGTTACTTTATATTTTCCCGGGGTTTGTATGAGCATACTGCTGCCGGTTGAGCCATCCTGCCATAGATAGCTGCTAAACCCGCTGCCTGCATATATGGTATCATCCTGGTGTAAGCAAAGGGTAGTTTTTTTAGGCAAAGTGATTACGGGGGCGGGGTATACAGCGAGTATTTGAATGGTATCTTTTGAAAGGCAACCCGATGCATTTGCCGCCGATACCGAATAAGTGCCTGCCCGGTCTGCTTGTATATATTGACCTGTTTGCCCGTTGTTCCACTGATAGCGGCCGAATCCTGCACCTGCATCTAAAGTTAAAGGCTGGTTGCTGCATATGGCTGTATCCTTACCGAGATCAACAGGTGAAGGCTCGTTTATGGTAACCGTTATGGCATCATCAAAAGGATCGCCGCAATAATTGGTTGCTTTTACAAAGTACATTCCTGCCTGCTTTACAGTAAATACGGAGTCGCCTGAACCGTTTTGCCATTCATAATTTTTAAACCCCGCACCGGCTCGCAGCACAAGCGAATCGTTTTTGCAGATAGCAGTATCAGCACCTAATGCAATTTTACCCGGACTGATCAAAACATTGAGCTTTATGGAGTCCTTCAAATCAATACAGGAAGACAGTGAAGCGTACAGGTAACCCTGCCATTGCTTTTTAAAGGTAATGGCAACGGAAGAATCGTTCATCGGGGTTATTGTCCCTGCCGGATCATCTGTTTGCCATAGCACCTGTTTTAGGCAACCGGCATCTTTGCGGGCAGTAAAAATATAGGTCTGCGCAGTATCGCAAATGGTGGTGACGGCCGGCTTTATTTTTAAAAAAGAACAACGGCTTATTTGCCGGCAATAATCTTCTTCCAAAAGATTAAAGTCGCTTACCGAAATACCAGGATCGCTCTCTGCAAGCTGGATGCTGCTGGAATAGGTAAAGTAATCATCGTTGTGCGGTGTTATCGGGAATGGATCTAATTGTACAAATGAAGTATCCGGCCCAAAACAGGGATCCGCTGCATTATCCTATCCTGTTTGGTAGAGTTGAATATATGAATTGCCGTCGCGGAGATAACTGCTTACGATGTTGAGGTATTGATGGTTGTAATGAAGCGGGTACTTGCCGCCGTATGAAATAACTTCATTTGCTGAAAAAGGCATTTTCCTTTGCCTGATTATTTGCCCGGACTTACTGATAGTGGCAACATACATCGTGTTGTTATATTCGTCCAGCGCGGTATAAATGCTCCAGTTGCCCGCAGGGTCGGTGGCGCCGAAACGATAGGTGGTGGCAGACATTTGACTGTTTGAAAAAACCCTTCCCCCGCTGAAGTTGAGCAGGGTATCCATAGTGGTGTTGATGAGACCGAAGCGGTTTTGCGCAAAGGAATAGAACCTGTCGCTAATGTAAAATAATCTTCATTGGATTTAACCATATCTGCATATACCCACTGATGCATGGTTTTAACTAAGGGGTATGCCTGCGTCCGGGTGGAAAAATACGATCTGGATTGTAGGAGTTCGCCGGTTTGATGATCCATTTTAAAGGCGAATATATTTTCATCAATTTCCGCATTGCCGGGTATGGGGCAGCCACTACTCCTGCCAAAAGCATACAGCATGTTTTTATCGGTTATTACACCGGTTATGGTTGACGAACTGCAAGTGTTTCCCGCAAACCACCTGTTGTATAATATATTTCCGCTATTATCCATTTTAATGATTAGCGGTACTTTTTCACCAGCATGAGCCCATTCTTCCACACCTATAGTAGCGGCTATTATAATGTCATTATTATCGGTAACGGCCATTTGAACGTTTAGAAAAGAATCATCAACAGCAACAGTCGTAAGCTCCTTTGTCCACAGCAGGTTGCCTGCATTGCTTAGCTGTATAACATTAATTGCACTGCCGGAGTTGTCTCCGGCATCGCGATATACAATAACAAAATTTCCATTGTTCAGCTCTTTTATTCCATTGATGAGTTGAAAATCCGTGTTATCAGATCCTTTCTTTATTTTCTTGCTCCATACAACGGTTCCGAACGGATTGATCTTAGTTATGAATAAGGTGACTTCGCCATTGACTGTGTTGAAATTCCTGCCTGCTATTACCGTAGCGCCATCCCGCGTAATGATATTTTCACTGGCATGCAGTACCATACCGGCATCGTAATAGCCTTTCCGGTAAAAAGTATCCGCACAGTTTTGGGAGAAACTGATGGAGGTGGAAAAACAAGCTGCCAGTGATAAAAAAAGGGCTTTTATTTCAGGTATACCAATGCTTTCTGGTTTTTTGCGGAAGACGATGTCTTATTTGTGATTTGCAGAATATTCTTACAAGTTCGTAAAAGTCGGGCTTAAATACTTCTAATAAACGATTTGATTATAAGATATGTTGTAGCTGTTGTTATCAATACTGCCTGTTAAACAGTTGTAAACTTCCATTTCCGCAATTGCTATATGTTTCTATGTATCATAACTTCTTGTACTTCCGCTATACGTTGTCTCCGGACTGCGTATCAATTATGTTCTCCCCAAACACTGTTCCGCCAGCCATCTATTATAATATCCCGGGAGAATTTTGTATATTGTATCAGATCTTTTCTTCATCTAAAACTTTGCCATATGAACCTCCTTCACAGTATGGAAAGATGGGGAGACACCCATCATCCCAAATGGCTCGATTTCATCCGTATGTTGCTGGGTATATTTCTTTTTATACGGGGTGTGGAATTTATCAATAACATGGATCAGTTGAGCGCCCTCATGGCTAAAAACGAATTTCTCGGTTCCATGTCGCTGGGCGTGCTGGCGCATTATGTAGTGTTCGCGCATATTGTAGGCGGCGCATTGATCACTTTCGGACTGCTTACCCGTTTGGCATGCCTGGTGCAGATCCCTATTTTATTGGGCGCTGTTTTTTTTGTAAATGCAGATGCAGGAATTTTGTCGCCCAATGAAGGGCTTTGGCTTTCTATACTTATTTTGGCATTGCTGATCTTTTTTCTGGTAAGCGGCAGCGGTACTGTTTCTGTAGATGAACAAATGCGCAGGCAACCGGAAAGGAGAAAATGACGTATATTAAAAGTAAGAATAGTTAAAAATTATGAAAAGGTGAAAAATGAAGGTGTATAAATCACGTTATTATATTATTTTGTTGGCGTAAAGCCTGGTATATTTCTGCCCCGTTTAAACAATAAATAATAATATATGATGATGTTCCCTGCTAAAACAGTATTCTTTAGCTTATGCTGTTTTACCCTGCTTGTCGCTTCCTCCTGTAAAAAAAACGACAATCCGTCCGGATCTGCCACTGTTAGCACAACCGTAACTTCAGGAACCTGGAAGGTTACGTATTATCTTGAGAGGGACGCGGACCATACATCAAGTTTCGCTGGTTATACATTTACATTTAACAGCAACGGAACGGTAACTGCTGTAAAAACCGGTGATACGGTAAACGGTACCTGGTCGGCAGGCAACGACGACAGCAGGGTTAAATTTATCCTGAACTTTATTGCCCCCGATCCATTTAGAGAAATAAGCGAAGACTGGCGCGTAACAGAACGTACAAACAATAAGTTAAGGCTGGAAGACACGAGTGGGGGAGACGATCATATTGACTATCTTACTTTTGAAAAAAATTAGAAAACCCGACCGGTCTATGAATTCCTAGCGCTGACAATTCGCCGGGGTCACCCTCTCCCTTAGCTACTATGCTGTGAAGACCCCGTTGGGAAAAAAGATACAGAGGTGTGGGCTATCAGCTTTCAGGTGAAGCCATCCCTGGAACTTGTAACCTGTAACTTGAACGTCACAGTGTTTCAAAGCGAAGCATGTATTTCATTTTCAAATTTTCAGATTTCCACATTTTCACATTCTCTCCGGTACTTCAATACCGGATAACCTCATACCCGAGGCAATAACATTTGCCGTCATCTGGCAGACGCGCAGCCGCAACTGTTTTTTATTTTCCGTTTCGGCTTTCAGCACCCGGTGTTCGGTTACAAAGGAGTTGAATGTTTTTGCAAGCTCGTAACAATAGTTCACTATTACGGAGGGATTGTGTTCAAAAGCAGATTGTTCTATAGCGGCTGGATATTTTTCTAATAAAATGATCAGTTCCTTTTCCAAAGGCAGCAGGGGCTCGCTGTGTTGCAGTGTAAAATTGTTATCCGGCTGTTCATTCCTGAGAATGGCTTTTGCCCTGGCGTGCGAAAATTGCACAAAGGATGCTGTAAAGCCATGAAAATCTATACTTTCCTCGGGGTTGAAGATCATTCTTTTTTTAGGATCAACCCGCAAAATAAAAAACTTTAAAGCGCCCAATCCGATCGTGTTATAGAGTTTGCCGAGTTCTTCGGCAGTAAAATCTTTTACCTTTCCTAACTCTTCGGTTTTCTGAGCCGCCACTTTTATCATCTCGTCAATAATATCATCCGCATCAACAACGGTTCCCTCCCTCGTTTTCATACGGCCCGAAGGCAGCTCCACCATACCGTAGCTGAGATGGTAAATACCTTCGGAAGAAGGCAGCCCCAGTTTTTCACAGATCAGTTTCAGTACCTTGAAGTGATAATTCTGTTCATCGCCCACCACATAAATGCTCTGATCGTAATGGTATGCTTCGTATTTAACAACAGCTAAGCCTATATCCTGCGTAATGTAAACCGCCGTTCCGTCTTTTCGCTGCACTATCTTTTCGTCAAGTCCCTCCGCGGTTAAATCAACCCACACGCTGTTGTCGTCTTTTTTAAAGAATACGCCTTTTTGCAATCCTTCTTCCACTAATTTTTTTCCCAGCAAATAGGTATCGCTTTCGTAGTAAATTTTATCAAAATCACTGCCAATTCTTTTATACGTAATATCAAATCCCGCATATACCCAACTATTCATTTGTTTCCATAATGCTATCACATCCGGCTTTCCAGCCTCCCAGTCTACCAGCATTTGCTGGGCCGCTTTCATAATAGGCGCTTCTTTTTCCGCGGCTTCCTCACTCATACCGGTGGCTTTTAAGGCCTGTACTTCTTTTTTAAATTCCGTTCCAAACTGCACATAATAATCCCCTACAAAATGATCTCCTTTCGTGCCCGTACTTTCGGGGGTGGCGCCGTTAGCGAATTTTTGCCAGGCAACCATGCTTTTGCATATGTGTATGCCCCTGTCGTTGGCAATACAGGTTTTAATCACATCATATCCGTCCGCCTTTAAAATTTCGGATACACTCCATCCCAAAAAAATATTGCGCAGGTGCCCGAGGTGCAGGGGCTTGTTGGTATTGGGTGAAGCGTATTCCACCACGATGGTTTTGCCGTTCCCTGCTTTTCTGCCGTACGCATTGTTCCCGTAATGATCATTCAGCATGGCAGTCCAGTAAGCATCGGTGATGGTGAGGTTCAAAAAACCTTTGATCACATTAAAGGAAGAAAATAAAGCGGGAGATGTTTGTATTAAATGTTCGCCCAGGGTTTTTCCCAAAGCATCAGGCGATTGTTTTAGCGGTTTCAACAGGCTAAATAAAACAACGGTGTAATCGCCTTCAAACTCCGGTTTGGTTTGGTTGATCTGAAAATCCTTTGCGCTGAATGGCTGGCTGTACAGTTGCGCCAGTGCTTTAATAACAGCCTGCTGAATACCTGATGTAACGGACATGAATCCACATTTTTAAAGGACTGCAAAAATAAGGATATGTGGGTTCAATCCTTTTTTTATGTTATTTTGTAGAAATGCAGTAGCTAAGCCCAATACATATGAAAATAATTGAAGTTAACAATGCAGCCACAAGAAAATCCTTTCTTGACCTCCCTAAAAAAATATATAAAAATGACCCCAACTGGGTTTGCCCTTTAAACAATGATATTGAATCGGTGTTTGATCCCCGCAGGAACAATTATCATCAGAATGGTAAATGCATACGATGGATACTGAAAGACAAAGGTGGAAAGGTAATTGGCCGTATTGCCGCTTTCATCAATAACAAAAAGGCATACCTGTCTGAGCAACCCACAGGGGGCTGCGGTTTTTTTGAATGCACCGATAACCAGGATGCTGCCGACCTGTTGTTTGATACGGCTAAGGCCTGGCTTGCCGGAAATGGAATGAAGGCAATGGACGGTCCGGTAAATTTTGGAGAGAATGATATGTGGTGGGGGCTGCTGGTGGAAGGCTTTGCGGTGCCTTATTATGGCATGAACTATCATCAGCCTTATTACAAAAGATTGTTTGAACGCTATGGTTTTACGCCTTTATACGAACAGATATCCAATGCGATAGAAATATATAAACCTTTTCCGGAGCGCTTTACTAAAATCGCGGAATGGGTGGTTAAAAAACAGGGGTACCATTTCGAACACCTTAAGAAAAATGAGTTTCAGCGTTTTGCCGGTGATTTTAAAGAGATATACAACGATGCCTGGAAAGACTTTGAGAATTTTGCACCCATAACGGATATCGCTATACGTGAAACATTTGAAAAGATAAAGATCATTATGGACGAAAGGCTGATCTGGTTTGCTTACGTAAATGGCGAACCGGCCGCTATGGTAGTGATCGTTCCGGATACCAATGAACTGATCAGCAATTTGAATGGTAAGCTGGGACTTTGGGGCAAACTAAAATTTCTGATGAACAAATGGAATTATAAGAATAAACGGATGCGGGCCATTATTATGGGAACCAAAACAAAATTTCAAAAGCATGGACTTGAAGCTGCCATGATCATCAAGCTAAAGGAATATGTTTTACCGTTGCAGCAGTATAAAGAGCTGGAGTTATCCTGGGTAGGTGATTTTAATACCAAGATGATCGCCCTGCATGAAGCAACAGGCGCTACCTTTTCTAAAAAGCACATCACCTACAGGTATATCTTTTAAACAAACCGCGATGATAAGCTACCAGGTTGAAAATGATTTAAAGGCGGAAGAGTTCGTACATATATTGCAACGCTCCACACTTGGGGAGCGCAGGCCGGTTGATGACGCGGAACGCATCGCTGGCATGCTTGCGCATGGGAACCTTATACTAACAGCAAGGGATAATGGCCAAATTGTTGGCGTAGCCCGCTCACTCACCGATTTTTCATTTTGTACTTATTTATCAGACCTTGCCGTTGATAAAGATTACCAGCATAAGGGCATAGGAAAGGAACTGATCCGGCGTACAAAATTGGAAGCGCCAAAAGCAAAGCTGATACTACTGGCTGCTCCCGCTGCTGTAAACTATTATCCGCATATCGGGATGAAGCGGCACGAGCACTGCTTTTATATAGATCGCGCCGATGAATTGAAGTAATACACTTTGAGCCCCTATAAAACTTCGCTGCTCCAATGCCCTCCAATGGGTAAAATGGTATAGGCCTGCTGAACTGCCTCAGCCCGTGCTGCAAAATCGGCAGGATTTGCAGTGTTGAAAGTAAACATATCATAATGACAGGGAATAACATGTTGTATACCCGCTGCTTTAGCTAAATCCGCAGCTTCCTGTACATTAAGATTCCCCGCAACGCCTCTTGCCGGGTCGTTGCCGTTGATGGGAAGCAATGCCAGGTTGATTTGAAATGGGCTTAGTATTTTTTCTAACCCGGAATACCAAAGCGTATCGCCGCTATGGTAAATGGAATAATTACCAAACTGTATAATGTACCCCATATAAAGGCATTCGCCATTTTCATTACGGTCAACATTATTGTGCGCGGCGGCAATGCCATGAAAAGTAAACTCACCAATGGTTATCTGTTTCCCTTCATTCATGCCTGAAGGAAATGCTTCCGGTATTTGCACTCTGCCGGCAACAAAGCTTCTGTTGGCTTCGGGGATAATGAAGGTGATGCCTGGATTGTTTTTAATGATGGGTACTAAAGTTTCTGCATCTAAATGATCAGTGTGGTTATGACTGGAACTTACAATGGAAATGTTTTTCAATAACCCGGGCTTCACCACCTGCTCACTCATTCGGGTATGCGGTTTAAGGGTATCTGCATATTTTTTTGTGAGGGAATCCGAAAGATAGGGGTCAATCAGCAGCCTTTTCCCCTGCCATAGCAGCAGGTAGCCGCTTTGCCCCAGCCACCACAGGTGAAAATGTTTTTTATCATTTTCATACTGCTGTACCTGTGCAATAAAATCATTATCCTTTATAACAGCCGGAATCATCATCCCAAATCTTAAACCTGTCCGCCGTGGCGGATCTCAAATTTCAGATCATCTCCCTCGCCATTTTCGCGCCCTTCACCATATTGATCAATTTTTGTCTTGATGCCCATCTTGCAGTCTGGCTCAATCCGCAGTCGGGAGCTACAGACAGTTTTTCCGCGGGAATATATTGCAGGCACCTTTTAATTCTTTCCACCACATCTTCAGGGGTTTCAATGTAATAGTTTTTTACATCAATGATCCCTACTGCAACATTCATTCGTTTGGCAAAAGTTTCTAGTAATGCCATCTCCGCAAATTCACGGTTTGCCATTTCAATGTGTATTTCATTTACTTTAAGCTCAAGAAAATCCGGGATCATCGGTTTTATACTCCGGTAACCCACAGGCCGTCCTTTAAAATTGCCAAAGCATAAATGTGTGGAAAGATTGCATTTGCCCACCACGGGTTCAACTGTTTTGTTGAATATGGCGGCAAATCTTCTGGTATCTTCCTTATACGCGTAGCAACTCATGGAGGGCTCATCAACTGTAATTTCAGTGCATCCTGCCGCTACCAGTTCTTCCAACTCCTTTTGTATAAATGGAAGGATGGCTTCGGTTATGGCGTACCGGTCCTTGTATTCATTGTTTGGCAATAATCTGCCGCTTAAGGTGTAGGGTCCAGGTATGCTGGCTTTTAGCACAGGACCCTGCGGCGCTAATTTTTTTAAACGTAAGAACTCTTTCACCACACCCAATCCCTTTGGAGCAGAAAGTGTTTCGGTAATCCTGTGTTTTCCTCTCTGGTCGTGTGCTGCCGGTCCAAAACGTCTTGTTTCGCTTTCATCGGGCGATATTCCATTGATATAGCCGTAAAAAGACAAATTGAAATCGAGTCTCGTTTGTTCCCCATCAGTAATCACATCAAGCCCGGCCGTTGTTTGGTCATGAACCGCGGCAATAACAGCATCTTCAATTGCTTCTTCTATATCGGCGGGTCCAAATTCGTTTAAGTGCTGCGATGCAAATTCCAGCCATCCCGGGAAAGGATAGCTACCAACCACTGTTGTGCGTATGGGCGTATGCATATTGTTGTGTTCCTTTAATTTCCTACATTTTTATATAAACCGGCGAGGCGATGTGCATGTTCGTCATAAGCACTTTCAAAAAGCTCCTTTGCCTTTTCTGCGCCTACCACACATGCAGCCGATAATACTTTTGGCGGCTTTCCAGCTTCGGTTAGCAGCCGGGCTGTTTCCGCCTTTATGGAATTGATGAGTAAAACACCGCCTATAGTTGAGCCCGGCGCAACGGGCGTTTCCAGTGCAGGTATCCGGATCATTGCATCGCCGGCAGGGGCGCCGGTATCCAGAATGAGGTCTGCAAAGTCGCCTAATTTTTTCCCGTCTTTTCTTTTGCTGGCAGAAACAGCGGCGTGTTTTTGGGTGAGGATTGCCGTTACCTTCACTTTTTTTCGTTGAAACAATTCCGCCATTTCAATAGGCACTATATTACAGCCGCTGGATGAAATGATGAGTGCGCTATCGCTTTCCCGGATATCAAAATTACGCTGGATCCTTTCGGCCAGTCCTTCTACATTTTCAAGAAACATGGCCTGCCGCTGGCCATTGGCGCCCACCACCAGGTTGTGAAAGGTGAGCGATAGTTCTACTATAGGATTAAAGCCGGGAAAGGAACCATAACGCGGCCACATTTCTTCCACCATGATGCGGCTGTGGCCGGAACCGAATACATGCACCATCCTGCCCTGTAAAATACTTTCTGCAAACCATTGTGCGGCTTGTTGTATACTTTTCTGCTGCGCCTCAACGGTTTCAATAATTTTTCGGGAGTGTTGAAGATAATCCCAGATAACATTCATGTTAAAGATTTAATTTGGTAAGGTTTTGTGTAAAGCAAAGCTGGCGGCTCCCACGGCGCCGGAATATTCATCAAATATGGCCTGTACAACAGGCGTACGCACACCCGAATGATGCCATTCAAAGATATTCATAAACCCGTCGAGCGGATTAAATAAATCATCACCTGCCTGTGCTATGCCTCCGCCAAGAATAATAATATCAGGAGAAAGAATATTGATAAATGAGCAAAGGGCTACAGCTAACCGCTTTACAGAATGCAGCCATACATATGTTGCAATGGTATCGCCTTCTTTATATGCCTGAACGAGTTCATAGGTTGAATAAAATTTGCCGAAGCTTCGTTGCGCTATGGTACAATTGCCTATTGCGTCTTCAAGACTGGCCGGCATATGGGTAACATCATATTCGTCGCTGTCTGCGTTGAGCATTACATGACCCATGTGCCCGGCTCTGTTTAATAAGCCCTGATGCAATTCACCGTTTATCATGATGCCTCCGCCTACGCCCGTGCCCAGTGTTAATAAAATAACATTCCCGTATCCCTTGCCTGCACCAAATTTTGCTTCTGCCATTAAAGCTGCATGCGCATCGTTAAGCACCCACGTTGGTGTTTTAAGATAATCGGCCCATACAAAATTTTCTAAACCTGCCAGCCTGCCGGGCATTAGTTTTATGCAATCATTATTGCTGCCTGCCAGTCCTGGAGCAGACAGACCCACCGGTGTGTGTTTACTACCGGATTTTTGTTGAAGAGTATGCAGCATGTCGGCTATCACTTCTTTCCAGTACGTGGCTTCTTTTTCGTTGGTGCTGCATTGCATATCATGCAGGATGGTACCATCTTCGTTTATCAGTACACCCTTAATATTGGTGCCTCCCATGTCAATACCGATTGACTGCATATTATTGTTGTTTAAAAAAGTATTCAAATCTGTCCTTCACTCACCGACCATCCCCCGTCAACATATACCACCTGCCCGGTAGTAAACCTTGCATAATCCGACATAAAATAGCAGGCAAGCCCATCGGTATCTTCAGGATGTCCGATTCTTCCTCCGTCTAATGGTTGCTTTGTTTTGATGAATGAAAGAATAGCCTCATTTTTGGCTGCTCTTTGTGCCATGGGCGTTTCCACAAGCGCAGGTGCTATGGTGTTAACACGGATGTTGTTTTTTGCGTAATAAGCTGCTATTGATTTTGTAAACCCGGTTACTGCCGATTTGCTGGCTGCATAGGCATGCGTTGCAAAATGAGCAGGAGAAGGTGAGATACCCAATACCGAGCTCATGTTGAGAATAGCGCCACCGGTGTTGTGCTGTAAAAACCATTTAATAGCGGACTGGTTGGAGAGCATGAGCGAAGTGAGGTTCAATTCAAGTGTTTTGTTCCAGCCTTCCAGTGTCAGTTCATGTAACGGACCATCGCCCATTTTGCGTCCACTACCGCCCGCAATATGATATAACCCATGAAATGTTCCGAATTGTTGCGCGCAAATCTGAATGGCATTTGCGGCGGTAGAGGGTTCAGTGGCATCGGCACAAATGGCTATCCCTTTGCCTTTCAGTTGCTGCTCCGCAGCATCGCATGTTTGCTGGTTCCTGCCGGCTACTACTACGCGGGCGCCCTCCGCAACAAAAGCTTTGGCAGCCGATAGCCCCATACCGGTTGTTCCACCAATGATTACTATGTTTTTTTGTGCCAGCCACCCTTTATTCATAAAAACCAGATACTGATGAATTTAAAGCAAACTAACAATACTTTTTGGAATTCCCCGTATTTTATCTGCTCAGCAAGCGGCATGAAGTCAACGCGTGTAGGATTTGGCTACTTTATGGAAAATAATAACATTATACAAATGCCAGGCAGGGCGGCGCGGTAAGCCGGTCTGTTGAAAAAAATATTAGGTCTATCTTTGCCGGTTGATTAATGCTAATAATGAAAGCGCATCAAAAAAAGACAGGGTTATATATAATAATGATTAACGGCTTTTGTTATTTCAGACATTATTCTGCAATTTACATTCAGGCTGTGATCAAACTCAAACATCTTTATTCCAATTCGCCCGGACTTATGATAACGAAGTGTTGTAAAACCTTATGCCGGATATTCCTGCCGGCACTACTGTTGTTTTCCTGTAGTGAAACTTCACAAAAGCCTAAAACGGTAGAAATTGTTCGCAAACCTGAAAACCTGAATAAAAAGACCAATGAAAATATTGTCATTGGTATCGCTTTCGCCTCTGAGAACAACGGACAGTTAAATGACGGCATATCATTTAATTTGCTGCCGGCCGTTAAAGCCTGGTACAATACGCGCGATTCATTGCGCACCTGGAGCAATCGCGAGGAATGGCTATGGATGGCCGACTCATTGTATGCTTTCATAACGCATAGTGAAAAATACGGGTTGTTTCCGTCCGATTATCATCTGGATCCGTTAAATCTCATTTACCACAAACTAAAAAGAGATTCTCTTGCTATGCTTGATGCGGCTATGTGGGCACGTGCCGATCTGTTGTTTACAGACGCGTTTATGCAAATAGCAAAAGACATAAAATTGGGAAGGCTGCCAACAGACAGTGTTACGCTCAGGAAAGATACCATACTTACAGATTCTTTTTATGTATCATTACTGAAGAGCGTGCATGATAAAAAAGAATTAGCACCCCTGTTTGAAGAGCTTGAACCCCGCAACGATGGCTATGTGCAATTAAGAATGGCTTTAAAAAATTTCCTTGATTCAATGGACAGGACCCGTTTTACTTATGTGAACTATCCATTTGAGACTCCATCGGATTCAGTGGCGTTTATTAAAAACCTGCAAACCCGCTTGTACGAGGGTGGATTTCTGGCATTTAATAACCGGCCGGCAGATACTTCAGAATTAACCGCAGCGGTGAAAGCATACCAGGCACAACATGGCCTGAAGGTGGATGGCAAAGCCGGTCCGATGGTGGTTAAATCACTCAATAATAACGATCAGGAAAAATTTAAAACCATTGCCATTAACTTAGACCGCTACAAGCAATTGCCTGATTCAATGCCGGTGCGGTATGTTTGGGTAAATATTCCTTCATACCGTTTGTACCTGTGGGATACCGACACACTGAAACTGGAGTCAAAAATAATTGTGGGCCGCTCGCAAACCAGAACCCCTGTCCTTACCAGTACACTTACTAATTTTATTGTTTTTCCTCAATGGACGGTTCCTTTTAGCATTATATTTAAGGAAATGCTGCCGAAGATTCGTGAAGATGTGGGATACCTTGATGAACAAAACCTGATGGTGGTTGACAAAAATGACAGTATAATTCCGCCGGACAGTATCAACTGGTTCAGGCTGAATAAAAAATATTTCCCCTATTTATTGAAGCAGCGGGAAGGGGATGACAACTCGCTGGGGATAATTAAATTTAATTTTAGAAACAAGTACAGTGTTTATTTACATGATACGAATGCCCGCTGGCTTTTTTCAAAAACGAACAGGGCGCTCAGCCACGGATGTGTGCGGGTGCAGCAGTGGCAAAAGTTATCGGATTACCTGGTGAAAAACGACAGCATCCGCTACAAACCCGATACACTCGCTGCATGGATGAAAAGAAAAGAAAAGCATACCGTTAGTTTCTCCCGTAAAATACCCATATTTATTCGCTACTTTACCTGCGAAGCAAAAGATGGGAAAATCGTATTTTTTGATGACGTTTATGCCGAGGATAAGATCGCAAGACAAAGCCGGTTCGGCAATAAGTACACCCTGTTAACGTTGTAACCATTGTATTTGAGTGAATTCCCGGGTAAATCATTGATAGACCCGGTTTTTATTTTATACACGTGAATACCGGCTTGCGCCACGATGGAAAAATGTGAAATAGAGTATGGTCTCAGTTTTGTAAGAAATTCTTGTTCCGCCACCAGAAAACCGGTTGTAATGAAACAGTACCTCCTATTATTTGTCTCGTTGTTTTGCATTTGTACGTGGGCAACTGCTCAGCGTTCCACAGCAAAAAACGCAACGCAGAATCCGGCAGCTCAGCAGGGTATAGCCAGCTTTTATGCCGCTAAATTTCATGGGCGGCTGATGGCCAACGGGGAAAAATATGATAAGGATAAACTAACGGCAGCCAGTAATCGCTTCCCTTTGGGTACATGGGTAAAAGTAAGCAACCTTTCAAATAAAAAAAACGTCATAGTTCAAATTACCGATCGCATGCATCCTAAAAACAAGCGGCTTATTGATCTTTCCAACACCGCTGCAAAGAAATTAGGATTTATAAAAAAGGGCCTTACAAAAGTAAAAGTTGAAGTCATTAAAATGCCATAACATGCTGAAGAACAGAACAAATCATCCAAATAATTTGGAACGTAATTAATCAACGTTATACCTTTGCTCAACTAACATAATATAAATTTATGAGAAAACCTTTATTGAGCTTACTGGCAGTATGTATACTTGCCACTGCTTTTTCCCAGGAAAATGCCATAAAAAATCCTTACAAAAAGAAACCGGCATTTGGCTTTTCCTTCACCTTTCATGATTTTCAAACTGCACAAGATTTAAAGAACACCTCACTCAACCAGGTTTTAAAAGACAAACAATGGTATAAAACGGGGCGTATGAGTCCTGGTTTAGCACTGTCCTATTTTCAGGGACTCACCAATCACCTCGATTTTATGGCCCGTTTGGGAGGTACTTTTACTGAGTATCCCGTGCCAGATAAACCACAAGGCGGTAGCGACAAACTGCTTGCTGAATTGGATGCGAACATCAATGCCAAACTGCTGAGCGACAGATATTGGGTTACACCTTATTTAACCGCCGGCATCGGTGGCTCGCAATGGAACGGTTACTGGGGTGCTTATGTACCCCTTGGATTAGGTGTACAGGTTAATTTATTAGACCAGGCTTTTATTAATTTTAATGCACAATACCGTGTAGCCGTAACTACCGGCACCACCGCCAATCATTTGTTTTATAGTTTAGGGGTTGCGGGTTCTTTGTTTGAGAAAAAAGAACCTAAAGTAATTCCTCCGCCGCCTCCACCGGCTGATACAGACAATGACGGTATTGTTGATTCGCTTGACGCTTGTCCGGATGTTGCAGGATTGGCCCAGTTTAAAGGTTGTCCTGATAAAGATGGCGACGGTATTGAAGATAAGAATGATAAATGTCCTGAAGTAAAAGGTCTTGAAAAATACAACGGTTGTCCTATACCTGATTCAGATAACGATGGAATAAATGATGAAGAAGATAAATGCCCTAACGAAGCAGGAGTTGCCAGATACCAGGGCTGTCCCATTCCGGATACGGATAATGATGGCATAAATGATGAAGAAGATAAATGTCCGGCTCTTGCGGGTCCTGCCAGCAACCAGGGTTGCCCCGAAATAAAAGAAGAAGTGAAAAAACGAATTGATGTGGCAGCAAAAAATGTATTTTTTGCTACAGGAAGCTCGAAACTGTTAGCAAAATCCTTCAAATCATTGAATGAAGTGGCAAAAATTCTTAATGAAGATCCCAATCTTAAATTAGATGTAGAAGGGCACACAGATAATACCGGCAAACCGGATAAGAACCAGGTTTTGAGTGAGCAGAGGGCCAAGTCTGTGCTGGATTATTTAACTTCAAAGGGAGGCGTTGATCCATCACGTCTTGTATCCGCAGGCTTTGGACAGGATCAGCCGGTCGCAGATAATAAAACGGCTGCAGGACGCGCTAAAAATCGTCGTGTAGATCTGAAACTGCACTATAACTAATATAGCTTTTAAAGATTAAAAGACCCCGGCAAACGAACCGGGGTTTTTTATGCAATACAACTCTGGTAAGATGGTAGATTTTTATTGCGAAACGGATTGCTTTTCAGAAGCTGTTGTTATTAACTTCTTTTAACTGCCGGTAGGCTAAATAAAAAGGGGCTGTCTTAAAAGTTATGTTTTACCACTAAGACACTAAAATACGAAGTAAATAAAATCTGAAAATCAGGACTTTGTGTCTTAGTTTTTTTGTGGCATATCTTCTATACCGGACTTTTGACAGCCTCTTAATAAAATAATATTCGGGGCAGTAAGCTTATTTGTAACCAACCATTCCTTGTGTAGCTTTACATCCGCCTCTTGAAGAGGTGCATGAAGCAAAAGCGGCCCCCAGGGTAATTACGAGCAAAGCGATAGCGAAAACTTTTTTCATTTTTGAAGTTTTTAGGTAAAACAATAACATTTTCCAAGCATGGTGCCCGTAGGAATAGGAGATAATGTTATTCTTCAGAGGGGGAATTGGAAATACGCGAAATGTACGTAAAGAGATGTGCAAATAAACAAACATTAAGCCGAATAAACAAATTTTGTAAATTCCTTTTCTTTGAACACTGAATTGTTTGTCTTATGTTAACAGAACGCCAATAGTATTATATTTTTAACTATTTTGCCGCATCAAATAATTATTGTTCACGCTATGCCATTACAATTAGCCCGTCCGTTAGCTGTTATTGACCTGGAAACAACTGGTATTAACCTGGCTGTTGATCGTATTGTTGAATTAGCTATTGTAAAAGTGCAACCAGATGGTAGCCGGGTGGTGAAGAGAAAGCTGGTTAATCCTCAGATGCCAATTCCCAAGGCCGCTTCAGATGTACATGGCATCACCGATGATTTAGTTAAGGATGCACCTTCCTTTAAGCAGATAGCCAATGAAATACGCCAGTTTTTAGACAATTGCGATTTGGCGGGGTACAATTCCAATCGTTTTGACATTCCTATGCTGGTAGAGGAGTTTTTACGTTCAGGCCTGGAATTTGATGTTACCAGCAGGTATTTACTGGATGTACAAAAGCTGTATCATATGATGGAGCCGCGCACATTAAGTGCAGCATATAAATTTTATTGTGAGAAGAATCTTGATAATGCGCACAGTGCGGAAGCCGATGCTGTGGCAACATTTGAAATACTGGAATCACAATTGCAGAGGTACCCCCAGGCTGGTGCAACGGTAGAAGCTATTGTAAAGTTTACAGGGCAGGAGCAAATTGTGGATTTCGCCCGGCGTTTTATTATGGAAAATGATGTAGAAATCTTTAATTTCGGAAAACATAAAGGCAGGCCCGTAACCGAAGTACTTAAAGCCGAGCCCCAGTATTACGACTGGATGATGAAAGGCGACTTTCCTATGCATACCAAGCAAAAGCTTACAGAAATACTTAACCGAACCTTGTTAAAGAAAGCGTAAAATCATTTTAAAAAAAAGAGTATAAAGTAATTTTATAGTACAAAAAATACAATATCTGTTGGAAAAGCTGGTTGTCATACCTACTTATAACGAAAGTGAAAATATAAAACCCATTCTTCATGCTATTTTTGGAATGGACCTGAATTTTCATGTGCTGGTTGTTGATGATAATTCTCCTGACGGTACAGCCGCTTTGGTTCGGGAAATTCAAAAAAAATATCCTGATCAGTTATTTCTGCAAGTACGTGAAGGTAAACAGGGATTAGGCACTGCCTATATTTATGGATTCAGATGGGCAATTGACAGGGGCTACAGGTATATTTTTGAAATGGATGCCGACTTTTCCCATAACCCAAAGGACCTCGAACGATTGTACCAGGCATGTGCATACCAGGCCGACGTTGTAGTGGGTTCCCGGTATGTAAAAGGAGGTAAAACAGTAAACTGGAGCCGTTACAGGAATGTGCTTTCCAAAGGTGGAGCATTGTATACACGCATCTTAACGTGGATGCCGGTTAAAGATCCTACCGCGGGTTTTATCTGCTACAGAAAAGAAGTACTGGAAACCATTAATTTTGACCAGATCAATTTTGTCGGCTATGCCTTCCAGATAGAAATGAAATTTGCCGCCTGGAAACTTGGCTTTAAAGTTATTGAAATACCTATCACTTTTGTAGACCGGAAATTCGGCGCTTCAAAAATGAATAAGAATATTGTAAAGGAAGGTATATTGGGAGTGCTTAAGATACAGTGGCAAAGCATGTTTAAAAATTACCGCAGAAAAGTTCGTAACAGTTTTATTCCCGCATCAACGTTCCGCGCTGAAGTATTAAGTTAAACCCTGTGCTGCTTAGTGATACAGTATATTACTGGGGTACAAAAATGCACTTTCCGGTGTATATAATTAATTTGAATTTTAATGAAGAAGGCTTTATTGTCTTTACATGCGGCTATATTCCTGGCGGGCTTTACGGGCATACTGGGCAGGCTTATTACATTGAATGAAGGATTGCTTGTATGGTGGCGGCTTTTTATCACTTCATGCACCCTGGCAATCTTTTTTTTATTTACGGGCCGGTTGCAGAAAGTAACGCTTTCTCTCCATTTGCGGATACTGGCAACAGGCGCTGTTGTTGCTTTGCACTGGGTGTTTTTTTACGGCAGTATTAAATATGCCAATGTATCTGTAGCCTTAATTTGTTTTTCTGCTATTGGTTTTTTTTCTGCTTTTTTTGAACCTTTGATATTGCGTAAAAAAATGGATTGGATCGAAGTGCTGTTTGGCGCGCTCACCATTGCGGGAATAGGGTTGATTTTTCATTTCGATAAACAGTACAAGCCTGGAATACTGCTGGGCATTATTTCTTCTTTGTTTGCCGCTTTATTTACTGTGTTTAATAAAAAATTAATTGAGCATATATCTCCGCAAAGCCTAACTTTTTATGAGCTCGCGGGCGGTCTTATTGTATTAACTTTAGGTATGCCTTTTTATATCAGTTCTTTTCCAAAAGAGCACATCCTGCCTACAGCGGGAGATTTTTTTTGGCTGCTGATATTGAGTTGGTTTTGTACAGTGCTGGCTTTTAACCTGTCGCTTCAGGCATTGAAAAAAATATCTCCCTTTACAGTAAATCTCAGTTATAATCTTGAGCCGGTATATGGTATTATACTCGCTTTTATTGTGTATAAGGAGAATGAGTATTTAAGCAGTGGTTTTTATTATGGGTTCTTACTGATACTGTTAACAGTGGGCTTACAAACCCGGAGGCTATACCGGATGAAGCTGGTAAAGGAAGTTTAATCTTATCTTGCGAACTGATCAGAAAAATATTAAAGAATATGAGAAAGGTATTTTTTATTGTAATAATGGTGCTGGCAGCAAAAGTAAATGCGCAAAATAAAAAACCTCTTGATCATACGGTATATGATGGCTGGCAATCCATTGGTGAAAGAGCAATAAGCAATGACGGCAGATGGATTGTGTATACGATTGATGTTCAGGAAGGCGATGGAACACTCGTTATACAATCTGCTGATTCAAAATACAGGGAAACGATTGCCAGGGGCTACAATATTACCATTACAGACGACAGCAGATTTGCTGTTTTTAAAATAAAACCTTTCTATACCGCTATAAGGCAGGCCCGTATACAAAATAGAACACCCGATCAGTTTCCCAAAGATTCACTGGCTATTGTGGAACTGGGAAAGGGCGTAGTTGTGAAAACTGCGCGGGTCAAATCGTATAAAGTACCTGAAAAAAATACACAGTGGATTGCCTGGCAAATGGAAAAGCCAATAGCCGATACTTCCAAAAAGAAAGCGGAAACCGATTCATTGGCAAAACGGGTAGATTCATTAAAAAGAGCTGTTGCAGAACCTACGGCCGAACAGGCAAAGAAAAGACAGCGGATGACAAATCCTCCTGTTATTAAAAATGATGATGAGGCGGGTTCATTACACAATCCTTCATTTGCTTATAACGATGCCGGTGACGAACCTGGTTCAGTTGAAAAGAAAGAGGAAGGCACCGCATTGGTTATTTTTAATTTCAGGGATAGTGTTCAGCAAACGGTTGATTTTGTAAGCGAATATGTCTGGAGCAAAACCGGAAATATATTAATAACAGAAACAACAACAGCAAAAAAAGACAGCTTGCGCAAAGCTGCTGTATGTATTTTCAGAACACTTGAAAACCGGTTTGATACGGTCATGAAAGGCGGGAATGATTTTCGGCATTACGCTATTGACGAACAGGGGTACCAGTTGGCTTTTGTTTCCGAAAGGGATAGCAGCGATAAGGCACTGCAAAAATTTTACAAACTGTGGTATTGGCAAAATGGTTATGACAGTGCTGTAATGATCGCCGATAAAAATATTGCGGGTATGCCTGTAGGCTGGAGTATAAGTGAAAATGCAGATGTGCATTTCAGTAAGTCCGGGAAGCGACTTTTTGCCGGATCTGCACCTGTTCAACCGCCCAAAGACACATCTCTTATAGCTATTGACCTTGTGAAAGTTGACATCTGGAATTATAAAGATGACTACCTGCAACCTATACAGTTGAAGAACCGGGATAAGGATGTTAAAAAAAGTTACACTGCAATGATTGACCTGGATAATAAAAAATTTGTTCAGCTGGCAGACCGGGAAGTTGAGGATATTATATTAAGTAATGAGGGAGATGGTGATTTTTTTGTGGGCATTACGGATACGGGTAAACGTGCTGCTCTGCAATGGGAAGGAAGAACGCTGAAAGATATTTATAGCATAGAGCCCGAAAACGGAATCCGGAAATTAATCAAGAAGGATCTTTCCGGGTATGTTACTGTATCACCTGCCGGTAAGTATGTGCTGTGGTATGATGCGAAGGCACACCAGTATTTTACCTGGAGAAATGGGAAAACAAAGAATATTTCTTCAGAGATCCGTACAAAATTATACGACGAGGATTTTGATATGCCAACTGATCCTTCTTCTTATGGCGTAATGGCCTGGACGCAAAGTGATCTGTCTGTTATGGTGTACGATAAATTTGACATCTGGCAATTAGATCCCGACAGGGTTATTGCCCCTCTTAATATTACCGCAGGCGAGGGACGCAAAAATAAAGTTACGTACAGGTATGTTCGTACCGATCCCGAAAAAAAATTCATTACCCCTGCACAGGAGATATTGCTGCATATGTTTGCCGACAACAATAAATATGCCGGTATAGCTACCTATAAGGTACTGAGCACTGCAAAACCAGTTACTGTTGTAAACGGGCCTTTTGCCATTAACAGCAATGGCATAGCTAAGGCAAAAGATAGCAGTATTTATATTTATACAAAGGAGAGCTATGTGCACCCGCCCGATCTGTATGTAAATGCAGGATGGCAGCAGGAGACCAGGTTAAGTGCTATTAATCCGCAGCAGGCAAATTATAACTGGGGCACCGCGGAGCTATTCAAATGGAAAGCTTACAATGGCAAACAGGCAACGGGCATTGTGTATAAACCAGAAGACTTTGATCCGAAGAAAAAATATCCTGCCATCTGTTATTTCTATGAAAAGCTTAGCGATGGATTGTATCAGTATATTCCCCCGGCGCCTACTCCCAGCCGTTTGAATATTTCCTTTTTTGTGAGCAGGGGCTATGTTGTTTTTGTTCCGGATATTTCGTATACAACCGGTCACCCCGGCAAAAGCGCATATAACTATATTGTGAGCGGAGCAAGGGCATTGGTTAAAAAAGGATGGGTAGACAGCACACGGATAGGAATACAGGGGCAAAGCTGGGGAGGCTATCAAACAGTTTATGTTATTACCCAAACCAAATTATTCAAAGCGGCATGGGCAGGAGCTCCTGTTGGCAATATGACGAGCGCATATGGAGGCATTCGCTGGTCAACCGGCATGAACAGGCAGTTTCAGTATGAAAAAACCCAAAGCCGCATAGGGGCTACCTTATGGCAAAAGCCTCAATTGTATATAGAAAATTCGCCCTTATTTTACCTGCCAAAGGTAACTACTCCATTGGTGATCATGCACAATGATAATGACGGAGCCGTGCCCTGGTACCAGGGAATTGAATTGTTTACGGGTTTACGGCGTTTGAACAAACCTGTATGGCTGCTCAATTACAATGGTGAGGCGCATAATGTAATGGAAAGAAAGAACAGAAAAGATTTACAAATAAGAGAGCAGCAGTTTTTTGACTGGCAGTTGAAGGGGCATCGCCCTGCACAATGGCTGAGCGCAGGAGTGCCCGCTGTTATGAAGGGAAAAGTATGGGGACTGGAAGAGTAGAAGTATAATTATAGCCTTTTTAAGCTATAATTTAAAAATATAGCCTTTTTAAGCTATAATTTAAAAATATAGCCTTTTTAGACTATATTTGAAATTAAAACAATAGTGCATGCCTATTGCCGCCGTTATAACCGCCGATATTGTAAACTCCACCGTTTCCGGAACCGCTATGGGAAAGAAACTGGTAGCACGACTCAGCACTGTTTTAAAAAATTATAAATTTGAATTCTACCGGGGCGATAGCTTCCAGGTATACACCAAAGATACTTCCGCAGCATTAAAATTAGCCATCCGGTTAAGAACCACTGCCAAAAGTTTTCTCGGTATATACGATGTGCGCATCAGTATAGGAATAGGCGAAGTGGTTAGCGCCGTGCAAACGTTGCGAACTGCCAACAGTGAAGCATTCGTTTTATCAGGAAGAATGTTTGACCAGTTAAAGGATGATCAGCGTTTATGGATTCAGTCAACAAATGAAAACGCAAACATTGCCTTTAGGGTCATTGCATATTTCACGGATTATATTCTGAAACGGTTAACTTCCCGGCAGGCGGAAGTTGTGCTGGAACTTTTGAAAGAACAAACCCAGACAGAGGTATCCAAAAAGCTAAAAATAAAACAGTCTACCATCAACAAGCATGCACAATCGGCAGGGTGGGCGGAAATAGAAAAGCTATTGTACGAATACAATCAAGTGATTACTCAATTTAACCTGGCATGAGCACCATCTGGCTAATAAAACTGATCCTGTCGCACCTGCTGGCCGACTTTGTGCTACAACCCCGGAAATGGGTTAATGACCGTTGTGCCAGGCATTTTTTATCGCCGTGGCTTTATATACATACTTTTATCGCTGCCGCGCTGGCACTGGTTTTTACGGGTTTTCAATATTGGTATCTTGCCCCGGTAATCTTTGTATCGCATACGCTCGTTGACGGCTGGAAATCATACCGGCCACAAACCGTATTGTTTTTTTTAACAGATCAGTTGATGCATCTGCTGGTTATTTTGGCCTGCTGGTATTATACCTTTTATACCATTGCAGACGTAAAAGAATGGCTGAAGGCAACCGGCAGCAATGACCAGTTCTGGCTCATAACGACAGCCTATGTATTTTTGAGCTTTCCTTCGGGTATTATGATCGGGCAAATGACCCGTAAATGGAGTGACCAGTTGCCCCGCAGTGCCGGGCTTGCAAATGCAGGAAAATGGATTGGCATTTTAGAACGTATTCTTATTTTTACGTTTCTGCTGCAGGACCAGTATGCGGCGATCGGCCTTTTAATTACGGCAAAAGGGCTACTCCGGTTTAGTGAAAAAGACAAACAGGAAGAGAAAACGGAATATGTTCTGATTGGATCGCTGATCAGTTTTTCCATATCCGTAATAACAGGTATTATTGTGAAATACCTGGCTACCTAACAAATATGCCGGAACTAAATTTTCAGACTAACCCCCGGTATATACTTGTAAAACCCGTCTCATATCATCATGACACCCTATCCATATAAAACAAATAGATAATGAAAAATTGTTTTACAGGTCTGATATTGCTTTGCCTGTTTTTTATGGCCGGCTCTTGGATGGCACAACCCAAATGGATTTCGCTGTTCAACGGACGGGACCTTAAAGGATGGATAGTGAGAGGAGATGCAGCCTGGGAAGTAAAAAACGGCGTAATCACAGGACAAAACGGCAGAGGACACCTGTATGCGTTGCCCGTTGTTAAAAATTTTGAAGTGAAGGGCGAATTCCGGATAACAGACCAGGGAAAAGGAGCCAACAGTGGTTTATATATACGGGCCAATGAGCCGGAAAATGACCCCAACGGATTTCCACGCGGTTACGAAGCGCAAATATGCAATAATCAGGAAGCGTATACCGGTTGGCTTTGGAAACCAGGCAAACCTACCGGCCGGGCTACAGCGTTGCTTACCAAAGACGGCGAATGGTTCCCGATGAAAGTGAGGGCCGCCGGCGACAGTATTAATATTTGGGTGAAGGATCAGTTGGTGATGAGTTACAGTGACAGTGAATATAAAGAAGGTAAATTTGCAATCCAGTGCCATAATCCGGGTATGATGGTGGAAGCACGAAATTTATTTTACCGTAAGTTTAAATAGTATGAATGCTAAACAGGCAGCGGCCCATAGGGCTGTACAGTACATTGAGGATGGAATGATCATTGGATTGGGCACCGGCTCTACCTCTTACTGGGCAATCCGGTACCTGGGAGAAAAAGTGAAACAGGGTATGCGGATTACCGCAATAGCGACTTCTGATGAAACAGAAAGATTAGGGTTGCAGTGCGGCATAAAGTTCAGTAAAATGGACGCTGTTGAACATATAGATATAGATATTGACGGTGCAGATGAAATAGATCAGCAGCGTAATCTTATTAAAGGAGGGGGAGGAGCATTATTAAGAGAAAAAATTGTAGCCGCAGGTAGTAAAACCTTTATTGTTATAGCAGATGAAAGCAAGATGGTAGGTGTGCTTGGAAGATTCCCGCTGCCGGTTGAGATCATTCCCTTTGGCTGGCAGCATACCGCCAGGCGCTTGTTATTATTAGGCTGCAAAACGATAATCCGGCAAAAAGAAGCGAAACCATTTATTACGGATAATGGAAATTATATACTGGATTGCCATTTCGCCTCTATCCCTGATCCTGTTGCTTTGCAACAGCAAATTAACAATATTCCCGGCGTAGTTGAAAATGGCCTTTTTGTAAAAATGGCTACCCGTATAGTGATAGGCTATGACGATGGGACAGTGAAAGAATTTTCGTGAACAATACAAAACAAAGACCTGTTCCTGCCGTATTTATGATCGAAACCCGTTAATGGATCACATGATTCTTTGTTGGAAGAATGCTAAAAAGCATCTGAAACAAAATGGAATACAAAAAATAGTATTATGACATACCCGTTCATCCCAATAGGACTAATAGCTGTATTTATCGTTTATGTGTTGTACCTTCTGATCATCAAAAAGGATATGAAAAACTTAAAGCCGCGTTATACCCGGGGCTGTTCTTTATAGCTATTTGGGTTGCTATTTATTATTTTTTACTGTAATTGGAATCAAATACCTTCTTTAGTATTTCGGATGTTCTTGCTACAGGATTTTTTCTGATCTCTTGTTCTTCCTGGGCTACCTGGTAAAAAATTCCGCTTAATGCTTTTTCTGTAACATACGCCGGAAGATCAGGATTTACTTTATTGGCTGAAAACTTGTTATACGCAGTAAAAACAGTAGTCCAGTATTTGGTGGCATCTACTTTTTCCAGTGATTTTTCTATTACGGGGCGAAAAGATGCAGTAAGCGCTGAAGTGGTTTTACCTTTCAGGTAATCGGTTGCTGCAAAATCTCCTCCCTTTAATATGCCTGCGGCGTCCTGTATGCTCATTTGTTTTATGGCATCTATGAAAATCGGGGCTGCAGATTTAGCCGCGTCTTCTGCGGCGCGGTTCATAGAAAGTATGGCCTCATCCACCTGGTTACCCAGGCCAATGGCTCTCAGTTTTTGCTCTGCTTTTTTAGCTTCTTCCGGCATTAATATTTTAATAGCGGCGTTGGCAAAATACCCATCTGCAGAAGACAGGTTTTTACCCGCCTTTTCCGCGCCAACAGTCAGGGCTTCTTTTAACCCTGCAGCAATATCATCAGTACTTAATTTGCCACCTTTACCTAAAACATTGCTGAGCACATTGGCTGATGACGAGGAGGAATCTTTTTTATCGCCCAGCACTTTTTTGAGCAACTGGGCATGAGCGGAAGATGAAATAAAAAGGAATACGATTGCTATCAGATAAAGAGACCCTTTATTAATTTTCATAAGATGGATGTTAAAGGTGTGCGCAAATATACTATACCCTGACAGTGACAGCCATAAAGAAATATTAAATTATATCCAATTCGGCTTTAAACCTGTGTTTCTCCCTTAGGCAGTGCCTTCAATAAACGGAAAATTTGCAATAAAAGTATGATTAAACGGCATTGACACTGAGTTCCAGCTTGGTGCTTCTTTCCGGATTTCGGCCAACTGCCAATTTATTATTGCGTTCCTGGTTCTTTCTTTTAGTTTTGCGACTATCCGTTTAACTGATATTTTAATGAAAAGATATTTTATAGAAGTAGCGTATATGGGAGCAGGATACGCCGGCTTCCAGATACAGGAAAATGCGGTTACCATACAATCGGAGATTCAAAAGGCAATGTCTGTTCTTTTTAAACAGGAGATATTACTTACAGGCTCGTCACGAACCGATGCAGATGTGAATGCACTGCAGAATTTTTTTCATTTCGACCTTGAGCAATCCATACCCGGGCATTATATCTACAATCTCAATGCGATACTCCCCCCGGTTATCGTAATAAACCGAATTATTCCCATGCAGGACAATGCACATTGCAGGTTCGATGCTATAAGCAGGGAATACATGTATTATGTATACAGAACTAAAAATCCTTTTCTGCGCGATAGGGCATATTATTTCCCCTACACAATTGATTTTGACCTTTTACAGAAGACCGCGACAGAAATACTGCGGCATTCTGATTTTAGAAGCTTTTCCAAACGCAATACACAGGTTAAGAATTTTATATGCAATATCCAGGAAAGCCGGTGGAAAATGGTGAATGATCATATGGTTTACCATGTAAAAGCCAATCGTTTTTTGAGAGGTATGGTAAGAGGACTGGTTGGCACCATGCTGCAGGCAGGCAGAGGCAGGATAGACATAAATGTTTTTCGAAAAATTATTGAAGACAGGGATTGCACCAAAGCAAATTTCGCAGTACCCGGCCACGGGCTATTCCTGGCAAAAGTAAATTACCCTCCCGGTTATCAAATAACACCTTAAGCAGTGGCGCGATAGCCAGGCAGCGGGTTACATTTCTCCCCACTAATTATTCGTTCCTGCACCCACGGCATAGTGTTTTTCCAGCCAGCCAATCATACCGGAGAATACATCTGCGGCTATGGTTGCCCGTAATTCATGCTTTTCACCGGGGTATAATTTTAGCAGCGACGGAATACCCGACTGTTGTAATTTTTTGTATAATTTTTCAGACTGACCAACGGGAACCAGTTCATCGGCTGTGCCGTGAAATAAAATGGTGGGAACTCCTGTTTTTGGGCTGAGATGGTGATATGGACTGGCCTGCTTTACAATCTTTGCCGCCGTGTCGGGTGTTCCAAGAAAATTGATGATGATGTCGTTGCTTTCCATTCCCGGTTTGCGCACTGTTTCATCCGACAGGTCTGTGGGACCAAAAATATCCACAACCGCCCTCACCTGCTTTACACTATCATAGCCATAAGCATACAACATGGCAAGGTGAGCGCCGGCGCTGGCGCCAATTAATGCAAAGCTATTGCCATCATATTTATATTCACCGGCATTAGCCGAAATAAATGCCAGTGCTTTTTGTATGTCTTCTATTTGTGCCGGAAAAGTATTTTTTCCATCCTTTACCAAACGATAATTTAAGGATGCCAAAGCATATTTACGTTTGCCTACCAGTTCTTCAATCAATGGTTTTGGAAATTCGGTTTTATCACCCCGAACCCAGCTTCCGCCATGAATATAGATGATCACTTTGGTATTGTGGTTGCGGTCATCCGGTAAATAGGCATCAAGAAGTTGATAATGGTTATTTGAATCACCGTACTGTACATCCGGCATTTCGGTATACGACTGATGCCTGATAAAAGTTCCGTGCTTTATTTTGCTGCCCGTTAACGAAACGGCATGTTCGTTGTGGTAGGACGTTAATAAAGCGGAAGTAAAAATAACAAACGCACAGAGGTACTGACCGATCTGCATTGCAAGTTTTTTATCTGTCAAAAAGGGCTATAGCATCTTCAATCTAAAGAAAATACAATAAATAATGCGTGAGTTTTTCCTTTTTTTACCCACAATCTGCCGTATTCTCCCGGCGCTCCCTGTAACGTACGAATACTGGTCGTCTGCAATTCATTTACCTCCATATATCTCCTTATTTCCACCAGCCGTTCCCCGGTATGAACCTCCTTTCAATGCCCGGCCCGCTATAATATAATTCTAAAAAAGCCCTGTTCTTCCGGCTGTTGTAATACTCGATTTTTACAGGATGATAGCCTTTCTCCAGGTAAATTTCCCCTGAATAATTGATCTCGCGGTCTTTTTCATCGAACAACAATTTATCATGTATGTGCAATCGCAAGCGATGGTCCGCGTGCCCGTCAAATACATAGTATCCCGAAGCAGGAGCATATATGTATCCTGTAAATACAGCTCCCCAGAATTGTTCCTGGTGAGGGATATTATTCAAATCAGGATTTATGCTTGTTCCGGTTTTTGCGAACCGAACTGTATCAAAATACATATTGTCTTCATCGGCTATCTTTCCGGTAAAATACCCGTAATGTAATCCTGCAGTTATATTTTTGGGTTTGACAGCCTTATACTGTTTTTCTTTCTTAAAGTAAAAAGTGCTGGCGCGGCTTTTGCCAAAAACATTAAAGGCAGCAGTTTTAATTTGGGTCGTTTTGCCCAGTATAATATTGTCTTTATACAACAAGCTGTTTCTTGCAGGCTCGGTATTGTCAATAGTGTAAAAAATGGAATCTGTACTATTTGCGGCTAACAGTTTTACATGCATTGTATCTGCAAATAATCTTTTATTCGTATGGGCTACCGGAGCAGCCGGTGTAAGATTTTTGATAAACTCCTTTCTGCTCTTATTCAATACAAACTGATCAAACAAGGTTCCGTTTTCATCAATGGCCTGAAATTGCAACAGGTTCTGATTGATGGTTATGTAGCCAAAATGGTGAACGGTTCGCAGCGTATTTGTAAACCATGAGCGGGTGGGTGCCGGGTTTTCCAGGCCGCCGCCTGATCCTCCTACGTTAAGGTACAGCACACCATTTTCATTCACTGTTTTGTTTTTGAAGATCGGCCAGGTGCGTTCATAAGTATGAATATGGCCGTAGAATACTATATCAACACCATATTTTTCATACAACGGAACCAATGATCTTACTTCATCATCGCCCAATGCCGAACGTCCGTAATAGGTATTGCCAAAATCATCATCATCTGAAGAAAAAGGAGGATGATGATGTACTACAAACTTCCAGTAAGCAGTTGATCTTGCCAGGGCCATTTCTACGGCATTATACATATCTGTTCCTTCTTCCTGGTACTGATCGGTATCAATCATAAAAAATTCAGCGTTGCCATATTTAAAAGCATAAAAATAGGGCTGCGGCACATACATGTATTGATAATAATACGCCGCGTCATGTTCATGATTTCCGGGAATAGAGAAGATGGGAATCGTTTTCATAAATAAATTTCCCTGCCCCAGGAATTCATTCACCCAATCATCTTTCATATAGCCAAGATCAACCAAATCGCCGGCATGTATGGCAAAATGGGGTCGTTGCCGGTAAGCCTGTGTACTCACTCTTTCCCATGCTTTCGGATCTTTCCGGTCGTTCTGCGAATCGCTGAAAACCGCGAAAGCAAAGGCAGTGCTGTCTTTTACAGCCGTTTGAAATGTGCCCACGGGTGAAGCAAGTGTGTCACCGCCGGGCAAAACCGCAATGGCCCTGTAAAAATAATTTACAGCCGGTTCCAGCCCTGTTAGTTCAATATGATGCATTAAGCTTTTGACCTCCGAAGTTTTATGGAGCGCAAGCGAAGGTGATCGGGCATTCAGTTCGGCCGGGCTATACGCCACATAGCTTGTGCAACTGTCTGAGGTTTCCCATAAAATGCGAATACTGTTTTGCGTAGCATACTGCAAATAGGGCTGAACAATAAAGCGTGGTTTTTCCTGTTGGGCGAACGCAATGCCAAGAGAGAAAGATGAAAAGAGAAAGGAAAGAAAGAAGTTTTTCATACTTAAAAAGTAGAATTGAGTGGTTGCTTTGCTTAACGGGATGCGCAAAACTGGAAAAATGAAAAACCTGTAAGGTTAGCGAAACTTTGCAGTGATGCGGGCCTTACAGGTTTTATTGATTATTGAAAACAATCACTATTGCAATATCCACATCCTGGCAGAGGCAAGGTCCTTACCTCCCATTGCAGCTACGGCAGCGTCGTATTGTTCTTTATTGTTGCTTGATTCATCTAATGGGTACAGGTACCGCATGGGATATTCGTATGTGGAAAATGATTTAACTATTTTGCCAACAAACCCAGGCTTGCCGGTTCTCCTGTAGTCAGTATATGCTTCTGTGTGATTGGTCATAAGCATAGACAGCCATTTCTGGGTAGCGATTTTATCAAGATCAGCCGCGGAGCCATCCAATGCTACAGCAGGCTTTGCATAGTAGTCGCTGAAATTGTCTACTATTTTGTTGGAGCCGATATGGGTAGCCGGTTTTGTTCCGTTTTCAATCTGCCACCTTTCGAACGACAACCTTATTCCATTTTCGTAATAATCTTTAGTAGTTCCCGCAGATATCCATCCCTTCTGACGCGCTTCAGCAAGAAGGAGCATCATTTCGCTTGCTTCCATGATCACTCCTTTGAGACTGGGACCGCTGGTTCCTGCCATCAGTGCTGAAAGCCCAGTAATACGGCGGTTGTCGTAAAAGCTATTGGTTCCGGGAAGACTGGTGGAGCTCGCATACTGTGTTTGCACGTTTATCGGGTTTGGAGCTCCTACCCATTTGGCATCCAGGGGATAGGGCACTGATATAACATTACCATCCAGGTCTCTTCCCGATGCTGCTATTTCCGAAGGTTCATAAAGTGAAGAAGGGTAGTAGGTGATATTATACGTATATCCATTGATCTTGATGTCTTCGCTGGATTCTGTGCTCTTGGCCGATATCGGTGAAAGTGCCGGGGCAAAGATCACATACATGCGCGGGTCGTCGAGTGCCACCATCTGGTCAATCAGATATTTGGAAGGCTTCTGTTCGGTAAAGTCGTTACCGGTTCCCCAGTTTCTTTGCAGGTACCATGATTCCCGCTGGCTAACGCCTGAAAATTCAAGTCCTGCATTATCGGCTACAGCCGACATATAGTTGTTGCCGCTGGCAATCGCCTGCATTTCGGCACTCAGGTCCTTCCCGGCTTTCTTAAATGCCTCATAAGAGTGTACCATGAACCTGAATTTCAGGGAATTGGCAAATTTTATCCATTTGGCCCTGTCTCCTTTGAACAATAGGTCATGATCGGCTGGTAAACCCTTGCTGCCGGGATTCGATAAAATAGAGACAGCCTCATCAAGCAGGGTAAACATCTGCTCATATACTTCTTTCTGGGAATCGAATTTGGGAAACAATCCGCCGGATCTTCCCTCCATAGCCTCACTGAAAGGAATGTCTCCGTATTTTTCGGTAAGAGCCCCGCCTACAACGCATTTCAGGATGTTAGCGGCTGCTACATTCGCCATGTTATCTTCCTCAGTTGCCAGCGAAGTAACCGCTTTCAGCGTTCTCAACTGCTGAATATAAGGGTTGGTACCCTGGAAATCCCAGTTTTGAGCAGCGTTGGTATAAATCGTAGCGGCCTGCGAACCACCGTTGTAACATTCCAGAAAGTACAGGTTTGCTTCTTCTACCGGCTCATCAATTACTCCTTTGCCATACTGGTATGCAACATCTACAATAGCCGTGGTAAGCTGGTATCGTGAATAAGTGAAGTAGTTAACGTTGAATGAGGTTTCCCGTTCGCCCATTCGCAGTTGGTCCTTACTGCAGGATACACCGGCAAGTACCAGTGATCCAAGCATAATATATTTTATTGATTTCATTGTCATAATATTCGGTTTACAAATTATTTGATCACTGCTAAAAGTTAACGTTAAGCCTTATGCCCATTGTGCGGATGGGTGGTAGTCCGAAGTCTGCCACACCCATGCCTCTAACGCCATCATAGAAAGCCGTTTCCGGATCTTCTTTCATTTTGTTTTTCGCCCAGAACATTACGTTCTTCGCAAAAGCAGTGATAGAAATATCCTGGCAACGCAGCTTCTGCGCCAGCGGCCTGTTAAACGCATAAGTGAGGTTGATCTCTTTGAGCTTGAAGGAAGTAGCATCATGCGTTCTGAACTGGGCGCCCGACCACAACTCCTGGCCTTCCATGTTATAAGGATTCAAAATGAGCGTTTTGGTCAGATCATCACCATTCCTGATATAATCCGCGTCTGAGAGGCTCAACTTTTCTTCCGGAGTCATCTGAGACTGGTCAACATTGGGGTTAATGAATACCGCGTTCCAGTAGCCGAAGTAGCGCGGGTCGCCATTGTACATGGTCATAAGTTCCTGCATTTTTTCCCTGTAGTTTTCAAAGCCAGGTTCGGTGAACATGTCATCAGGGTTCGGCATGCTGGGCAAACCACCGGCAAAACGACCGCCTGTCCAGTACTCGTTGTATTTATCGCCATAGAGTGCCATAATGTCTGCCATACCATCATCAATCATGATCTTCTGGGTTTCGGAAATAAACACGCCGCCTTGTCTATAGCTGGCAACAATATTGAGCCGGAAGTTTTTGTACCTGGCATCAGCAACAAATCCATAGATTGCTTTGGGATTCATGTTGCCTAAATACCCGTTCTTCCG